>Ga0214923_10006613_pt1 | contig 12952 bp, 14 predicted proteins | sample LL1510_MetaG_FD_177993 | JGI IMG/M metagenome (GOLD analysis project Ga0214923, IMG submission 177993) | Freshwater microbial communities from Lake Lanier, Atlanta, Georgia, United States - LL-1510 | ecosystem: Environmental > Aquatic > Freshwater > Lake | place: USA: Georgia | collected...
ATCGTTGGGGTGCCTATTACAAGCCTCGTGGTGTGACTGTGGCCAGTAATGCAGCATCCGCACCTGCAGCAGCCGCCGTTTCAGGGCCAGCAGAGGTGGCAGATGAAGACATCGCTGAACCCGTCAAGACTGCCGCAACAGCCACATCGCCAGTGACCACTCCCAGCGGTGGTGGTCAACGTGCAGAAGACATTCTGGCAATGATCCGCAATCGTCAAAAGACTGCGTAATAAGTTGTATACTGGCAGGGGGTGCTGGTCATCCCCTGCACATTCTTTTTGATAAGGACCATCATGGCAAAGCCTTTTGACATTTCAAAATTTCGTAAAAGTATTACCAAAAGTATCGACGGCCTGGGCATTGGGTTTAATGATCCCACTGACTGGATCAGCACAGGCAACTACACATTGAATTATCTGCTCAGCGGTGACTTCCACAAGGGTGTGCCCCTGGGCAAGGTCACTGTTTTTGCTGGCGAATCAGGTGCAGGCAAGAGTTACATCTGTTCGGGTAACCTGATCCGCAATGCGCAACAACAGGACATCTATTGTATTCTGATTGACACAGAAAATGCTCTGGATGAAGACTGGCTACGTGCCCTGGGTGTTGACACCAGTGAAGATCGATTGTTGAAGCTCAACGTGGCCATGATTGACGACGTGGCCAAGATCATCAATGACTTTGTCAAAGAGTATCGACTGCTGCCACTGGAAGAACGTCCCAAGGTCCTGTTTATTCTGGACAGTCTGGGCATGATGCTGACCCCCACAGATGTTAACCAATTTGAATCTGGCGATCTCAAGGGTGACATGGGCCGTAAGCCCAAGGCTTTGACTGCCCTGGTCAGAAACTGTGTCAACATGTTTGGTAGTCTGAATATTGGTCTGGTGGCAACCAACCACACCTATGCCAGCCAGGACATGTTTGATCCCGACGACAAGATTTCAGGTGGCCAGGGTTTTATCTATGCTTCAAGTATTGTGGTGGCCATGCGCAAGCTCAAACTCAAAGAAGATGAAGATGGCAACAAGACTTCCGAAGTAAATGGTATTCGTGCCAGTTGCAAGATTATGAAAACTCGGTATGCCAAACCTTTTGAATCAGTTCAAGTCAAGATCCCTTATGAAACTGGCATGAACCCCTACAGTGGGTTGACTGACATGCTGGAAGCCAAGTCCTTGTTGGTCAAGGAAGGCAATCGACTGATTTATCGGACATCAGATGGCACAGAAATCAAACAGTTCCGCAAGGAATGGGAATCCAATGAAGGTGGTTGCCTGGACGTGGTGATGAAAGAAATTAGTTCTAATCCCAATTCACTAAGTAAGAGTACTTCCCCGGTGGAAGAATCAGGAGATACAGAAACATGAGTTTAGAAGTTGACGTTATTAGCGAGATGTGGTTGACCTGCAAGGAATACATTGCTGGCAAGGATCGACAAGCTGCAGCTGACCACGTAATCAGTGTCATTGCTGATCATGATGTCACTGAGCATGATCTACGTGCCCTGGCCGGTGTTGACAGTTGGTTGGAACGGGCTGTGAACGAGTACATGGGGGACGAGGAATTCATCGACGACGGTGATGACGAGGACGAAAACTACTAATGTGGTACAGCCGTGTTGTGGCCAACCTGGCGGCCATTCCTGATTTTATTCAGTATTATGAACAGGAATTGGATGCTGCCAAACGGGAAGTCACCGTCTACGGCAACATTGAAAAAAGTCTGGCTTGTTTACCAGGACTGACCGAGCACCGCTTTAATCAACTACAGGAAATTGAAGCGGTGCTGAACTATCTTAATATCCAACTACGTAAGATACGGCGCAAGCATTTCCAAAAATATTTAGAAGGCTATAATCGTGCACTGACCAGCAGAGATGCTGAGAAATATGTGGATGGCGAAGATGAAGTCATTGACTTTGAAACCATTATCAATGAAGTGGCATTGCTGAGAAACAAATGGCTCGGTGTGTTAAAAGGATTAGAAAGTAAAAATTATATGCTGGGGCATATATGCAGGTTACGGACAGCGGGCATGGAGGATTCAACAATTGGATAATCAGAGACACAGTCAACATATTTTAAATCAGCTTTATGAGTATGACAGCTTCATGGATAGTTTGCGAAATATTGCAGACGTGGGCTGCGGTACTGGTCAGGATATCGCCTGGTGGGCAACACTCACAACTCGAGACGATCCACCAGTGCCACACAACTACAACTGTTTTGCGGTTGATGTTGATGCCAGGAAACTTGCTCTGGTGCCTGAATTGTCCAACATCACCAAGATAAATCGAGACTTTTCAGAACCACAACTTTTTCCTGTGGAAATTGATCTGATGTGGGCACACGATAGTTTGCAGTACAGTACCAATCCATTGGAAACGCTGCGTGTCTGGAACGAACAAATGAATGTCAATGGCATGCTGGTGATCACTGTGCCGCAGCACAGCGGAGTGGAGTATAACCGATATTACAGCACCACACACAGTGGGTGTTATTTTCACTACACCCCCACCAATCTAATATACATGTTGGCTGTTAATGGGTTCGATTGCAACGATGCCTATCTGTTAAAACAATATAATGACACCTGGATTCAAATGGCAGTGTATAAATCAGAAATTCCTCCCATGGATCCCAGCAAGACTTCACTGGCAGATCTGATAGATCAGGGGCTGCTAAATCCCACCGTGGTGGAATCCATCAACAGGAATAATTTTATACGTCAGGAAGAAATTCTTTATCCCTGGTTGGATCGAGAAAATTACTTTGTTGATTATGTCATGCCAGCCACTGAAGTTCCAACCGAGGCTGGGCTGCCCATTGACGCTGGGGTGTTTAATGAAATTAAAAAGTCACGCAAACGCAGCGTCAAGCAGGCAACTAAGAAAGTGTCGGGGGTGGGTCTGGAACCAGTTGGTGCACGTCAGCCCCCCAAAAAGAATCAGGACGACTCTGAATAAATAACTGATCATGCGCGAATTGATTGAAATTTTAACTGAAAGTGTTGGGTTAAGCAACAGAACTCCTGGTGAGCAGTTTGTTCAGCCCAACACTGGTAAGACCATAACTTTTCAATCCATGATCTGGTACCCTGCCCAGGGGAAATTTCAATCACCAGAAGAACTTCAGGCTGCAGTTGACAGACTGGGGTTTTCCGATAAAATACAATGGTCCAATCAGCACAATCGTGGCATGGGTGGATTTGGTATTGCACATTTCACAGATGACGATACTCAGGCAGATTTGTATTTCGGCAGATATCTCAAACAGATAAGCCCAAATTCATCTCTGAATAACTTTCCCAATAATGCTATACCTGGTGGGTATCAATACCAGTCATCGGCAGCACGAAAAGAACACGTTGGGTATAAACCTTCAGACATATTAACTCAATTTGAGAACAATACACCTGCCAGCATATATCAACAGGTGGCAGATAATTTTGGTGTGACCAGTGCCATTACACAGGCCACCAAGATTTTTATAGAATCTGACAGTTTTCCTGTGGTGATCCCTCTGGGAGACATTGATTTTGCAGGATTCAGAGACTATTTTTGCGAATTGCTACAGCCCATTGCTCTGGTGCAAGGCAAGCCAGTGTCGGGCAACGCTGCTGAGGCAGAGAAAATATTTTTTGGTACTGCTGGGTTCGATACCTGCACCATAACATTCAATTCTGGGGCAATCGGTGGATTGTCAGACAGTCTACTAACAAATGCCGATGGTAAGCAAATTAAATTAAGCAGCAAAGGCAAGTCCGGTGCCATGGCCAGTGCTGTAAATTTGTTAAATGCCATTGAAGAATTGCGTCTGACTCCGGCTGGCCAACGACTTATAAAACAATATCAAGAAGAAATCAGCATAGTGCAAATTGTCAAAGATCAGGGGCATTTCATGGCACCCCTGCAGCTGGCGGTGCTCTTTGGTATTATTGATGCCAGTGATGTGCCTCTGGTGGCCAAACTTAAAAACTATGGTGCCGATGACAAAATTGTGGGCACTGGTATACTCAGCCCCAAGTTGGAATCTTTTTATAAAGAAAGATCAGCCAAAGACCCCAGTCGAATCATTCCCAGAGAACACCTGACAGCGGCCATCGCATACAAAGTAGCAGATTATGTGAACAAGAATACCAATTTTAGCCAGGCTGCGTCCGATATTCTCAACAACGGAGCATTAGTGCAAATTTACACTGATGCGCAGCAGACAGCAGATACTATTGTCATCAAGGGATTCAGATCAGTTTATCCCGGCACTTCTGTGACTGGGGTGGAGTTTTCGGCCCAGAAAACCTATTACAGCACTGGTGGCAATGGCAATTTTGTTTTTAACATTCTGTATAACAATGCCAAATCTGCCGATGTTCTGGAAAAAGACGCAGCTGATCAGTCTGATAGCTTGGAACGTCAGACAGCCATACAACAAAAAATTTCTGATATTGACAGACCAATGCGAGGTATCAGGCCCACTGGGGCATCAGAATTTTCTAATCAGGAATCTGAAATTTCTGAACCCAGACAAAAACGATAAAATAGTATGTCTAAAATTTTTATTGAAGTAAATCAGCGGGTAAATTTCTCCATCACTACATACGATACCCCAGTTGCCTGCCTTTTTTACAAACAAACATCCGACACGGTTAGAACACAACCACGCGCAACTGTTCAGATAAATGATTCTTCGTATCATACTCTTGGTTATTTTCAAGACTTGATTGCGGAGGCCAAATCCAGAAATATATTGGATTGGGACCAGTATAAACTATTGGCCGGTCCGGAGCACTATCATACTCGCCAGATCAATCTGAATATAATGCACAAAGATCTTGAAGTCATAGCAGGGATTAAAAAGTATGAAGGGATACCACACGAAGATCGTCAGCTGATAGATGAAATGCATTGTTGTTTGCACTCATTGGAGCGACCAGATGCACCCTTGGATTACAATTTTTCTCCCAGGACCTGGATAAATTTTGATCTTCGAGCACCTGTGGAAAAATGTCAGATTCCAGAACCAATTAAATTCAGCCGAGAACTCAGGCCAGGACAAGTAGTGCTCACTTTTCCCTACGTGGGGAAAGAGCCCTTGGTTTGTGCAATACACCAAGACAATTCTTTATTAACTCAGACTTGTAAAGTGATTGAGCATATCAGTGCAGGTTGGAAACTTTATACAGGCAATGGTGTTGTGGATCAGTGGGAACTCAACCAGCCGCCGGATGTAGACGGTGCTCTTACCAAATGGTTTAATGATAATCTGTCCGATATGAATACGCTGGGATATTCATTGGAACAAATTATAAATCACACAGGTTTTTGTATTGTGGGTGAGGTTCAAGATCATTCAGTTTTTGAGTATCTGAACACAACCCCCCGGATCGAAATTACCAAATACAGTTTTGAGGACTAACTATGAGTTTTGAAAAATACAAAATTGCAGTCATACTGTACGATAATCTGCCAGAAACATGTTCAGAAATAAGAGAAAATCTCAGGGACTTGACACATTTTAAATTACAAGGAAAATTTTCTCCCGTATTTTATGAAACCCAAAATCTTTCTGACACTCTGCGGCAGGTTTCTGAACTTGACTTTGACTGGGCAGTTGTTATAGCGGTTGGTACCAATATACAAGACCAATCAATAATCTGGCAAACTGTTCAATATGCCATGGATCATGACTCTCCATTGTCCGGACATATTCTTGATCGCGGGGGGTATTATCATTTACATCCCCAATGGTTTGCCATTGAACTTCAGAAATATAAACTGGTAAATTTTACTGGATTTGAAGAGGTGGCCGGGACCCTGACAATGACTACCAAAGAAACTCAACGCAGTTCAGACAACATGCATGATGACTACACACCATCATGGATCATGCCCAAGTCAGAAAACCTTGTTGATTATACTAGTGATCATGGATATTTTGGGATACGGGTTTTGTCGGAATTTATTAAAGCAGGCTATAAAATTGTCAATGTCCCCGCATCGATTCGCCAGAAAAAATTTTATAGCTACCCCGAACACAACCTAGAAGATATTAGAAAACTCATTGCTGACTCATCACATGAACCAGCTAACCCACAAGGGCCCATGTGGTGGTTTGCTAAATCAGTCAGAGAGTTGAAAAAAAATCTTCAGATTGGTTATTATGTGCTCAATACAGAAATTTTATATTTCATTCAGGCGTTTCATGACATGAAATTTGATTGCTTCATTGGGGTTTGTAGTGGAATTAAGCCTGTCTGTATTGTGGGTCAGGAGAATTTTTCTGACAATACCAGTGTTTATTTGTTTGATATTAGTCCAGCAGCATTAAGTTGGCAGCAGTATCTGTTTGATAATTGGGATGGTGAGTTGGCTAACTTTGAATCGGTATACAATCAGTTTGCGTCTGCTAATCCCGAGCTCAGGCCGATTTATTTTATGAACGATTCGCTGCGGACAAATATTAATCGAGTATTAGATAGTGCAAATATAACAGCAATGGATTTTAAGAGACACTGGGACAAATATAAAAAAATGAAAGTTGAATTTGTTCAACTAGATCTGCTGCAGGACACCAGCCTGAGAACTGTGATATCATGGGCCAACACCTCCTCGACGGGGTCCTATGTCTGGACCAGCAATCTTTTTAATATGGATTATTTGTGCTTTTTTAAAACAAATCGGTGGACTCGGGAAAAAATTCAGAATCTGGAACAACAACTGGATTTGAAAATTTCTGGATCGTATATGCTTGAAAATTGTGGAAAAGTGATCAGTCGTGATTAGCTAACGGCTGACTGGTAACTGTCCACAACCATGGTCATGATTTTCTCATCCCAGGCACCGTGTACAATGATGTGATAACGATCTTGGTTGCTATTGTTCCACACAGCATGCTTGTAATAATTATTAAAAAATATCGCAGATCCCGAATCGAGAAATGGAACAGTGCCATTCACAGTGGTCATTCGACACCCAGGTGGGTTGTTCAGTGATATATTGATTGCGGCACCAAGAAAACACTGCGAACTATCAGAGTGCGGCATAATGTACCCGCCGGCTTCCAATAGCATAAATCTCAATCTCTGATAATTTTTATATGGAAATTTATTTTTAAAAAAATTAACAGTAATTGGACAATGGTCCTGGATGTCGGTCCAGGAGTAACTTACCTCAAGGGGATTTAACCCGTAGGTCTCAGGAACGTTTGTCTTGTCACTGGCGATTCCATGTATGGCCAGGCTTCTCCAGCCTCGGTGACACCCTTCCTCATCTCGGTGAAATACAAATCGATTTTTTAAATTTTGTGCCTCAGATAGCATTTCCTGGTATGGAGCATCAATCCCCAACAATTTTAACCAAGGCGCCCGACTTTCAAACATAACCCAGTTAAATTTTTCTTGCAAACTTGTGGTGTTTGGTAGCGGGGGATATACAAATGACTGGTTTTCGTGTTGATTAAAAAAATCCACAGTGTCTTGATTCATATGGTATTTATCTAAGATACCATCGGAAAAATCCTGTCGAAGTATTTTTGACTTTGAATAATTTTGGTAGTACAATCATTGGATGATTCGACTGCTTGGTAAGATACCCGCTGAAATCTATGTAGCCTGCAGTGGGGGTGTGGACAGCATGGCCGCCCTGGATTTCCTACGCAGACGGCACAATGTCGCTGTGATCTTTGTACATCACGGCACTGAGAATAGTACACTGGGACAACGAGTGGTTGCTGAATACTGCACTCAGCACCAGATTCCCATGCTGGTTAGCCTGATTGACAACAATCTTAAAAGTGCTGATGTCAGTTGGGAAGAGTTCTGGCGTGAGCAGCGATATCAGGAATTTGACCGACTGGATCTGCCTGTGGTGACTGCGCATCATCTGGATGATTGTGTGGAGACCTATATCTGGAGCATGTGTCACGGCACAGCCAAGGTCATTCCTCATCAGCGCAATCAGGTCATCAGACCTTTCTTGCTCAATACCAAACAGTGTCTGGCTGAGTGGTGCCAGCGGCATCGGGTCAGTTGGCACGACGATACCAGTAACTGGGACACCAAATACACTCGTAACAGGGTCAGACACGATGTCATGCCCAGAATTCTGGAAATCAACCCGGGCATTCACAAAGTTGTGCGCAGAATTGTAGAGAAAAAGTTTTGGGAATCTGTTGACAAGCAGACTGAGATCAATTAGGTCAATTTGGTTAGAGCATAAATAAATGTATGAAAAAATTATTGTGCTCATGTTGCCTGTGTAAAAATACTCTGACAACCAATCAGCTGCCCATACATTACAATTCCAAACAATGCAAGACTGGGTATTTGTGGTCGCAGAAACCTAAAAAAACCAATCTGGTTTGCGAATTTTGTGGCGAGCATAAAAAAACCGCACAAAGTATATCGCAACACCAACTCTACTGTAAGCAAAATCCCCACGCACAGAAGAAAGTTCCGTCTTATGGCATGCGGGGCAAGAAAGGTGCAAATCAGTATACTTACGGTGCTATAATGACTGATGGTACCAAACATAAAATTAGAAATTCCACGCGCCTGGCCAATATAAAAAGATGGTCAATTCCCGAAAACAAATTAAAACACGCATTGGCTATGCAAAAGGCGGTGAGAGAAAATCCCGAATCCTACACCAACCCCATCCATCGGGGCAGAGTAAAATGTTTTGAGTATGATGGGGTTAGATTTCAAGGCAGCTGGGAGCTGATATTTTACAAGTGGGCCAAATCCAAAGGCCTCGATCCGGTCAGAGTAAAACAGGGGTTTCCTTATGTGTGGAATGGCCAACGAACTTATTATCCGGACTTTTATCTGGAAAGTCTACGGTTGTATGTGGAAGTCAAAGGTTATAAAACAGACAGAGATGATGCCAAGTGGCAACAATTTCCCAATAAATTGTTGGTGGTTGATAAAAAAGCCATTGACAGAATAAAACAGGACAGTTATACTATTGAGAGTTAAGTAGTAGTGCAAGGCGAAGATCATTCCCCCGTAGTTTAATAGGTGAAAACGTCGGTCTCATAAACCGGTTAGTGCTGGTTCGATCCCAGCCGGGGGAACCATAATTGAAGAGGAGAAATTTATCATGACCGACCCAAAAAAGAATTTGTTGGAGCAGATGCAGGACGTGGTGGAAAATGTGGGAGAATTTGCTGGTGCTGTGGCAGAAAATGTTGCAGAATTGGTGTCAGATATCGCACACGAAGTGGAAGAATTTGTGGAAGACACCGTGCATGACTTCCAGGAAGCATTTGATGATGACGATGGTGCCACTGAGGACCAGGTCAGCGAGTAAAGGTTAACGGCCCGAGTGGTGAAATCGGTAGACACAGCAGACTTGAAAATTTGAGTGCCTGGCGGGAAACCACCAGAGTAGAACTCGTCAAATTCGGTGAAGGCTTTGACCTGCTAATACCGAGCCAAGCCCAGTAATGGGAAGGTGTAGAGACTAGACGGCGAGCATCTAAGGCGTTGCGCTATGATGAAGGTATAGTCCAGACCACAAACAATCCTAGGATTGGTAGTGAAAACTATAGTGGTAAGAAAATCTGCCACCCTAAACAGGTGTGCCGGTTCGATTCCGGCCTCGGGTACCATGATCAGCAGATGTTTTGTATGACCAATTTTTCGGGTATAAATAAAACAGCAGTAGAACAGTGAATTTTTATAGTGGTACACTATGCTGAAATGATTACTGGCCGTTTTGGCAGTCACAGCGTAGACGAAAATTATATGTGATGACGGCGTGAATAAGAGTGTATACAAAGAGACCCTGGGACGAAAAATCCTGGGGTCCTTTTGCTATAAATATTTTTACCGGGAAGAGTGGCCGAGAGGCTTAAGGCGTCAGTCTTGAAAACTGAAGTAGGGGCGACTCTACCGTGAGTTCGAATCTCACCTCTTCCGCCAGTTTAGTGAATGGTGCCGAATACCAATTAAAAAGTTCTATTTTAGTGGATGTTTGGTATCCTTAAACACCATTGATACTTTAGATTTTTGATAAATACCATATGAACCTAATAGATCAAATTAAAAACTCCATTACTGATGAAACTGATCCTTTAAACTTTTTTGAACCAGTGGTTTATTTTGAAGATAATACTACACCGGACATCGTACTAAAAGAATATTGGAGTTTAGTCACCTATTACTGGTGCTGTGGGGAAAGACTTGCTTTTGAAATATATCGAGATTTTCTATCAGAATCTAATTTAGGCTATTACACCGATGAAGAATTGGTACATCTCAAACAAGATGAAGCCAAACATTTTAAAATTTCCAGATCCATACATTCTGCAATTGCTGGTGGGTTACCAGACGGATATTTTTATGAATCTTTTTTGGAAAAATTTTCCAAAGAATCGGTCATGGACATCAAGAAAATCATAGCTATTATTACTTTTACTGAGTTGTATGCACAAGTACTGATAGATACCTGGAGAAAGTTTGGTAGCAACACTGTAATTAATGATTTATTCACTGAAATTCTTGATGATGAGTATACACATTTTGAGATGTCTTCAAGAATCTTTAATAAATTGTTAGAAGAATCAACCACTAAAGAAAAAATTGAAATGTTTTCCAGTATAAAGAGCATGGGGTATCAAAATAGTCTTTTTTCCATGGTAATTTTAGAAATGTCTAAAAAATATCCCAAGATTAAGCCCATTGATATGTGTGTGTCACAACATGATGAATATTTTACGCAATCCTGGGCCAAAGTTCTAAGAACTTTGTTGGGTGAAAAATTGTACAATCTTGCGTTTTTAAATTAACAACAGTGTCCCCCTGGGGGTCACGTGAATACCCGAGTTTAAAATTTTTTATATGATGTAACAGATTCTTTTATATTTTTTTGGTTTGTCGGAATAATATTTTTTAACCTGCCTGACGTGTCAGGAAATTCATACGCATGTTTTGAGGTTTGAAATATTCCTGGACCACCTCTTTGACAGTGCTGATTTTAAATTCTTTGCAACTGAAAACATCCAAGTAGATGTCGCCGGTACTGTCGATAAAGTGTGCCACAATGCTGCTGGTAACAATAATTTGCACTGCTGTGAATCCGGCCTTGTCGGGAATATCTGCAGCAGTGTATTCGATCCAGGGTTCGCCAATGGGCTGCATGTCTATTCGATTGACTAACTCTTTAATGAAATTCTGAACATTTATGCGTTCTTTGATCAACGCACGATGGCAATCATGACAGTCCAGAGTCAGATGATATCCCCAGTGTGACATATTTGTGCTCCGCAAACAAATATTTAGTAAATATAACTACAAAGTCTGGCCTCGATAGCTCAGCAGGTTAGAGCACCGTCTTGATAAGGCGGGGGTTCCTGGTTCGATTTCAGGCACTATTTTAATTATGCACAAACAGCGTTACATTCAGTTCATCAAACTTCCAGAAATTCCACAGACGATTGTGGATTCAATTCCAAGAGATGTTAATGCTTACACGCGAAAACTTTCGTATGGTGGCACATATAATTGGTCCGACGAGTTCAACACAGAAATTGATAGGTGGGGAAAAGAGAATATATGTCAAGACATGTATTTTGCACTGCAAATTATGACAGGTGATGTGAGTAAGCATAAAGACACCGGAACTAAAACAAAATTTATATATTTGTTACAATCTGGCGGGGAAAAGGTATATACTCGATTTTGGTCGGATGATTGTCGTACTTTGTTGGGCGAATATTTAATACCGTGTAATCAATGGCATATTTTTAAAGCAGATTCAGTGCATTCTGTTGAGGGCGTTGAACCAGGATCCATTAGGTGGAGCATCGCAGGTAAAATCTTTTAACATATTGTCTTGATAAAAAATTATTATTTTGATGGCAACGATTTCTGAATCAGGTATGGATTGATAGAAAATTTATTCCGGAGTAGTATAATGGCAGTGCTGCGGTCTCCAAAACCGCAAGTGGGGGTTCGATTCCCTCCTCCGGAGCCACACAAACATGGGATTTGACAAATTTACTGGCCCATAGTATAATATGGTTTGATTTTTCATGACCGCCCGTTGTTAAATATCTTATAAATTTATCTGTCTTTGAACAGTTGTCAAGGAAATAAAATGTTAAAGACCTCTTACACCTCGGCGCAGTATTTGAATGAAGCCAATTCCCTGACGTATGCCTATGGCAAACCCAATGCCACGATTATTGCTGACATTGATGGCAACGGTTTCACTGATCTAGTTACTTTTCCTTCGAATTACACCGTTTACCCTGAGTTGCAGCCCTTGGTCTGGTCCAATTCCAAGGGGGTTTTTTCTGCTCGCCCTGATCTGGTGTCAGGTCCCAGCAGTTTCCAGTTTTTCCGTGATGCTGTTCCTGGGGATTTCACTGGCGATGGCATAACTGACTATCTGATGATGGATCAGGGATTTGAGCTGGACAATAGAAACAACTTGGCGTTCGAATACAGTCAGCCGAAATTCTACGTGGGAACGGGTTCGGGACTAAAAGCCATACCAACCAGCGATTTTTTGGTGGCGGGGAATAACTCCGTAACATTCAATCATATTGGTGCATCGGCAGATTTCAATGGTGATGGCAAGTTGGATGCAGTCATTGCATCGTTTAACCATCTGCGTATTCTGGTTAATGACGGGCAGGGTCATTTCACCACTCGAGAAGATCTAGTGCCAGCAAAATTTAATAATGGCACATTCTTTGCATCTGGCACCACCTTTATTCGATTGGGTTCTTCCTATGGTTTGGTTGCGGGTGCGTATCGATGGCAAGACCCAAATACACCCATGGGCGACCTCGCGGTCCTGGCCCAGAAAAACGGGGTGTTCGTTGAAACACAAACGCTGGCCAGACCAAATCTGGGGCTGGGGCGCGAGCGGAATTATGGCGCCGTGGATATGACCAACATCGACGTCAACAACGATGGCAGGGAGGATCTGGTTGTTACTTGG
>Ga0214923_10006615_pt1 | contig 12948 bp, 6 predicted proteins | sample LL1510_MetaG_FD_177993 | JGI IMG/M metagenome (GOLD analysis project Ga0214923, IMG submission 177993) | Freshwater microbial communities from Lake Lanier, Atlanta, Georgia, United States - LL-1510 | ecosystem: Environmental > Aquatic > Freshwater > Lake | place: USA: Georgia | collected 2015-10-15
ATTTTGATATATCATAATTAATCGTTGATTCGTAATATTTTAATTCTATATATAAACTTGAATAAAAATTTAGAAAAAATGATGTTTGATAATGGAATTCTTGTAATTTCTCATATGGTATCATATTTTTACTTATTGTTTCAGGACTGATTTTTCCATTAAAATTTTTTTCTGTAAAAAATGATTTATTACAATATTCATCAAATTGTTCTTTTGTTATATTAGGCATAATCTATAAATATAATTTATAATTTTCCCATAGTATTATTAGATGGATTTGAAATCGCCCAATAATTTTTATTTGCTATCATTCTTGTTGGTTGAATTATAGCAAAAGCAAAATATATCATTAAGATAGTAATTAATACAACACATATAATTATAATTAATACATATAATTGCGGAATTGTAGAATATAATACTAATCCTAATAATAAAATTAAACATAAACAACATATAATAAAAACGAAATTAAATAAATAATTAATTTGTTTTTTAATTATTTCAATCATATTAAATAATTTTGTTAATTTTATATTATTAATTTCTATAAGTCTTTTTTTCTCTACATAAATATTATAAATAATAATATTCGAATCTTGTGAAAAACTTTTACTTCCAATTGTATAAATATTCATTCTTAAATCATTAAATAAATCAGAAACAGCATTAGAATATTTATTTATAGTAGGAAGTATTTTATTGAAAAAATCAGCATTATTTTTTTTTGCGATAAAAGTATTTGGAAGTTCTAATAATGTAGGACAACTTACATTATCTATATTTACAAATTTTTCATATAAAATAATATATTTAAAATTTATATAATATAAATATGTTATAATTAATAAAAATATAAATATTATTATATATAAAGCATTTTTAGTTTTAGTTGTGAATAATGGAAATATACTTATTATAATTGTAAATACAATTATAATAATTAGAAGTATTATAATATATGTAGCATAATTTTTAATTTTATTATAATTAATTAATTCTTGATTATATAATTTAATAGACATATTTAATTTATCATTTGTTTTTGCGTATTCTTCACGTAAATTATTAAATAAATTAATTTTATTTTTATAATTATTTTTTTCAATTAAATAATTATTATTTGAAAAAGTATTATCACTTATAGTTTTTAATAAAATAATATAATTATCTATTAAACTAGTTATATTATTTATATTAGTAGAAAAAGTATTATCAGAAACATAATTCTGTGTAATTTTTATATTAGGTTGTTGATCTACAACAGTAGGATTAGTATTAATATAATTAGATCTAATAGCAAGTTGAATATCAATATTATATAAAATAATATTATAAAATATTTTTTGGTATAGAATATAACCAATAATATTTTCTGGTTTTTGATTTAATATTTCACTAAGTATTTGTTGTAATTTAGATGTTTTTATTTTTTTTATATACGTTTTATTAATTCTTTTATTTATTATATCATTAATAGATGTTATATAATCAGTAGATACAATTAATGTTGTTGGAGTAGTACTAAATAATGGTTTTGAAATATTTAGTATATTTTCATCATATCCACTATATGTAGTTGTATTATATAAATCAGAAGGAGTTGTAGTACTTCTATTCATTGTTTTAAAATAAAATGTAAATATATTAGAATTAAAATCTGATAATTTTCCTGTATTATTATTATCACTAATAATAATTTTTAGATTATCGATTATATTTGTAAAGATATCTATATTATAATTAATTTCTTTTTCATATTTCTTTAATTCTATATATAAACTTGAATATAAATTAAGAAAAAATGATGTTTGATAATGTAATTCCGATATAGAAGCACACGGAATCATATTATCATTTATAGTAATTGGAAAATATCTTCCATTAATATTTTTATCATTAAAATAAGATTTTTCTATTAATTCATCATAGTTAATAAAAACCATTTATTCTATTTAATATTTAGATTTAATTAAATCTGACAATTCTTTAATTCCTTCAACTAATAATCCAATAATATTATTATAAGCAATTGCTTTCGTATTTTCATTAGTATTATAAACAACTTCTGGAATTATTTTTTCAACTTCTTGAGCTATCATGCCAATTTGTTTTTTATCATCATTATTTATATAATTAAAATAAACTCCTCTTAATTTTTCTATTTTTTCCAAGGGATTTTTAATAATTTCTATATTTTTTTTTAAATTAATATCTGATAAACCAATTACATTACCTGATACATATATATTACCATCAACTTTAATTTTATAATCTTTATCAAAATTATTAAAACCAATATTTAAATATCCATCAATAAGTAAATTTGAATTTATATCATCCCATTTAATATTAGATGTTTCTTTTAATTTATTATTATCAACAGCATATATAAGATTAGATTTGGATATTTTATTAAATCCTAATCCACCTTTTTCAAAACCTATTATACCAGTTATATTTGAATAATTAATATTTGATATATTTGAACCATCGCCGTAAATATAACCATTAATAATTAGATTAGAATTTATATCATCCCATCTAATATTAGATGTTTCTTTTAATTGATTATCTTTAACAGCATATATGAGATTAGATTTGGATATTTTATTAAATCCTAATCCACCTTTTTCAAAACCTATTATACCAGTTATATTTGAATAATTAATATTTGATATATTTGAACCATCGCCGTAAATATAACCATTAATAATTAGATTAGAATTTATATCATCCCATCTAATATTAGATGTTTCTTTTAATTTATTATTATCAATAGCATATATAAGATTAGATTTGGATATTTTATTAAATCCTAATCCACCTTTTTCAAAACCTATTATACCAGTTATATTTGAATAATTAATATTTGATATATTCGAACCATCACCATAAATATAACCATTAATAATTAGATTAGAATTTATATCATCCCATCTAATATTAGATGTTTCTTTTAATTTATTATCTTTAACAGCATATATGAGATTAGATTTGGAAATTTGGTTAAAACCCAATCCACCTTTTTCAAAACCTATTATACCATTAATTTGTTCGAAACTAAAATTTAGATTAGTAAAATTAGTTTCATTAAGAATTAAATTTGATTTAATATTAATATTACTAACATTTAATGTATTTGTTTCAAAATCTAAATATAAATTATTAATAGAATTAATACAACTACTACCATTACCGAATAAAATTTCACCATTATTAAAAAAATCTCTTCCAGTTCCTCCTTTATTAACTTGAATAGGTGAAATAAGATTAGAAGGATTTATATTAATTATATTAGAACCATCACCATAAATAAAACCATTTATAATTAAATTTGAATTTAATTCATCCCATTGAATATTAGAGGTTTCTTTTAATAAATTATCTTCAATAGCATATATAAGATTAGATTTGGAAATTTGGTTAAAACCTAAACCACCTTTCTTAAAAGGTATGATACCTCCGATAGTTTCAAAATCAACTTTAATATTACTTAAATTATAACCATCACCATAATAGAAAGGGGCGTGAATATTACCATCAACATATAAATTAGAAGTATCCCATCGAATATTAGAAGTTTCACTAATAATATTATCATCAATAGCATATATAAGATTAGATTTAGAAATTTGATTAAAACCTAAACCTCCTTTATTAAAGGGTACGATACCTCCAATAGTTTGGAAATCAACTTTTAAATTAGTTATATTACAACCATCACCATAAATTTTTTTAGCAAATATATTACCATTAATATTAAAATTTGAATTTTTATCATCCCAGCGAAGATTAAAAGTTTCTTTTAATTGATTATCTTCAACAGCATATATAATATTAGATTTAGATATTTTATTAAAACCTAATCCGCCTTTTTCAAATGTATTGATACCTGTTATTTGTTCGAAACTGAAATTAAGATTACTAAAATTAGAACCATTAAGAATTAAATTAGAACTAATATTAATATTACTAACATTTAAAGTTTTTGTTAAATAATCTAATGTAAAATCGTTATAACTATTAATAGAATTACTGCCATTACCTACTAAAATTTCTCCACTATTAATAAAATCTCTACCTGTACCACCTTTATTAATTTGAATAGGAGAAATAATATTTGATGGATTTATATTGGATAGATTAGAACCATCACCATAAAAAAAATATCCATAAATATTTTCATTAGCAAATATATTAGATGTTATAAATAAATTAGAAGCACCTTTAATATTTCCATATTTAGTAGATATTTGATTAGTAGCAATAATATCTCTATCAGATAATAAATTATTACCACTTCTAATATTTCCATAAATTGTCATAATATCGAAGAAGCAACTTATACGATTTCCACCAATAATATTATTATTAGCAGTAATATTATTAATAGCGGTTATATTATTAGCACTTGAAATATTACCATATAAAGTAGAAATATTAGAGGAACATATAATATTAGAAGAACTGATAATATTAGAAGATGATATTATATCTTTACCACTAATAATATTACCAAACGAAGTTGATATATTAGAATTAGTAAAAATATTTGATAGAACATAAAAATTAGAATTAAAAATTCCGTTTGTATCATATATAATTTGATTTGATTGATAATTATAAACGATATTTGATGTTGAATAAACTAGATTATTAGAAGAATACATAATACCATTTTGATTATAATTATTAACCAAATTATTAGTTTTAACATTATAAATATTCTCACCATTTGCGGTAAGATGTTCGCAAGTAATATTAGAATTAAAAAAAACTTCTGTATTAACTATTAAATAAGGAGAAGTATAATTAAGAACAGATTGATTTTTATGAATAGAATATATATAATTATTAATTTCTACATCATCGATTAAATTAGTATCATTTATTTTTTTGATAATACTTATAGACATATTATAACAATTAGCATCAATAGATATTGAATAATTATGAATATTTAAAGGAATATTTATGAATGGTCGTTCTTCCCAAATATTAAGAACAGAATTATATTTATAAATATAAATTGAAGAATTATTGGAAAGATAGAAGAAGTTTCCATTTTTAGAAATGGTTCCTTTATATCCATTTTTATAGAAATAAAAGGATGATGATAAATCGAAATATTTGATAATAGTATTTGAATTATAGTTAGTTGTTTTATAATTTTGGAAATTAATTTGATAAATGAAATGATGTCCTGATAATGTTGAAATAAATATTCGTGAATTATCACTACTGATACTTAAAGAAGTTAAATATGAATTCTCATATATTGAATTAAATTTGAGAAAGAATATTTCATAATTTATGATGATATAGAAATTGAAATAAGTGAATGTAGATATATCAATAGATGTAGTATCAAAAATATAATTACAGATGATAATAGAACCATCATAATTAGTATCAATAAATATTTGATTAGGATTAATAGAATTAAAAGATGAATGAAAAGAATTAAAAGAAATGAAATCTAGAATAGTGTCAATATTTTCTTTAATATTTTTAATATATATTCTATAATTATTATTAGAAATAGTTGATATAAGTATATTACCATCACCAGAACAATTAATTTTTTTACCGATAAAATTATAAGTTGTATTTTGATTAATACTTATAATTCTATTAGGGTCTCTAATTAAATTATTGAGATTATCAAAATAATATTTATAAATTCCACCAGTTTGTGTTCCAGATATTAATTTATCTTTATAGGCACCTATAAATATATTAGAACCATTTTTAGAGATAGCAAATGATTGTCCGAATGAAATATCATTAGTGGTTATATCTGTTATTTGATATTTAATCCAATTATTATTAATATATTTATAAATAAAAACATTAGAATTATTATTATTATTATTAATATTGTCGAGGGTATAATAGGAATTGACAATAATAGATGAATTTTCATTAATAATAATTGGATTAAAATATGATGTATTTGCGGTTGAGGTAACTAATAATTGATGAAAATTGTCATTATATAAGAGATTAGAATTGGGAATAATTGAATTAATATTAAAAATTCCGTCATTTATTTCTAATGAATTAACATCAACTTTACCTCTGAAATATATATTATTGGAATTATTAATAATAAAAGGAGATAAATCATTTGATATTAATTTTCCTTTTATAATTACATTACTTTCAAATGTAGCATTACCATTTACATGTAGAGGTGTTAAAGGTTTAACAATACCAATACCTAAATTACCACCTTCAAAATAAATATCATTTACATTTTTTTTCCAAAAGGAAATAGAAGAATTATTACCTGAGAATAGGACATCATTATTATAAATAGAACCAATAATATTAATATTACCATTAATAATCATAGAATAATTAGGATTATAAGAAATATTAGTTCCAATACCTACGAAATTTTGTACTAAAAGACTACATTTAGGATTATTTTTATAAAAATAGTTTCCACCAATGACAATTGAACCTTTTGATTTAATGGATGTTCCATAGAAATCATCATTTAGATTAATATTGAATGGTATATTATTATTATCGAGACTAAATAAATCATTAAAATATGATAATAAATATGTAGAATTATTATCACAACAAAAATCTAAAACATTGGAAATATTAATTTTAAAAATTTGTTGGGATTGATATAATTTATTAATATTACCAAATATATATATATTAGAATTATTGTCTGATACAATAGAACTATTTTTATTAACTTTAATAGAATTAATTTTAGGAATTTGATTAAAATAATTAATTTTTTGTGCTATTGAAGGATTTGTTTCTAATGTCGTATAACCTTTTTTAAAAGTTAAATTATTTGTATTAGCACCAAACGACCATAAACCTTGATTTGTTTGAAGTAATGTATAATCATCACCAGAAGCAATATTTTCGATAATTAAATTGGGAGTAAGAGTAATAGGAGAATAAATATTATTAAAATAATAATAAATTTTATTATCATTTGTTAAGACGATAAAAGAATTATCTAAATAAGTTTCAATTTTACGAAGATTTATAAAGTTATTAATAATAGTTGTTGTATTAGTAGAACAAACAGCACCTGAATTATCGAGATAAAAGATATAATTTAAAGGAGATATAGCAAAATCTCTAATAATAGTATTTTGTAAAATAAGATTTCCATTAAGATATAAATTATTATTATAAGTATAAGCATAAAAATTATATTTAGCTTTAAAAGTATCATAAAAGAAATTGGAAGAAATTAGAGATATTTGATTAGAATTATATGAATATAATTTATTATTTTTAGTGATAATAAATAATTGTAAATCATTAGAGAAAATATTTATAATAACATTTTCGGTATCATTAAATAATCGTATTTTACCTCTAAAATCCATAACACTTTCTGCAGAGGGATTAGAGGTTAGAGCATCTTTATTTAAGATATTTATATTAGAAGTTGTTATAGTTGAAGATAAGAGATTATTTATAATAGTATTTGAAGAATTTAGAATAAGATTAGAATTGGAAGTAATATTTTTATTAAAAAAATCTACTGATTTATTAAGATTGATAATATTTGAACTTAGAGAACCTATTGAATTATTACTTAAAATTAAATCAATATTGCTATTAATGATAATAGAAGATTGAAATGAATTTAATTTATTAATAAATAATTCATTATTAATAATAGTAGAATTATTAGTAGTTGTTAAAAATGGTGTTTTAATTTCATTTGCTTTTAATAAACCATTAACATTTAATTTAGCATTAGTATCAATAGGAGAACCATCATTATTAATAATAATAGTACCTAATTCACTATATATATCTATAATATGTTTAGAATTGCTAGATACAACGAATGCTGGTTGTAGAGGCATAGTATCAACTTTATTGAGATGAAAATAGTAGGAGGGATATGTGCCAATGCCTAATCTTGAATTATTAAAATAGGCATTACCATTATCTAATTGGATATTAGCAATAGGAGTTGAAGTTCCGATAGCAATAGAATTAGTATTATAAACGATAAAATTATTAATAGAGGGAAGATAAGAACTATTAATTTTATTATTTTCATCGAGGATGAGAACATTAGATGGAAAAGAAGATGCTTTTAATGTACCTTTAATAATTAAATCATTAGTAAATATATTACAGGAGGCAGTATGAGTAATAGAATTAGTATTTGAATCGAAGGAAATACCAGAATTATCATTAAAAAGATAAGATGGAGATTTTATGGGAAATTTAAAAAAATTAGAATTTGAATTTAATTCAAATATTTTTATATCATTATAATTAAAAGAAAGATTATCATTTTGAACTGAAATTTTATATTTTTCATATATACTCATCTCTTTAATAATGATTTATGTTTTATTTTTTAATAGAAATCATTAATAAATCTAATTCTTTTTTATTTTTTTTTAATCTATTCCATTCAGCAATAGTTTCATTTTTAATAATATTATTTTCTTTTTTAATTCCATTTTTTTTATATTCTTCTTTCAGTTTATTAGTATAATATTTATAAAATATATTATAATCTGTTTTTTTAACTTCTTTTGGTATTTCTTTTTCTTCTAAAATTTCTTCTTTAATTTCTTGTGAAGTTGAAACAGGTTTAATTTCGATAATTTCAGTAATTAATGGTTCTTCGTGAGTTACAATAAGCATACCATTTTTACGAAACCACACTTTTTTATTATTTTTCATTTGAACCGACCAAACGAGACCATCTTTACCATTCATTTCATAACCAATATTATAAGCGACAGCAGAATAACCGAGACCTTTTGGGGATTGTTCTTTACCATTAAAAGTTTCAGTTGATATATTGAAACAGCTATTATTAGGAAGAAATTTTTTAATCATTAATAAAATTTAAAATGGATTATTTAAATCATTTTTTAATTTTACATAAAAATAAAGGAAAATGAAAAAAAATTGATTTTTGATATAAATTAAAATGAATAATAATGCCGAATTTTTATATAAGTTTGGATGAGAAATTTGACGAATTAATTAATAAAGCACGAATAAATGAAAATAAAATTTTTATAAATGTTAATGAAATTATCTCATTAAAATCATATATATATGATATATATATGAAAGATAATGAATATGAAAATGAATATTTGAGAAAGGAGTTAAAATTAATAGATTTAAGTATTTAAATTAATCATCTTTAAAATCATTATCGAAATCTTCTAATTCATCATTAAATTCTTCACCACCTTCTGAAAAATATTCTTCATCTTGATTTATATCACTTTTTTTGCTATCATCATCATCTTCTTCATCACTTTCATCTTCTTCGCCACTTTTTTCACTTTTATCATTATCATCTATTTCTTCTTCATAGATATCAAAATCATCATTTTCTTCATTAGTATTTGGATTTAATTCATCATCATAATCAGTTTTAATTTCATTTTTAATAAATTCTTCTTTATTTTTAATGGCACGTCCAATAATAGAGATATGTTTATCAAATAATTGATATTTTTTACCACATACTTCGATTTTAATTTCTTGACCTTTAACGAGAGTTTCTAAATTAATTTCTGATTTGATACCAGCAGAATTGGAGGGAATAATAATTTCAAGAATAGGGATATTATCATAATAACCTTCTGCTAAAACGCCCATTTTATTAATATTTTTGACTTTACATTTAATAATAGAACCTTGAATTGGATTACAGATTTCAGCAAGACATAAAACAGAGAATGAAGTATTACCATTAAAATGTTGATTTTTGATTAAACCGATAGTTCTTTTAATAATTTTGATAGAATTTTTTTTGATATATCCATATTTAGAGCAAATATTTTCATAATTATCTTTAATTTTTTTTAGAAGTGTTTTTTCAAAATCAAGGTCAAGTTCATTAGGTAAGAGAATAACATTAGTCTTAAATTTAATTGGAATAAATAAATCACTTGACATCTCTTATTACTTATTAATATTTAATAATTAAATCATTTTTTATAATAATATAAAAAAATGACAATTATTATTTATAATTAATTAATAGGTAATAAATAAAAATGGAATTGTCAAGCACAGACCCGATATTCAAGATTTTAAATGATATAAAATCTTATATTAATGATAATAATGAGGTCTCTATAAAATTTCATAATTATACAGATTGGACTGAAATGGAATTCAATAATTTTGCGAAAGTATTTAGAAATAATTATAAAGAAGTTATTGAAGATGAAGTTCTTGAAGTTATGAGTGAAGATAAAGTTTTAAAAATATTTAAAATAGCAAATATTATAAAATATTGTAATTCCAATAATCATTTAAATTTAAATTATAAATGGGAATTATTAGAAAATGTTAAAAATGATGTTGTTAATAATTTATTTGATATTAATTTAGAATTTGATATTAATAATCGTAAGGAAATTGATGAAGTTCCTGATTTTAATAAAATGATGAAAACTTTTAAATTAATTAAGAGATTTCGCTATGATATAGGTAATGGTTTCGAAGTTGTTGGAATGATGATTAAAACGAATAATAAGATTGTTAATGATTTAAAGAAGTCCAAAATTTTAACAGCAAATAGAATTTATGAATTTGAATTAATAGTTAAAAATGATAATAGACAATTAATTTTAGAAAATATTATCAATGTTTTAAAATCATTCTTTATGACAAATATATTATTAACAAAGAAACAACAAACGCAAGTATTAAATGATTATACGAAATTAGTGAAAACGCAAATGACAATTCCGCCATATTTTAATGAAGTACCATTATTAACACCTAAACCTATTACATTAGAAAAAACAAATTTAAATAATCCTGATGATTATGGGGCGGTGTCTATATTAAAAAATTATGTAGTTACTGAAAAAGCAGATGGTGAAAGAGTATTAATATATATTAATAATATTGGCAGAGTATTTATTATTAGAAGTTCATTAAAGGTAGAAGAAACGGGAATAATAGCAAAAAAGGAGGCATATAATTCATTAATTGATGGAGAATATATAGATTGTCATAAGAGAACTGATGGAAGTAATAAAAATTTATTTGCTTCATTTGATATATATTTTCTAAATAGTGAATCAGTAACATCATTACCATTAATTGGTGATAATTCGAGAAATTCGAAGATGATTAAAATAAAGGATTATTTAGATGTTTCTAAATGTAATGTTGAATATATAGTTAAGGTTCATAGATATAGTGATAAAATTTTAAATGATTGTAGAGAGATATTAGATAATCCAACTAATTTTCCATATGATATTGATGGATTAATTTTCACACCTGCTAAATTGGCGGTATATTCATTTTATCCATCATTACCTGTACCTATTACACAGAATAATAGTTGGGAACGATTATTTAAATGGAAACCTACAGAACAGAATACAATTGATTTCTTAGTTAAATTTGTAGGTGATATTAAAAAAAATGGAATTATTTATAAGAAAATTGGTTTATATGTTGGTGATAATCCTATTAGTTCTAATGAAATTAGTATTGACGAAGGATTAAAATTAAGATATGATAGAAGATATAGTAAGAAACAATATGAATTACAAAAAGAAGGTTATGTTCCAGTATTATTTAGACCAAAAATGTATTATATAAATGATATGGAACATAGTTATTTAAATTTCAATGAAAGAGGTGAAATTCGTGCTGAAAATAATGATAAAATTGATGATGAGACAATTGTTGAATTTAGATTTGATATGGAAGAGAAACAATGGAAACCGATTAGAGTTAGAGAGGATAAAACGAAGATTTATAAGAAGGGGATATTTACTAAAACGGCGAATTCATTAGTTGTTGCTGTTAATATTTGGCGTTCTATTAATAATCCTATTTCACGAGAAATGATTACTGGAAGAATTAATATGAAAGATGGTGAAGATTTAGAAGAGGCGAAGAAATTAGAAGCAGATGATATTTATTATTCTCGTTCTATTCCTAGAAAAACATTACTTTCATATAATATGATTACATTTCATAATATATGTATAAATGATATGTTATTTTCAAAAATTAAGAAAGGCGGAAGTGTATTAGAGATGGCATGTGGTCAAGCGAGTGATTTACATCGTTGGTTAAGTGCTGGATTAAAATTCGTATTAGGTATTGATATAGTTAAAGATAATATTTATAATGCTAAAAATGGTGCTTATTCTCGTGTAGTTAAAGAATATGGACGTTCATTTAAACAGAGAGGACAAGAACAGATTAAATTTCCAGATATAGCATTTGCTGTTGGTGATTGTACTTTAGATATTAGAACTGGTGAGGCGGGAATGGATGAAGAAAGTAAGAAATTATTGAGAATGTTAATGAAAAAAGATAATAAGAGATATGAAGAACATTATAAGAATATAGTGGGTAAGGGTGCTGATAAATTTGATGCTATTACATGTTTATTTGCGATACATTATTTCTTTGAAAATAAGAAGAAATTGGATGGTTTCTTAAATAATGTGAGTTCAAATTTAAAAATTGGTGGATTATTTATGGCAACATTTATGGATGGTGGAAGTGTAGAAAAAATAATAGAAGATAATGGAGGAAAAATAGCGGAAGGTAGAAAGGTTGTAGATGAGGGAACAATTCCTATTTGGGCGATTATTAAGAGATTTGATAATAATGATGAATATTATAGTAGAAAGGTTGATATATTTATTGAGAATACACAGAGATTAATTCCGGAATATTTAGTAAATTATGAATTCTTAGTAAAGAAGGCATTAGAATTTGATTTAGAAGTTGTTGAAAGTGAATTATATTCAATGACATTTGAAAAATTTAAAATGAGAGTTAATGAAGATGAAGATAAACAAACTTCAATAGATAAATTAATATTAGAATTAGATAAACAAGAAATTCAAAAGAAATTCAGTTCATTAAATAGATGGGTAATCTTTAAAAAAATTGAAAAATAATTAATATAATTAT
>Ga0214923_10006616_pt1 | contig 12946 bp, 21 predicted proteins | sample LL1510_MetaG_FD_177993 | JGI IMG/M metagenome (GOLD analysis project Ga0214923, IMG submission 177993) | Freshwater microbial communities from Lake Lanier, Atlanta, Georgia, United States - LL-1510 | ecosystem: Environmental > Aquatic > Freshwater > Lake | place: USA: Georgia | collected...
AACCATATCTTCTTAAAGCCGATGCTTTATCTACTAGTGTAAACTCATCTAAAGAAGCTGATGCTTTGGCTAAAGCTTCCTCTTTACTGGCTAAGTCTTCTCCCCATGTTACATAAGCATTCTCTGGTACTGTGTTGGAATTTTTGATAACTTCGTTTTTTGGTTTTCTTTTATTAGCCATATTTTATATTAATTTAATTGTAAAAAGATTGTGATGCTATTAATATTATTATACACATTATTCTCTATAAATTCCAGTATAAATATCGTCATTAGCTCCTGATGTAAACCATTCTGGGCCTTTATATAGTTGGCCATTATGTTCTACCATATCACTAGCATTACCTCCTACAATTTCATATGTCATAGGTTTCATACTTCGTGACATTTGTCTAGCTATCATATTAGCAATTAGTAATGAGCTATATCTATCTTTACGCAAACGTCCTTTTTTACCATTCTGTAATTTTACTTCTGGAGTATCCCAACGATCCCTAGCATTAGGTCCTGTACTAGTTTGAGTCATAACAATAGTAGTTAATTCATTTTTGAGTTCTTCGATTTCTAAAACACATTCGCTTAAACTATCATAAATAGGATTTAAATCAGTGTCCAGAATACTTTTTCCTTCTCTTTCTAAAGCTAAACCTAATGTTAAGTTATCAAATTTGGGAAATAATAATATTTTATCTTCTAAATCTTTACGTAATCCGTGATTAGCTTGACTAGTCCATTCTGCTTTAGCAAATTGTATTAGTTCTAATATATGTAGGCCTTGTTGATCATCAGTATCTTTATATTTATTTGGATCTATTATTGGCCATATTACATGTTCTCCAGGCTCTAATTTAGATGGATCATGAAAAGCCTCTTCTATTGCTACTCCTCCTCCTTGAGCGTCCATACCTATTCTAGCACAAGGAAATGTCTTCATAAGATTACGAATTTTTCTAACACAAAAACCATAAAAATCATGCTCATTAATCAATCCTGTTTTTTGACGATCTTTAAAATTATTTCTATTAGTTGTCCAGCAATATACTATTCTGTTATGATCTTCATTTAATTCTAATATAACTATACTAAAATTATCTTGTTCGCTTGCAGGATCTATGCCATAAACATACTGTTTTGATAAAGAGCCAGATACAGTAGCATCAAAAGATATAGTTTTATTATTAATGATAATAGGTTTAGAGTCAGATACTACACAAGATTCTATAAGAGTTCTTCTAAAGAATCCTTCACTATCTTTAACGAAACAAGCTCCGTATTCTATATTATATATTCCTGCATGAATAGTAGCTTGTGCTCTACTAACCTGTTTATCGTCCATGAATCCTTTAGGAATAAGCTCATATGGTATACGAATTATGCTATAGTCTTGCCAATTAAAATTATCTGGTACTTCTCCTTTAAAAACTTCTTGTAGTTTTTGAATATCTCCTTGACTTTCTATAATAGATTTATATCTTTTCCAGTAGCTGGCAAAATGCTTAAAATCATAATCTGCTGTACCGGAAATTACTGCTTGATTTCCCATTTTAACTGTTAAAGAATCCAATTCATCATTCCATAGACCAGCATTTATCATAGCTTGTTTTCTTGCTTGCTCCTTTACATTTTGTATAGGACTAGCAGATACTGCCGCGAAACCAGAAACAACCGTTTCATAAATATCTGGACTTATAGAACTGAATTCGTCTGCTAAAATTATGTGAGCACGTAAACCTCTAATTTTATCACCATTACCTAGAGGAATCGCTATAGTCCAACTATCTCCTAAACGTATTGTGCAACGATCAACGTCTCTTCGTGGCCCATCTTCACTTCCATTAAAAATACTTCTTAAAATAGGGCTATTCTTCCACATATTTTCCATATATTCAAAAATAATTTTACTCTGACGAAATGCGGCACCCACTATAACTATTTTAGTTCCAGGATAAAATGCACATCTTATCATAGCATATAAAGCTAAACTAAAACTTTTACTAAAACCACGACTGCCTATTAACATAGGAAAAGGACGATTCCAAATTTCTTGTAACACAGCTATTTGTATAGGATGTAGCTCAAGATTAAAAAAAATCTTACATGTGGATCCTAGGTATTTTGGGTTTCTTAAGATTTTTAAAAGATGCAGATCGGGATATTCTATATCCTTTTCTGTCCTATGGATCATAGGGTTATAGGGTATTTCTAATTTTGATAAATCGCCTAGTCCTAACCAAGCATCATCAAATAGTCTGTTCTTTAACTCTTTCAAAATAATGTACCTTTTTCATTATATGTTCTGCCATTTTTTCGGCATTACCGGCTGATCCACAAAATTCAATTTTAATATTATGTAATAATTGTAATTCAATAATATACTTCATTAAAAATGATGGAGTAACCTTAATATTATTCCACCATTTCTTAGGAACAGTTGAACCAACGGGATATATCAATACATCTTGTAAATCAAATTCAAATAATATAAATGCATATTTTAATTGACTTAATCTTTGAATTACGTCTTGAAATCTACTTTCAACAATATTATTAGCAAACTCACTAACACTCTTTTTTCTCTCTATACCTAATAGATGTTCCAATCCTTCTATACTATAGTCTCCAGTATCTAATTTCCTCTTAGCTGTAGCATGATGTTCAAAAACCCAAGGTTGTTGTTCTCTAGTATCTACAATAATAGTAAAATCATTAGATTTCATAATTATTTTTTCTTTTTATCTTGTAATATCTTAAAAAATACTGGTTCATATAAATGTTCCATATTTTTAATCATTTTATGATGAGCATAACATAGAGTTAAACCATTCTCTACACAAAATCTTAAACCAGGAAAATTACTCCAAGTTTTAATATGATGTGCATTAATTTTTTTTTTACTATTACATCCGGGCCATTGACAAGTATAGTTATCTCTTTTATAAACTGATAATCTCCATTGTTTATATAGTGGATCTTTAAAGTTACGATGCATAATATTTAATATCACTGTCTACCATATCTTTAACTAAATCTAAAAATGAATATTTAGGTTGCCAATTTAGTACTGTTCTCGCTTTATCAGATACACCTCTTAAGTAGTCTACTTCTGCTGGACGATATAAATTAGGATCAATTTCGATATATTTTGTATAATCCAAATTAACATAATCAAAAGCTATTTTTAAGAATTCATATATAGAATGTGTTTCGCCAGTTGCTATTACATAATCATCTGGAATATCATTTTGTAACATTAGGTACATAGCTTCTACATAATCTTTAGCATGTCCCCAATCTCTATGAGCGTTTAAATTACCAAGTTTAAGAGTATCTGTGGTTTTACCGGCTAATAATTGACCAATATATTTGGTAATTTTTCGTGTAACAAAATTTTCACCCCTTCTTGGGCTTTCATGATTAAATAAAATACCACAACAACCAAATACTCCATATCCGGATCTATAAATATTGACCATATTATGAGCTGCTAATTTAGCAATACCATATGGACTTTGTGGAATAAAATATGTTTGTTCATTTTGATAACTTATTCCATTTTTATCTATGTCTATATTTTTACCAAACATTTCGCTAGTGCTAGCTTGATAAAATTTTGCAGAAGAGGAGGTGGACCTTATAGCCTCTAAAATATTGGTTACTCCTATGGTATTAATTTCAAAAGTTGTGGTAGGTTGTTTGAAGCTGGTTCCTACATGACTCTGGGCTGCTAAATTGTATATTTCGTGGGGCTGATAATTGGATACTATGTTGGTGATTCTTGAAGGGTCTGTAAGATCACATTCTTCTAATTTAAAATTGGGGTTTTTAAATAAATGATTAATTCTTTCAAAATTATTAATACTGCTTCTGCGATGTAGTCCTATAACTGTATAATCTTTTTCTAATAATAGTTCTGCTAAATAGCTTCCATCTTGTCCTGTGATACCTGTAACTATTGCTGTTTTAATCATTAGTATTCCTCATAACAGTTTCTGGTGTTAAAAAAGGTCTGTCTACAACCCCATCCTGATAAGTATGATAATTCGATAAAGCTTCTTTCATTTTATTAGTAGACATACTTAAAATTTCCATTTCTCTTCCTTCTTTTTCTCTAATTATTTCATCTTCTAGCATTCTTATTAAACCTGTCCAAGAGCTTTTGCCATCTTCTATTCTTTTGATTCTTTGCTCCCTTGTAGCTTTTAAATCTTTACTAATTTTTTGTTGTTCATTAAGCAGTTTGGTATATTCGTTGGTATAGTTTGCTATACTATTGCGGGCAAAACTTAATTGAGTTTCTAGATTAGCTAATTTTGGAATATCTCTTTGATCTTCTGGTTGATTATAGATTTTATCAACTTCTTTTTGTAGTTTTTCAGTTTCGCTTATATGACGCTTACGTTCTTTCATGCTTCTATTAATTAGAATATCAATAGTGATAAATTGTTTTATCTGTAATTCTTCTGCTGGTAAAACATCTTCACGAAATTGTTTTATTAATTCTATCCATGTATCTTCAAAATATTGTTTTTCTCCAGTTTCAACATCAAATTGTCTTTCTATTTCGGGCCAAAATGTTTTTGTATATAATTTTTGTCGTAATATTTCACGATCATTTTTATCTTCATCTGAAATTAATAATCTGTTTTCTAAAATATATCTTTTTATAGGGGCAATATTTCTATTAAGATGGATTGCTATTTCATCTTCAGATTGATTGGGATAGTTTTCTCTGATATATTTTTCTTCTTGAAGACTTAATTGTCCTCTTTTTCTTGCTGAATTTGATGCCATCTATGCTTCTCCATCAGATCATTAATATGCTGCTGTAATTTTATCAGTTGTTGTTTTGGTATTTTTTCGCCGTGTTTTAATTTTAAATAAGTTTCTCTATAATTAAACTCTATATTAGTATCTAAAAAATTTATTATTTCTTGATTTTGTAGTTCTGAAATAAAATTATTAGAATGATTTAATGTTTCAGGCTCAATATAAACTGGTTGCATAATATTTTTCTTAGCTTCATTTCGTGATGCCCAAGCAGCATATAATTCACAATCATATTTATTTTTATATTTAGAGCATTGATTAGAAGAGCATTTATATAATTTGTCATATAATGGACATGTTATGCAGGGTTTATCGGGCCTTTGATAATTGTTTCTTTTATAATTAAATAATCTGTTTCTAACGTGGGTCCATAAGAAATTTTCTAATGGGCGTTTATTATCATATTTTTCTAAGCCTTCTATAGCAAAAATAGCTGCTTGTTGTTTCATATCGTCTAGATCATGATATCCAAATCTAAACTTATTAACAAGCCGTTTACTAATATTATCTAATACTCTAAGAAACTCTTCTTCAGTAACATTATGTGGTAAATTATTATTTTGTTTTTTCTTTTTGCTCATTATTGTCGTCTATTAATTGGGCTATACTTTTACCGTCAGGTAACTTTAAATCCTGTTCAATATTGATGGTGCAGCCAGAGGCTTTGACATCTAATGAGGAATTAGCCAAATTAAGATCGCTAATAGTCATAGAGTACTCCTTGCATTAAAATAATCAATCCTTAATATAATAAGGTTGATCGGATTTTAGTCAACAATAATAATCGAAAGGACTATTTTATGGCAACATATAAAAAGTGGACAGATGCCGAATTGGATTTTATTCGTAATAATCAGCAACTTTTAAGCGATGATGAACTAGCATTAAAATTAGGCCAAATGACCGGGGAGACTGTAACAACCGCCATGATTAGACGCCAAAGAAGAAAACTAGGAATTCAAAAATCTAAAGGACGCCGTCCTAAAAATCGTAATAAAGTTGTCGAAACTGGCCAAGTCTGAAAATGTGTGGCATTGTGGCATACAAAGGTAGGCAGAAATGCTTACCTTTTTTGCTTGATGGGCTGAAAAAATTGGAATATAGAGGATATGATAGTGTGGGATTGGCCTATAAAGTTGATAACAAAATAGAATTGGTAAAACAAGTTGGTCGAATTGAAAACTTGGCTATTTCAGTATCAAGAAATATATCATCGTTTATGGGGATGGGTCATACTCGCTGGGCCACTCATGGAAAACCTTCATTAGAAAATTGTCATCCTCATGTTTCACCAGACGAGTCTTTGTATCTGGTTCATAACGGTATAATTAAAAACTATGAAAGTTTAAAAATAAAAGATTATTCTTATTATGGAAACACAGACAGTGAAGTTTTACTCTCTGTTATTTATAGTGAGTTTATTAAAAATCACGATCTAGTAGAGTCTGTAAAAACCTGTTTAAAAAAAGTAGACGGATCGTATGCTGTTGTTATTATGAGTGCCACCAATATGATTGTGGCATCTAAAAATAGTCCTCTAGTTATTGGGATAGATCCCGATGGCTACTATATAGCTAGTGATTGTGGGGCTTTGGAAGATTATACAGATAAGGTGGTGTTTCTTGGGGAGAATACGTTGGGGGAAATTGGTCAAGATTTAAAATTATGGAGTTTATTAGATAATTCGATACTAGAATATCAGCCTGTGATTTTGAATAAAAAGAATAATAAGATTGATAAAGGGAATTGTGATCATTTTATGTTAAAAGAGATATATGAACAACCAAAAATAGTTAATGAATGTTTAAAGGGGCGACTGTTTGAAGATATAAGATTGGATGAATTGGAAAAATATAAAGATAGATTTTATTTGTGTAATACTGTTATATTATTAGGGTGTGGATCTAGTTATTATGCATCTTTATTAGGAAAATATTATTTAGAAGAATTATGCGGAATAAAATGTTTAGTAGAAAGCGCTGGCGAATTTAGTAATAGAAATCCTGTACTATCAGAAAGAGATGTTATAGTATGTTTAAGTCAGTCTGGAGAAACTGCTGATATTTTAAATGCTATTAGATTAGCTAAAAATTATGGTTGTTGTATTATATCAATTTGCAATACTGATAATTCATCTTTGACTCAACTGAGTGATTCTTATATATTGTGCAGGGCGGGGATTGAGGTGAGTGTTGCTAGTACTAAAGGATTTACATCACAAGTTTTAGTATTATTATTAATAGCTTTATGGTTAAATCCTAATAAGTTAATTGACCATTTAAATTATCTATCTTTTTATATGAGTAAAACTTTAAAACTGTCATCTAGAATAAAAAAAGATATTATTTACTATAGTAATATAGAAAGATTTTTATTTGTGGGTAAAAAATATAACTATCCTATAGCGTTGGAGGGATCGTTAAAGTTAAAAGAGATATCATACTCTAGTGCCGAAGGCTATGCAGCTTCAGAAATGAAACACGGTCCTATTGCTTTGGTAGATAAGAATACTTTAGTAATTGGTATTGGGGGATCTGAGATCGATCATACTATTGAGGAAATTAAAGCTAGAGATGGTAATGTGGTAAGGGTGGGACCTGTTGGGGATAATATTAACTGGGGTGTTGTCAATGCTCCTGAAGAATTATATCCTTTACTATATATTATAGTTCTACAGTTGCTCTCTTACCATTATGCAGCATCTAAGGGTAGAGATATTGATAAACCTAGAAATTTAGCCAAAAGTGTAACGGTGATATAATGATATATATAAGACCAATAAATATTAATGATAATCTTGTTCAGTATATGGGGTGTGTTGAGGATTTAAATAGTTCCGGGGTAGAGTTAGCAAGTGTAGAACAGATTAGGCGGTCATTATCGTCAAGGCCAAGTAACATAATAACATATCTAATATTGGATAATGAATATATTGTAGCTACAGCTACTTGTATATTTGAAAAAAAATTAAGATATAATAAATTATGCTGTCATATTGAAGATGTGGGCGTTCACAAAAATTATAGATTACGCGGATTTGGTAAATTGATTGTAGATCACTGTATCAGCGTTGCTGTTAGTAAAAAATGCTATAAAGTAAAGTTGTGTTGTTCCAACGAACTAGAACCATTTTATCGAAACATGGGATTCAAAAAGAATAATCTTGGAATGGAAAAGATATTAGTATCATAATATAAAAAGGGAGGTTTAGGTAATACATAATAATTATTGGTGTCCGTATTGTGTTTGCACCACCCCAACGTTTTTTAGATTCTCGGTAAAACACTGCGAAAAATGAAAAAACCCCCCTAACCTATTGAGACATAATGACTTAGGGCTTATATTCCCCCAAAAATTTGACGTAAGTGCTTATGCTGTAAGACTTTATGATCAATTTCTCAATATACCAACTGTCTGTCCACTGGAATAAAAAATTCTTGTTGACCTAAACTCTTGTAGGATAAAGATTTAGAAAAAATCCAAAAATATTTTTAAGTACCCTATTGACTCTGGACGATCATATCTGTATAATTGGAGCATAAGAAAGAGAGAAAAGAAAATGTTGAAGAAGTTTGTGGATACTAAGGCTCAGATTTGGGGAGACGAATCCCATGCTTGCACGATTGTTTACGAGGTTGCCTCTGGCAAGTATTTTGCAGAGTGTGACTCTATCATGGCTCATAAGCGTTTGACCGATACGAACTATGTTGAGGTTTTGAACGATATGTTCTATGATTACTGTGTAGAGAATGCGTCTTGGATGGGCGTTTCCTGATACAAACGTACAGTATTGACTCTCTAAAAAATCTTGCTAGAATACAGACATAAGAAAGAGAGAAACAGATGACCATTCAAGTACAGAATACGATTCGCCGGTTAGTTGCTCGTCATGGATATTCCGCAACATTCATTCAGGCTTTGGGCGAAGGTATATATCTGTACAGTATTGGTGGTATCATGTATCGGGTTAGGGGAGATGGTACGATTCTCTAAAACTTAACGTAAACCCTTGTGAGATAAGGACTTACAGCGAATTTTTGCCCGAAAATTTGACGTAAGTACTTACGCAGCAAAGACTTACAGCGCAAAATTTTTAACGTTTGGCACAAGATTATATTTGGGATTTTCTGGATTTTTCTCTTGAAGTGGCCGATAATATCTGTATAATAAGGGTATCACGAGGAGAAAAGAAAATGAGTTGCCCTGACCCGCTGTACGATTACGAGGATTGGAATGATGACGCTCTGGAGGCTATCGACTATGATGAGTCGGAATGGGATCCTATCATGGGGGATTCGGAAGATACTGTAGAAACGGATGATGAGTGGCTGGACGATTTCCAAGGGGAAGAGGATTTTGCCTGAAAGGAAAAATATATGATTCACTTAATAATTGACCTTGCTTTTGCTTCTGCTATCACCTACTGCCTTGGAATAGTGTTCAGTGGTATAGGTGAACTATACAACTCACTGTAGTATACAGTACAAAAAATTCAACGTAAAGCCTTATCCCATAAGGACTTACAGCGAATTTTCGCCCAAAAATTTGACGTAACTCCTTACGCTGCAATGACTTACAACAACTTTTTGTGGTACGATTCTTGCAATAGCAAACGATATGCCAATCGGGCCGATAAATCTATAAAGTTTTGTCAAATTCTCTTGACATAAAAATTCCGATTTTTCTCTTGCAATTTCAAGAAAGCATGGTATAATGTCGATATAAGAAAAAGAGAAAGAAAGAGAGAAAGAAAAATGAAGAATACGAAAATCATCATGAATCGGGAAGAACTGAACAACGTACTGTACGAAAATTCGGTCGAATTGGATACGCTGGTTGGTACGGAGTATGCGATTGCTGGTGAATTGCTGATCGAAGCAAAGGGAAATAACAATATGATCGAATACTTTTTCCCGTATGGAGATGAGGGAGAGTTTATCGAAGTGGATAATGATGGATACGTTATAAATGACGGAATCTATCGGTAAATATCTGTACAGTATTGACTCTCTAAAAAATTCTCTATATAATCTAACCAAAGGAAAAAAAGAAATGTATCCAATTATCAAAAACGCAAAGAAACAAGCCCGTATGGTTTTCTTGGGAATCGCAATCCCGACCGAAGTAAAGAACATAGATGGAGAGATGGTACAGGTTGAGAAGGTGATCAAATTCAACCGAACTGCCCTGAAGAATATGGGCAAGTGCAAGGTAGAAAAAACCGATCCCCGCTTTGTAGGGGGTGCTGATCAAATGATCATGCGTGTGGGAAAGCCGGGTTCGGCTGAACGAAAAGAGGCTCTCGCATCTCAATATGCCGCGATTCTTGCAAGCGGAGAGGAAGTATCCCCCTTTGCGGAGGGGTGATCTTCTGTATACTGTACAAAAAACTTGACGTAAACCCTTACTACTAAAGGAGTTATGACGAATTTTTGCCCGAAAATTTGACGTAAGTACTTGCTACGTAACGACTTACGTTCAGTATTTTGACGCACAGCAAATATCGTGCCAAAAAATATTTTTCTTTTGGCATGAAATTATATTTGAAAAATTCCAAAGATTTCTCTTGAAATGGCCGATTAGATATGTATAATAGGAAGCACACAAGAGAAAAGGAAAAAGAAAATGACGATTGGAAACATTCTTTCGGTTGAATATGCTACGGGTGAGAAGTTTACGGGTAAGGTGGTTTCGTTCAAGTATATGCCCGGTGAGCGGCTTCTGTTCACCATGGAAATCGAGAATGTGGGTTTCCGTTCCATGTATCTTGACAAGTGTGTGGCTTGCGATTATCTTGGATTCTCTAACTGAAAAGGGAAAATCATGGAAAAGATGTTTGATGAAAATGGCGAAGAATGGATTGTGGGAGATGTAGAGGAATTGGATCTGTTTGGGAATGATGGGTGGGATCCTATCATGGGGGATTCTGAAGAATGGATCGACACGGATGATATGTGGCTCGATGATTTTCAAGGTGAGGAGGACTTCGCATGACTCAGGAAATTCGTGATCTTGCAAATGCTATGGGGATCGTGGTGGCAAGCGTTTGGGATGGATATTCCCGCAAGTGGATTGTGAGCGAACGAGACGGATACTATCCCCTCTTTACTACTACCGATTACGATCATCTGATTGAGAAGTTGAGAAGCGGACGGATTTATCCTGGACAGTAGTACAGTACTGTACAAAAAACTCGCCGTAAACCCTTGCTACGTAAGGAGTTACAGCGAATTTTTGCCCGAAAATTTGACGTAAGTGCTTACGCTGTAATGACTTAGAGCAAATCTTTTTAGCAAATGGCGTGCCATTCATTTTTGGTACGATATTTGCATTTAGCAAACCATATGCCAAACTTATAACAAATCGTATCATTTTATGTCAAAATCTCTTGACGTAAAAATTCCGATTTTTCTCTTGAAAATTCAAGGCAGCATGATATAATGTCGATATAAGAAGAAAGAAAGAGAGTGAAAGATGGAACAGATGATTTTTTACGTTTCGGATTGCTGTGGTGTTGAGAGTGATTCTGATATTTGTGTCTGCTCCCGTTGTGGTGAGCATTGTGAGATTGTGAGTGATGACAGTCTGGTTTCGGACTATATCCCCGGTTACGATGATGGTGAAGCAGCATAGGTTGCACTATCGGGGGCATTTTGGTAAGTTAGGTAAGTTTAGAAAATTAGAGAAAAAATGAAGAATAAGTTTGCTATAGCGTTTGATGGTTTTATTCAGGATTATTGGCTGTATGATAGTCTAGATGAAGCAAGGGTAGTCTGGCAAAGAGATATTGGTAATCGTTTTCTATATCAGTACGATTGTTCAGTCTACGAAGTAGACGAAAACAAAAAGTGTGTGCGGATTATCCCGTATGAGGAACTGCGGGCTTGTCCCACGTAATCCTACGGATTTGGGCTGGTTGGGTATAGTCAGCCAAAAAGTCTGTACCTTGGGCTTGACTCAGGCCGATAATCTTATAGAATATGAAGCAGAAAGGGCGGTTTATGGATTTTCTTGTATATATTATGGGTCTAAATTTTATTGTGACTCTAGGGTTTTTCTTGGGATATATAATTAGTAAGATTCCTGTCAAATAAAAAACTAAAGTGGAGGGCTAGGGATGGCCGATCTAAATATAGAATGGGGTTGGATGCTTGTTGGATTTATTGTTGGTATTAGTTGTTCTTGGTTTGTTTCTGACCTTGTTTTTCCTATAAAGGAGAATGTCAAACATGACAAAGAATGATAAGATTGTGCTATTTTGTTCATTCGTGATCGGATGTATAGCGGCCTGGGTCGTAAATAGTTGACGCAAAGCCTTGCTGCGTAAGTACTTACGGCGAGCGGGCGCCGCAAAATTTGACGTAACTCCTTATCTGCCAAAGGTTTACAATAAGTTTCTCAAGATTCCAAGTGTCCACTCGGGCCGGTCTTGACGTAAGGTGTTGAGAAATAAGAACTTAAAAATTTTCTAAAGATAGTGCTTGACTTTTGCCGATGAGTTAGGTACAATTCCTCCATAAGAAAGAGAGAAAAGAGAATGATTACGAAAGAAGACGTTGAGAAGGTTGCGGTTAGGTTTCTTGGTGAGAAGGATATGCGAGTATCCCGTTCAACCGGTGGTTTTGCCAGCATGTGTGGATACCAACTTACTGTATATTTAGACACTGGTAGCGTACAGACTTTCTTCCATGATTCCAATACTGAACAGTCGCTCGTTTCCAAAATGATTCCGTTCGCGGAAATGATTGAGGAAAATGAGTTGACAAGCCTCTAAGATTTTGCTAGAATCCAACCAATCAACAGGAGAAAGAAAAATGAAGTTTCCAATTATCGAAAATGCAAAGCGTCAAGCCCGAATGATTTTCAAGGGTATTGCGATTCCTATGGTGGTTCCGGTTCCTGACTCTCGGGTTGTGGAAGATGTAGATTATGTATCCGGTGTGCAGGATCGTGGTCGTTATGTCGTGAGTGAAAAGGTATTGAAGTTCAACCGTAAGGCTCTCAAGAATCTTGGAAAGAGTAAGACTGAAAACGCCGATCCTCGATTTGTGGGTGGTGAGGATACAATGATCGTGAAGGCTGGAAAGCCGGGTTCGCGTGAACGTGTTGAGGCTCTTGC
>Ga0214923_10006617_pt1 | contig 12946 bp, 11 predicted proteins | sample LL1510_MetaG_FD_177993 | JGI IMG/M metagenome (GOLD analysis project Ga0214923, IMG submission 177993) | Freshwater microbial communities from Lake Lanier, Atlanta, Georgia, United States - LL-1510 | ecosystem: Environmental > Aquatic > Freshwater > Lake | place: USA: Georgia | collected...
CCAAAGATCGCTTAGAGAGAACTGTAAAATGTTTAAATTTATCTGCAGCGCCAAAACTTGGCTTCTCAATGGCTCCAGTTTGGTGGTCTCTTGGAACACCAATAGTCGTGAGAGAAAATTTTGCTGAGCCATCATCCACAACTCCCTCGTTGCGTCTTGTAGAAGCAACGAATAGAGGTACGCTCATCGGCTCATTTTTTGGCGAAGAAAAATAAGACCCATCGCCAACAAGCCGATCCATGATCCCTGGACTCTCAGGATTACAGCCTGTGAGGGGAAGCAATAGAAATGCTAAAAGAAACAAATACAGATTTTTACTTTGCATAATTTATTTAGCAGCCCCCTTCTTAGCCACATGTAATGAGGCGATCCTGGTTCCACAACAGGCGCATCGATCTTTTTCTCTTCATATCTCGCCCTATGAAAAGAACAAAATGGCGACTAAAGGATCAGTAAGCTAAATCAGAGAGGGTCCTTTGACTAACAGCATATTGGGCGTGATTTTGCCACACTTGCGCTGTCCCAATCGTCCTGTGCATACTATAATTAATTGTGAATCTATCTGGGAGAGGCGCCGCATAGTGTGCGCTATTAGTGATTGATAATGTGGATCAGAGTATTAGGATCGGGCGCCGGTGGCGGATTCCCCCAGTGGAATTGTAATTGCGCAAACTGCCAAGCAGTCAGAGGCCAAACGCCCGGTTTCTCTTCTCGGACTCAATCCAGTCTGGCTGTAAGCGCTGATGGCGCGAACTGGCTACTTCTAAATGCCTCGCCTGATCTCAGAGAACAACTCTCCAAGACGCCCCAGCTTGTTCCTGCTCCTGGGGATTCTGTGCGGGCCAGTCCGATAAAGGCTGTCGCGCTGACGAACGGAGATGTGGACCATGTCGCTGGTCTACTCACGATGCGAGAAGCGCAACCCTTTAGCGTCTACGCCGCCCGCCGTGTAATCGATGCTTTGAACGCAAATCCAATTTTTTCAATCCTACAACCTCAACTTGTTCCGCGTGTAGAATTACAGCTGGAACATCCGCTAGAGATTTCTGGGGCTCAAATCGATTTGGGACTTGAACTCTTGGCTTTTTCTGTCCCTGGAAAAATAGCGCTTTATCTAGAAAATAAGGATGCGCCAAATTTTGGCACACAAGCGGGAGATACGCTTGGATTTAAGATTACTGACTCAAAGTCAGGCGCTTTCTTCTACTATATTCCAGGGTGTGCGCAATTTAATCAAAGCTTAATCGATCGATTGCAAGAAGCGCCGCTTGTATTTTTTGATGGAACTTTATTCCATGAAAATGAAATGATTAATCAAGGACTCATGGGTAAAACAGGCTCCAGAATGGGGCATATGAATATTGACGGACCAGAAGGCTCAATGAAAGCTTTTGAAAAACTAAGCGTAAAACGAAAAATTTATATTCATTTGAATAATTCAAATCCTGTTCTAAATGAATTTTCAAGAGAATATGCAATTGTCACAGCAGCGGGATGGGAAGTCGCCCAAGATGGACTGGAGATAAAACTTTGACAAAAGGTTTGATTTCTGATTGGCGAGGCGCCGCACCGCTTTCACAGGTCGAATTCGAAGAAGCTATCCGCGCAGTTGGCGTCGAGCGCTATCATGACAAGCATCAATTTCATAAGTTATTGCATAGTGGCGCCCTCAATAAGGACCAGGTCGCCGCCTGGGCGCTGAATCGATATTGTTATCAAGAAGCCGTACCCAGGAAAGACGCCGCCTTCATTAGTCGCGTCCATGATCGAGATTTACGCCGCGAATGGATCAATCGGATTCTTGATCATGATGGCTATGGCGACGAATTAGGGGGAATTGAACGATGGCTCGTTCTTACTGATGCATTGGGTTTTTCAAGAGATTATGTTGTTTCACGAATGGGCGCCCTGGCAACAACAAAGTTTGCCGTCGAAGCCTATGTAAATTTTGTTGTTGAACAGCCGCTTGTTGTAGCAGTTGCATCTTCATTAACGGAACTCTTTGCGCCTTCAATACACCGCGAGAGAATTTCTGGTATGTTAGAGAATTATAATTTCGTAAACGATCACGTTATGTCATATTTTAAAAGAAGACTGTCTCAGGCTCCGCGAGATTCTGAGTTTGCCCTTTCATTTGTAATTAAAAACGCTGTTACGCGCGAAGAACAACAATCCTGCATAAATGCCGTAAGGTTTAAATGCGATGTGTTGTGGTCACAGCTTGACGCTCTACATCATGCTTATGTTTCGCCAGGATTGATCCCTCCTGGCGCCTGGCGTCCCGGCGATGCGAATGTCTAATAATTCCTCAACCCGTTATGAAATAACCCTCCTGTCGCGCCCTGGTTTTACCCGATATACGCGGCTCCACGAGGATTGCGCCCGCAATAGATTTGTTTTGTTAGCGCCTGAGCGCGCTTATGAATTAGATCCGATCAGTCTTGAAGTGTTACAAAATATTGATGGCCTAACGACTATTAATAATTTATGCCAAAAGCTCTCTGAGAAATTTACAGCGCCGCTTGAAATTATTACACGCGATGTTTTAAATCTTCTTCAAGGACTTTCTGATAAAAGGCTTTTACAAGAAGGCCACAATCATCTCACGAAAAAAACCGCAAGCGGAACAAAGCGAGATGGGGCAAGTTATGTATCTGCTCCTACAGGACTATTAGCTGAACTCACGCATCGTTGCCCTCTTCAATGTCCCTACTGCTCAAATCCGCTAGAACTTGAGCGCAGCAATAATGAAATGAGCGCAACAGAATGGGCCGAAACATTTAAACAAGCCGCGTCAATTGGCGCCCTACAACTTCATCTCTCTGGGGGCGAGCCTACAGCCCGCCGTGATTTAGAAGATATACTTGGCTATGCGGTAGAAGTAGGCCTTTATACAAATCTAATTACATCGGCGGTCTTGTTAACTAAAGATCAGTTATCGCGCTTAGCTGATATTGGATTAGATCACATACAAATTTCTATTCAAGATGTAGTAGAAGAGAATTCAGATCTCATTTCAGGATACAAGGGCGCACTTGCAAAAAAATACGCGGTTGCAAATTGGGCGCGTGAATTAGGTATAGGACTTACAATTAATGCGCCTATGCATCGACAAAATATAATGAATTTGGAAAAGATTATTGACTTTGCAGTTGAGGTCGATGCGCAGAGAATCGAGATAGCCCATATTCAATATTATGCCTGGGCTCAAAAAAATCGCGCAGCCTTAATTCCTACGCATGAAATATTTCTTGAAACTGTTAATATCGTAGAAGCAGCAAAGCAGCGATTGATTGGCGTGTTAAATTTTGATTTTGTTATTCATGACCATTACGCTAGCCGTCCAAAAAAATGCACTGGCGGTTGGGGCCAGTCTATCATTGTTGTTACGCCTTCTGGTACAGCTCTTCCCTGTCATGCTGCGCAAACTTTGCCAGGATTAAAATTTGATAATGTCAAAGACCAGCATCTTTTAAAAATCTGGGAAACAAGCCCAGCATTCAACGCCTATCGCGGACTTGACTGGATGAAAGAGCCCTGCCGATCCTGCGACCGACGTGAAATTGATTATGGCGGCTGTCGGTGTCAGGCCTATGCTTTCTCTCAAGACCCTGCTGCAACAGACCCCGCTTGCGCGCTTTCAGTAGACCACGCAAGCTTTGCAGCTCTAGCAGAACAAGAAGCTCATGCGCCCGCTCCAGCATTTGTTTACAGGCGTTATGATGGCCTCTCAAAAAAATAAAAATTAAAAAAATATTAATAACTTAATTTATGAATTTCTCCGCCTAAAAGCGATAAATTGAGTCGTTTAGTAACCAAAGAGCAACTTCCATCCTCTACCATTCAATCTGTCTCGCCAAGTTAACAAATGGTTACGCATGAAATTAGCGTATTGGAGTGAAAATCATGAAGTCGCGGGATACCCTTGTGCGCTTGAAAAAGTTCCAAGTAGAAGAAAAGCGCAGACGCATTGTCCAATTAAATGCTATGATTACAGAATTCACACGGCTTTCAAATGAATTAGACCGAGAGATTACGACAGAAGAAACGCGCGCCAATATCACAGATCCAAATCATTTTGCTTACCCGACTTATGCCCGCGCAGCGCGGGGGCGCAGAGATAATATGGTCGCGTCAATCAATGATTTAAAAACTCAGTTAGAAGAAGCTGAGAATTTATTCCAAGAAGCAAACGAAGAATTTTTAAAAGCTCAAAATCAAGAAGCCCGAGACAGAGGGGCTGAGCGAATGGTCGATATTATGGCTGAGCGACAGATAAGTGACACGGCTCAAATTTACCGACGCAATGCATAAAAAATAAGCTCGAGGCTACTCGTCGCCATCGCCCGCAACCCCATCAAAGGCCTCAGCAAATTTAGCCTCAGTAGTACCCTTTAAGATTGAAAGACCATAGAGCCCAATCAAATAGAGCGCGGCGCCGCTAAAGGCGCGCGCCATTGGCCCAGGAGAGCGTATTTGCGCGATTGTCGCTTCAAGACGATCAGCAAAGTGGCCACGCATCGCTTCAATGTGCAGACGTCCACGACGGCTAGCTACATTACGCGTTAAAACGTAGCCAAGTGCATAAACAGAAGCGATCGATGCAATGATTAAGAACAGAAGATAGGAAATATTTGACTGTCCCGCATCCAGTAGCAACTTAGCCTTAACTCCGCCAAAAAAAAGGATTGTCAACGCGCCTAAAATTTCTGCTACGCGACGCACATTTAAAACTCCTGGCGAGAGTAAAAGATTTTCCAATCCAAGCCGCGCTCGCACTGGCGTCAAAAGTCTGTGTAAATCATCTCTCAGGGCTCGATCGTCAAAAATTTCCTGTATTTTAGGACTAGTCCTAATTTTTTCCAACAAGCGACGCTCTAGTTCACCTATTTGATCTGATTTAAAAAGTTCATTGGCGATTTTTATGCGCCCCTCATTGGCTAATAAAACAAAACCGCGCTCGTCAAGATCATAGATTAAAGTACGAATAACCTGACTAAGGCCTCCTGATAAATAAGCAGTCTCCATTGGATCCGGCGTATCAGGGATTGGAAGTGGCGCTCGCCCACTTCGATCAGCAAAAAAGATAGCAAAATAAATTAACGATAAAACACCTAAGACAACCAAACCAAAAATATTCAAGAAATCAACTGCTGAGAGGTTAAAAAAAATATCTTCTAGCATTTGATCTACTCCAAAGATATTTCTTGCTCATCGCTAATGTATGGTTGGTTCAAATAATAGGCTCACTTTTTTTAGTCTAGGATAAATTTAAGAAGATAAAAGACGTCTTGTCTGCAAGGTTACGACAGCCAATACAGCCATCGCCACCGCCTGATGCCCAAGTGCAAGCAAGATATGTGGTGCGCCATTAAAGGGAGGCTCAACGAGAATCAGAGTTGCAATCCCCAAGATGATTTGGACAATGATATGCAGGAACACAATAATTGCTCCCCGTTTAAGCTTACCTTCGGTATTTAGGAAAGAGTCAATGAGATGCGTGAGGGCAATTAGGAATAGGACATAGGCAGTCATTCGATGAATAAATTGAACGGTTAGCGGATTATTTAGTAAATTAATCCACCAAGGATCTAGAGCCCACAGGGTTGCGCTTGAGGGAATAAAAACGCCATCAATTAATGGCCAGCTATTGTTAACGAGTCCAGCACGTAAGCCTGCAACTAATCCGCCTAAAAAGATTTGGAGGCAGGTAAAAACCATCAATAAAATGCTCTCTAATCTAAGTCTGCTCTTGTGCTCGTGAATGATGATGGGCTGAACTGACCCAAGTCCACCCGCAACCCAGATACATGAAGCAAAGATTAAGGCTGCAATTATTAAATGGATTGCGAGCCGTTCTTGCGCAACTTCCGTTCGATGTACGAGTCCAGAAGACACCATCCACCACCCTACCCCACCTTGAAGCGCCCCGAGGGCTAAAATAAGCAGGAGCTTTGGCTTAACGCCTGGCGGCAAAAGATTTTTTAGCCAGAAAAGAACTAAGGGAATAAAAAAGACAAGGCCAATCAGCCGAGCTAATAAACGATGCCCCCACTCCCAAGCATAAATATATTTAAAGCCTGACAGATCCATCTGCGGAAAAAGTTCCTTGTACTGTGGGATCTGTTGGTAATCCTCAAATGCTTGCGCCCAATCCTTGTCAGATAACGGCGGAATGACGCCTGTAATGGGCTTCCACTCAACAATTGAGAGGCCAGACTCGGTTAATCGGGTGGCGCCGCCCACAATAACCATAAGGAACACAAGTCCAGCCACGAGAAATAGCCAAGTACGAACAGCCCCTGCGGACTGGGCAGTAACGTAGTGTCGGATAGCGGGGGCAGGTTCGGGAAATTGCAGCCAATCTTCCATTATTCACCAATTTTCTGGCCTAATTAATAAGTTGCTTCCCTATCGGAATTAGTGATCCATAAGCTCTTTGTCTACACCCCAACTAAATCCTAATCCTGAGCATTTTTTGCTCAAAACATCGTCGCCAAAGGGGTAAGATCAACGCTCAAGCGAGTCGAGGGATTATCGTGGCTAACAGAAAGGCGCAGGAAAAAATCAATTTTTCGGAATTGCTCGCTATCGGCGAGGTCGCTGAAGCTCTGAAATTACCTCAGCATGTATTACGTTTCTGGGAAACTCGTTTCCGACAAATGAACCCCGTTAAGAGAGCTGGCGGCAGAAGATTTTATCGTCCCAGCGACGTCGCTCTTCTCAAAACGATCCGTCACCTGCTCTACCAAGAGGGTTACACGATCCGCGGCGTCCAAAAGATCTTAAAAGAACGCGGCGTTGAGTCTGTTATCTTGCAAGTCACAGAAGCCCAGCAATCCATTGAGGACCTTAGCGTCTTACCTGAAACTACAGGCATTGTTGCTGAACCTACCGAAATCCCAGAACAATCCAGTTTCGATTTAGAGACGCCACTTACTGTAAAAAGCCAGAGAATTGAGCCGCATTTAGAAGTTCCCGCCCCTGCCCCATCCGTTGAAGCAGCGCCGCCTCTTTCGTCCTCAAGTCGATCTCTTCAGGGTTCTTGGGCTGACCTTTCCTTGATCACAACTTCTGCCGCTGATGGAAAAGCATTGACTGCAACTGAGGCGCAAACCCTTCAAAAGGCTTTAAGTGAAATTGAGGAATGTAAAAGGCTGCTTTTACTTGCAAGAAGGTCGCATGACGCTGATTGCCAGCGTGGCTAGGGCTGACTATAAGGCCCTCAGTCGGAGTGTAGCGCAGCCCGGTTAGCGCACTTGTCTGGGGGACAAGGGGTCGTGGGTTCGAATCCCGCCACTCCGACCAACACTAATTCAACAACGTTCCTTGAAGTTCAAAAAGCCCGGGATTCCCGGGTTTTTTCTTTTTTATTGACCTTGATTGTTCGCATTCAATCGCCTAAAGACATGATGTTTTGGGGGACATTTTGGTGGGTATAATTTTAAGGTGGTCGGAATGCTGACGGTGCTGGCGGTAAGAAATGCCAAACCAGGGATCCATTTAGACAAGCATGGGCTGTATTTAAACGTCAGCGCCACTGGTAAAAAATCATGGCTGTTGCGTTTTTCCTGGCAAGGCCGCCGCCCAGAAATGAGCCTTGGCAGTTTCGATGAACTCAGCCTAGCCGAGGCAAGAGATGCAGCAACGGCGGCAAGAACTTTGGTGCGCGCGGGCATAAACCCAATCGAGGCAAAACATGCAGTTAAAGTTCAAAAACAAGCCAAGAGGCTGTTTGGAGAGGTAGCTGATGAACTCATCAAATCCAAATCTTCAGAGTGGCGTAATAAAAAACACCAGGATCAATGGAAGGTAAGCTTGGAAAAAGGTGCCGCCGCCCTGCGTCCAAAACCTGTCGACTTAATTTCAACCGCCGATATCTTGGAAGTTTTAACGCCAATTTGGCTAAAGACGCCTGAAAGCGCCTCACGCATGCGTCAACGTATCGAGGCAGTTCTAAACGCTGCAAAAGCTAAGGGCCTGCGTAGTGGTGACAACCCGGCCACATGGCGGGGTCACCTCGAGCATCTTCTTCCCAAGCGCCCAGCTGTAGCGCGCAATCATTTTGCAGCAATCGACTATCAGCAGCTTCCCACTTTTATGAAAGAACTAGAATTAATAGACAGCGTAAGTGCAAGAGCCCTGGAATTTACAATTTTAACAGCAGCACGAAGTGGCGAGACTTATGGCGCAACCTGGCCAGAAATCGATCTAAATTCCAGGGTGTGGATAATCCCAGCAGTTCGCATGAAATCAGGAAGAGAACACCGGGTTCCACTTTCTGCAAGAGCTATTGAAATTATAGAATTTCAGGCAAGCCGAAAGATATCTGAATTTATATTCCCAGGGCAAAGACTTAATAAACCACTCAGTCATGTTGCAATGGCAAAGGTGATTGAGCGCATGCATGTAACTGGGGCAACGGTTCACGGTTTCAGATCAGCATTCCGCGATTGGGCAGGAAATGAAACACAATTTTCACGCGAGATATGTGAAGCAGCTCTTGCGCATGTCGTTGGGGATGCCGCTGAACAAGCGTATCGACGAGGGGATGCTCTGGAAAAACGACGATTACTCATGAAAGAATGGGCAGAATATATTTTATTCACGGCAAAACCAGAGGTTTGAAACCCCTAGTGAGCGCTATTCTCGGACAAAATATAGAACTACAGGCGTCGTAGATTCTGGCTTATCTTGAATAATTGAGAGACAGCCGGCTTTGAAGCGATAGCAAAAAAAATGAGATATTTATGATAACCGAAGCATAGCTACATAAAGATCGGCGATATTGGTCTCACTCATTATTCTAAACAATTAAATTAGTTTCTAAATGAATTCAAAATACTGACGTTTTAACTAAAGCATATTTTAACTAACATCTCTTTTTGAAAACATCATATTAAAATACACTTGTTAAACTAAGCGTCCCAACTACAGTAGGTGGAAGATTTGGTATATTTAACGGTACATTTGTAGAAACTGGATTATTGGGCATTAAAACAGGATGAGGTATGTAAGTTAATGTTGGTTGAATAAAAATAAAATTAGGGATAATTGCCGCTTGATAATAAGTCTGGATCATCAATTGCTGAGCGCGTTTAAATTCATTTTGATTCATAAAAGACAAGCTCATTCCAGCCCCAAATGAGTCATGTGGCCGACTCTTTGACATAGAGAATGCCGTAACTGCAAAGCCTGCAAATTGTCTTACCGGCAATGTTTTAGAGTCATTGATACCATATTGATATATAATACAGATAGATCCTTTTTTTGACTTACTCAGCGCGTCTTTGCTTGTTAAATTCGCCTCATCATCTGGGGATACCGAACTCTCTTCAGACCAAATTCTTTGACCCCCATAGAGATAAACACCACCTGTCCCCGTCTGTTTTAAATTATTATAAAGTCCCGCAGCATTAAGTGTGCCTGTCTGGTACCAAACACCCACAGCCAGCTGACCGGGATGATTTTGAGATCCGGCTAACCAACTTGTACCAGCTTCACCTATGCTGAAGAGATAGTTATTTATATGAGGATTGTGTATGCCCGTTTGAACACCCCTTGCTGTGTTGCCATCATAGATACCAGCATTCACCCAAGTAGATTTACTTGGAGCAAAATTTACCGTAGTACCGAAGATTGTATCAGCAAAACACCCATATACACCCAATAATATTGTTGGGTTCACAAAGATTGATACAAATAGTAAGCTACTAAGCGAAGAAACATTCTGTGACTTATCTTTAAATGACTCAGGTCTAGTTACATTGTTAAAATCTACAGCAGGCAATGTTTTACCAACTCTAATTTTTAGCTTATCTGGTATAATATCTTGAGCAACCCAGTATTCGTACAATTCCGTTCTATTAAATGGAGCTAAAGGAGAATCTGAATTATAACCTGGAAGAGTTCCTGCATATCCATTAGTATTTTGGCCATTAAACTGTAAAAAATTTACACCAATATCTGCTCCTTTCCAGCCAATTTTTTTTTCAGTATTTATAACAACACCAAGAATTAGAGTATTATTCGATGAAAAAGCACCAGGTTTCATGCCACCCAAAAATATTTTATTAGTATCTGCTAGTGATATTCCACCAAGCCTCACTCCCCAATCTTCAGGAATTCGTAATTCGCGGCCTAATAAACCCGTTCCTGGATCGAATTTGGTAAACACGGGGTTCCCGCTTACGGCTTCATCATATGGTGTAGAATTTGATGATTCAGAAGGACTCTGATTTAATGAATTATTCGATTGTATATCAGGATCGCTATGCGCCCCTGTCAATGTATGACTAAGCGGATATTTTGTAATTTGTCTAAATTTTTGATCTAATTTTTCTGATGAAAATACAATCTGTGTCGATTGCGAAAGGAATACAACGATCGTTGAAATAGACAGGATTTTTTTAAAAAAGAATTTTTTTGGGAATAAATGTCGATAAAACATTCTACAACGCCTCTTTTTCGGCAAACCTTCCTATCAATGGTCATTAATACTCTAAAACCTAAAAAGGAGGGTTGTTAGAATAAATTAACATTCAAAAACTAGTGATCATACTTTCGCTTACTTCAGTTGTTTATGCATCAAATTAAATTGAAAACATTGTCTTTTTTTCATACTGTGTTATTTATGCAACTATGTATTACGCACGATTTTTGACAGTCGTTTAAGTCGTCATACAAATTAGGTCTAAAATATAGGCTATCTATAAAAACTAACCATTAGCCGCTGCCAAATTCATTAGGGCATCGATATCCATTCCATTTGTAGTCACTCTCTAGATAAGATGGAAAATGCAATGTCAGAAAAAAATCAGCCAATTGATACAAGCCTAAGAGATCTAGCGGGAGAACAAAATACTCAATCCATATTGGATGAAAACCGTCGCTCATTCATGCGTGCATCCACATTTATTGGCTCCTCTACCTTACTTGGCGGCATATGCGATTATTCTAAATCAGAAGCATTTCCAAGATCAAATAAAAAAAATAGGCCAAAAATTGCGCTAGAGGAACATTTTAATTCCCCAAGTTGTGCGCCTTATTTAAAAAGCGTTGATGATTTGTTTGATCCTGAGATATTAGCTAAAATTTCAGATAATCTTGTTGAGTTTGACGAGAAACGACTCGCAAAAATGGATGCAGCTGGGATCAGAATTGCTGTGCTTTCCCAGACATCTCCAGGGATACAGCAAGAACCTAACGCTGAAAAAGCCAAAATTGCAGCAAAACAAACCAATGACTTCTTGGCGTCAAATATTAAACTTCACTCTCAAAGATATCGTGGTTTTGCTTGTGTCGCATTACAAGATCCAAAAAGTGCAATTAATGAATTAGAACGTTGTATAAATGAGCTGGGTTTTGTTGGTGTGCTAATAAATGGACATACGCTAGGTCATTATCTAGATGAACCATTCTATGACGAATTCTGGAAAACTTTAGTCAAGTTAGACGTCCCACTGTATCTTCATCCGACGGGCACATACGACCAACCTCATATGTTTCAAGGATGCCCAAATATTAATGGGGCTTTCTGGAGCTGGACCTGCGAAACCGCAAGTCATGCATTACGTCTAGTTCTTAATGGTGTTTTTGATAGACATCCCGAAGCTCGGGTAATACTTGGTCACATGGGTGAGGCCTTACCATTTGAGCTTTGGCGCTTTGATAGCCGTACTGCTATACGACCCAAAAACCAGCAGTTATCCAGAAAACCTTCCGAAATTATAAAAAAAAATATCATGATTACGACTGCAGGAGTATGCTCGGACTCAGCACTCCTGTGTAGTTTAGCTGAAATGGGAAATAATTCCGTGATGTTTTCTACGGATTATCCATATGAGGATATCTTATTAGCTGGAAATTGGATTAATTCTGCTCCAATTTCTGAAGAAATTAAACAAAAAGTCTGTTGGGATAACGCGGCTCGCATACTAAAAATAAAAGAGAGTGTTTTTCCAGAATAACCTGGATTCACTCTCGAAGCACGACAGATTTATTTCAGTTTCAAAATCTTCGCTAGCGGGCTTTTCATCTCTCTCAAATAGGAGCGCTTGTTAGGGGTTCACAAGATCCTACTGGTAATAAAAGCTGGATTTCATCCCTATCAATCACCAAACTATCCAAAAACGCCTCTGGAAAGCTGAAGAGAAGCATAATTCTTTGAGCAAGAGCTGACTGAAAAAGGTTCCATAAAATTAAAAAAATATTTTTGTGATTTTTTATTCTACGCAAATCTACGCAGATTTATCCTAAAGCCACCTCAGGCCCTCTATTCTACGATACGCGCAATTTCTATTCATTTTTATGCTCTTGAACTCAATTAATTTTTTTGTCTTTGATGCTTCTGTTCATCACATGACGGGAATGAACAGGAGAGTCCCTTATGTATAAAATAAAAAACAAATACCCAGAAAAAAAAGACAAGCTATTTACCCTTAGCGAACGCCTTGAACACGGCATGCTCAAACCACAAGAAGTTTGGAGCCTTGCAGGAAAAGCTAAAACGACATTCTATGAAGATGTTAAAGCAGGCAAAGTTGTTCTCCGTAAAATCGGCATAAGAAGCAGCGCTGTCTATGGCCCTGACGCAAAACGCTATATTGAATCCTCCTTGAGTATTGTTAGTGACTGATGCTTTCGGTCAAGACAGTGAACCTCCCCAGACCCATAAGGTTCATCGCAGATCAAATACAGAGCATAGTCTTTCCCATAATGGCGCTGTCGCTCTAGATCTCGCTCGATCAGGCTTTTATGTTTTCCCCTGCCAGTCTCAAGCTGGAAGCTCTTATGACAAAACGCCACTTATCTCGAGCTGGAAAGAGACATCCACCAATGATGAACAAACTATTTGTCATTGGTGGAACCGTTTCCCCCATGCCTTAGTCGCAATTGACTGCGGCAAGAGCTCTATTGTCGTTATCGACGCAGATCGACATGGGGT
>Ga0214923_10006618_pt1 | contig 12945 bp, 11 predicted proteins | sample LL1510_MetaG_FD_177993 | JGI IMG/M metagenome (GOLD analysis project Ga0214923, IMG submission 177993) | Freshwater microbial communities from Lake Lanier, Atlanta, Georgia, United States - LL-1510 | ecosystem: Environmental > Aquatic > Freshwater > Lake | place: USA: Georgia | collected...
CTGGGCTACGACGACATCGCCCACATGGAGGCGGACCCGGATCTCGAGAGCCTGCGGCACCATCCCGACTTTCAGGCCCTGCTTGGCGGGGACTGACCTTCGGTCCGGCGGCTCCGTCCGGCTCGCGCTGGTTCGCCGCCGGCACCGGTCGGCGGGCCGCCCGCGGCCGCCGCGCGCCGTGTGCACCAGCGCCGCTCCGGTATGATGCTGCCCTCCCGCCCCGGCACCCGGAGGAGACAGGCGCAGGCATGCTCGACCAGTACGACAAGGTTTCGGACGCTGTCGGCTTCATTGCCGCGCGTTGGCCCGAGAAGCCCGCAGTGGGCATCGTCCTCGGCAGCGGTCTCGGCGGCATCGGTGAGTCGTTGACCGATCGTGTCGCGATCCCCTACGACGCGGTGCCGCACTTCGCCGTCTCCACGGCACACGGTCACGCGGGCCAGCTCGTCTGCGGGCGGCTCGACGGCGTGCCCGTGGTGGTGATGGAGGGCCGCATCCACGCCTACGAAGGGTATCCGCTGGGGCAGATCACGCTCCCGGTCCGTGTCTTCCGCCGGCTCGGCGCCGACCTGCTCGTGGTGACGAATGCCGGCGGCGGGCTCAATCCGCAGTTCCGGACCGGCGACGTCATGGTCATCGACGACCACATCAACCTGCTCGGCGACAATCCCCTCATCGGCATCAACGACGACCGGCTCGGCCCGCGGTTTCCCGACATGTCGGCTCCCTACACGCCGGGCCTCGTCGATGCGGCGCTGGCCGTCGCCCGGCGCGAGGACTTCGTGGCGCACCGCGGGGTCTACGTGGCGGTGACCGGGCCGAACCTGGAGACCCGGGCGGAATACCGCTTCCTGCGTGGCATCGGAGCCGACATCGTCGGCATGTCGACGGTGCCCGAGGTGATCGTGGCCGTGCATGCCGGCATGCGCGTGCTCGGCATCTCGGTCGTGACCGACATGTGCCTGCCCGATGCGCTCGAGGTGGCCACCGTGGAGAAGATCCTCGCGGTGGCCCGCTCGGCGGAGCCGAAGCTCCGCGCGATCATCACCGACGCGGTGCGTGCGGCGGGCGGAAAGGGGATGGGGCGATGACGGCGCCGGTGCGTGTGCTCGTGGTCGGTTGCGGTCACATGGGCACGTCCCACGCGAAGGCCTACGAGACCCTGCCCGGCTTCGAGATCGCCGGCGTGGTGGCCCGCGGGCCCACCTCGCGGCGGGCGCTCCTCGACGCCATCGGCACCGGTCGACCGCAGTTTTCCGACTACGCGGCGGCGCTCGCCGAGACGCGCCCCGACGCCGTCTCGATCGCCACCTATCCCGACACGCACGCCGCATACGCGCGGCAGGCGTTCGAGGCCGGGTGCCACGTCTTTCTCGAGAAGCCGGTCGCGGTGACGGTGGCGGAGGCGCAGGAGGTCGTGGCCGCGGCACGGGCCGCCCGCAGGAAGCTCGTCGTCGGCTACATCCTGCGGGTGCATCCCACGTGGAAGCGATTCATCGAGACGGCCCGCACGCTCGGGTCGCCGCTCGTCATGCGGATGAACCTCAATCAGCAGTCGTCGGGCGACCAGTGGCGCACCCATCGGGCACTCATGCAGTCGATGTCGCCGATCGTCGACTGCGGCGTGCACTACGTGGACGTCATGTGCCAGATGACGAGGTCGCGGCCGGTGCGGGTCTCGGCGATCGGCGCGCGGCTCACCGACGATCTCCCGCCCGGCATGTACAACTACGGACAGTTGCAGGTGACGTTCGCCGACGGCTCGGTCGGCTGGTACGAGGCCGGCTGGGGGCCGATGATGAGCGACGTGGCGTACTTCGTGAAGGACGTGATCGGCCCGCGGGGATGCGTGAGCATCGCCGGCGTCAAGGAGGGGGAGGTGGCCAGCGACGACGTCGACGGCCATTCGCGGGCCGGACTCCTGCGGCTCCATCATGGGGCGCTCGAGTCCGACGGCTCGTTTGCGAAGGCCGACGAGTGGATCGACTGTTCCGACGAGCCCGATCACGACGGACTGTGCCGGCTCGAGCAGGAGGTCTTCCTCGACGCGATCCTCCACGACCGTGATCTCACGGACCACATGGACGATGCCGTCAGCAGCCTGCGCATCGTGCTGGCGGCGGACGAAGCCTTCCGCACCGGCCGCACCGTGGCGCTCTCCTGACGCTCCCGTCGAAGGGGCCGGCCGCCGCCACACCTGCCGTGAGCCGTGAGCGGCGCCGCCCGGGGGCGTCAGCGGCGGGGCAGTGGCTCGTACTGCCGCAGCTGGGCCGCGGCGCGGGGCGCCTCCGTGGCGATCTGCTCGTAGACCGCCTCCGCCCGTTCCCTGTTGACCGAGAACTGGGGGATGCCACCGGAGAAGCTCACCGTCAGGATGCCCGTCGCGAGGAGCGCCGGCACGAGGATCAGCAGGAGCCGCGACCCGAAACGGGACGTGGCGACCGCCCTGACCGGCGTGGGCATGCCGACCGTCGCCATGCCGACGAGCTGCTGCGAATAGGTCTGTTTCTTGCTCTTGCGACCAGCCATGGCGCGGAGCCTCACGAATCGAGGGGATACGGCGGCCACTCCGGTCCCCGGCCGAGCCGCGGACCCCACACAGGCTTCATCGGCAGTTTCGCGGAATTCCATCAGCGCCTGGCACGCGCGGCCGATGGGTTCGCTCACCCCGGCCGTGCTTCCCGAATTACGGGACCGGCACGGCCGACGCCCCGTGCCACCCCGCGCCCCGCACCACGGCGTTCAGACGAACGGCACGTCACCCCGTGTCGCCCGCGCCACGTCGACGATCACGCCGGAGATGGCGTCGGTGACGGCGGCGAAGTATTCCGCGCCCTTGGCGGCCGTGGCCGCCGTCGGATCGCCGGCGCCGGTGTCGGGATGGGTCTGCGACCAGGGGCGGGGTGTCCAGACGCCCGGCTGGGCGAGCGACGGGATCGTCCAGGGGACCCGCCGTCCGTCGCCCGCCTGCGCCATCACGACGAGGTCGGGGCGCAGGTGGAGCACGAGGGAGGTTTCCATGTCGCCGCCGTGATCTCCCGGGTCGGGGAAGATGCGGGCGAGCGCGTCGGGTCGCACCCCGAAAAAGTTCACCACGACGAGCAGCGCACGGGTCTCGAGCATCACGTCGCGCACCAGCGGCTTGAAGTCGTTTCCGCCGTGGCCGTTGAGCACGATGAGGCGATCGATCCCCTGCCGCACGAGGCTCATGGTCACGTCGCGCAGCACGGCCGCGGCGGTCGTGGTCGAGAGGTGGATCGTCGCCGCCTGATCCTGCTGCTGTGCGTTGTTGCCGAAGGGAATCGCCGGGAGGACGAGCGGCCGGGCCCCGCGGGCCGCCGCGAGCGCCGCCGCGCCCTCGGCGATGCCGACGGCCTCGATGACGTCGGTGCCGTGCGGCAGGTGCCAGCCGTGCGCCTCGGTGGCGCCCCAGGGAAGGATCGCGACCTGCGGACGCTCGTCGAGCAGCTGACGGTAGTTCGCCTCGAGCAGCACGTGGGCCCGGGGACCGGACGCGTCGGACATCAGATCGCTCCGTCGGAGGATGCGGCAGGATCGGGCCGCACGTCCCCGTATGATGCCACCGTCGTCGCTGGTCACCATCCCGCGCCTCCCGGGGGGGCGATTCGGCCGTCCGGTGACGAGATCGGTCCCCCTTTCCCCGTCCCGCGGACGCCGCATGCACCGCACCCTCGACCTGCTCGCGAATGCCTTCCCGGTGTGGGTGCTGGCCGCCTGTGGCGTGGCGCTCGTCGAGCCGGCTGCGTTCACCTGGTTTCGCGGTGATGCGATCGTCGTCGCGCTCGCCTTCATCATGCTGGGCATGGGCGTGACGCTCACCGTGGACGATTTTCTGCGGCTCGCCCGGCGGCCGGTGCCGGTCGTCGTGGGGTTCGCGGCGCAGTTCGTCATCATGCCGGCGCTCGGCTGGCTCGTGGCCACGCTCTTTCGCCTCGACACGCCGTTCGCGCTGGGGATCATCCTCGTCGCCTGCTGTCCAGGCGGCACCGCGTCCAACGTGGTGACCTTCATCGCACGGGCCGACGTCGCGCTGTCCGTGCTGATGACCACCTGCACGACGCTCGCCGCCGTCATCCTCACGCCCCTGCTCGTGAAGCTGCTTGCCGGGCGTCTCGTGGAGGTCGACGCGCTGGCCCTCTTCCTCTCGACGCTGCAGGTGGTGGTGATTCCGGTCGTCGCGGGCGTGCTCGTCAACCGCTTCCTGCCGGCCGCGGTGCGTGCGACGCAGCCCTTCGCGCCGCTGGTGAGCGTGATCCTCATCGCCCTCGTCTGCGCGAGCATCATCGGTCAGAACGCGGCGGCCGTCCGCACCAGCGGCGTGTGGCTGCTGGCCGCGGTGACCACGCTCCACGCGGGTGGCTTCGCGTTGGGCCGGCTGGTCGGGCTCGTGATCGGCTATCCGCCGGCCGTCGGCCGTGCGATCGCCATCGAGGTGGGGATGCAGAATTCCGGGCTGGGGGTCGTCCTGGCCCAGAGGCACTTCCCGGCCGATCCACTCGCAGCCGTTCCGTGCGCCATCTCGTCGGTCGTGCACTCCGTGCTCGGCAGCGCGCTGGCCGGCTGGTGGCGGCTGCGGCGGGACCCGACCGGGGAACGGGTCACTTCCCGTTGACCGAGCCGAAGTGGATGCCCCTGTGGCGCTGCAGCGTTTTCGCCGACTCGGCGGGCAGACGGCCGGCCAGATCGGCGGGAAAGAGGAATCCGGAGCTTCCCTTGGCCCGATGCGTGAGGAGCACCTGGGCGGTCGGCGAATCGAGTTCGGCGACCGACGGGAGCGAGATGATGGTCTGGCAGTTGATGAGCGCGCCGGCGAGGTCGGGTGTGAGCGTCGAGATTCCGAAGAACTCCACCGGAGCCTTGCGCTTGCGGATCGCCGCCGCGGCGTCGGGATGCAGTGACGTGACGCTCGTCAGCGACAGCATGCCGTCCTGCTTCTCGAGCGCCTTGAGCACCTCGGGAGAGGGCGGGTCGCCGAGGGTCTTGAGGGCCGCGAGTTCCAGGGTGCCTCGATTGGTCAGGAGCACCGCGAGCGCCTCCTGGCTGATCTGCTCGAGCGTGTCGAAGTCGAGCGTGCCCCGATGTCGCGCGAACCCCTTGACGCACTCGTCGTCGAGCGTCGTGAGGGCCGGCAGCGAGATGCTGCCCGATGTCCCGACGAATCCCTTCGCCGCCTCGGGAGTGAGCGTCGTGAGGGCCGGGAGCACCAGGGCGTCCTTGCGGCTGGCGAGACGGTTGGCGAGACCCGGGTGATCGAGCGTCTGGAGCCCCTCGAGGTGGAGGTCCCCCCTGCTCTTGGCGAGGATGTTGGCGACCTCTTCCGGCACCTGCTTGACGAGCGGCAGCGTCACGGGAGTGCCCTGCGTCGCGAACTTCATGGCGAGCGGCACGGAGTCGAGGACCGTGAGTCCCTCGAGCGAGATCTGGGCGCGGGACTGGGCGAGCGCGAAGGCGGCCGCCGGATCGAGGGTCGCGACACCGTCGAGTTTCAGCGAGGACTGATTGGCCGCGAGCGCCTGGGCCGTTTCGGGCGGAAGCTGCCGGATGCTGTCGAGCGTGAGGCCGCCGCGGTTCATGGCGAGGATGGCCGCCACGTTCGGCTTGAGGTCGCGGAGCGCCCGCAGCGAGATCGCGCGGTTGGCGCGGACGAGCGCCTGGGCCTCGAGCTCGTTGAGCGAGGTGGCGGTCTCGGTGTCGACGGCGACGGCCGCGCTGCTCGCGAGCGCGATCGTCGCGAAGAGCAGGACGAGCACGCGGCCGGCCGGCCGCACTCCGGACGCCACGGCGCACGGTCTCGTCCCGGGCTCCATCGGTGTCGTCATGGACGGGCACTCCCTGGGCTGGACCGTCGCCGCAGGACGACGGCGGATGGGCGGGTGCGGGCGGCCGCCGACGGACCGGGGGCGTGAACGCGGAGGGCTCGCGGCATCAGCGGGTGTCGCGTTCCGTCGCGGTGGCGTCCCTCAGGCAGTAGAGCACATCACCCGTCCGCACGAGAAGCGTGCCGTTGACCGCGGCGATGCCGTACTGCGTGCGGCCGCCGAACATGGCGGCACCACGCCGCCGTTCCTCGGTGGCCTCGCGAGCGGCCGTCGCGGGATCCACCGCCACGCTGTCTGGGTCCCAGAGCACGTTTTCCGCGAGCACCTGCCAGCGCGGTCCTGCCGCGATCACCGTCGTCGTGCCGTCCTTGCCGAACAGGTAGACCCGGTCGCCCACGCACAGGGGTGTCGCCCAGACCGACTGCGCGGCGCGCTCCTCGTAGTGCGGTTCGCCGGTGGCGGCAGCGAGGCAGACGACGACGCCGGCCCGATTGACGAAGTAGGCGCAGCCACCATGCACCACGGGTGACCCGAACGACGGTGTCGCGCGCTGGGTGCGCCAGAGCACCTGCGGCTCCCATGCGTCCGCCCGGCGGGTCGCCGTGAGCAGCAGGTTCGACCGTCGCGCCCCTTCCGCGTTCTGTCCCTCGCGACCGGCGGAGGCACCGACGAGAAACCGGCCGGTGCCGACGTCGATCGGTGTGGCGGCGGTGTTGCCACCGAGCCCGTCGAGGGTCCAGAGGAGGGTGCCGGTCGCCGGATCGTAGGCATCGACCGTCCCGGCGGAGCTGACCACGACCTGTGGCTGGCCGTCGATCGTCACGACGGCCGGCGAGCTCCAGCTCGTGCGGCTCGTGCGATCCTGTTTCCAGAGCGTGGCCCCGTCCGCCTTGGAGAGCGCGACGAGATAGGACGGCCCCTCGTCGTCCACGAGCACGAACAGACGGTCCTCGAGGTGTGTCGGCGAGGCGGCGAGCCCGAAGCGGTTGCCGAAGCGGCCATACTCCTTCGAGAGCGACCGCTGCCAGCGCGGCCGGCCGTCGTGCGCGAGTGCGACGAGATCACCGCTCTCGAAGAAGGCGTAGACAGCATGGGCGTCGACGACCGGCGTGGGGGCGGCACGGCTCACGTACAGGCTGTTCTCCACCGGATCGCTCGAGGCAAGGCTGTGCCGCCAGCGCTCGCGACCGTCGGAGAGGCAGAGGCCGAGGACGTGGCAGGTGTCCTTCATGGGGCCCTCGACCGCCGTCAGGAAGACCATGTCCCCGACGACGACGGGGCTCGACTGGCCGTGGCCGGGGAGCCGTGCCTGCCAGGCGACGTTCTCGGTGGGGCTCCAGCGCAGCGGCAGCGTGGCGGGATCGAGCGGCGTGGCGCCGGCCCCGAGGAACGCCGGCCACGAGACCTCGGTCGTCGTGGCGAGGAGGAAGAGCAGCAGAAGGGGATGCATCGTGGTGGTTCCGGTGGGGTCGAGTCGCGCGGGGCCGGGTTCGGTGCCGCGGCCGACCTTCCATCATCATCGCAGCAGGTCCCCGCGACGCAGAAGATGGGCGGTCTGGGTGGCCTTGTCGGGTGGTCGGCCGAATGGTATTCCCCGTCCCGGCCTCGCGGACCGAGGCTCCGCGTCGACACAGGGCTCCGCTCATGCCGATCCCCATGGCTTCCTGGCGTCGCGTTCCCGGACGTGCCGGGTGCGTTCGCGTCGTGCTGATCGTCTCGATCGTCCTCGCTGCCACCGCTCCCGCCTCCGCCGCCGGGCGCGAAAGCCCCCTCGTGCCGCTCGACATGTCGAGCCCGCGCGCGGCGCTGCATGGCTTCATGGAGACCGTCGATCGGATCGCGGCGAACTTTCGTGAGCCGGATCGAGGCCGGGCAGTGCGGGCCGAGAACGCGAGGCTCCTCGAGCGGATCCTCCGCTGCCTCGATCTCTCGGCGGTGCCGACCTCGCTCGTCGATTCCGAGGGGCGCGAGGCGGCGGTGCATCTCAAGGAGGTGCTCGATCGGATCGAATTGCCGGCGCTCGAGGCCATTCCCGATGCCGACGCCGTCAAGACTGGTGGGATCGACCGCTGGCGTCTGCCGGGCACCGAGATCGTCCTCATGCGCCTCGCGACGGGCGCCCGTACGGGCGACTTCGTCTTCTCCACGGAGACGGTGGATCGCGCGGCGGAGTTCTTCGCGCGCGTTCGCGCCCTGCCCTACCGGGCCGACGCGGGCAGCCCGGGACTCTTCGACGCCTACGTGCAACTGGGCGGATGGATGATTCCCGAGTGGTTCATCCGTTCGTTGCCCGAGTGGGCGCACGCACAGATCGGCGGGGAGACGGTATGGCAGTGGCTGGCGACGTGCCTCGTCGTCGCGATGGCGTGTCTCGTGGCGTTCGCCGCCTGGCGGGTGCGCCGCCATGCGCACGACACGAATCGGCTCGAGGCGCTCGAGCGGCTGCTCCTGCCGGCCATGCTCGTCGTGTCGGGCGCGACGCTCGACTACCTGCTCACCTCGCAGATCCGCCTCACCGGCGAGCGGATCGTCGTCTCCAAGGTCGCGACGCATCTTGTGATGCTCACGGGCGTGGTGGTGGGCGTGCTCGACACGGTGGCGTGGTGCACCGAGACGTTCCTCGCGTGGAGGAAGCTCGGCAGCGACTCGATCGAAGGGCAGCTCATCCGACTGGCAAGCAGCGTGGGCCGCTTCCTGCTCGTCGCCTGGATCCTCATCGCGACGGCCGACTCGTTCGGCGTGCCCGTCACGCCGCTCGTGGCGGGGCTCGGTGCCGGTGGCCTCGCGATCGCACTGGCCTCGCAGTACACCGTCGAGAATCTCATCGCCGGGCTCGTGATCTTCGCCGACAAGCCGGTGCGGATCGGCGACGAGTGCCAGTACGGCTCGGTCCGCGGTCGCGTGGAACGGATCGGTCTGCGATCCACCCGCATCCGCGGCAGCGATCATGCGCTCGTCTCGATTCCCAATGCCGAGTTCGCGAAGTCGCAGCTGGTCAACTACTCGAGTCGCACCCGCATCCCCCTTTCGATCCGGCTCACGCTTCCGGCGGACCATGGACCGGCGACGGTGCGTTGCCGGCTCGACGGCCTGCGCGAGCTCGTCGCGTCGCATCCGGGACTCGATCATGCCGCGTCGACGGCGCGGCTGGGGGATCCCGAGTCGGGCGGTGTGCCGGTCCAGATCGATGCCGTCTTTCGCGGTGCGGACGAGAAGGCGGCCGTGGCCTGCCGCGAGTCGCTGCTGCTGCGGGCGCTGGCCGTCGTCGCCGGCGAGTCGGACGCCGACGGACCGGCGACGAGACTCAAGGCGGCGTGAGCGGCACGCTCGGCCGGCCTCGATCGCATCCGGCCGTGGTGTGGCACCGCCGCAGGGGACGGCACGGTCTCCTCGCTTCCGCCCGCTCCACAAGCGTGCGTCGAACCTCGTTGCCTCGTCGCTCGAGGTGGGTGCGTCAGGCTGCCGCGTCGATCATCGTGCCGTTGCACCAGACCCGCACCTGCCGGCTGCGGGCGTAGGCGACCAGCTCCCGCGAAACGACCTCGCAGGCCACGAGCGGCACCGCCATCAGGCCGGCCTTTCGGAGGATACCGGCCCGCCGTTCCGCCCGGTCGACATCGTCGGCGCCGCACGTCGCCGACACCTCCACCACGACGTGCCCCGAAACGCCGTCGATGACGCCCGCTGCGATCGCATCGGCCCGCAGCACCTCGTTGGCCTCGTCAGCGTCGACGAGCGGCTCGATGGCCTCGAGCAGCTCTTCATTGCGCACGAGCCTCCCGCGTCGCATGAACCGCCCCAGGTAGGATGTCAACCGATCACGAAACTGCAGCTCGAGCGTGCGCCCGAGCACCGCGTCGAGGCGGGTCGCCATCCGGTTCCCATTCAAGGCGAGGGTTTCAACAACATGCGTCAACGCTGTGACACGGGCCTCGGTGCGCTCCTGGGCCTGCGCGAGCGCTACCATCTGGGCCTCGGTGCGTTCCTGCGCCTGCGTGAGCGACGCCATCTGGGCCTCGGTGCGTTCCTGCGCCCGCGTGAGCGACGCCACCTGGGCCTCGGTGCGTTCCTGGGCCTGCGTGAGCGCAGTCACCTGGGCCTCGGTGCGTTCCTGGGCGACCGCCAGCCGACCGACGGTCGCGTTGAGCTCCTGGAAGTCGGCCCTGGTCGGAGTGTCACCCAGCTCGTCGAACATCGGCCCGAGGGTGTGCGCGAGCGACTTCGCGGCATCCTCGCCCAGCGACATTCTCAAATCTTCGTAGATCCGAAACGTGTTCATGTTCGTCCAGTCCTCACGTGACAGGGCAGGCCGCGAAGAACCCCTCGCGAACGCATCGGTCGATGGGGAGTGTACAAGCGTCTATACGCGTCGTCAACGGATTGTGTCGTTCGGATCGCGGCCAGCCGGCGTAGCGACAAGGAGAGCGAGTTCACCGCCAAGCGAGTTCGGGAGTGGCTCGAGCGTGTCGGGGTGAAGACGCTCTCCATCGAGCCTGGGTCGCCGTGGGAGAACGGGTACGTGGAGAGCTACAACGGCAAGCTCCGGGACGAGCTCTTGGCCAGGGTAGTGTTCGACACGCTGCTGGAAGCCAAGGTGCTGATCGAGCGACGGCGGAAGGCATTCAACACGGTCCGTCCGCACAGCTCGCTGAGATACCGGCCCCCGGCTCCGGCGTCGCGCCGCCCCTGTCCGCTCGCTTCGGCTGCGGCTCAGCAAGCGGACAGGGGCGATCCCTTGGCAGGGCTACCCCACTGATGGAGGCTGGTTCCATTCATGGGGGCAGGTCATATCGTTGGCGGATCGTTTCGAGAAACGACCGGCACCAGCCGTCGAAGCCATCGACGCAGCGGGCCGCGTTTTCCGCGGCGGCTGTGACGCGGGATCTCGAAGGCCGCGGCGGCCCACCGGCCGTCGGACGACTCGGCCAGAGCGATCTTCGGCAAGGCCGGAGATCGGGAGTGACGGCGTGAGGGCGGCCCAGCGCGAGCGAACCATCGCGTCAAACTCACGAGGGTCCGTCGGCGGCGTGCTGGCCACGGCGGGGAGCGTCGCGGGGGAGAGTACGACGGTGCCGAACTCGAAAAGGAATAGCCCGGCCAAGGGCACTTCCGCAACGATGTTCGAGCCGATGAGCGGCTCGTGAGGGGAGCACGCGGTCTTCCTGGTCCCCAAAGTCGCTCCAGGCCCGGATGACTTCCCCCTCCGGAGTGGCCTTTTTCTGGCGTTTGCGCAGAGTCTCTCCGGAGTCTCTCCGATTGTCCTCACAAGGCTGGCCGCCTCGGGACTTTGTCGTGACCTCGCGTCCGGCAGCGGTCCGAGGCAGTGGATGTCGATCGTGGGCAGCTCGTCTATCCGACGATTGGAGACGTCGCGGTCGAAAGTGCACTTGCATGAGCTCGCCCCAGTCGGTGGGTGGGCCGCAGGCCGGCGACACGGGCGGAGGTGCTGTTTCATGCGGGCGTTTGCATCGTGGCCATTGCCCGCTTGCGAACCTCCGGTTCGAAGGGGGCCGGCTCCTGCTGGAACTTTCCGACGCCAAGGTCGAGAACGCCGAGGAGGTCGTGACCGTTGGCGATCCGGTGGAGGTGAAGGTCCTCCGCATCGACACCGACGAACGGAAGATCGGCCTCTCGAAGAAGCGCGTTGGCTGGTCGAAGGAACGCCAGGCCGCCGAGGGCGAGCCGGAAGTCTGAGCAAGCCCGGCAAGGGCCGGCTCGGCCCGTCGGGGTAGTCGCCACAGCCTGTGGAAGCCGGGTGATTTCGGCGTCGATCTCCACGGCGCGCGGATCCAAGGCCTGCCGTCGTGAATACCGATGAACGGGATGTCGTCCTTCTCCCGACGTCTCGGCTCTGCATCGACATGGACTCCTGCCGGCAGTTCGTGATGGCGGTCTTGCTGACCCTCGCGATGGTCTGTCCAGTGCGGGCGGAGGACGATCCGTTCGTGCAACCCGTCGCGTTCCTCAAGGCTCCCGAGTTTGACGAGCCGGCCGCTGCACCCACGTCCGGCGACGACAACATCGTGTACCGTCTCGTGAACCGGTTGATCCCCGAGGGAGACCGAGGCCGGCCTCCGCCCTGCGACATCAGCGATCCGGGTCCCGACACCGCGGACTATCCGAATAGCCCGTGGACCTTGCCCAAGGGTCGCTCCTACATCGAGACGATCCCGGGCACGTACTCGCTCGCGGGTTCTGACGGGACGCCGGGCTCATGGTCGTGGCCGTTCATGATACGGACGGGGCTCACCGACAACTGTGAGTTTCGCCTCATCAGCCAAGGACCGACGGTCGTCGGTGCCGCGCCGGATTCCCCGGCGGTCAACGGCTTCGCGCCCCTCACCTTCGACCTCAAGATGCACCTCTGGGGCGAAAAGGATTAGCTCTACGTGCCGATCGTGGGCCTCGAGGTATTCGTGGTCACCGGGCTGGCGTCGAGACCCTTCAACGTGGGTGCGGAGCCCGGCATCGTGCTGCTCGTCGACCACAATCTGCCGGGGGACTGGCTGCTCGAGTGGAATCTCGGGCTGTACGGGACCGGCGGCAATGGGATCCCCGACGTTCTCAGCCTGCCCGATCTCGGGGTGCAGTGGGTTCTGCAGAAGCAGGTCACCGAAAGCATCGCGGTGTTCTATCAGGGCTTCTACAACGGCGCCGGCGTACCCTACTTTCCATCGGATCTGGTGAGCGGGCTGGGGGTGCAGTGGGACCTCAGCCAGCGGCTCGCCGTCTACACCAGCTACAACTGGTCGCTCGACGGTCAGGGGAGTCCGTCGGGCGGCTACAGCGGATTTGCGTACGCCTACTGACGCGGGCTGAGGAGCGGTTGCGGCGAGCGCCGCAGAACGTCAGCGAAGGATGAAAGAGGGATAGCCCGGCCAATGGCACTTCCTCAACCATTACCGAGCTGATGAGCGGCTCGTGAGCGGTGTGTTCCCGTCTCCCGGCCCCAAAATGCAGTTCCCAGAACGCCTGGCCTCCCGCCTGGGGTGGCGTTGTTGTGCAGTCGGCGCGGAGTCTCTCCGAGTCCGGCCGCCTGGGGCTTTGGCGCGACGTCGTGCCGTTCGCGGAACAGCGTCCACCCGAGGGCGGCGAGGCTCACGTG
>Ga0214923_10006619_pt1 | contig 12940 bp, 16 predicted proteins | sample LL1510_MetaG_FD_177993 | JGI IMG/M metagenome (GOLD analysis project Ga0214923, IMG submission 177993) | Freshwater microbial communities from Lake Lanier, Atlanta, Georgia, United States - LL-1510 | ecosystem: Environmental > Aquatic > Freshwater > Lake | place: USA: Georgia | collected...
GACAATTCTGCCGGCTAGTTTTTTATAGTAAGAAGTAAATTAAGCTGTTACACCTAATACTTCAGCCATTTTAGCTCCGATATGTGCAGGAGAATCAACAACGTGAATTCCACACTCGCGCATGATGCGTTTTTTAGCTTCAGCTGTATCGTCAGCACCGCCTACAATTGCACCTGCGTGACCCATTGTACGTCCTTTTGGCGCAGTTTCACCAGCGATAAAACCTACAACTGGTTTCGTTCCGTTGTCTTTAATCCAACGAGCAGCGATTGCTTCTAAGCTACCACCAATTTCACCAATCATAACAATTCCTTCTGTTTCAGGGTCGTTCATTAACAATTCAACCGCTTCTTTAGTAGTTGTTCCAATGATTGGGTCACCACCGATTCCGATTGCTGTTGTAATACCTAAACCTGCTTTAGCAACTTGATCAGCCGCTTCGTATGTTAACGTTCCTGATTTAGAAACGATACCGATTTTACCTTTTTTGAATACAAAACCTGGCATGATACCTACTTTTGCTTCTCCAGCTGTAATAATACCCGGGCAGTTTGGACCGATTAAACGGCAATCAAATCCTTTGATGTATTCACGAGCTTTCACCATGTCGTTTACTGGAATACCTTCCGTAATACAAACAATTACCTTAATTCCCGCTTCTGCAGCTTCCATAATCGCGTCAGCAGCAAATGCAGGTGGAACAAAAATAATGGATACATCTGCACCTGTAGTATTAACAGCATCAGCAACAGTATTGAAAACAGGTCTGTCTAAGTGACTTGAACCTCCTTTTCCCGGAGTAACTCCACCAACAACATTTGTTCCGTACTCAATCATTTGACCAGCGTGGAAAGTTCCTTCACTTCCTGTGAAACCTTGTACAATTACTTTCGAGTTTTTGTTTACTAATACACTCATTTTTATTCCTTTTTTGGTTGTCCAAAATTACGAATTGCCTTTAGATTAACAAGGTAATTTTGATTTATTTTACATCAACTACTTTCAATTCATAATACAGAATCGAATTTGGAGGTATATTATCCAATTTTCTATCCCCATAACCCAATTGTGGTGGGATAATTAACAGTAATTCGCTTCCTTTTCTACTCGACAATAATGCTTCTTTCCAGCCAGCAATTAATCCACGAACTTCAAATTCAATCGGCTTTTTTTGATAGTCAAATGCTTGCCCGTTCAGCAATTTTCCTTTGTAACTGATGCTTACTTTATCGCCATACTGTATGAGCTTGCCTTCGCCTTTTGTCATTTCTTTGTAGTAAAGTCCAGAGGGAGAAGCGTCTAAATTGAGTTTGTTTTTTTTGATATATTCTTGAATTTGCTGATCAAATATTTTTATTTCATTCTCAGAATAGGTTTTGCAAGCAGAAAGAGTCATGAAACTCAATACCAGCAACAAAAATTGTTTCATAATCGAATAGGTGTTATGGTATAACCTTCTTTTTCCAATAGCTTCAAAACGCCTTCATCACCGGCTAAATGTGCTGCACCAATAGCAAAAAAGACAGAACCTTCAGCCATCATTTTTTTCATTTGTGGAATCCAATTTATGTTACGGTCTTCTAAAAATGCGCGTGACTCCGAAATGGGAGAATCTTTTTCTTTTTTAACGTAGGCGTACAGTTCATCGAGATTTTGAGTCAAGTAAATCTGTTGCATTTTAGTGAATTCAGCAGCGGAGTTTGTATCTCTCAAACTTCCCATAACCATTTTAACCTGTTGTTCGGAAGGCATTTCGGTAAATAATTTCAATTGCTGATCAACGCTTTCTAGCCCTGTAATGGGTATTTTTTTCTCTTCAGCCATGCGTTCAAATTCCTTTTCATAGGATTTGCTATCCGTAGGCATGGAGCTTTGAATCATAAACTGCAACAACAAAAAAGGTTTTGCATTTCCAAAATTGGAATTAAATTGCTCCTTATTCATCATCAAATTTGCATTTGCCCACGAATAAATGCTGTCCATTTGTGCATTGGTAAAGTATTCAGATAGTGGGTGTTGCTTATCAAAAAGCACATCTGGGGAAATCGCTGCTTGATTGATTCCTCCGATTTCCATACACAATTTGGAAGATTTGGTAAGTGCTTTTTCCAGTTTTTTGGGAATGGAAAAAAGCTTGGCATCCATCAGGTGAATAGTGCCATAGACGTAAGAAGTTTTTCCGTTTGGACTTTGGATTTCATACAAAAGCGCATTGCGTTGAGCGAAGCCTAAAACCGAAAGGAGTAGAAAGAAAAAAAGTTGTAATCGTTTCATTTACAGTGACATTTGAGCTAAAAAATGATCTTCTTGCTCCAAAACGCGTTTCCCATTAAAACCTAGTTTTGTCGCTTTTTCATGTAAATTATCATAGTCCACATACAGCCATTCAAACCAAGGTCCACTGATTTTTTTGAAATGCATTTGAAACTTAAAATTGCCGTGATATTCTGAATTTAAGTCTAGCCACATCGAGCCGTCTTTGTCTTCGTATAAATACCTAACATCGGATGAGTCGCACAAAATTTGTCCACCAGGATTCAATAATTCCTTAGCTTTTAAGAGTGTTTTTTCCAATTGTGATAAACGTCCTGCAATGCCGATTCCGTTCATCATCATCAAAATAGTATCGAATTTTTGAACCGGTTTAAAATCTAAAAATGACACTTGTTGACAAGGAATCCCTGAATGTTTCAAGTATTCGATTGCGCCTGGTGACGTATCAATTGCAAAAACTTCATGCCCTTTTTTGATTAACTCATGGCAATGTACGCCTGCTGCCGCACCAACGTCTAACACACGGCCTTTGCATAAATGGAGTGCTTTTTTCTCCAATTCGGGCATGTCTTTATACGAACGAAACAAGACCTCAATGGGAATAATATCATCGTCACATAAATCCGAACTCACTACAATGTCGAATGGTTTTTTGTGCTTTGCATAATCTAAAATTGCCTGCCCGATTGGATCCCCTTGATTATTTTTTTGTTGCATCTTAATAATCGTACTCGTTAAAATCACTCAAATCGTCATCGGAATAATCATCGTCAAATTCATTAAAACCGAGTTGATCTTCTTCCTCATCAACGTCAAGTATTTGCTCTTCTTCAACACCTTCAAAAATGGCACCATCCATTAATTTTTTTGAATCTTCATTCGGTGCTTTTCCAATGGATAAAAGAACTTCAGGTGTTTTCGGCTCATTGCGTTCAAAGCCAATTAATTCAGCCAAGAAAATCCACATACGCATAAAATCATAGACCAAAATGAATTTTTGATCAGGTTCTTCTAAAAAATCTTTGATGATTGCATTTTTCATCACTGAAGGAAGAGAGTCAATAGAATCATCGTCATACGACATGTCCATAAGGCTGATTTCGTGCCCTTTATCCCAGTTGTCATTGGAAACATAAAAACTTGCCATTTGATCTCCTTTAAAATGAAAGGCATTGATAATAGCTGTGTAAAACGACTCAAAGTTGTCAGTATCAGCGATAAGAATATCCCTAAATATTTCTTCTTTTTTGTCGGAATCCAGTAAAACTCTAAATTTTAATCCTGGCATGTTGCTGATTTTTGGTTTTCGTTTAATTCATTTAGGATGTATATTTTCAATCCAAAAAACACTTCTAAAATACGAAAAGTTTACAATTCGACTTCCATCTTTTGAAGATGTTTTACTATTTAACTACTAAAGAATAGGTATTTCTTTTATTTCCAAGCCTAATTCTATTCCTTTTTTGAGCATTTCTTCTATTGCTTGCTTTTGGTCATTTTCAATAATCCCTTCTAATATTGCTTCTTTTATATGACTTTTAATAATACCGATTTCCCCGCATGGCTGGATTCCAAAAGTTCTCATTATCATTGCACCATTGACAGGAGGTTGAAAATTGCGGATGCGATCTTTTTCTTCTACTTGTTTCAGTTTTTCTGCTACTAATTCAAAATTTTTTTTGTAACGATTTACTTTAAATTCATTTTTGGATGTTATGTCAGCGTTGCACAAAGTCATTAAATCATCGATATCATCTCCTGCTTCATTTAATAATCTTCGAATAGCAGAATCTGTCACATCGCCTTTCACCAAAGCAATCGGACGCAAATGTAAACGCACTAATTTTTGCACGTATTTCATTTTATTATCCAATGGAAGTTTGAGGTTTTTAAAAATGCGAGGAACCCATTTCGCTCCCAATTCTTCATGCCCATGAAAAGTCCATCCTATTTCTTCATCAAATCGCTTAGTGGGTGGTTTAGCAATATCGTGTAAAATAGCAGCCCAGCGTAACCAAAGATTATCAGTTTGCAATGCAATATTATCTAAAACTTCCAAAGTATGTAAAAAATTATCTTTGTGTGCTTTTCCATTTATTTTTTCGATACCCATTAAAGCAGTCATTTCAGGAAAAAAGTAAGGCAGTAGTCCAGTCATCTGTAACAACTTAAAACCGCGGGAAGGTGATTTTGTCAAAATGATTTTATTTAATTCATCTGAAATCCGCTCTTTGGATATGATTTCTATTCGATGGGCTTGTTCTTCGATTGCTTTTAAACATTTTCCTTCGATTTTGAAATCCAAACGCGTTGCAAATCGGATGGCACGAAGCATGCGTAATGGATCATCACTAAAGGTAATAGCAGGTTCCAATGGCGTTCGAATGATTCCTTTTTCCAAATCATTTAAACCATTAAATGGATCTATTAATTCGCCAAAAAAATCCGGATGAAGGTTCAAAGCTAGGGCATTAACGGTAAAATCACGCCGATTTTGATCGTCAGCCAATGTGCCATTTTCCGTTTGTGGTTTTCGAGAATGGGACTCGTAGCTTTCTTTGCGAGCGCCAACAAATTCAACTTCTAAGTCTTTGTATCGAAAATGAGCCGTACCGTAGTTTTTGAAAATAGTTACTTTTTTAACGCGTAAAATGGCTGCTACATCTGTTGCAAGTTTAGGGCCATCTCCAACAACTACTATATCAATGTCCTTTGACGGAGTAACTAAAAGCAAATCACGCACAAAACCACCAATTACATAGGCTTCCAGGTTATTTTCCTGAATATATTTTGAAACCACCTTAAACACAGGATGTCCAAGGTGACTAGAAAAATTGTGTGGCATAAGGTGACAAAGATAAGACTTAAGGTCTTAAAACTGATTAAAAATCATCTTCTTCCTCTTCTTCGTCATCTAAAAAGTCATCTTCGTCTTTTCTTTTGTAAGAAAACAAATCTTCGTCTTCATCAAAATCATCATCGTCATCAAAGAAGCGGTTATTTTTACCACTTTTTTTATACGCATTCATTTTTGGCTTTTTGTTGCGACTGTCACTATCGTTTTCAATCGGTTTTCGATCTTTTTCTTTTACCGTTTTTTTGCGTGGATCAGTAGATGGAATTTCAATTATCGGCGGAACAAATCCTGATTCTCTACGTGGAGCTTGAGAGACGGATTCATTTTTTTCGTTAGATCTAGGTGGTCTACTATCTCGAGAATTATTGTTATTTCCATGCGGCTTATTACCGCTTGTTGGTTTATCCCCTCGTTGATCGGCTTCTTTAACGGCAATGGGCCTTCCGTTTATAACATGTCCATCTAATTGACGAATGGCATTCATTGCTTCAGAGCTATCCGCCATTTCTACGAACGCAAAACCTCTGGATTTACCTGTTTCTCTGTCAGTTGCAACGTTTGCTTTAAGAACTTTTCCGTGTTGCTCGAACAATTTGCGTAACTGTTCACTTGTGACACCAAAATCTAATTTGGCAACAAAAATACTGGTCATATAAAGATTAAAACAACAATTTTACTGTTAGTACTTGAATTTGTGTCGAAATTAGAACAAAAAATTTAATTCGCCCAAAAAAATGTTAAAAACTATTTAAACTAATCTGAAAGTCTAAAAATCCATGTTTTTAAATGCATTTCCAAGCATATCGAAATGCATAAGTTGTTAAAAGAAAATTATTTTGTTTTCATAAAAAATAAATGTGCTAAAATTGCACTTTGTTTTCAATCATGCATGATTTAATAATTGAATCGACTACCCAAACACCCTTTATTCATTTTCAATCAAACGGGCAATTGGAAATTGTTGGTAAATCAATTATGGATGCTCCAGATGACTTTTGGACTAATGTAAAAATTTGGTTTACAGATTATTTACTTCGCCCTGCGCCAATCACTTGTTTCAAAATTCAAATCGATTATTTAAACACTAGCTCATCCAAAGAATTATTGCACTTGCTATACTTATTAAATGATCTTGCCAATAGAGGTTTTCAAGCAAAAGTTGCATGGTCTTTTCATGAAGGTGACCGTGATATGCAGGAAGTTGGAAAAGATTACGAGCACATGGTACAAGTTCCTTTTGAATTTCATCAATTACAAGATGCTTGGCAGAATTAATGGTCAACTTTAGAAATTGATTATTTTTGCCTCATGCGTTTGGTAAAGCAAATTCCTCATGATCGTTATTTGATTCAAATTCATCAATATAACGGTAAATACATTCTTCAAATTACGCTTGGACAGTTTGAGCAATCGTTCAAATTGGACGTCGCCGATGTTATGAATGTGGACGATTTGGAACATGCGATAGACGATGCTTTTTTGTCAAAGTGCTTACATCGTTTCATTGAAATGCGCGAAGACTGGACTGCTATTTATGCTAAAATCAATTAATTAATTTATGAAAAATTTGTTTTTTATTACTTCACTTGCTGCTCTCACTTTTTCATGTGGAGGAGGGAAATCAGCGGATGTACCCAAAAAAGATACAACTGCAAAAGTACAAGTTCGTGATATGAAAGGACTTAAAATTGCTTATTATAGCAATGATAGTATCAAAGAAAAGTTTGAATACTACAAAAAAGAAGATGCGGCAGTAACCAAAAAACAAAAAGCTTTCCAAGCTGTTATCGACAAAAAAACAAAAGAATATCAATCGTTTTTACAACGAAAAGACCAAGAAGCTAGAAATGGGTTGCTATCTGAAAATGAAATCATGCAAGCGCAACAAAAAGCACAGCAAATGGAAGCGGCCATCATGCAATACCAGCAAGCTGAAGGCGCTCGTTTAGAGGAAGAAACGGTAAAGAAATTGGAGGCGATCAATAAGAAAATCAAAGCTTTAGGTAAAAAATACTGCGAAGAAAACGGAATCGATATTTTATTGATTGATGGGGACGGTGGTCAATTGAATTATATCACTCCAGCTATGGATGTGACGACAGAATTCATCAACTTTTTGAATCAAAATCAATCTAAAATAGAAAGCGACTTGAAATAATGTTAATTGCTAATCAAAAATTACAAGAAAACATTGCAGAATACGTCTTGTACATGTTTCAGATTGAGGACATCGTACGTGGATTCGAATTCAATCTGGACGCGATGCTTGAAAAATTTGTTTATCCTTCATTACCCAATCCATCTTTTGCTAATCAATATAAAATTTGGTATAGTGAAATTGTACGTGAAATGAAAAACAATGGTCTTGAGAAAGAAGGTCATTTGGAACGCGTTCAAGAAGTTTTGATGGAATTAGTGTATTTACACAATACTTTGCTTACGGTCATCAAAGACGCTAAATACCTTACACTAACGGAAGATTCAGCGGATGTATTAACAGAGTTTCGGGATAAATCAGGAATGAAAAACCGTCATGATGTGGAAGTACTTTTCCATGCAATGTACATGAAATTACAACTTAAAATCAGAAAGCAGGATATTAGTCCTGAAACGGAAGCAGCTATGGACAAAATGCGCATTCAATTGGCTTATTTGTCAAGAGAATACATTCGCATGAAAAGTGGTGAATGGCAAATGAATATGAATTAGTTTTCTAAACTAATCCGGAAATTCAGGAAAAGCAGCTAATTCTATTAATTGCTGATTTACTTCATCTTTTTGCCAAAGTTGTGTGTCTAATCCGTTGCTAATGCAAATAAATGGGCAGTTTACCTCTTTGTGGTAAGCAAAAACCTGATTGGCTGTATCCATTCCTAATTTCACTTGAGGCGCTTTGCATTCAATTAAAAGGAAAGGTTGAAAATTTCTGTCAAAAACGACAATGTCCCAACGTTTTGTCAAGCCGTTGTATTGAATGGGTTTTTCAACACCGATCAATGTTTGTGGATACGAACAATGTTGAATTAAGTAAGCAAGGATGTGTTGACGCACCCATTCTTCTGGGGTTAAAACCAGTTTTTTTCTTCGAATTAAGCACTTGACTGAAATGATTCCTTCCTTCCGGCTTAATTCGAGTTGCGTTGGCGGGAATTGCAAAGGAACAATTGGGTTCATTAAATGCCAGGCAATAATAAATGAATGTCTTTGAACTTCAAATCGAAAACTTTGCCTAATACTTCATTGGTTAATACGCCTTTATAAATGTAAACGCCATTTCTGAACCCCTTATTTGTACGTAATAATTCTACAACACCACCTTGTTCCCCCATTTCAAGTAAAAGCGGTGAAAAAATATTAGATAAAGCAAAAGAAGCCGTTCTGGACACACGGGATGCAATATTCGGCACACAATAATGAATTACTTCATGTTGAACAAAAGTGGGATTATTATGGTTGGTAATATGCGAAGTTTCACAACAGCCACCTTGATCAATGCTCACGTCCACTATTACTGAGCCTGGTTTCATGCTTTGAACCATTTCTTCAGTTACGACACATGGAGTGCGTCCATAAGGTGATCGAAGAGCTCCAATAACAACATCTGAACGACGAATGGCTTTTGCTAAAACTTTTGGTTGTAAAATAGAAGTGTAAACACGTGTTCCAACATCATTTTGTAGTCTTCGTAGGCGTGAAAGTGAATTGTCAAAAACTTTTACTGAAGCACCTAAGCCTAATGCAGCACGAGAGGCAAATTCACCAACGGTTCCTGCGCCTATTACAACAACTTCAGTAGGTTGAACGCCAGCGATTCCACCAAACATCAAGCCTTTTCCTGATGAAAAACAAGAAAGTAATTCACCTGCAATCAAAATTGAAGTTGTTCCTGCAATTTCTCCCATTGTTCGGACAATTGAAAAAACGCCTTGTTCATCGCGAATATAATCCCAAGCTACTGCTGTGATTTTTTTTGAAATCAGTTTTTGAAGAATTTCCTTGGGCTGGGTTGAAAGTTGCAAAGCGGAAATTAAGGTTTGATTTCCCGTCATCATATCCACTTCTTCTTCAGAAGGTGGTGCAACTTTCAGAATAATATCACATTCATAAATTTCTTTAGCATTATAGCAAATTTCAGCACCAGTTTCACTGTAATCATTGTCTGAAAAACTTGATCCGGCACCTGCTTTTGTTTCAATACGTACCCTATGGCCATTTGCTATTAAAAGCGAGACGGCTTCTGGAACAATCGCAACGCGTCTTTCTTGAAAACTGGTCTCTTTTGGAATTCCTATGTATAAGCTTCCCTTTTTCTTTCGGACTTCAAGCATTTCTTCTTTTGGAGAAAGGCTTCCTTGATGTAAAAGAGATTTGAGTACTTCAGGATCTGTAATCATAATGTAAAACTTATTTCACGTGTTTCGTATTCATGTTTGCGAATATACACCCAAATTGTATGTGGAGGTAATAGGAACTCAACTTTTTCTGCCCATTCAACAAAGAACCACGCATTGCTATCAAACAACTCATCTAAGCCGAGATCCAACGCTTCACTATGGTTTTTTAAGCGATAACAATCTAGATGATAGACTTTTTCACCAGAAGGAGTAAGGTATTCGTTAATAATGGAATACGTGGGTGAGCCTTCAGTTTCTTCAATGAATAATGCTTGAAGTATCGAGGTAATAAACGTTGTTTTTCCTGATCCCATTTCACCTTCAAAAGCAAAGAAATGAGGTGATTTGAATAGCGATATAAAATAAGCTGCTTTTTCAGGTAGTTCAGCTAGGTTTGTTACATCAATTCGGTGCTTCATTTTGTTCTGAAATGGTAAAGTACGGTTCTATTACGTTGTTTTTCCAAGTTTGTAACAAGAAATTTTCACCATCAAAGCTGCCAAACGTAAAATAATTTAACCATTCACCTAAATTGAAATAAAAAGCCTGATTGATTTCAAATTTCAAGGGTAAATGCCTGTGACCGAAAATGTAGTAATCCGCTTGAAAAGTTGCGTGTTCTTTTTCAACAAATTGATATAGCCATTCGCGTTGTTTCCCTATATACAAGGCATCTTCGTTGCCATTTGAAGCTCTACTCGTTTTTGAAAAATAAGAAGCAAGCCAAATACCGAAATTAGGATGTAAACGAGCAAATGCCCATTGTGAAAGAGGATTACGAAATACTTTTTTGATGAATTTATAGCCCTGATCTCCAGGACCTAAGCCATCACCATGTGCTACAAAGAATTTTTTTCCAAAGCGTTCAAATTGAAATTCATCTCGGTGAAGTTGTATACCTAGTTCTTGTTCCAAATAACCAAACATCCACATATCATGATTTCCGCAAAAAACATGAACAGGAATCCCTTGATCTGAAAAAGATGCAATTTTACCTAGCAACCTAACAAACCCTTTCGGTACAACAGATTTATATTCGAACCAAAAATCAAAAATATCACCAACCAAAAACAATTCTTCGACGTCCGATTCAATGTGGTTGAGCCAAGCAATAATCTGTTCTTCACGTTTTCTACTGGAAGCATAATCAGGAACTCCTAAGTGAAAATCAGAAGCGAAATATATTTTTTTTCTTGATATTTCTACCATGGTCTAGTGACCAAAGATTTTTTGCAGTTCTACCTCCAATGCCTCGCCACGCAAATTGGTTTGAATGATTTTTCCTTCTTTATCAATCAAAACAGTAAAGGGAACACTGTTTACACCATATATTTGTGGCACTTTGCTATTCCATCCGCCTAGGTCACTTACATGATTTGGCCACGATAAATTATCATGCTTAATAGCTTCCATCCATTTGGCTTTGTCCGTATCAAGAGAAACACTTACTATTGTGAAACCGTCGTTTTTATATTTTTCATACGTTTTTACCACATTTGGATTTTCGCGTCGGCATGGTCCACACCAAGAAGCCCAGAAATCAACTAAAACAACTTGGCCTCTTAAACTTGACAACTTAATGGATTTTTTTCGGTCAACTGATAATTCCTCAAAGTCTGGAGCTAATTTCCCTGGAGCCAATTTTTGACCATCTTCTATTTTTTTCTTAAGAGCCAAGTAATTTTTATAATACGATTGAACAGTTGGACTTTCGCTAAAAGATTGCTGTATCTGTGTTATCAAGGATTCGTACGATTGAAAATCTTGCTCTGGATTTATCGCTCCGAGCGCCATGATTAGCGCTGCAGAATTAGGATTGTTGGCGATAAAATTTTGAAATTCTGTTTGGAAATTTGTGTATTCTTGCTGCATATATTGATTAATGATTTGCTCACGACTTGGATCGGTACGCATGGCGTTAATTGCCGAATCGCTTTTTTGACGCCATTTATCGGACACAATCGCAAAATCATTCATTGCTTTTGATTCGTCTGAACCTACAATATTACAGAAGCTTCGTAATTTTTTTCCGTCACCATAAATTTTTACTTGACTGTCTTTGCGTAAAATAAGTTGGACGTTAACATCTCCGACACGTAAAATGTAATAATCTGCAGCTGGAAGATTACCGGTCATTTGAAAGTTTCCTTTCTTGTCGATTGGAATTCTATAATAATCTTTGAAATAGTTGCCGAAAAACTGTGAAACATAAACGGTATCAACGGGCGGACTGAAAATCATTCCTGAAATTGAAACATTGATTTCTTGCGCTGACACATTCAACGACCATGCTATAGTAAAAAGGTAAATGAGTTTTTTCATATTATTCGTTTTTGAACACATGTTCCAATTTTTGTTCCAATTTTTCGCCACGCAATTCTTTTCCTATTATTTTTCCCTCACGATTTACTAAAACGGTAAAAGGAATGGCTTCAAAACCATACAATGATGGCATAGCAGAATTCCAACCTTTTAAGTCACTCACGTGATTGGGCCAAATTAATCCATCTTTTTGTATCGCACCTTTCCAAGCATTGACGTCCTCGTCTAAAGAAACAGAAAGAACGGTGAATCCTTTACTTTGATATTTTTTGTACATTTTGACCACATTCGGATTTTCTTTTCGACAAGGTCCGCACCACGAAGCCCAGAAATCAATTAACACAATTTTGCCTCTTAAATCCGAAAGTTTAATAGTTTTTCCATCAGGTGAATTTAAAGCAATTTCAGGCGCAGCAATGGTTCCACTATTAACAGCTTCATATTCACTGTAGGCTGTCGCGAGTTGATCCACTTGCGAACGAAAGGTTTGGGCTGCTTGTTGTCCACTGTATTTTTTCTCGTAAGCTTGTGCCACTTCTTCCATCACACTTAAGTTTTCCTTTTTCCAATCATCGAAAGAAGTCGTTGGAAGAAGTACCATAGAAAGCACAATATTGTAAGGATTGTCAGGGGATTTTGTCATGGAATTTCGAACAAACGCATCTAATTTCTCTTTTTCAAGGTAGTATTTAGCATTTAACGCTTCCATGGAAAACTGACTTTCTTGTGCTTTTAGTCGATCTTGTGCTTCTTGAAATTTTTTTAATTCTTTCAAGTACTTGTTCATTACGGGCGCCCATCTTGTTCCCGATGCATTTGGATTCAACCCGATATCTTCAAAATGCGCATTGATTTTTAATTTATCTCCAGGTTCAAATGTGCAAGGAATGGAATGCGTTTGATCGGCACCAACGCGCAATAAGTAAAATCCAAGTCCAGGAACATTTCCATTCAATTCAAAAGTTCCAGCACTGTTAATCTTCACACTTGCAACGGGAATGGTTCCTCGGTCACTTGGTGCTTCAACGTACAACATTTGATTTTCTGCACCTTGAATTTTTCCACTTACTGTGAAATTATTTTCAGGTTTGGA
>Ga0214923_10006621_pt1 | contig 12939 bp, 13 predicted proteins | sample LL1510_MetaG_FD_177993 | JGI IMG/M metagenome (GOLD analysis project Ga0214923, IMG submission 177993) | Freshwater microbial communities from Lake Lanier, Atlanta, Georgia, United States - LL-1510 | ecosystem: Environmental > Aquatic > Freshwater > Lake | place: USA: Georgia | collected...
AGTGGATGTGGTCCTATAACAATGACCGTCCGCATATGGCTCTGGGTGGTTTCACACCGAGGCAGAAACTGGCCATGGCTGCATAACGTTCTACTTCTGAGCCCCCTGCAAAAAGGGGGGATTACCATCTGCAGGACAAATTTTGTTTTGACAGGTCTTTCTCCATAAATTATGGATATTTCATGTCACAGTTTGGTTACACGTTTTCTGACTTTAAGGCTACGCAAGGTCTAGTAGACAGAGACAGAAAAATGTATGAGTTCCGAGGATAGAAGGAACTTTACTCAAGATAGTTATTATTGGCTAGCAGATTTCTACTGCACTTGATCTGTCGACGGATATTCATCGGACAGTCCTGATGGTGAGAAATGCCTCGGCAGCTTGAACACCGACGCAGAACCCGCGATGATGTACCAGATGCAGCAAATGCTGGATGCTGCGTGAGTGAGGCTCACTGCGCATCTCAACGCTGTACTCCTGGAGACCCGCCATTTTCTTGTCCAGATGATTGCTGATATCCACAAAGTGGTTGGGTATGAAGGGCTCCGCAAACTGTCCCGACCACTCCGTACTGGACATGACTTCAAATGCGTATATTTCCTGCACTGAACTACCGGGCAACGGCCGGCATGCCGTCAACACTGCCTGGTGTGCAATGCGATGATCAACGTTCAGATCTCCGCTGTGATGCGTGTAGATAACATTGGGCTGGAGCTGGACGATGATCGACTCCAGTCGCTTGACGATTTCAATAAGAGGCAGACTGTCAAGCCGGTTGTCCGGTAGGCCAAAGTAAAAGTTTTCGCGAATACCCAGGATCTTTCTTGCTCGCTCGGCAGTGGAGTTACGAGCTGCGTGATCGTCCTGATCGGCATGGGTGCGGGAACTGACACCGTCAGCCATGAATACGGCATACACAGCGTCGCCCTCAGCCACATGCCGAGCAATCGTTCCACCACAGCCGAGAACCTCGTCATCGGTGTGCGCGGCGACAATGAGAACGGTCTTACTCATCCAGAAGCCCCCACTGAAGTGCGGTTCCGCGCTTCACATCTTCACGCACGGCTCGCCCCATCACCTCATCAAAGTACTTTGGAGGCACCCCATAGCCCGGACGAATCCTTCGCACATCTGCTTCGGTGATCTGTTGGCCAGCTTTCATGTCGCGGACGAAGTAAAGAGATCTGCGATAGCGTTTGCTGGATTCTTCGGCTTGTTGGCGCTCGAAACCTGGACGTCCCAGCGCAGACCATGCATCCCGTGTGTCTTGACACAGGCGCTTCAGTTCGTGAGGTTCAATTGAAAACTCACTGTCGGGACCTTTGTCCTGGCGGCTCAGGGTGAAGTGCTTTTCGATGAGACAAGCCCCAAGTGCCACAGCAGCAACGGATACCGTTGTGCCCAGAGTGTGATCTGACAACCCTGGAAGGCTGCCGAACCTGGTGGCCAGGTTTGGCATCTGGAGGAGATTGGCCTGTTCGATGGGGGCTGGATAACTGCTGATGCAATGGAGCAGCACAAGCTCCTTGCAGCCGGCCTCGCGCGCGGCTTCCACAGCTTCAGCGATCTCGTCCTCTGAGCACATGCCCGTGGACATGATCATCGGTTTGCCCTTGCTGGCCGCGTAGCGAATCAATGACAAGTCTGTTGCCTCGAATGAAGCGATTTTGTAGGCGGGTGCGTTGAGGGACTCCAGGAGATCCACAGCCGACTCATCAAACGGGGTCGAAAATATCGTGACACCAATGCTGGCAGCGTAATCGAAGATGGTCTTGTGCCACTCGAACGGAGTTTCGGCCCACTTGTACAAGTCATACAACTTATAGCCATCCCACAGGCCACCCCGGATCATGAACTCCTCGCTGTCGCAGTCGATGGTCATGGTGTCGGCGGTATAGGTCTGGATTTTGATGGCATCAGCGCCCTGGTCGCGTGCTGCCTTGATGGACTCCAGCGCACGCTCAATGTTTCCGTTGTGATTGGCAGAGAGCTCAGCGATGATGTAGGGCGGTTTGTCTGGCCCGATCGCGCGGCCATTGATCGTGATGTTCATGTTGATCTCGGTCAAAGTTTGTTTTGCAGCTTGATCTCAACTTCAGCAACGACAGAATCGCCTTCGATCCCGGCCTTGCGGAAATGGATGACGTAATCCCCGTGGTCGATGAAGGCCTTAGGATATCCCTCCGCGTCCAGCATTCGGATAAAGTCATAGATCTTGCTGATCGAGCCATGATTTGGTAGAACGCTTTGCTCGGGCAAGCGCCGCTTGAACAAGACCGGTTCGCCTTGCTGAGGAAGAGGGTTTGGGTCATGCTCAATCATCCACTTCATGATTTCCCCACTCAGCCATCCTGCCCGAATGTATATTTCCTCCGCGGAGCCAGCGAGGCTTAGCGGCCTCTTGACATAGACTGGGCCAGCATCGATTTCGTTAACCATCCTGAAGGCGGTTAGCACAGTATGATCGTGCCCGGCCATCACGAGGTTTTGAAGGGGGCTACCGCCCCGACCGAAAGGGAGATCTGTCATGTGAAAGCAAACACAAGTATGATTTTGCCAAATTATCTCCGGTACCAACCAACTCCAGTGTACAAAAAAGACGTATTTTGGCTTCAACCTAGAAACGGAAACAGAAAGCTCATCTCTGTTCGATACATATATCCAGTTTCCCTCTACCTCTTGAATCATTTTCCTGTAAAGAGGTTCGTGCCACTTTTTGCAGCTTGCGAATACATATGATTGTTCATATCCGTTCATTGGTCAATCAGGACTTTATTTATTGAAATGTAATATCTTGTCCCGTTAATTTCAAAAAATGCAGGGTATCTTTCATTGTCAACGATCCGAAGCAAATTAAATTGGTCCCGTATTGACTTGTCTGGATCAAGTTCACTATCTGACGGGCGCCGTCTTGGGAAATACTCGGGCGTACCAAGCTGCTTCATGGGCTTCAAAGAAACAAACTCGCACATAAATCTCATACACAGCTCAATGGTTTTTGTACCTTGCAGATGTCTCCACTCGGAACAGAGCTCGTCTCCAGACAGACTAATCTTATCTCTAATAAATATGTCACCTGAGTCTACCTCCTTAGCAGCTTCAATTAGACACACTGATATCTCACGTTTTCCCGCCAATATCTGCCAGGCAATCGGTGCAAAGCCCCTACCCTTTGGGAGATCACTTTCATGTACAACCAAGTTATGTTCGTTCTTTGTCAAAATATCTTCTCGAACAATCCGGGTGCATCCAAGCATAAAATTTATCCAACCTTGTTGAACCTCCTCCACCCTACGTGCTAACGTTGTGGCATGCCCCAAATCTTGAAGCTGTCCAACGAGCTTTTCCGCATATGGCAAGATCCAAGAATCGTGATCAACCAATACCGTTATTTTTTTCGAATCCATAAATAAGCTCGACAAGTCTGTTCGTACCCTGCCCATCCGTTAATTTCGCCGATTTATAGGAAAGCTCTGATAATACAGCTGGTAGAGAACACCTTTCAAGCACTGACTTCAAGTTAGCATCAATTAAATCCCGGTCAACAGCTAATGCGGCACCGCTTGCATTTAACTTAGCGGATATAAGTCTCTGATTTTCAGCGATGCCCACTAGGATGCTTGGTAAACCTAAACAACATCTCTCCCAGGATGTGCTACCTGCTGCGCCTATAGCCAAGTCGCTCTCAGCCATCAAACTTGCCATATTGGCAACCCCCACCAACACCGTTGTTCGCCTTGGCATTATGTGTGCTAAATTTTGAATGTTCTTCAACCAGGGGGAGAAACTGCCCATAACAACGGTAACGTTACAGTGAATTGCAAGATAGGGGTCTCCCAAAATGCGCAGCACGGCTTCGGTGCAATTGTCGAGGTCGACGCCACCCATGCTTATAAGCAACTCTTTCAGAGAAGGCTGAATGCGCCGTTTTAGACTATGTTCACGCAAAGCAGCAAACTCAGGGCGCAACAATGCAAACTGTGACCCACAAAGCAGTCGACAATCTTCTGGCACCAGCGAAGCATAGTCAGCAGGATCACGCCCGAATGTCTGATCCAACAGCAGATCACAAACATGTTTCCTGTCTGCCAAGTCGTCAATCACTAGCAAACGTCGATAATGAGTTGATAATGCTCTTTCCCAATTGACATCCAGCGCATAGTGGTCGACGACCAGCCAATCGGGGTGCTGCGTGGCTAAAATAGGGGCGCACGCGTTTGCGTCCTCAATTTGAGTAGATCCTAACCACGGGGCATGACTGAGGCCAGCGCCCCCAGAGTCTAAGATTGATTGCGACAGCATGTGATCAGGTGACTTGTTGACGACGTGCAGGGCATGAGCCACATGACCTTTGCCTCGAATCAAATCGATCAGGTGACCCTCGTGCGCTCGGCAGATGAACTGGCAGGTCGCACCTTTGGACTTCAAAGCATCGGCAAGCGTCAGGCATCGCATCACATGGCCGGTGCCCATCCGCAGGGATGCGTCAACGCGAAAAGCAACCTGGAGGGCCAAATCAGTTAAGGCGTTTGAAGCCCCCGTGACAGACAGGCCCCTTGAGCAACTGTCCAATTTCTCTACCATCCTCACATTCACGAATCAGGGCAAAGACCGGATCAAGCGCTGCGAAGTAAGCGTCAACAACTGCCGGAGTGTGTTCGGTACAAACATACACACTGTTGCCCGCCAGGAAACCCTGTGCCAGCATTTCCTGAGTCACCAGCGTCTTGTAGGCAAGCGCATCAGGACCACGGAAGCTGTAACCTGCCAGAGCGGGCAGGCCCCAGTGGTCAATATCCAGGCCGTACTTGTTGGCTAATTGCTGCCAACGCTCGCGCACCGCCAGACCTGTCTGCGTAATGCTGTCCCAGGATTGGACCCGAGCCATCACATCCATTGTGGCCAGTGCTGCCGTTGGACCGATACGTTCAGTCCAGAAGGTCGAACTGATGAACGTCGTCTGAGCTGCCTCCATGACCTCGCGGCGACCAATCGTGGCTGTAATCGCATAGCCATTGCCCAGCGCCTTGCCAAACATGGCCATATCAGGCTCGACACCATAGATCTTGTGAAGCCCACCGAAATTCTGACGAAAACCCGAAGTGCACTCATCAAAGATCAGCACGATACCTCGGTCGGTCGCCAATTGCCGTACCTTGTGCAAGAAGTTGTCTTGCGGCCCGTTGTTGCGCACAACTTCCATCTTTATGACACCGATATCATGCTGGTTCACCAGCGCTTCCAATTCCGCAAAATTATTGTAGGAGAAAGGAAAGACAGTACCGCGCAAATTGCGAGGCACACCGTTCGGCTCCAGGCCTGGCAACAGATGTCCATCAAGGCCTTTGTCATTCCCCAGGTTAACTGACAAGTACCAGTCATGCCAACCGTGATAACCGCAGATTGCCACCTTGTCTCGTCCTGAAGCGGCTCGTGCAATGCGAATGGCGATCGCGTTGGCTTCCCCGCCAGTTCTGGCCAATCGTGCCATGTCAGCCCACGGATGCAACTCGATGAGTTTCTCCGCAAGATAAACATCTTCGGGACAGTTCAGAGTCGACATGTTCCCGGCATCGACACAGCGATGCACCGCCCCATCCACCTCAGGATGACCATACCCAAGTGTGTTGGTGCCAATCCCCATAATAGACATGTCGGTGTACTGCCTGCCGTCCAGGTCCCAGACCTGGCAACCCCTGGCCTTGCTAAAATAGGCCGGCCACTGATCGGGCAGGAACATTTCGGCACGCTTGGAAAGCAGCATATTCCCGCCGGGAATGACGGCCTTTGCGCGTTTCCAGAGTTTCTGACCTGTGCTCATGATGGCTCCCCCGTTGCGAACAATGCTGTGATTTGCGGCAAAAAGTTCAGGCTGATTTCGTTGCAATTCCAGAACTTCCGTCCATGAAAAATGGATGTCTGGTGCGAAGTGGGCAAACACGTGACTTACAACCTCGAAGTCTTGCGGCTCATCCACTGTCCAGCGTAATCCAGATAGATCTTTGACATTGCGTATCACGGCTCTTTTGAGCTGGTCTGATCGTCGAAGGTAAGGTGTGACATGTTCATGGTCAAAAGCATCGGAGCTTTCCAGGGCAGCCATTTCCAATGCCTTGACTGTAAAGACCTCGGTATCTAACCCATCGGGAAAGGTTGCAGGTTCGATGTTACTCAAGTAATCCACACGCGAAGATTTGAAACATTCTATGGCATGGTCAACCAGCTCCGGATCAATCAACGGGCAATCACCCGTGATACGAACAATGACGTCGGCATTCGCTTGCCTTGCCGCCAACAAATAGCGATCCAGCACGTCGTTCTCACTGCCCTGCACGCAGTCATGTCCCAACTGCCGCACATGGGATACCAACCGGAAGTTTCGTTCGTCCACCGATGTTGCCAGAATGATTTGATCCAATAGCTTCGCTTTTGACAAACGCGCCAACAACAACTCGATCATGGGCACCCCGCCTATGGGCCTCATGACCTTGTTAGGAAGCCGGGTTGAGCCCATACGGGCCTGAACGATTGCAACAATTTTCATGGGGTTTGATATCTGATGGCTGGATTGACTCTGCCCAACATGACGGCGTCTAGGCGTTTCCCGCAAGACATGTATTGCGCCACACGTCGACCCTCTTCGACAAATCCTGCCTTGAGAAATGCGCGACGAGACCCTTCATTTTCCGCGTAGCAGGAGGCTGTGATCTTGGCCAGGCTCAGGTGGGCGAATGCGTAATCAGCGAGCAATGCGATAGCTTCGCAGGCATGCCCTTTTCCCCACTCACTGCGCTCTCCGATCAGAAGCCCGATATCACCCGTGCCATGGTGGCGGTCGATGGGGCCGAGCTTTATATTCCCAATGTGCCTCGCATCCTCTCGCAGAAACATTCCGAGCAAGAGAGTGTCATCACTGTCGTTGGTGGCTGCGACGAAACTCCTGAGATCCACAAGGGAGGCAGGAGCAGAAAATCGAATTTCAAGATATCGGTTCACATCCATATCGGAAATCCAAGCCAGATACGTTGGTGAAACCTCTTCGATGCGCAATGTTCTCAGCAGCAAATTCTTACCGACCAGTGGGGATATGATGTTCATTCTGCGTCAGACTCTTTTGAGCGGAATGCCATGATTCTTCAGAAACGCCTTTGCGCGCAGCGGGTTGTTGTCACCAAAATTGAACAGACTGCCGCAGGCCACGGCATCAACGCCGGCCTCAAATGCTTCCTTGAGGTGAAGGAAATGTCCAGCACCCGCAGCAGCGATGACTGGCAATGGGCTGCATGAGACCACTTGCCCCAGCAGGTCCAGATCATACCCCCCCATAACACCGTCGCGGTCGATGCTCTGCACCATCAACTCGCCAGCACCTGCGACCACCATTGCCCCGATGTGCTCGGAAAGCCTCACCGTCTCTCGTTGACAGCCTCTGTCAGAGAAAAGGACAGGGGTGCCTTGCTCAATGCGCACATCAATTCCAATGACCACGGCTTGTCGTCCGTAGCGCTGGGAAATAGCCGAAATCAGCTGTGGATCACGGTAGGCTATCGAGTTGAGCAGCACTTTGTCGGCGCCGGCCTCGAACAACATCTCGGCATGTTCGACTTTGGAAATCCCTCCACCCACAGTGAGTGGAACAAAGCAATGCTCAGCGATGCGCTTCAAGGCATCGACCAGTCGATGGATGCTGCGCTCTCCACGGTCAATGTGAAGTAGCACCAACTCGTCAGCGTCCTGATCGCTATACACCTTGGAACTCTTAACCGGGTCACCAACGTCTCTCGGTGCGGTGAACGCGCGAGTCTTGACGAGACGATCACCCCATAGAAGTTCGATTGGAATGATGCGACGCTTCAGCACTTGCCATCCCATAAACAGAAGTTATCCATCAGGCGCAATCCATTGGCCTGACTCTTTTCCGGATGAAATTGCGTGCCTACGACGTTACCTTTGCCGACGATGGAAGGAAAGAGTTCGCCATATTCAGTCTGTGCCAGTATGTTTTCGGGGTTTTCAGCCACGAACTTGTAGCTGTGAACAAAATAGAAATCTACGTCATTACGTATTTCGTTCAGCAGCGGGTGTCGTCGCGCTTGGTGGGCGTTGTTCCACCCCACGTGCGGAAGTCGTAGCCCTTGCGGGCGGATAGGAACAACACGTCCAGGAATCAGGCCCAAGCCCAGATTTTCGCCACCTTCGGTCCCTTGCTCGGCCAGTAACTGCATGCCAAGGCAGATCCCCATGATGGGATGCCCTTGGGCAGCGAATTCCTTTATCCGATCGAACAACTCTTTATCTTTCAGCCGCTTGACGGCCGCAGAAAACGCCCCGACACCTGGCAGTATCAGATGCGTCAGATCGTCGAAGCCATCAGGGCCAGACACCAGCACACTGTCCCAACCCTGACTGTGCAACGCATTCTGAAGCGAACCGAGGTTGCTAATGCCGATTTCGACAATACCAATACTCATCAGGTCTTGTCCTTGGACTCGCGGTACCAACGGTCAAAATCGTGGGTCTTCTTGCCCCACTGGATGGTCTGAAATTCAGGCACGTAGGGGGGTACCACCACCTTCTCGACAATGGCGTTGAATTCAGCCTCACTCATGTCCAGGAACTCCAGGAAAAGCTCCAAAGACGGTGGTTTCTTTCCCTCCCACTCGGCGACGAGCTTGTCAGCAGTCTCCTTGTCGAGCCTGCCGTTGCGGATATCGAGTGCCGTCATCTGCGTGACACGCGAATACCCGCGTTTGAGAAATTTGAGGTAATCGCGCACCCCCTGCATTGCGCATTCGATCTTTTCATAAGAGTACAAACCCGGCGGCATACCCTCAACCTCATCACCCTTCCAACCCAGTTCTTCCATGATCAACTTGGACTGCCTCTTGACGTCCCACGGGATAAACGAACCGAGACATACAGAGCGATAGCGAAGCTGCTTCAAGTCACGAATCTCTGGGTAGCCGTAAGGAATCAGGTCCCGAGGATCAAGGTCGAAATCTTCCTCGATCATGCCTTTCATATCGTCGGAGGTGATACCGAGATTGACAAAACGGTTGAAGCGCGACTCGTCCACCGCTTCAATGACGTCATCGCGGTAATCGTAGTACGCCGTATACTCGGACGATGGTTCCCCCCAGAAGACCAGAGGCACTTTGAACTTGATGGCCAGGTGCATGGGGTACGCGAAGATACCTGTGTGGCAATGCCAGCAAAAGTCACCTTTACGCACGAGTGCCTCGCGCATCACACGCTTCACCACCTTCCAATTTGGCGTAAAACTGATGACATCGACACCCAACTTCTTGAATGTGCGTACGTTATTCTCAAGCAATCCGGGGCGCATGAACCCATGGTTGAACTGCACCACGAGCGGCTTAAGCTTGTATTCCTTGACCAGGTGATAGAGTGTGAAAGTCGAGTCCTTGCCACCGGAAAACGGCACCAGGCAGTCATAGTCGTATTTCCCACGGTACTGCTCGATCAAATCATCGAGCATGACCTTGCGAGCACTCCAGTCGATCACACCTTGCTTGTATTGTTGCTGCAGGCAAATGTTGCAGACACCCGCATCGTCAAATTCAATTGTTTCGTAGGTCTCAGGAAGTCCGCATTTGACGCACTTTTTCATCTTCAAACCCCTAAGTTATTCCAGGTGGCTGGGTTGATCAATCGTTCATCCTGAAGCGGACAGAACTCAGGCAAACTCGACAGTGAGCCGTTAGTTGCCCCCAATATTTCATTGAGTTGGGCGACGGTATCCACACCAACGACCACCCGATCGATTTCAGGCAAATCGTTGAAATAGCGCAAACAGGCCTGCAGCGGTGTTTGCCCGGCGTAGTCAAGCCATGAGTCCCAGGTGTTCCAGATGCCAGACCATCTGTCAAACTTCGCGGGTCGTTGGCCAGGTGCCATCAGCAGAAGCCCTTGCAAGAATGCTGATCGAGCATGCACCTCCACACCCATCTCATTCAGGCGCCTAGCCCACCCCATGTCCACCAATCGCCGATCAAGGATGTTCAATGGGGCTTGGACCAGATCAAAGCCATAAGCATCAAGCAGTGCATCCAGCTCAGTCGGGGCGTAGATTGAGACCCCAATTTTCTGAACGCGCCCCTGGGATTTGAACTCTTGCAGTGCCGCATACAACGCAGGACCGGTGGAGCGCTCAAGCAACTGACCTGGGCGGTGCAGCAGAACACCGTATAACTGCGTCACGCGAAGTCTTGCCATGGATTGCTGCAACTGACACCGAACCCACTTACCAACGTCATCACAACCGTCTGGGACCAGAGGGAGCTTGGTAATGGCTTTCCAGCGTTCAATGCCCAATTGCCCTAATACACTTTCACTGATTCCGTAGTCGATAGCCGTATCCAGCGTATCCATTCCGCTCTCTTGGGCACGCAACATGATGGCCCGCGCCTCCTCTTCAGCAACACAGCCGGACGAATTAGCAACACCATAATCAAGACCGAACTGAACCGTACCGAGCGCCAATTTCACGTTACCAACACCTGTTTCAGTGCATCCACCACCTGGTCTAGCTGCTGATCGCTCATGGTCTGGAACATCGGCAAACTGATGGCTTCGTCATAGTACCGTTCGGCTTGCTCAAAGTCTCCGATGGCGAACCCCATTTGCAAGTAGTACGGTTGGGTGTGAACCGGTATGTAATGCAAGTTCACGCCGATGCCACGATCGCGCAGTTGTTCAAACACCTGGCGATGCGTCCCCGGTATCTTGTCCAACTGAAGCCGGATCACATACAGATGCAATCCTGAATAACTGTCTGGATGCTGCCAGGGCGTTTTGACTGGCAGTTCAGCTAGCTGTCGGTCATAGCGCCGAGCCAGTTCGTGTCGTCGAGCCACATAGGCATCTAATCGCTGCATCTGGCTCACACCCAACGCAGCTTGTAACTCGGTCATGCGGTAGTTGTAGCCCAAGTTGATCTGCTGGTAGTACCAAGGACCATCGGACTCGCGGGTCATTTGCCACGGGTTGCGGGTAATGCCATGACTGCGGAGAAGCGCCATCCTTTCCGCCAACTCGTTGCAGTTGGTCAGCACCATGCCACCCTCAGCCGTCGTGATGATCTTGACCGGGTGAAAGCTGAACACGGTAATGTCGCTGTAGCGCCCATTGCCGATGAATTCACCCTTGTATCTGCCACCAACGGCATGCGAGGCATCTTCGATGATTCTGAAACCGTACTGCTGGCCAAGCGCGTGAATGGCCGCCATCTCACAAGGCTGACCGCACAGATGCACGGCAACTAGCACCTTGGGAAGTTTTCCCTCCCGTTGAGCGACAGCCAGTTTGGCCTCAAGCGCTCTTGGGCAGAGGTTATATGTGTTTGGATCGATATCGACAAAATCTACTCGAGCACCGCAGTAGAGTCCACAGTTGGCGGAAGCCACAAATGTTACCGGCGTGGTCCAAAGCCAATCGCCGGGCCTCAACCCCAATGCCAGGCAGGCAATATGCAGGGCCGAAGTGGCACTATTGACCGCCAGAGCGTGCTTGGCCCCCACATGCGACGCAACCGCCTGCTCGAACCTGGGAACGACAGGCCCCTGCGTCAGGTGATCTGACTGCAAGACGGTCACGACTGCGTCAATGTCAGCCTGGGTAATATCCTGGCGTCCGTAGGGGATCATCAGATGCTTCCGATTTTCTCGCGGTTGGCGTCGACCCAGGCCTGTAAATCGGCACCTTTCATCCATTCCGTATTATTGTAGCTGGTGTAGCTAAATCCTTCTTGAACACGTTTACCGACTTTAATTCTGCTGATATCGCGATCCCAATTGTGGATAGCAGGAAGAATTTTAAAGTATTCTGGATATTCGTAGGTGTAGAGTGCATCCTCTACTCCAATCATTTGCTCATGTAACTTCTCGCCCGGGCGAATACCCACTATTTCATGCTTGGCTTTTGGCGCAATCACTTTGGCCAACTCTGTCACCTTCATAGAGGGAATCTTCTTAACGTAAATCTCGCCCCCAACCATATCTTCGAATGCATGCCAAACGAGTTCCACCCCTTGCTCTAGAGAAATCATGAAACGAGTCATACGCTCATCCGTGATAGGTACCACTCCCTTTTCTTTAATTGAAAGAAAGAATGGAATTACAGAACCCCGAGAGCCCATGACATTTCCGTATCTAACAACTGAAAATCGAGTGCCATGTTCACCAGAATAAGAGTTACCAGAAACAAATAACTTATCTGACGTCAATTTTGTTGCGCCATAAAGGTTGGTAGGGCTACTTGCTTTATCAGTTGATAAGGCGACTACACCTTTGACCCCCTTGTCGATGCAGGCATCTATCAAATTCATGGCACCAATAACATTGGTTTTTATGCATTCGAATGGGTTGTACTCCGCAGTGGGAACAATTTTAGTAGCTGCGGCGTGTACCACATATTCAACTCCATCTAAGGCGCGGTATAACCGATCCTTGTCACGAACATCGCCAATGAAAAAGCGGACACGTTCATCCCGATCAAATTTCTTCGCCATATCCCATTGCTTCATTTCGTCGCGCGAAAAGATGATGATTTTTTTCGGATTGAACTTAGCTAGAGTCATTGGCACAAAAGTGTTGCCAAACGAGCCGGTGCCCCCGGTCACCAGAATTGACGCACCTTTGAACATACCAGCTTCCTTGTTTAAGTGTTTGAATGTTTCAACAGAAGTGGCTCGGTTTATCTGAACAGGTTTTCCCCGATTGATAAGTGATACGGGGCGGTTTAAAACGGTGCAGCGTTGTCCACGGCGGAGGTCGTGGTCTGTATCAAGACCTCGAACGACCGGCGCGGTGGTCAACGCGGGGCGCACCGATAACTTCATTTTAAGCGGCCACCTTCATAGGTATCAAGCTGTCGAGCCAAACCTGGGTTGGCGTTTGACCATCAAGGCTCGAGTGGGGT
>Ga0214923_10006622_pt1 | contig 12939 bp, 28 predicted proteins | sample LL1510_MetaG_FD_177993 | JGI IMG/M metagenome (GOLD analysis project Ga0214923, IMG submission 177993) | Freshwater microbial communities from Lake Lanier, Atlanta, Georgia, United States - LL-1510 | ecosystem: Environmental > Aquatic > Freshwater > Lake | place: USA: Georgia | collected...
TTGCATTAAAAGATTTTCAGAATAGAATAGAAGTTGTTGCGCCTTATACAGATATATTCTTTTTAGATACAGCAAATGGATTATGTCAAAATGTCGAAGATTTTCTTATTTGGTATAAGCAATCTTCTTATACTCAAGATGTGATCGTTGGAAATACTTTAACTAAAGAAAGCGTATATAGATTAGCTAATTTAGAAGCAGATGGGTTTAGACATCTTATTGGTCCAGGAAGTATGTGCTTGACACAAATTAAAACTGGAATTGGATGCCCTAGCGTTACTGGTTTGTATTATGCTTGGAAAGCTGTAAGAAATTATCATTTAGCTACATTAGATTATTTTAGGCATGAAAACCCAAAAGAAGAAGATCGTCCCAGTATACTTGCAGATGGAGGGATTAGAAATCCAAGAGATCTTGTTAAAGCTATTGCATCTGGAGCAGACGCAGCAATTTGTGGAAGAATTTTTGCTGGATTAGCAGATGTAGTTGATGAAGAAAATATTATCGAAAAGAATGGTAAAAGATATGCAAAATATAGAGGTATGGCAAGTAAAGATGTTGTAGAAGATTATGAACTTTACGATGGAACAAAAAAGAATCTTTTTGTTGAAGGAGACAATACTCTTATACCACTTATTGAAGATAAGTCATTAGAAGATGTGGTATATGATTTTGCAAATGGATTAAGAAGTGCTATGAGTTATCTTGGCATGAGATCAATAGAAGAAATGCGTGGAGGCATTTGGAGTAATAAAATTAAAATCGTTAAGGTTAGTGCAAATAGTATGTATGAGAGTTTTGCACATGGAAAAGTATAATGATAGGCATAGATATTATTTCTGTAAAAAGATTCAAACACAAAAATGAAAAATTTCTTCAAAAGATTTTTTCAAAAAAAGAACTATTTGAAGCCAAAAATAATCTTGAAAAATTAGCTGGCAAATGGGCTGCAAAAGAAGCAGCTTATAAAGCAGGTTTACATTATGCAAATCATGAAATAGAAATATTAAGTGAAAACTGCAAGCCATTTGTATTTATTAATGGAGTAAAATCTGACGCACAAATATCTATTAGCCACGATAATCATTACGCAACAGCTATAGTATTTATATGAAAGAATATGATTTTTTAATTTTTTCAGATGTTCATTTAGGGTCTAAAGACTGCAAACCGAATGATCTTTTAAAAGTATTAAAAACAATAAAAGCAAAAAAAATTATTATAGCTGGAGATCTTTTCGATCACCATAATCTTCATAGATTATGCAAAACACATTGGAAAGTTTTATCAAAATTAAGAAAGCTTTCTAAAAAATGCAAAGTAATTTATTTGATAGGAAATCATTGTTTTCTTAAAGCAGAGTTTATGAGCATATTGTTAGGATTTGATTGCAGAGATGAATTTGTTATCGAATTAAAAGATAAAAAAATACTTGTTGTTCATGGAGACATATTTGATATCTATTTTACTAGATTTAAATGGATCACCAATTTTATTATAAAATTTTATTATATAATCAGACATTATACTCCATTTGCAGACGATTATTTCAGTTTAATTAAACATAAAACTAATAATTTTATAGAAAAAAGCGGAGACATGAAAAAGAATGCTTTAAAATACATTCAATTCAATCAATATGATAAAGCTATATGCGGTCACTCTCATATAGCTGAAATAGGCGATAAGTATATTAATACAGGAAGTTTTTGCGAAAAGAAGTCAAGTTATTTGACTATAGATAAAAAAGGAAATATTAAGCTTGATTTTTGTTAAAAAAAAGGATAATATATAAATATGGAAACAACGCTAATTAAAACAAAAGTAAACATTTTGAAAAGAATGCTTGGTAAAAGAGTATTTGTAATTACTAATTCAATTACAGAAGAAGGATATTGTGGGATTGTTAATAAAGTCATAAATCATGAAACGATTCATGTGATTTCAGATAAAAAAGAAGAAAATGTTTCTATCTTTAATGTAAGAAGCCCTAGCAGATTATATAATTGCGAATAATGATTCGCGGTGTTGATATAATTTTTGGTCTTTGCTGGGGTGATGAAGGCAAAGGTAAAATATCTGCTGCTTTTTCAAAAAATTATGATTATGTATGCAGATGGAATGGTGGGCCAAACGCGGGGCATACAGTTTATTTAGGTAATAAAAAATATAAAACTCATTTAATTCCTTCTGGTATTTTTTATGGTAAGAAAAGTATTATTGGTCCTAATTGCGTAATTAATATTGATAAATTTTTTGACGAGATTGATTACTTAAAAAGTGAAGGATTTGATACATCATTAATTAAAGTTAGTCCAAAAGCACATCTTATAACTGAACGACATATTCAGTATGATTTAAAATATTTAAAACCAAAACTAGGAACTACTGGACAAGGTATAGCACCAGCCTATGCAGATAAAATGCTTAGAATTGGCAAGTTAGCTAAAGATTATTTAGATAAAAAATATATTTGGGATGGATCTCTTGAAGGAGATGTATTATGTGAAGGTGCTCAAAGTTTTTGGTTAGATATAAATTTTGGTGATTATCCTTATGTCACAAGTAGCGAAACATTACCCTATTCCGCTTGTTCTTTAGGTTTTAGCCCAAAATATATAAGAGAAATAATTGGTGTTGCTAAAATATATGATACAAAAAGCGGTGTTGATCCTTTATTTCCAGAAGCTTTATGGAATAATTCAGATTTAGAAGAAATTATACAATTAGGTCAAGAATATGGGTCTACCACAGGAAGAAAAAGATTAGTCAACTGGCTTAGACTAGATAAATTATTGCAAGCTATAAATAAATCTGGAGTATCTAGACTTATTATAAATAAATGTGATGTATTAAAAACTATAGGTAAATATAAAGTCATAATTGAAGATAGAATTGTTAATTTTGAGACTTTTGCAGATATGAAAAAGAATATTGAAAAATACATATATGATAATACTTATGGAGAATGTTCAGAGATTATTTTCTCTGGAGATAAACAGAATATATAATATAATATAGTATATGAAACAAATTAATACCGATAAATTGAAAGATCTAATAAGAAAAGAACTTATTAAAGAAAAGAGAAATATGGAAATTAATGATGATACATCTCTTCAAGATTTAAATTTAGATTCTTTCTCATTACTCAGTATAGCTTCCGAAATAGAAGACGAATATAATATTTGGCTTATTCAAAACGCTAAACAAATTGAAGAAATGAAAGCTGGGATGAAGACATTTGGCGAATTTGTAACTTTTTTAAATCAAAAGATCAACGATGTATCAAATACGAAATAGAGATGAGATTAGGCCAAGGTTATACCAGATGGCAAAATTTTATGGCAAATTTCAAGAAGATCCTATATTAAATAATTTAATAGATATTTATTTAGCTAAAGTTATGACAATTCCAAAGCCTTCAGAAAATAAACATCCAACTAAAACTTTACTAGAGCTTTATGATGAGCTAGATGTAGATCCAGATATCCTAGAAGATGGATGGTGGAGATATAATTCTTATTATGTTGCTCATCACAGTATGTTTGGTCACACAAAAAATGAATGGAATAATTTAAAAAATTATATTTTATATGGCAAAGAATAAGAAGCAAAAAACAATCAAAAGAAAGAAATACTATCTTTTAGTTTCTAAAAAAGACAATTTTCAGTACGGAGTATTTCCTTATAGCAAAGAAGGATTAAATAATGCAAGATCTTATTTGAAAAAGATAACCACAAAACCAGAATTGTATAAGATTAAATCTAAATGAATAGTGTAAATTATCTTGTGAGTAATATAGAAGAAGCATTAGTTTTATGCTCGGAATTTACGAATCAATATGGCGTAAGTGTGCATGAAGATAAGATAATTGGTGCGTATATTGAAAAAAAATATCTTGATGAGCTTTGTAATATTTTAGATCATAAAGGTTATTCTTTAAGATATTTTGAAGTACATGGTAAGCAAGTCCTTGTAGAATTTGGACCAAAGGTAGTTACAAATGAGTAAAGAAAATGATCTTGTAGAAAAAGCTTTACTAGCTATTAATTCTTCTTCATTTTTAGAAAAAATAGCAGAAGTTGAATTTGATAAAATGGACGAACTAAATAAACTTCCTTGGTCAAAAGAAAATGAAAAAGCTATAGAAGAGACTGCAAAAAAAATAAAAGCAATTTTGCAGAAAAGTGAATTAGAATTAAATAATTTATCTCAAATTGAAAATGAGGTAAATGAATTTATAAAGAATAAAAAGCCCCGCAAGCCATAAGACCTACGGGGCTTTCTATTTTATTTGATTGTTATTTTATAGGATTTGGTATTTGAATTAAAATTCAAACTCAATAGTCCATCTTCATGAGATGCTTTTACATTATCTGTATTAACATCTTTTGGAAGATAGTAACTTTGTTCAAATTTAATTTCACCTTTTTCACCTCTATGAGCCTTAACCTTGAGGATGCCTTTTTCAATATTGACTTCAATATTTTCCTTTTTGAAGCCAGCTAATGGAACCTCTAGTTTATACCCACTTTCGGTTTTTTGAAGATGAGTATACCAGTCTTCATTAAACCAATCATCTAGTAGATTATTTGGTTTAAATACATTATTTCTTAGGCTTAATGTCATATTTTAAGTCTCCTTTCATATAATCTATATTGCAATTTCTGTGCCAAGTTTTTACTCTGTAGAAATAACATTTATGAGTCAAATTGTCGCAAATATATAACAACATGTTTAGACAAAATGTCTCATATTAACCAGTTGTGTAATGAATGATGTGAGTAATCCTAAGTATAAAGTTGGAGATTATATAAAATTTTTCTGCAAATATAAAAATGAAAATGTTGTTGGTGAGATTATAAATATAAGACAAGCTCATCTTAACTGGGATTATAATATTAGATATCAAATTTATACTGATCTTTTTTATGTTCAATGGGTAGAAGAGAAATATATAATTGACAAGATCAAAAAATAATATTAAAATTTTCTTTCTTTTCGACCATTTCCTTTGTTTAAATTTTTATGAGAATCTGTTAAAGAATGACAATTCGGACACAAAATTTGTAAATTATTTATGTTATTATTTTTATAATTTCCATCTAAATGATGAACCTCTAATGTACTTTTATTTGTTGTTGGATTTTTCTTATTCCAACCGCACATCTCGCATGAATATTTTTTTTTGATAATTAGATAATTCCTTATAAAAGGCCTAATTTGACCATTTGTAGCGAATCCTTTATCTTCGCCATTTAACCAACTTTCTATTTTAATTTTATTTTGATATTGAAATTGACAAGTATTATTACAATAAAATTTTACAGGTTTATCGCATTCATTTCCGCAATTTCTGCATTTTCTTCTTGCTTTTTTAATATTCATATGTATAATGTATATTACACGCAAAAACAGACCATTTAATAAATAATAAAAGGTCTATATATGAGATATAAAATATACGATATAGTTTATAAACAACCCAATGGAATAATTAATGGAGTTTTACCTACTACGATTTATGCAGATTTAAGCAAATATTATGCTGATCGAGGATTTGGATATTTAAATTCTAAATTATATCAAGCTGTTAAAGATATTACAGGATTTGAAATGGCAAGTTGCAAAGCTGAAATGATATCAAGATATCCAGGAACAAAATAACTTGACAATATTTTTATTATTTGATAATATTTATATATGAAGCACTTGGTCTCCTTATTTCTGTATTATTTAGGCGATATTATTAGTAGAACCATTATGGTTTGGGGAAATGGTTTTGGCTATTCAGCTTATAGACAAATTATGTTGTGGAGCTGTGAGTTAGATAACGAAGGAAAAATTTGGAAATATGTTAAACCAAAAAAGAAAAGGAAAAAGAAAACAAAATGACTTTAAAAGATATTTCTAATTTAAAACTTACGAAGAAACAAAAGAAAAAGCTTTTGGCTAAATGTAAACTAAGAGATCCTTTTGAGATATGGGTAGATCATCACAATCATAAACTTGAAGTAGTAAGAACTTTAGCTAACCTTATAGGAATACTTTTGTCATCCATAATTATGCTCAAAGTTTTTGGAATTATATGAATTGGATTAAAATATTAAATTTTATTGATGGTATTTTTCCTGTTCAAGAAAAAGACATAAAACTTGGAACATTATACAAGATAAAGGGAGAAGAACTTCCATTTAGATATATTCAATATAGTCATCTGCAAAAAGCAGATAAAAAAACTTTTCATTTTAAACATCACCAATTGAAAGAGTATATATTTAAAGATCTTAGCCAAGTGGAAAGAGAAGCAACGCCAGAAGAAGTTCGAGTATATAATCTAATCAAAGAACATATAAATGAAATTGCAAGTAAAACCACTCACACTTACTATAATTAACGGAGCTATTGGTGGAAAAAATGGCAATACAGGATCTTTAATTAAAAAGATTAAAAGAAAAATCAATCGTATTGATTCAAATATAAAAATAAAAATTGTTCATCTTCATAGAGATTTTTATTGGCCAAAAGTAAGACATATAATTAAAGAAAGTAATGCGTTAATTTTTTGCACAGGAACATATTGGGATAGCTGGGGTTCTAACATGCAACAACTTTTTGAAAAAATGACTGAAATAGAAGGTAAGAAACATCTGCTTGGTAAACCAGCAGGAGTAATTGTAACCATGCATTCTGTTGGTGGTAAAGAAGTTGCTTCTAGAATGCAAGGAGTTCTTTGTTCTATGGGATGTGTTCTCCCACCATTTTCAGCTTTTGCTTATAGTTATGCAGATCATGTCGCACATCAATCAAGATATCTTGGTAAAAAATTATTAGATGATGTTTGGCATATTGAAGATTTAGAGGCGTTTATTTCCAATATCATTTCTTACTCTAAGGGAGAAAAAGATTGGAAAGTTTGGGATTATCTTGATACCGAAGACTATAATCCCACATCTGTTTGGCTAAAATGAATTTATTCCCAAATAGCTCAACGGTAGAGCACCTCGCTGTTAACGAGGCTGTTCTAGGTTCAAATCCTAGTTTGGGAGAATTGGTGCGATGGCTGAGTGGTCTAAAGCAGGAGTTTACTAAACTCTCGATGGGTAAAACCATCCGTGGGTTCGAATCCTACTCGCACCGAAAATATTTATATGATTATTAATCAAAAAGATGCAATTAAAAAATTACATCTCTGGATGGAAAATTTTTTAGAAAAACCTAATGATGCCGTAGGTGGTTGGCCTCTTTGTCCATTTGCAAAAAAAGCAAGAATATCAGATAAAATGTATATATCTTTTATCGATTGGGATAATTTTAATAAAGAAATAAATAAATCATTGCCTATGTTAGAACATAAAGATATTGCAGTTTTAATGTTTGAAGTTAATGAAATAAATAGCGATCAGTTGATGGATTATATTTATTATGTTAATCAAATGCTAATGCAAAAAAATTATGTTTTAATTGCAGATCATCCTATGTATAAAGAAGAACTAAATGGAGTAAACATTCATTTTGGAGAATATGGTTTAATTTTAATATTTAAATTAGACAAACTAAATCAGCTTGCGTTGCATTTAAAAGAAAAAGGTTATTTTAAATTTTGGCCTAAAGAAAGAATAAAACAAAACATCAATTGGAGATTTAAAAATGAAGATCTTAGTGAATAATTTTAAGATCATATTTGCTAATAGAAAAATGCCAAATATAATGTTATATTTGCTAACAGGATTTTTGCAAATAAAGCTATATTTGCTAACACCAAATTGCCAAATAAGGAGTCATATTTATGAATGAAAATAAGCCAAATATAGGAGCTGGAAAAGGAGATGCTCCAAGAAATTGTTTCTCTCGTAGTTTTAAAAATAACTATGATAGTATAAACTGGTCAGAAGAAAAAGATAAGTCCTTGATTAAAAAAGAATTAAAAAACAAAGATGGTTCATCTACATATATTTACAAATGACAGATATAAAGCGGGTATTAGAAAATCGTGCAAGTTCTTCATACATAGCAGAATATTCGGCTCCCAAAATTGAGCTTGCTGATCTTAATAAACTACAAGAAGTTAGACATTTAAATCTCAATAAAAAAATAGAAACTAGGTTACAAGAGATTAAGGCAGAATATGATGCGTTGGTTTCTTTGCACGAATGGAATAATTTTGTAGATACTTTTGAGTGCAGAATAGAATGTATTATAGGTCAAGATTATTATTTATATGAAACAGACGAGGGCAGAAAGTTTTTGTCTCTTATTGAACCAGAAAGATTTACTATCAAATATAAATTTCACGGAGCAACAAGATTAAATAGCTTTGGATTTTTTGAGAAAGTATAATATATATGAGTATGAAACATAAAACATTTGAATTATTTGTCGTAATTCTTGGCATAATTGCTAATATAGTGCTTATTATCAATGCTATACATCATTGGTGATATTGCTTGACTATTCTTTTATATTATCTTAATATGGTAGTATGAGTAGAAAAGGAGTATGTTGCATTGTATTATCTCTTGCAGAAAGAGATGAGCCAATCAAGTTTAATACTATGACTTATAGTAGATTCTCTAGTCTACCAAGACAAGAAGCTCTTTCATCTCTTTCTTCTAGAATACTTAACAATATGATTACTACATATCATTATATTAAGTATTGTGCTGACCATAATCATACATACAGGCTTTCTTCTGATCTATTTCCTCTTATTACTTATGATAAGGCTAATGTATCATTACAAGATTTACCAGACTATAATAGAATCGTAGATCAATTTAATAATATCAAGAATTTAGTTCAATCTACCAATGTTCGTATTTCTTGTCATCCTAGCGAGTTTAATGTTCTTGCTAGTGATAATACCAATGCAGTAGATAAAACAATAAAAGAATTAAATCACTATGGTTGGTTTATGACGCAAATTGGTTGCCCACTTAACTATGATGCACCGATGAATATGCACATACATAATTCCAAAGGTAATTTAAATGATGTAGTAAAGAAGTTTATGAGTAACTTTGAAAGACTATCAGATGATGTTAAGTCTAGATTAGTTATAGAAAATGACGATAAAGATACTTGCTGGTCAGTTAAAAAACTTATGAAATATTTTCATTCTGTTTCTAATATTCCTATTACTTTTGATTATCTTCACCACAAATGTCATTCAGATAATTTATCAGAAGAACAAGCATTTCATCTTGCACGAATTACTTGGGGTAATCATACTCCACTTTTTCATTATTCAGAAAGTATTGAAGGACATAAAAATCCACGCAAACACGCAGATTACGCTACTCGTTTGCCAGATACATACGGACATAATATAGATGTAGATTTTGAATTAAAAATGAAAGAACAATCTTTCGCCAAATTATGAATAAATGGCATCGCAAAAGTAAAATAAAAGAACAAGTAGAAAAAGAGTTTCAAGAAAGTTCTTGGATGCGTTTTTGTAAAGAAAATAATCCAGATTTATATAATCGTGAATTAGAAAAAGTAGTTCATAATAGATTTTTGGGTTTTGGAGGAAATAAAAATTCTTTTGGAAAAACTTTTAAAGGACATTCTATTAAGAGATGTAATAGAGGAAATTTCTTTTATGGTAATTAATCTTACAAAACAAGAAGTGTCTTTTGCTAAAAAGTTAGCTAAAAAGAGGCACAATGCAAAAAATACTTTTATAAGAAATCGAGGTATTCTTATGAGAGAAGGTTCAGTATATGACCCTCATACAATAGGATTAATTGGAGAAATGGCTTATGCTAAATTTACTGGCGAAAAAATTGATGAAGAAATTTATGCTGTGAGAGATAAAGGCCAAGATTTTCATAAAGTAGAAGTTAAGACTATCACATATTTTGGCGAAGGTGAACCAGAATTAAAAATCAAACAAAAAGAATTTGAAACTAAAAATCCCGAATTTTATATATTAGCAAGAGTAGATAAAAATAAATTAAGTTCAGTAGAATTGCTTGGTAAAATATCTAGAGAAAATTTTAATAAAAATAAAGTTCCAAAAAGATATGGAAGATTTAATCCCGATAATTGGATTGTTCCTTTAAGTTTAATGGAAAAGTTATGAGATTAAATCTTAATCATAATGATCTTTTAAAAATTGTAAAAAAACTGCCAGAAGATTATAAGCCTTTCGGAGAAGTGGAAAGATGGTCTAATCCAGATTTAGATTATCCAGATTGCTCTATGGGATGCAAATATTATATTCCCTTACAAGGAAAACTTGGAAGCGATTGGGGAGTATGTCTTAACTCTGATAGTCATAGGTATGGATTATTAACATTTGAACACCAAGGATGCCAAAATTTTAAGTTTGACAAAGAATAATAATACTATATAATATATAATATGGGATTGTTTAATTATGTCAAAGTAGAACAAGAGCTTCCTCTTGACGCTACATTAAATACGCTAAATCGTAATTGGCGTGACGAGGAATTTCAAACCAAAGAGCTTGAGGATAATTGTCTTTCTACTTATATATTAAAAGATAATAAATTATATGAACAAGTTATAGAAGGTCATTATGAGCCTAAAACAGAAGAAGAAATAAAAGAAAGTAAAAAGATTTATGGTAAGTTTTCTTCTAGGTTATCTTCTTTGCACAGAGAAAAATGGGTAGTTGATAATAAAACAGAGAAGTTTCGTTCTGATTATACTGGCACTTTTGTTTTTGGTTGCGTAGTATATGGTGATACGATTGATGGAATGGACTTTTATCCAGATTGGAAAGCTGTTGTAATTAATGGAGAAGTAAAAGAATTAACTATTGTTCCACAATATACTAAATATCCTAGTAAAGATAGAATTGAGTATCAAACAAAGTTAGAAGTAGAAATTGTTAAACACGAAAGAAAAATGCGTTGCCCAGTTTATAGGATTTATTTTAATTATTATGTTCGTTCAGTTGAAAAACTTGGCTGGGTTGCTCAAAGATTAATTAATAAAAGTATTAGAGTATTAGATTGGATTAATTGGCAAGGAGTTAGATTGATTGTTAAGGTTTTAACTCCAAGATGAAAAAAGTCAAAAAACCTTATACTCTTGAAGTAAAAGAACAAAATGGTTATCAATATATAGAGTTGCCAGATTCTCTTTTGAAGAATATGGGCTGGAAAATAGGTGATACTATTGATTGGCACGATAATAAAGATGGCACTTGGAGTTTATTGAAAGTAGCAAATATTTCCAATTCAAAAAAAAAGAAAAAGGATGTTTGATAATTTATAGGTTAAAATTATGATAAATCTTTCTGTTGATTTACTTTTTCTTTTATATATATTTATTATGGGATTTTTTTTGGGATTAATAATACCTAGTATTTATAAAAAATTTAGTTTAAGAATCCCTAGTTTAAAACAATTAAAACAATTTAAAAATAAATTTTTTCCTAAAAAACTTTGTCATTGTGGTTTGACAAAAACTCCACCTTACTGCGATAGATCACATCCTTTCACTTGGAGATGTTTTAGATGGTGGAGATGGATTAATGATAATTTAGATGATCGTGACAAGGGTTTGTAAATCAACAAGAAACAAAATTTGACTCTTTTCCTATTCTAGTTTATACTGGAATTATGAAGTTACCTACAATTTATAAAAAGACGAAAACTGGAAAAATCCAAGAATGGACTATTGAAGTTAAAGGAAACAAGTATCGCACAATTTCTGGACATACTGATGGTGAAAAGATTATTAATGAATGGACAGATTGCGATATTAAAAATGCTGGCAGAGCAAATGCTACTACTCCAGAAGAACAAGCAATCAAAGAAGCAGAAGCAAAACGCAAGAAGAAATTAGAATCTGGTTATTTTGAATCTATAAAAGATATTAATAAGGTTCAATACTTTGAGCCAATGCTTGCACAGAAGTATGAAGATCACGAAATTGATTATCCAGTTTTAAGCCAACCTAAACTTGATGGTATTCGTTGCATTGTAACCAAAGATGGAATGTTTAGCAGAAATGGTAAGCCAATTTCTTCTGCTCCTCATATAAGAGAGAATCTAAATAAGTTTTTTAAAGATCATCCTAATGCAATCTTGGATGGCGAATTATATTGTGATAAGTTAGCAAATAACTTTAATAAGATTGTTTCGCTTGTTAAGAAGTCTAAACCTACCGATCAAGACTTAAAAGAGAGCGAGGAAGTAATTGAATATTGGGTATATGATGCACCTAAAATTGGTATGCTTGACCAAAATCATACCTTCTTTGAGCGTTTTAATCTTGTGAAAGATACTCTTTTCAAAAAGTTTAATAGCATAAAAATCGTAGATACAATTAAGATTTCTAATCAGAAAGACTTAACAAATACATACGAGATGTATGTTGAGCAAGGTTATGAAGGTCAAATGGTTAGACTAGACCGAGCTTACGAGAATAAGCGTAGCAAGCATCTTCTCAAAAGAAAAGAATTTATGGACGAGGAATTTAATATTCTAGAAGTTGTTGAAGGCGAAGGCAATAGAAAAGGAACTGCTGGATATATGGTATTCAAAAATAAACACGGCAGAACTTTCAAGAGTAATATCAAAGGAGACTTTGATTATCTAGCTCAACTACTTAAAGATAAGACTAAACTTGTAGGCAAGAAAGCTACAATAAAATTCTTTAATTATACGCCAGACTCAATTCCAAGATTTCCTTATGTGATTGCTATTGATAGAGATAGCTACGAATAAAATTAAATTTGACAAGGATTTAAAATTCATTTAAATTCAATATATGAAATTAATCGAAAAGCCAATCAATGTTGTAGAGTCTGATAAGTTTGAGTCTGTAAGTTTTGGAATCAAACAATCTGGACTTCCTTATATTTTCAACATTCTTCGTAACCAGTTGTATTCCAACAAGCCTCTCGCAGTTTTGCGTGAGATCGCTTGTAATGCACAAGACGCTAATATTGAAGC
>Ga0214923_10006623_pt1 | contig 12939 bp, 14 predicted proteins | sample LL1510_MetaG_FD_177993 | JGI IMG/M metagenome (GOLD analysis project Ga0214923, IMG submission 177993) | Freshwater microbial communities from Lake Lanier, Atlanta, Georgia, United States - LL-1510 | ecosystem: Environmental > Aquatic > Freshwater > Lake | place: USA: Georgia | collected...
ACATCGACGAGCTCCCGCGTAGATCACCTCGGCCGCGAGCGCGTGGAACTGCTCGGGATCGCCGGCCGCGATCTCGGCGCACATCGTGTACTCGATGGCTCGTGCCGCGCCGAATCCGACGCAGGCTCCGACACGTCCCTGGTTGCGCGGTGGCAGGAGCCCACCCGTGACCCTGCGCACGATCTCCCACAGATGCACCCGCTCCGGCAGCGCGGAGGAGTCCACCTCGCCGACGACCGTGTCCTCGACATCGGGATGCGCCAGCGTGCCGACGATCTCCTGCACGGCGTCCCGATCGTCGATCCATCCCGGCGTGTACCAGTCACTCATGGGCGAGCTCCCCGAGGATCGCGGCGATCCGGGTGCAGAGAGCGGATGCCCGGTCACGCATCTCGGGCGTCATCGACTGATCCGCATCGCCGAGCCGGTCCGACCATTCGGCCGCGATCCTCTCACGGATCGGCGTGATGTCGCCGGCCCGTAAATCAGATTTGCCGCGCTCGCTGACCAGCGCGGCCAGCAGCGCCGAGGTCGTGCCGATCGCGGGATCACGCGAAAGCGTCGCTCCACGCGTGTAGACCTGGCTCAGGAGTCGAGTTTTGCGCGCCTTGTCGGGCTCGACATGCCCGCCATAGATGCCGGTGAGGGCATCACGCAGCTTGTCCGCCTCCGGCATCGGCGGCATGGGAGGAGCGGGAGGCGTCGGAGATCCGTCACCGATCACGACCGAGACGACCACGGGCTCGGTGGGGACGCCAGAGATCGCGCTGTAGGCGAGGAGTCGGTAGCGGCCGGACCGGGGAGCGATCACGACAGTCGCCTTTTTGTCGGTCAGCAACCCATCGGGGAACACCTGCAGACCCGAGTCGATCGCCACGAATCGCACGAGCTCGCCCTGTGTCTCGGCTCGCACAGGCACGAAGGATCCGGGCTCGCCCCGGATCTCGGCCGGCAGAGTCACCTGCGCCAGCGCCAGGATGCTGATCCATATCATTGCACCCGTTCCTCCTCATCTATCGGGATCGATCGCAGATATGTCGGAGCTTCGGCTCGCATGCGACACGGGAGAGCCTCGACCTGCTCGGTCAGGCGCTCGAGATTGCGGTCCAATTTTTTCAAAAATTCCCGATGATCGTCGCGGACCGGGATCAGGATGTGCGTGGCGAACCACCACAGGCAGCTGGCAAAACCGGACATGACCAGGGCGAGAAAATACGACGCGCCCGAGAATTCATTCACGACCTGGTCCATGCTAGCCTCCTAGTCGAGCGCCTCGAACCTCGGGCCAGACGGATGCGCCGTCATGATCCCGGGATAGATCCCCTCCACATCATACACGATGGAGGTCATTTGATCCGGCGGGAGGCGTTTCGCGAAATAGGTCGCGAACTGCTCCACATTCCAGCCGCACTCGTACGCCGCGATGAGGTAGTTCCGACACTTATCGTTAAGCGTTAATTTATACGGCACGGCACCGAATCGGGCGAAACGGTGCACCCAGCCGAGCGCCGTGTGATAGATCACGGACCCGCCCTGCTGCCTCACCTTGTCGTGGATGTAAATTTCCTCCCCGGCGAATCCGCGAAAATGATTGCTGAACCCGGGCCAGCGCGAGCGACGCATGAACGCGTAGGCGCTGCCGTGAGCGTGCACGGGTCGCACCAGCTCCGTGCTGGCCTGCACGTGCCAGGTGCCGAAAAAGTCGCCGCGAATTCGGGGCGCGAGCTCGGTCGCGATGATCGCTCCGCTCTCGTTGCGCAGCGGGCCGACCCACATGTCGGAGCCGACTCGATCCTGCTCGATCCCGGCCAGCAGGTACTCGATGTGGTCCGGCACGAGCAGCACGTGGCAGTCGAGCATCAGCACATACTCGCCACGAGCGTGCTCCCATATGGTGTTCTTCGCGTGCGCTGGGCCGAGATTTTTCGAGTGGCGGACATATCGAGCGGACGAGAGTGCGCATACTCGACGCGTCTCCTCGCATCCGCCAGGCATGTCATCGATCACGAGCAGCTCGACATCGTCGTCATGCGGGTCGACATGATGAGCGCGCAGGCTCGCCAGCGTCCACCAGACGCCCTGGGCGTCGTCGTAGGTCGCCATGCCAATGGTCAATTTAGGGTTCGACATCTCGTGCCTCGTACTGTTCGCATCCGACACATTGCGCCACCGTCTCGATGTCGCTCGCGCGGGGCGCGTAGATGCGACACGATCCGAGGAGGGCGCATTGTCGCCGGAGAGAGGATGCTCCGCAACCGCAACCGGATTTTGTCTCGAGCGCCTCGCCCAGATATTTGCACGGGAGACGGATGCGCCCCTTGATTAGGTCGAGCTTGGCCCGCATCTCGGGCGTGATCTGCGGAGGCGGAGGTGTCGCGATCGATGGTGTGACCGTTGCAGGATCACCGCCCCAGAGCGCGCGATATCTGGTGTCGTGCTCATAGAGCCAGCAGACGCGGCAGCCCGGTTTCGGTGCTGTGTGGCGACAGGGTTTCATTCTGTCACCACGATGGAGAAATCTCCGATGCCTGAGAATTTCAATGTTTGGCTAGGTGCCTGGAAAGTTTCCTGGCATGAGTATGTGCCAGATCCAGGATTCTTGTCAAAAGTGGCACTAAATGGATATTGGCATTCTTCGATTTGATGGTCATATTGACTGGGCGTGCCCACAATTGTGCAATTGTTATAGATGTTCTTGCCTCCTGTGCCCAGGTATAATACCGCCGATAATCGGCAATCTGATCTATCACCATAAAAGTCGGTTATTATTTGCATCTGCATAAACATGCTGATGACGACATCGTGCGAACATCCGACATCAGCGCCGCTGCAATCATATGGAGGAGCAAGATACGCCGAACCGATGCCGTTGCATGATGGCACGGGCACATTGGCGATATTACTGTTTAATATACTACCTGTTGTGTAGTAATAATAATTCGTGATGATGTATCCTCCGCTCATGTACGAGGTCGACTGCAGGAACACGATCGAGAACGAGAATCCGTCGATGCATGATCCTGGCGTGTTATCGATTACAGTGACCGTGAGAGTCCTCGGTGTCACGGCGTTAATCGGAGCCGTCGCGCAACATGCCGGGACAAAACAGCAATTTGTCGTGCCGCAGCAGTTTGAACAATTCAGTCGCGCACACGGTGCCGTCTGATGCTCACCATCCTCCGTGCCGGGCTCGCTCGGTGCCTGGCATGAGCATCCCTCGCTACAGTTACCTGCACCGTATTTCAGCCACGTTTCGCTCGTCGCATTCCAGCGCCAGGTGCAGGTGCCCGTGCACGGCTCTGCCGTGGTCGTTGTCGTCGTCGTGCTGGTCGATGTCGTGGTCGATGTACTGCTCGTGCTACTCGTACTTGTCGTCGTGCTACTGGTCGTCGTGGTTGTCGTGGTTGTCGTCGGTGGCGATTCATCACTACAGCCTACAAATATAGTCTCATATGGGTATGAGCCGTCATATTCAGGAGGCGGTAGGCAGTAGCATCCGGGATTGTTTGAACACGCATCGGTTATCAAATACCATATTTCACCCGTCCAAAAATACACGCACTCACCGGCACACGGTGTCGTGGTAGTCGTCGTCGTCGGCTCTTGTGTCGTCGTCGTGGTCGTGATCGATTCGAGGCACCAGGTCAAGACCTCCTGGCCAATAAACTCACCTGGCGATGGTGGCTCATAGGTGCACTCGCACGGCGCGACGCAATCGCTCGACAGGATCTCCCAGCCTGCGGCCGTCCAGATCCAGGTGCACGTAGTCTCACAGATCGGATAGGGAGTCGTGGTCGACATCAGCCTCCCTCGGTCGTGGTAGTGGTCGTTGTCGGAGCTGCTGTCGTCGTCGTGCTAGTGGTCGTCGTGGTCGTATTGCACACATATCCGCCCGGGATGCAGATCGTGGTCCACACCGGGGTGATCGCGCCGTCCACGCACGAGATCGAGGTGACGACATCGATCGACAGGATCGCGCCTCCCGAGGTCGAGCTCGAGTCCGTGATGTAGAGCGGATCTCCTCCCGAGGTGCGCCCCGCGTATCGGGCCAGATACCTCGTGTTATTGGCCAGCGTGCCGCCGTTAATGTCGACGAGCCGCACGGCCAGCGTGTCCGTGTATGTCGCGAGGATGCTGTCGTAGCTCACGAGCTGGCCCGGATAGGTGCCACTCGTCGCCGTCCCTGTGCACCTGACATAATTGACGATTGGCACGGTGCCATATTCGGCCCGCATCGCGGGCATCAGGTCGCCGAGGTTGCCCTGCTCGTAGTCGCGCAGCATCTTCGCCAGGCGGGCGATGCTGTCCTCGTCGAGCAGGTATCCCGGCATGATGGACTCCTACAGGCTCGGGAATGTGGTCGTATTGTATGGGAGATAGGTGCGATATTTCACGCTCACGGCCTCGGCACTGGTCCACACGCCCGTGCCCGTGCTATTGAGAAAAACGGGATGGCTGATCGGTATGCCATTCGGAGCGATCGGCACGCGCGTCTCACTGCCCGCCGTCGTGCGCACATTTTTCCCCATGTTGGCCAAGGTTATGCCCCAGCCATTTGGGCGATACTCAAACACGAGTGACCAGCGCCAGTAGGAGACCGCGTTCTCGTAGACGAGTTGGGCGCTGACCGAATTGAGCTTGGCGAGCTTCGCGCCTATCACATAGGGTCCGATCGTGTAGCTGGCCGCGTTGATGTATCCGATCGACTGTATCCAGGATGCGCTCGGACTGTTCACGCTGTTGAGTCCGACCGTGATCGTCGCGCCACCATAGACACCCGTGAGCGGTGGCAATAGTGGCTCTCCTGCCGAGTTCTCCACGGGCTGCATGCTGTTCGTTCCCGTGTAATACGCCTCGGCCAGAGATAGAGGATAAGAGTTGGTCGCGATCTGATAGTCGCGTCCCCTCGATGTCGGAGTCGCCACTCGCGACGCGGGAGCGACACCCTGCTGCTGCGTGTCGACGGCAGGTATCCCGGACGGTGCGCTGCCCGCTGCGGCCATGTCGATGTTATAGCCGTAGGTCGCCGTGACCCTCCAGAGCAGCGGATCGTCCTGATCCTGCGACGGAGACAGTGACAGCAGGAAGGCGTTGGCATCCTCGGGATGCGCCGAGAAAATCAGCGGCAGGCTCGGGTGCGACCCCGCGTAGTAGGGTCCGTATGTCGCTGAATCCGTGCGAACCAGAAAGACCCGCGTGTATGTGCGATTGTATTTCGCGTCGACCGTCGCCTGACGGCCGGCATGCACCTCGGCAAACAACGTATATGCCATTGATACGCTCCCTTATTTCGGCATGACCAATGTGGCTGGTGCCTTGCCGTTGGCGGCCGCGATCGCGACGAGGCGGTCGAGGGCCGCGATCTGCTGGTCGCCCTGGCGCACCTGCGCCTCGAGAGCGGCCAGCATCTCCTGCTCCTCAGTCTGCACACCTCGCTCGGCCCGGATGCGGGCCTCGACCTCCTCGGCCGATCCCGCCACCAAGGCGCGCGGCAGATCCTGCTGCTGCTGCGACCTGAATCTCTCGATAGCGCCCTGGATGTCTCGACCTACCTGGCGGCCCAGAGCGCCGCGCAGGAGTGCCTGCTGCGCCTCGTTTGCGCCTGATGCCTGCGCGAGATCACTCTCGACCTTGGCCATCCTCGTCGCGAATTTTTCGGCCTCGGTCGCCTGCTCGCGCATCACCTCCTTGCGCAGTTGCTCGGCTGACCTGTTGGCCTGATTGAGATCCTCGGTCTGCCTGATAAGCTCGGCGACAAAGTCCTCGGTGACCTTGTCGAACCCGTCGAGTGCCTCCTCGATGTTGTCGAAATCGCCGATGATCATCTCGCCGTCAAATTTCCCGCCACGAGCGGCCTCCTTCATCCTCTCGGTCTCTGCGATGATCTGGTCCAGCTTGCCCTTGCCGGGAGCGATGCCCAGATTGAATCCCTTGTCGATGTCGGACATGATCTGCTCGCCAAGACTTTTGCCGCCCTCGAATGGTGCCTTGACCGCACCAGCGATTAGCTTTCCTCCCGCCTTGCCGAGGTCCAGATCCTTGATATCCTTGATGATTTTCTGCAGGTCCGGAAGGAGTTTGTTTATCACATCACCGATCAGCTTGGCACCATCGACGAGCGCCTTGCCCAGTTTTTCTCCGAATTGCTTGCCGCTCTCGAATATCTCCTTGAGCTTCGCGCCCTTGTCCTTGGGATCGACCGCCATGCCCATCGCATCCGCGATACCCTTGACAGTCTCCTTGATGCCCTCGAACATCCCGCGCAGGAAGGACAGGCCGCTCTCGGGCTCGAATATCTTGAGCATTTGAGAGCCGATCTCTCGCAGTAAATCGTCGAATCCGGCGCTCAATTTCGCGAGCTGTCCCGCGAACGAGTTGCCGACCGCCTCGGCCGCAGCCGCTGCGTCGTTGCTGGCCGTGAACACAGCCCGCACGGCCGTGCTCGACAGCACGCTGCCCTCGCGCAGCATCTCCATCGCCTCGGCCAACGTGACGGCCTGGCCGGTCGACCTCGAAATCTCCTTGGCCAGTGCCCCGAATACATTCAGGCCGCTGGCCTGCAGAGGGCGCAGCGATGCCTCGCTCGCGCGTGCCGACTCTTGGAGCGAGCCCAGCGCCGAGGCGACCGTGTTGGCCGCCTCCGCTCCGCCACCGAGCAGCGTAATCGCGTTGCTGGCACGGCCGATCATCGTGGCCGACTCCTCGAGCGAGATGCCCGAGGCGCTCAAGGCCAGCATGGCCTTGTTCAAATCGTCGAGCGGAGCACCCGTCTCGAGCGAGATGGCGCGCAGCGACTCGATGGCCTTCGCCCCGCCCCCGAGCTGCGTCTCGAGACCGGAGGCGATTGTCCTCATGTTGTCCAGGGCGCTGCCCATTTTCATGATGCTGACTGCCGCCGCGACCGGCGTTATCACGAAGGTCTGCATGACTCCTCGAATCATCTCGAGGCCTGCCTTTGCGTCGGCGAGACCCTTGATGCCGACCCGCTCGAAGAGGCTCGTTTTCGGCTCGACCTTTCGCGTTTTCTCCTCGGCCTCGATTTCTTTCTTGATCTGGGCCGCAGTCATGCCCATGCGACGGGCGCGCTTTTTCTCAGCCTCGATCGCCTCCTGTCGCTCGAGGGCGTTCATGCCCTTAAGACGCTCTGCCATCTGCTCACGAGCCATATCGCGCTCGATCTGCGCCACCGTCATGCCACGACGGCGCTCCTTGGTCGCGTCACGCTGCTGGCTCTGCTGAATCTCGAGCGCGTTGAGACCTGCCAATCGCATCGCCCGACCCTTGGCCTCCGCCTTTGCGACGCGATCGGATTCACTGACGACCTTCCTCATCGAGTCGACGACGTCACCGGAGCCCTTGATGGCGTCCTTGCCATCGAACCCGACCTTGACATTCATCTCGGCGATGCGATTAGCCACCGAAAAGCTCCTTTTTGCTCATGACCTTCGCGCCGCTGGCGGCCGCGACCTGGTGCGCGTCCTGCTCCTTGATGGCACGAAAGTCCTCGGATCGGTCAGGAGGCAGGAAGTCCTCGACCTTGGCTCGGCCTCCCGCCGCCGCGATGGGTGACCACGCGGCCAGCGCGAGCTGGAGGTCGCTGCGATGCACGCCCCACGGATCGATGCGGGCCAGCATGGCCCATTCGGCCAGCTCGCGGGCTGACATGCGATCCTCCAGCTCACCGACCGTCATCCCGAGGTATCCGGCCAAGCGAAAGCGAAATCGCCTCGCCGGATCCGAGATCAGTTTTTTTCCGGCTCTCCGGCCAGCCCGGCCAGCGAGACGGCCACGTTCCAGATGCGAGTCAGGACCACGGCTGGCAGGCCCGAGACGCGCTGCACATCATCGTCGCCGAATATTCGAGCGCCCGACTCGTCGCACACGCACATAATCAGCAGGCGGGCGCGCAGGTCCGCGAATCGCTCCGGGCCCGTGTGGTCGATCTGCCAGGCGTCCCAGCGATCGCGCTCGCCAGCAGTCAGCTCGCGCACGCACACCTCGCCGTCCCACTCTGGCACGGAGACCCGCTCGATGCGCAGCGTCGATCGGGCCAGCATTTGATCTCGACTGAGAGCCATTTTAGTTGTCCTTGTCTGACAGCTGCATCGTGATCGTGAAACGCAGGGCGTCGTCGTTGGCGGCGACTTCCGGAGTCGAGATCTCCTGGATGTATCCGTCATAGATCAGGAGGTCGTCCGTGTTATTGCCGGGCAGGTTTACGGTCACGCGGGTGTGCACCTTGCTGGTCCTGCGCGTGTTCAGCGTGGTGAACAGGTTGCTGGCCGTCGTTGTGTCGTCAAGGAAGATTGTCAGCTGCACGGTGCCCGGATCGTTGCGCACCGGGATGCGCTGCATGGTCGTGTCGGACAGCGCCGTCACGTCGGCGAATGTGGTCTGCCTGCTGTTCGCGCCGATCGAGATCAATCCCGATATCGTCGCGGTCGTCCCGGTAGTGGTACCCGTGATCGTGCAATAGGACGCGGACGATCCCGCACCAACCTGATTAGGCATGTTAGGACTCCTGATAGGTGCCGTGCACATCGAGCACGGTCACGCGCAGCGGCTCGTCGTCGCCATCACCGACGACCTCCGCGAGATGCGAAACATCCTCGACTCGCCAGTGATGGACCAGCGTGGACCCGATGGTCTGTCGACCCGGTGACGCGATGATCTGCGCCCGGATCCAGTCGCCCACGACCGCCGCGCTGGCTCGTGTCGTCGAGACGACCGTGACCTGCACCCTCTCGGTTCGCACTGCCGGGGTGCCTGAGAGCTGCATCTGTGGTGTTGCACTCGTGAGCTGGTAGACGGCGTAAGGCATCGAGGAGCCGACACCCGCGACCTCGGGAGAGATACCTCCCGGGATGGTCGCGGAATAACCGGCGCGACCCGACAGGTATGTGCGCAGGGCGAGGCCGATGGCGCTCATGGCTGCGACTCCGACGGCATCGTGATCTGCCCCTTGATGATCAGTTTTTCAATCGCGGCCTCGAACGAGTCGCGCACGAATTCCAGCACGCGAGCGTTGCCGGCATCCATGGCTGGTCTGAGATATGGACGGGCCGGGACGCGCCGGCCCGTCTTGCGCCCGAATCGCACGAGCTGATGCCCGTGCTCGACGAGGTGCGCGTACCATTTTGGCACCACCTTCGTGATGATATTCTTGGCCCCGCGATAGCGCGGCCAGAACGCGAGCGCGTCGAATTTCCCGGCCGTCCTCGGACCGACGACCATGACGTACACGCCATCCTTGGCGAGGTGCGCCTTGAATCCGATGGACTTGCGCAAAGCGCCCGTGAAGCCGACAACGGGGTATCGTTTCTTGTCGACGCGGACAAATTTTTTCCGGCTTGGCACGCGCGCCTTGGCCTCGCGCGTGACCAGCCTCCCGAGGAGGATAGCGCTGCGCCTGAGCGCCGCTTTGCACGCCACGGGAAAGGACGACAGCACGAGTAGAAAATCCGATAGCCCGGCCATGGTGACCGGGTATCGGATGTCTCGCGTGTTCGCCTTGCGCTCTCGCATCAGGTGGTTGTCGTCGTGGTTGTGGCCGAGGACTGCGTCAACTTCTTGATCGCCGCGCTCTGGGCGACCTTGGCGTCCGAGCGGCGGACTGCCAGGAACGCGGTGCTGTACTGGTCCGCATAGCGCTCGTTCATCCGGATGATCTGGATGTCGCCTGCGTCGCGGATAAAGTACTTGGAGAAATCGCCGAAAAGGGCGGTGACGTTGGTGGCCGCGATTGAGCTGGCCATCGCGTTATTCACGATCACGGGATAGCCGAGCAGTCTCGGCTGATTGCCGTTGAGCAGGTCGAGGAACAGGGGACGCGACTGAGAGTCCGCCAGCTGCAGGATGTTGCTCCACACGCTCTGATGCAACATGAACGAGGCGTTCTGCTGGTAGCCGAAGTCCAGCGAATTGTACAAGCTCATGAGGTTGGCCAGGCTGATCGCGGTAGCCGTGGTGGAGGTGGCACCAGCACTCGCGCCCGTGACCACGCCCTGCGGCTGTGAGCTGCCCGTGCCCGTGGTGTGGTAGGTCGCCTCGGCGCGACCGATACGCTCACCCAAGATCGAGGCGACCTCGGTCACGATGTCGATGCCCGTGTCCTGGAGCAGCTCATTGCTCAAGATCACGAGGCTCTGATAGCGGTAGGCCGACAGGGTCACGCTCGAGAAAACCATGTCGGTGGCGCTGGGAGCCGTGTTCTGGGTGCCCAGGCCAGCGCTGTTGCTCGTGTCGTCGATGGTGGGGAACGGGAGCGAGTTGCCGCTGTCGGTGCGAATCACGCGAGCGACCTGGCGCAGCGGATTGTAGTAGACGATTTTTCTTTCGAGCTCCGCCAGGAACCCGGCCGGGACCGTGAAACCGCCCTCGGAGTTTGTGGTGGTGGTCTGGGCGCGAAGGTCGATGCGATCGGCTCCGATCTCGATGCCGTTGCGCATCATGGCGGCGCGCTCATTCCGGCCCGCGTTCGGCCCGAGCAGGAAGCCGCGCAGCGCCATCGCGCGATCGCGCTCGCTGTTGCGATCGCCCAGGTCACGCACGATGTGAGGCGCGCCCAGTGGCATGGCGGGAGCGCGGCGAGTGCTGCGAGGCACCTCGTTCTCGACAGGTGCTGACACCTCTGGAGATGACGCGCTGTTCTCCTCGACAGCTGGTGCCACTGGCTCAATGTCCATCGCCTCCTCCATCGCCATCAGGCGAAAGTCGATGGCCTGCACGGCGCTCTCAAGCGCGTTGAATTTCGCTTCTTCTTCGGGAGTCCACTCACGGGCCTCGCCCGATGTAAGCGTGGTCAATTCGCTCGCGAGACGCTCGCGGGCGCTGACGAGACTAGCGCGATCCTGCATATCGGAATCCTCCCGCGACGAGTGCTCGCACTCGCGCGACTCGCTCGAGGTGACGAGACCAGCGGTCGCGCGAGCGGATCGCGACCGAGGTGTCCGGGTAAGCCGGGATCGTGACGACGGAGACCTCGACTAGGTCCACATCCTCGAGTACCCGGGTGCGTCCGTGGCCAGCCTGTTCCCAGCTGTCACGACGAACATGAAAACCGAACGACATCTGCGACACGTCCCCGCGCTCGATGAGACGCAGGAGGTCGCTGGCGTACTGTGTCTCGGGTGGTCGTATCGTGACCAGCAGGCCGCGCTGATCGGACTGTAGCAGCAGCGTGCCGGATTGGCGACGACCGAGCACCAGAGTCGAGTCGTGATTGACAAGGGCGCGGACATCCGAACCGGACTCAAGCGATCGCTCAAACGCGGTCGGCGCGACTCTCTCGCGGAACCCACCCAGATCCTCGGACAGCGGGCCGTAGACGCTGGCGTATCCGATGAGTCGTCCCGCGTCGATGCTCACGGCCGCGAGTCGTGTCTCGATCATGTGCTGGCCTCCTGCTCGGACTGCATGCGACTGGACAGGTACAGCGCCCAGGTGCGACCTGGATCACCACCCCAGAGAGCCCAGGCAATGCGTCCGGCGCTCGGATATCCATCCTCGCCTGGCGACCATCCCTCGGCCTCCTTGTCGACCTCGTGCCGCGCGAAATAGGAGACCATGCGCGCGATCGTCTCGGGCGAGACGCTGCGCCCGTTGGCCAGGTCGCGAGCTCGAGCGACACCGACCTCGGTGCCTCCGCGTCCGTATTGTCGTCGCCACTCGAGACCTCGAGCCGCCTCGTCGCGCACGCCCTGCGGCGGCGTGAAATCGATCGAGTCGTACAGCGCCCGAGTCTGGTCAGCATCCGGCGACTGAATGACCATGCGCCCGAATATCGCGTCGATGGTCTGCTGCGACAGCGTCGGGAATGCGGCACCGACCAATGCCTTGGCCGTGTCGATCGTGATGAGACCCTGACTGGCCTGCGTCACGATCTCGAGCAGGGATGTCACCTGCGCTCCATTGAGCGCCGTCGCGGCCACGTCGACCGATGGAGACAGAGGTGCTGTCGTGGATTGCGCTTCGGGTGCCTGCTGTGTGTTCGCGTTGATTGGGGTCATATTCAGCGGAGACAGATAAATATCGCCACCATCGACCGGATCGAGTCCCTCGAGAGACCTGATCTCGTTGACCGAGAGCCAGCCCCATTGCCGACCAATCGCGTAGGCTCCATACCGGGCCGAGATGTCCGTGCGCAGGAGTCCCTCGACACGATGCTCGACATGCAGAGTCGGGTCATCGATGAGCTTCAGCCTGATCTCCTGCTCGATCCTGATCAGCCAAGGGCGCAGCGTCTCGGTCAGAAAAGCCTGGTTCTCCTGCTCGAGACTGTTGTAGCTTGACGACTCGGACGACCTGAGCTTGCTCAATGGTAGCGAGAACCATCTAGCGATCTCTTCTATCTGGAATTTTCTTGTTTGCAGGAACTGCGCGTCATCGGGAGGCAGACTGGTTGTCGACCATTTCATCCCCTCCTCGAGGATGGCGACCCGGTGCGCATTGTCGACGCCGGAGTGCAGACGCTCCCAGTCTCCGCGCAGGCGGATCCGGGCATCGTCGGAGAGTCGTCCCGGGTGCTCGAGCACGCCTGACGGGCGCGCGCCCTGACCGAAAAATGACGACCCGTACTGCTCGGCAGCCAGCCCGAGGCCGATCGCCTGGCGCGCGAGCTGCACGACAGAAAGGCCAACGATGCCGTCCTGAGACGGGCCGCGCAGGTGCAGGACATCGTCGGCCGGCATCAGGATGCGCCTGCCTCCGGTCGACATCGCATAGACGAGAGACTCGTTGACTCGCTGCACCGAGATCGCGGCCGGGTCGAGGAGCCAGAGACGCACGGGTCGACCGAGCGTGTCGCGCTCGATCTCGGCGTATCCGTTGCCGTAGACGAGGGCGTGAGCCAGGATGGTCGAGCGGAAGTCCATCGCACCCATCTCGGGATTCGGCGCGATACGCAGCAGGTCCGCGATTCGACGCTGCGCGGGTGTCAGT
>Ga0214923_10006626_pt1 | contig 12935 bp, 11 predicted proteins | sample LL1510_MetaG_FD_177993 | JGI IMG/M metagenome (GOLD analysis project Ga0214923, IMG submission 177993) | Freshwater microbial communities from Lake Lanier, Atlanta, Georgia, United States - LL-1510 | ecosystem: Environmental > Aquatic > Freshwater > Lake | place: USA: Georgia | collected...
GAGTAAAGGCGGCCTGGGTGAGATAACCGCCAGTGGTATGGGCTATACCCTTAGGTTTTGCAGTTGTTCCTGAGGTGTAGAGAATAAAGAGTGGATGCTCGCTATCAAAGCCTTGAGCAACATGTTCACTACTTTGTTTATCAACTAATTCATGCCACCAGATATCTCTATCCGTAAAAGAAACCTCTTGCCCGGTTCTCTTTACAACTAAAACGTTTTTTACATTAGTTTTTCCTTTTAAAGCCTCATCAACGATTGATTTCAGGGCAAAGGCGCTACCTTTCCTAAAACCACCATCTGCGGTAATTACCAAAGTGGCATCTGCATCTTGAATCCTTGCAAGAAGGGAATCGGCAGAAAATCCCCCAAAGACTACGCTGTGTGCAGCTCCAACTCTTGCGCAGGCAAGCATTGCAATGGCTGCCTCTGGAATCATTGGCATATAAATTGCAACTCGATCACCACTTTTAATTCCAAGAGATGTTAGAGCGTTAGCGCACTTTTTAACTTCAGTAAGAAGTTGGCTATAGGTAATCTGCTTACTATCTCCAGGTTCACCTTCAAATAAGAATGCAATCCGATTCCCACGTCCTTCTAGAACATGGCGATCAAGTGCGTTATACGAAGCGTTGAGCTTTCCCCCAATAAACCATTTTGCAAAAGGGCTCTGCCAATCCAAAACCTGGTCCCATTTCTTATGCCAGTAAAGATTATTTGCTTGCTCTTCCCAGAACGCTAAGTAGTCTTTATCTGCTCTCTCATAAATATCAGCTTTAGCATTTGCTTGTGCCGTAAACTCACTTGTTGGCGGAAAGGTTCTATTTTCAATTCCAAGGTTTGACAGGGCCTCACTCACGTTGTCAGATTACCAGCGTTGAGTTTTCCCCACTATGGTAAACCGAGCTTTTCTCAAAGAATTCGTCCTGGCAAAGTCGGAGCCTTCCTATTATAGAGAGAAGGTAAATTGTGCACAGAGGAATAACGCTAGATGAGTTGGTACGTAATAGATTTTGGGACTACCTATTGGAGCTTATAGGCTCGGATACAGTGAGGACGATTGTTTCATTTGTTATCAGAATGATTTTGCGTAGGTATTCGTTGTAGGCTAGGAGTACATCCGTTTGGGGAGTTTCCGTGAAAAATGCTATTACAAGAGTTTTAAACAACTTCCTGGATGAGGTCTTTGGACTAAGAATTCAGCCTTCAGCAGATAAGAGACTTTCTGCCATTCGAAGTTCTATCCTAGGGAAGTTGCAGATAGAGCTTGTAATTGATGCTGGAGCAAACGAAGGGCAATGGGCAAAGAGGCTGCGAGGAAACGGTTACAAGGCTCAGATAGTCTCATTTGAACCAAGTAATTCTTTTGAAATTTTGAAAAGAGTATCTAAACACGATTTGGCTTGGGATTGTGAAAACGTAGGGCTATCAGAATCAAATGGTTCAGTCCCTATGTTCTCAGCATCGAATAACAACTTATCCTCAAGCCTTCTTCCCCCCAAAGAAATCCTGACTCAAGGTTTCAATATAAATTTCTCATCAGGAAAAAGTGTTCAAATAATCACACTAGACTCATATATGGCAAAACGCAAATCTTCACCTTTCTTTTTAAAGCTTGATGTTCAGGGAGCTGAGATGATGGCATTAAGGGGCAGTGAGTCATCCTTGCAAAGTTGTGTCGCAATTGAATTTGAAAGCTCTCTCATAGATCTCTATCAAGGTGAGTCCACTCACTATGAAATTGCAGAGTGGTTGATGTCGAGAGGCTTTTCCCCACTTCAAATCGCAATAACTCATTGGGATAGTGAATTAAGAACCATTTCTTTAGATTCAATTTTTATCAAACGAAAACTGATGGAGTTACATGGGATTGGCAAGAAGGGCTTAACCTACTAATTATGGAAGTCTTCTTTGACTCAGAGATATTTCTACTTCAAAAATCTGGTGGAGTTTCTAGGTACTTTACAGAAGTTTTTGATCAGTTCCTTGAAAAGCCATCATTAGGCGTCGAGCCAAATTTGACGTTCGAAAGAACGAATAATTTGCATCTAAAAGAAACCCTATTGAAAAATTCTATTTCAATAAAGAGTATAGAAATACCTTACTTCTCCCCAATCTCTCCAAAAAGAGCCTTGATTTCCTACGGTCCATTAAAGTTTCTAAACTCTTCTATTTCAGCAGGGTCAAAGTTTGCCCCGGCAAGAGATTCGTGGCTTCATGCAACCTACTATCGACCCAATTTCCTAGAAAAATTTGGATATAAAAGTTTAGCTGTAACCGTGCATGACTTTATTCCTGAAAAGTTGAATTGGAATGGGATAAGAAATCCTCACCTAGGTAAAGAAAATATCGTGAGAAATGCAGACCTCATTTTTTGTGTTTCTCAAGAGACTGCGAATGACATGGTTTCAATTTATGGTGAGGTAAGAGGAGACATTCGAGTAATTCCACACGGAATTAAGGAAATTTCGACTTTGGAAAACAAACAAGCCCTAGCCCCCGAACCAACAGTTTTGTATGTCGGTCATAGGGCTGGATATAAAAATTTTACTGACTTATCACAAGCACTACGAAAGCTCTGGCAATCAGGTTCAGATATAAATCTAGTAACAGTTGGTCCAGAATTCTCAAAAAGTGACTTCAATGAACATATAGGAAGTAAATATCGAAGTAAATGGAGTCATTACTCAGATGTTTCAGATCAAGTTTTATTCAGACTTTACAGAGAGGCGGCCTTGTTATGCGTAACTTCAAAAATGGAGGGTTTTGGCCTTCCGATTCTTGAAGCGCTCTCGCAAGGAACAGCGGTCGTGGCTGGCGATACACCGATAGCTAGAGAAGTTGCAAAAGAAGTCGGAATTTATTTTGAAATCGGAAACACAGATTCACTAATTCACTCACTGCTAGAGGGAATTGAAAAGGCTTGGAATCCAAATCTAATCGCAAAACGCCTCATATTTTCCTCAAGATTCACTTGGGGCCATACTGCAAGTAAGATGGCAGCGGCATACAGAGATGTTTCAAACCAGTAGTATTCGCAGGTCGAAATGGAGAACTTGTGCCAGCCATAGTTTTACTTGGTGCTCAATGGGGCGATGAGGGCAAGGGAAAAGCAACAGATATTCTCGGCGATAAAGTTAAGTATGTAGTTCGCTATCAAGGTGGAAACAACGCAGGTCACACCGTTGTAATTGGTGATCAAAAGTATGCCCTCCATCTCCTTCCTTCCGGAATTCTCACTCCAACTTGTATTCCAGTAATTGGCAATGGGGTTGTAATTGATCCCGCCGTTTTACTTGAGGAGATCCGGGGATTAAATGAGCGGGGCGTTGATACTTCAAATTTAAAGATCTCAACTAATGCCCATCTAATCACTCCTTATCACCGCACGATAGATAAAGTCTCAGAGAGATTTTTAGGAAAAGCCAAGATTGGAACAACTGGGCGAGGGATAGGCCCGGCATATGCCGATAAAATAAATCGGATTGGAATTAGAGTTCAAGATCTCTTTGATACCTCAATCCTTAGACAGAAAATTGAAGGCGCTCTAAGAGATAAAAATCAGGTATTAATCAAAGTCTTTAATCGCAAAGGTTTAGAAGTTGATGAAGTTTTAAACGAGTATCTCCAATTTGCTGAGATCCTAAAACCATACGTTACTGATACATCGCTTCTACTCAATCAAGCACTTGATAGGAAAGAGAACGTTTTATTGGAGGGCTCGCAAGGAACTCTTCTTGATGTTGATCATGGCACCTATCCTTTTGTCACCTCCTCTAATCCAACTGCAGGAGGGGCTTCAACTGGTTCTGGAATTGGACCAACCCGGATCTCAAGAGTGATTGGAATCATTAAGGCCTACACAACAAGGGTTGGCTCTGGGCCATTTCCAACTGAGTTATTCGATGAAGATGGCGAGAAGCTACGCTCAATTGGCGGCGAAGTTGGCGTAACTACAGGGCGTGCTCGCAGATGTGGCTGGTATGACGCCCCTATTGCAAGATATGCAGTTCGTATCAATGGTCTCACTGATTTCTTTCTAACCAAGCTAGATGTATTAAGTGGTTGGGAGAAGATCCCAGTCTGTGTGGCATATGAGATTGATGGCAAGAGAGTAGAGGAGCTACCAGCATCACAATCTGATTTTCATCATGCCAAGCCGATATATGAGCATTTGCCAGGCTGGAGTGAGGACATTTCCAAGGCAAGGAAAATCTCTGACCTTCCTGCAAATGCTAGGAGTTATGTTAAGTTTCTAGAGAAAATCTCAGGAGCCCCAATGAGCGCTATTGGAGTAGGACCGGGAAGAGATGAAACTATTGTTGTAAAGGATTTGATTTAGATGTCAAAGATATTAGTTATTGGTGGCGCTGGATATATTGGCGCTCACATCTGTCAAAGCTTGGTTGAAAATGGTTATTCAGTTCGAATCTTTGATGATTTTTCAAATGGACTTCATAGACGTATCGATGGGAAATTTACTGATCTTGTTGAAGCAAATATTTTAGATAGAAGCGCATTAATTGGAGCGATGGAGGGAATTGATTCAGTAATTCATCTTGCAGCAAAGAAGTCAGTTGAGGAGTCAGTTTCTAATCCCTTGAAATATTATGAACATAATGTTGGTGGAACGCTAAACATATTGGCAGCTATGGCAGTAAAAAAGGTAGGGAAAATTGTTTTCTCATCGACAGCAGCTGTTTATGCGCCAAGTGAAAAGAGCTCAATTGATGAGACAGACTTACTAGCGCCCCTTTCGCCTTATGGAGCTACTAAAGTTATGGCTGAGGAGCTAATAAAGAGCGTTGGAGCGGCAGAGGGATTCTCAACAATTAGTCTTCGATTTTTCAATGTTGTTGGCTCTACCAAGATTGAATTTGCTGATAATTCAAAAGACAACCTTGTTCCCAAAGTTTTTGCAGCGATTAAACGGGGCGAGAGTCCAGAAATATATGGGAGTGATTACCCAACAAAGGATGGGACCTGCATCCGCGATTACATTCATGTGGCTGACCTTGCAGATTCACATTTATCAGCTCTTAAAAGAGTTGAAAGCGCCATAGTTCATGAGGCCTATAACGTCGGATCAGGAAAAGGTTATTCAGTAAAAGTGATGATTGACCAGATTTCCGTAAGTATGAATAAGGAATTGACTCCAAAGCTTTGCCCAAGAAGAGCTGGAGACATTCCACAGTTAATTGCCTCTATCTCAAAAATTGAAAGAGAATTAGGTTGGAAACCTAAGAGAAGTTTGAAGGAAATGATTGATTCTGCCTGGCAGGCAGAGGCAGGAAATTCATAATGTCTGGAGTACTTGCAGAGCGTTATGCCTCAGATCAAATGAGAGAACTTTGGTCTAGAACTTACAAAATAAAGGCTGAACGCGAGTTGTGGATTTCAGTTCTCAAGGCTCAAGCAAAAGCTGGCCTTGAGATAACAGATAGCGTCATTGCTGATTATGTGAAGACTAAAGATGTAATTGATATTGCAAGTATTGATAAGCGCGAGATGGTAACAAAACATGATGTTAAGGCTCGCATCGATGAATTTAACTCACTAGCTGGGCACCAAAAAATTCATACCGGAATGACTAGTAGAGATATAACTGAGAATATGGAGCTCTATCAGATTCGCTCATCACTTGCGCTAGTTGAAATGAAATCCCTTGCACTCCTTAGGCACCTAAATGAATTTATCTCTAAGTATTCAGAACTTGCCTTAGTGGCTCGCACCCATAATGTGCCAGCGCAGCTAACAACCCTTGGAAGAAGGTTTGCAACCTGGGGTGAGGAGCTAACTTTTGCCTTGACCCATCTACAACAGCTCTACTCTCGCCTGCCGTTAAAAGGAATCAAAGGGCCAATAGGAACTTCTCAAGACCTGCAAGACCTTTTTGGTGATCTTAATTTAGAGATAGAGCAAGGAATTGCTAAAGAATTGGGCTTTGAGAATCTTCTTGAAGTTCCTTCGCAAATTTATCCAAGGTCAATTGATTTTGAAGTAGTTTCATCATTGCTTCAAATTGCGGCAGCGCCTTCAAATATTGCTATCAATATTCGAATCATGTCTGGCTATGGCCTCCTTAGTGAAGGCTTTGGAAGAGATCAAGTTGGCTCCTCTGCTATGCCTCATAAAGTAAATGCCAGATTGAGTGAGCGAGTAAATGGACTTACCGCCATCCTTAAAGGTCACCTTGTTATGGTTCAAGAGCTTTTAGGCAATCAATGGAATGAAGGTGATGTCTCTTGCAGTGTTGTTAGAAGGGTTGCACTTCCTGATGCTTTTTATGCCATTGATGCGATTTTGGATACCACAATGAGAATCCTGACAGATTTAACAGTTGATACTGATTCAGTAGATAGTGAAGTAAAGAAGTATCTCCCATTTCTTCTAACCACAAAAATCTTGGCACTTGCAGTTAAGAAAGGTCTAGGACGAGAAGATGCCCACTCATTAATCAAGGCTCACTCAATAGCGGCAAGCCAGAACTTAAAGAGTAAACAAGAAAATAACTTGCTAGCTCTAGTCGCGGAAGATAAGGGGTTGGGGATGAGCCTTATTGAGCTTGAGTCCTTGGCAAAGCCTGAGGATCTAGTCACTGGGGCGATTAAGCAAACCCAGACTTTTCTTAAAAGCAGCCAGAAATTAGTAAACAGCAATGCCGACGCCATCGCATATCGCCCAAAAGAATCCATTTAATTTCATAGAATCTAGCTATGGCGAAGCAACCCAAGATCCCAGTTAAGCGCAGTAGCTCTTCGCTTGGAAAGAAGCTCCTGGTAATTCCAGCGCTTGCGCTCTTAATCAAACTCTCCATAATTTCAAGAATTCAGGGCTTTGATTGGTATCAAGCTGGAAATGGGGATATGGCTACAGGGTTAAAGGCGCTTTTAGATAATAACTATGCCCCAGCCAATGTTTGGTATGGCGCTGATGCTGAGAACTATTTGCGCTCACTTCTTGGGCTTTTACAAGATGGATTTTTCTCGCAAGAGCGAAACCTTCATTACTGGCCAGCCGGATATCCGATCTTAATTTGGATGGTTGGCTTTTTTGCTCAAGGATCGACACTTGCAATGATTGCGATCTTACAATCAGTTCTTTATTTCATCGCCTGCGCCTTTTTTGTTGATGAGATTAGGCAGTCTCGTTTAGTGAACTTCTCAATTCCTATCGCCTTAATTCTAGCTCTAAATCCCACGCTCTCCTTAAATACCATAGCAATTGGTTATGAACTACCCACCGCCTCACTTACTTTAATTGCAATTACAGCGATGATGCGCCAATTTCGCAAGGGTTCTAAGTCAATATTTACGTTTGATTTGTTGGTGGCATCAATTAGTATGTCCCTTGCAACCTTTATGCAGCCTCGTTTAATTCTCTTTGCAATACCTTTATTTGGAATCTGGGCACTTGCTAAATATCCAATGAAAAGCGCTACTGTTTTCTTATCGGTGAGTATGTTGGTAGTTCTACTAGCACCTGCAGTAATGATCTATAGAAATTCAGAGGCGATGGGCTTTAACGCCATCTCAACTAATTTAGGCGTAACGATGAATATCGGAGGTGGCGATGAAGCCACCGGCGGCTATAACGGAAAATACAATGGCGTCGAATGCCCTGAGGCAGTTGGCAATGAAGCAGAAATTGATTCTGCAAAGGTTAGATGCATCCTCAACTGGTATGCGAAAAATCCAGTTAAGTTTTTAAAACTCTCTTGGAATAAAGCTCGCTTTTTCTGGTCTCCTTGGTTTGGTCCTGAGGCAAGTGGAACGATGGCTAGAAATCCCTGGAGGATTAACCATCCACTAAATGAGACTATAAAGACCCCAGATGGGGCCAATATGGTCAATGGCGGCTTTGGGAGAGCCATCTCCTGGCTATGGATGATCTCTGGTCTGATTTTCCTAGTCCTTGGTTTTCGATTTCTATGGTTGGCGGGGGGCATCGAGCGACTCTGGGGCAGCGCTGCCTTTTCAATGGTGATAATCAACTGGCTTAGCTCAATTGTCACAATCGGTGATCACCGCTTCCGCATCCCAACTATGAGCTTAAGCCTGGTTTTACAGGTGATTGGCTTTTCATATCTCTTGATAAGTAAGCGCAGGCGCCTTCTGGGATCTGCCCTTGAGCTCTCTTGGCCCGCTCTTAGTTGGAAGAGAAAGTCAGAACCCGATAATCTGCAGCCCTGAAAAAGAAGAATGGATATTAGGTAGGGGGGTCTCGCTATGGGGCGTGGCCGGTCAAAGGCAAAACAGACCAAAGTGGCTCGGGATTTGAAATATAACTCTCAAGATATCGATGTTGATAAGTTAGCTAAAGAGCTTCATGGTGAAGTTGATGATTCAAATAACGATGATGATTTCGATCCTTTCGCTGAAGGCAACTATATCCCTAGAAAGTAGCTGAGTAGATGCTCCCAACGCCTTATGTGGCATGGCTCAGAGTTTATGAACCGATAAGTGCATTTGATGAAGTCGAGCAAGTTCGCTGGAGTGAGCTAGATCTAAATATTCCTACTGGCAAGCAAGAGCAGATAAGAGCGCTAACAAGAATGATTCGAGGAGAGATCAACTCCTCTGGCAGTGATGGCGCCCATATGATCATTAATAAAAGTGTTCGCTATATCTGCCCGTGGTCAACTTCTCAGAGATGTTGGGCAGCCTTAAGTGATTTTAAGGATTCAATACCTAGCTCTGTTCTTCCGATGTTTCTGCCAAGTACTGGTTCAATAGATGAAGCAGTTGAGATGAATTCAAGCTCTTCAAGATATCCACATATACTCTCTGAAACTTGGATTATTCCACCAAGATGGTTTGCTCTCTTCTCGCCTGAGGAGAGATCGCGAGGAAGTGGCGAGGATGGCCCCTTCACCATAATGCGAACGGAAATCTCAATAGCTAAAGAGCGCTGCCTACAGACTCATAAGGCAGTAAAGAGCGCATTTGGATCAGGGCCAGTTGAGCAAGAGTTGGCAGAGCTACTTAATTGGTTAAATCTATTTCACTCTAGTTCAATCCTTGAATGTGACTATGGTGGCCTTGCAACATATCTAGAGAAGTCACTTCAAGATTTAGGCGAGGATGGCCTTGATGCAGATACTTCAATCGAAGATGTTCATTGTTCCATTGAGGGCCTCGCCAAGGGTGATGGAGTTCAGGCAGGCAGTGGATATGAGAGGCTTGTTTCACGCTGGAGACGTGTAGCTTCCTTTGAACAAGCGATGTAGCCTGCTTGTCATCAACTTCAAATAGGTAGATACTCCTGCCATAAGGGATTAATAGGGCAAATCAGTAGATAAAAGGTAAGGAGATGAAAGTGTCAATTTCAGTCGGGATCATGAAACCCTTCTCACCCCAGCTGAAGTTGCATCTCTATTTCGAGTAGACCCAAAGACTGTTACCAGATGGGCAAAGGCCGGGAAACTTACAGCAGTTCGAACCCTTGGCGGGCATAGACGATATCGACAATCAGAGGTTCAGAGCCTTCTTAATTCAAACACGGGGAAAGGTCTCTAAATTGAGTAACGATTTAGGTAAGGATCCAAAGAAGAAGTATCTTGAAGCACTTGAAAAGAAGCGAAGCGCTAATGCTCCAAAGAATCAAGGAAAATCTGGAGATTCAAAGGTCAAGGGCGGCCAAGCTGGGGCAGGAGCTCCCAAGATGTTTCGTCGCAAATCAGGTCCGAGCTAGGCAGTAATTTCAAAGAAATCTTATGAAGCTAAATTTCTCTGAGTTTCTTGCCCTCTTTTTTACCTCACTAATTTTAGTTGGCGTACTAACCCCGCTTGTCAGAAAAGTTGCCTTAAGAATTGAGATTCTTGATGCTCCAACTGAGTCTCATAAAACCCATAAAGAAGCCATTCCATATCTTGGTGGTGTTGCAATAATTATTGGTACTTGCTTCACCACATATCTGGGCATAGTTGTTTCAGGGCAAGCTAGGGCCTTATCGCTAGTCAGCGCTGTGCTAATTCCAGCGGTGCTAATGGGAGTGATAGGCCTTGTAGACGATATTAAAAACCTCTCACCTTGGCCGAGATTTATTGCTCAAAATTTGTTTGGCCTAGTAATTGCAGTTATTTTGATTGCCACCAGCACTATGGGTAGCCCCACCGGAAATACGATGATTGATGTTGCCATAACAACTCTATGGATTGTTGGGATCACTAATTCTATAAATTTCTTTGATAATGTTGACGGAGGTGCCTCTGGTACTGTTGCTATCTCTTCGTTTTTTCTATTTTTACTATCTCTTCAAGGCGGACAATATTCAATTGCTGCGCTTTCATTAGTATTAACGGGGGCTACTACAGGCTTTCTATTATGGAACAAACCGCCCGCAAGAATTTATATGGGAGATGCTGGGGCGCTATTTCTAGGAATATTGATTGCTACTCTAACTCTAAGGTTTGATCCCAATCCAATTAACTTGAGCGCAGGTTTTGCACTCCCCGTCTTACTTCTTGCAGTTCCAATACTTGATACAACGGTTGCAGTAATTTCGCGACTTCGTAGAAGGATTTCCCCTTTTCAAGGTGGACAAGATCACCTATCGCATAGATTGATGCGCACTGGTTTCAGCAAGAGACAGGCGGTGCTCTCGCTCTGGATTATTTCTTCCTTTTATTGCTTCATTGCCGTGGCAATTTCTAATGCGCCTTTTGATTTAGAGAGAGTGTTGACTTGTATTTCAGGATTAATCTGGTTTCTAATGTTGATATTTTTTCTGAAGACTTCGGACTCAAGTAAAATAACGGCATAATCATTTAGAGTGGCTGGGGACGGGATCGAACCGTCGACCTCACGATTTTCAGTCGCACGCTCGTACCAACTGAGCTACCCAGCCGAAATATAAGTCGCGACCCAGACGGGACTTGAACCCGCGACCTCCGCCGTGACAGGGCGGCGCGCTAACCAACTGCGCTACTGGGCCAACAAAAATACAGATAAAGAAAATTTCTTTTCATTACCTGGCGTCCCCAATGGGATTTGAACCCGTGTTACCGCCGTGAAAGGGCGATGTCCTAGGCCCCTAGACGATGGGGACTAGAGGAGACCAGAGTCTACCCTCGATCACTTACACTTCAAAAAAGGGGATACTAGGCCCCATTCCACTTGTTTTATCCTTTCAAACATAGAGAGTAGAGGCTCAACCTTGCAAAAGGCCGTTTTGGTCGCGATGGCTGAAGAAGAGCCATTTAGTCGCATTAAAACTGAGGTTTACCCTAGGTTGACCGACTATTACTTAAATCATGGCTACGAAACCTTTTTTGTTTATGGAAGAAAACAAAAGCCCTTAGAGCGAAATGTAAGAAGAAAACTCGAGGAATTTAGGTGGAATAGGCTCTATCCGATCCTTAGGCTTTATGATTTTTTCGCTTTGGGGATCTATAAGTTCTTTAGTCCAGAGTGTTCACTTTATGAAAAGAATATTTCTGTGGATGTACCGGAGGATATCCGACACTTATCAACAAAAATTCTTTCCGCTCTATTTCTATTAAATGAATTAGGTTATGAAATTGTAATTAGGACAACTGTAAGTTCCATTCTTATGCCAGAAGTCATAGACAAAACCCTTTCGATAGCCGATTTAACTAAAGCAATATATGGAGGAAGAATTAATGATCAATCTGATGGATTCACTTATTCTTCTGGATCATTGACCATCTTTAACAATAAGTCTATTGAAGTTTTGAAAGCGCGAAAAACAAAAATTGACTTATCTCTAATTGATGACGTTGCAATTGGGAAATTCATGATCAAGCAAAGAATTTTTCCGTCTATAAGTCTTAAATACCTAGATATTAAAAATGAAAATGCCCTGCATGCCTTGGGAACTGAATTGGATATTGCTCAGATTCGATGTAAAACAGAGGGCCGTACTGGGGATAGATTTGATTCTGCATTAATGAAGGCAGCAATAAAAATGCTCAAAATCTGACTAATTCTTAGCATTTATGAAAATCTCACCTAAGTGATGTAGGTTTTCCTATAGTGGGGCCTTTAGCTCAGTCGGTAGAGCAACGGACTTTTAATCCGTGGGTCGTCGGTTCGATCCCGACAGGGCCCACGGCTCAGAGCGACACGCAGATTTGATTGCAGAATAGAACTTAGGTCGACAGAAGTTAGTTAAATACTCTAGCGAAACCAAAATTTCATGTTGCTTTTTGTTTAAGTTGACTGAAGAGACTCTAAATGACGTGCCTAAAAATTATGAGACTAGATAGCAAGATAAAGGAACACCAACCTTTCACCTGCGCCAATTCTGATTCGGCTATTATGTGAGTGCTAGAGTTAATGTGTAAAAATCGTATAAAGAGTGTTAAATATCACTTTTACGATAACATAAAGGAGGATTTCTTGGCAGGAATTAACGATTTAGATCTAGTTAAGTTCAGAGTTTCACAAAGTCTCCTATTTATTGGGCCACTTATCACTTTAGCGGTAAACCCTTGGACAAATTATGATCCAATATCCCTTCCGAAAGTTTTTGTACTGGCCACATCCGCTTTTGCAATCATTGCGCTAGCTTTGGGAAATTTTGGTAATTTCAAAAATTCTCTGCCTAGATCAGTTCAAATACTTGCAATATCTTTCGTGTTCTTTATGACACTCACTTTGCTCTTTAGTGGATCACCACTTAGCCAACAAATTTGGGGATCTTTTGGGAGAAATACTGGCTATCTAACTTATGTATCATTACTTTCAATTTTACTGGCTATGATTTGGGTAAGAAGTACGCAGTTTTACTTAAGGTTATCCTGGTTCTTTGTTCTCACAAGCATCCCTATGACCGTTTATTGTTTAATTCAGATAGCGGGAAAAGACCCAATACCGTGGAGTGAGTTTAATACCTTTGGCACTCTAGGTAACATCAATTTCCTTTCAGCATTCTTAGGCATGACCTCTATTGGAGCGCTGATCTTTGCACTTGA
>Ga0214923_10006629_pt1 | contig 12931 bp, 10 predicted proteins | sample LL1510_MetaG_FD_177993 | JGI IMG/M metagenome (GOLD analysis project Ga0214923, IMG submission 177993) | Freshwater microbial communities from Lake Lanier, Atlanta, Georgia, United States - LL-1510 | ecosystem: Environmental > Aquatic > Freshwater > Lake | place: USA: Georgia | collected...
CCATACATCCACCCTACCTCATTTAGACAAGGTGTTCAAAATAACGGGTACCTATCATTCTTGACCCTACAAATTTTCTACAGGCTTGTAGGTATTGCTCGCCTGAGCCAAAAACCACGGAGGGAACGATGCCCTGATAGATAGTTAATTTGTCACGATTCAAGAGCTCTGCAGATTCAAAATCATGATTTACGACATCGTAATCGATCATCAAGCCACCACCATTGTGGGCCATTGCTAACCACCTCATAAAACAATGATAGTCATATGGGATGGGATTGACGCTTGGGATCTGGGAAATCTCGGCTTTGAATTCGGGATAATAAGAGTGCGGTCGCGCGTCGTCTTCTGAAAGAACCACTAGCTCCCAGCCATTTCTTCCCCATGATTGCCTGCAAATTTCTATCAGGTCCAACTGAGAACACTTTCGATGCTTACACTGCTCTATCCTGTCAATTCTCTCGAAGTATGTGTAGCAGACTTTTTTCATGGGCAACTCGAATATGTTTTCACCCCGGCGGTTTTCCATTTGAAGCTCTTCTGGTCACGTCAGTGATCGAAGGGTAGCATGAAAATAGTAACCTATTTTTCGAAATTACTCTCGGAAATGTTTAAACCGGACTACGCCATGGTACTGCACCCTGACGACCTGGCAAAGATGAACCGAAATGGCTTTTTTTGTGAGGAGAAATCGCTGACGAGTGACGAGTACCGTCCACGATTCATCGGTTTAAGTTTTACCGTAATCGCGATTCGTAATCTTCATCGATGCTTTGAGGTAAGTTTTGAGAGCATCTGTACGATTCGAAAGATAAGATTCATGTTCTGGTCAAGCAGAGAATGGTCAGCGAGGCTAAGAGCCCTGGCACAGTTAACGATAGCACTACACTCGAGTGCAGAAGAACGGGCTATTTCAAAGAATCTTCTTCTATCCTGCGGTGAGGACTTGCCCGAGCCCTCTGCGATGTTAAGTGGTACTGATAGAGTGGCTTGTTTTAGCTGATCTCCAAGGTGAGCAAAACCCTTTGGAAGTTTATCGGTCAGCAGAATAGCTGCTGCTAGAAACTCCATAGCACACTGATAGACATCAAGTTTTTCGTATCCAAATTGTTCCGTCTTATAGATAATCGTTAAAAGTGAGCAGATGTTTCTCATATGAATGATGGGGGGAGCAGCAATAAGCCAGCAGACCTTTGCAAGCCTTGCATATAACACGAAAAGGAGGGTAACGAGGCGAGAGCGATTTCGGGAAGAGATGAATGGTGTGGTGCCTGGGAGGCGCTTTGAAGCGATTGTGAAACCGCTCTATCCAAAGAATGGCAACGGTGGTCCTCCGATAGGGGTGCCCATCGATAGGGCTTGCTTTGGACCTGAGGATCCCGGCGTAGATGATATTTGTTCGGAAATTATAACTGATTGGAGATAGCAAAAACGAGTCCAATCGATGGAGGCCTCTTAGCGAAACAGTTGGCTATAAAACACAACTGGTAACGGACCTCCATTTTTTGTATTCTGCGCATCGATGCACAGGTGCGCGGGCATCTTTACCACGGAACTGCGGCGTCCTACCGGCACTAACCCGCAGATAGATTCAGGGTAGATAAATGGCAAAGATATGCTAGAGCCTAAGATTTATTACTACATCGTTTGCCACGATCCGAGGCTAATAGACGAATGTGAAAAGAGCGTATCAGGGAAGTTGCCCGGTCTTCAGTATGTGTTGGTCGGCCGCCAGCCATATTCTTCGGTCTTGGACCGCGAAAAAATGATTGTCTGTAATGAGTTGTCAGACAATATTGAACATCTACCTAATCTTTGTTCCTTCACGGCATGGTACGCGATCAGAAAAAATAGACTCCCCACGGATGGATATGTCTGTCTATTGGAGTACGATTCTAAGGTAGGGACTAATTTCGACTCAATTAATAAACGATTGTTGAGTGAGCAGACAAATAACCGATTCATGTTGGGTTACCTGAAGGCCCCTGTAGATCACCCCGTTTTCCTGAAAAGCACACCCTGGCTAGAAATATCCCTACGACAAGAGCTCAATATAGATCTTGCAAGTCTTGTTGCTTGTCACAAACAAAAGAATCCCTTTTGGATCACGACCACCAATGTTACGATTCCTTGGTCGATATTTTCTGATTTTGTTGATTGGTATTTGCCGCTTACGAAAACATTTGCCCGAGACCCGTGGGGCGTCTTTGTCCAAGAGAGAGCTCTCTATGTGTACTCAGTTCTTCACCACCTAGAGATTAAATTTTCAGAGGTACAAATCCTAGACCATGCGGAATCAAAATCTCATGGGCTTGTTGATCTTTATGGAGATTTTCTAAAATTGAGGGGAAGTGGGGTTTTCAATCATGAGATGGAAAGTGATTATGATGTTCTCTATCGATATTTTATCGAGACCATGACTCATGGATCTTCTTGAATTTTCCAAGCAAGTTGTAGTCCCCGACGATTTTGACGCTCGCTTTTATGAGAAGAGTCATCCGGAAGTAGTAGGATTCTACAGGCAGGGTGCTATTGAACAGGGGGTGTCGAATGAACATCGGCTCTATTTTCATTTCGTGAAGTATGGCCGGAGGGGTGGATATTTCAAGAACTCGGTGGAACAAAAAATAGTACAGGCTTTTTTTCGACATCGCTTCGATCCCTCGCACGTTGCGGGAGACTTTGATGAAATTTTCTACGAAAAAATGTACCGCGAATCAACGCAGTACTATCAGCCCTTTTGTCAGCACAATGGAATACAAAGTCGTGAGCGCCTCTACCATCACTACAAATATCTTAAGAGACTAAGCCCTCTAATGATCTTCAAAAACGAGAGGGAGCTCGCTGACCACTTTAGGTTTATAGAGGCTCCAAAAGTAAAGATTATTCCACCAGCAAGGCTCGCGGTGGTGGTGCACGCCTATTACGAAGATATTTGGGAGAACGAGCTTTCGAAGGAACTAAAACTTATCGACATCGACTTTGATCTGTATGTCTCGGTTCCCGCCTCCAATCCCGAGTTAGCTAGGAAAATTAAGAGTGAATTCCCCGGCTCAGAAGTCCTTCTGGTTGATAACCGAGGAGCAGATATCTTGCCTTTTCTTGAGATCCTGAAAGGTATAGTCGCTGGGAGCAGAGCCTATGACTTCGTACTTAAACTCCACACAAAAAAAACCGCCACAGGCAATTTTTTATTGACGACGTACCTGCGCAGAGGCTGTTACAGAAATATGTGTGGTAATCTCGGTTTCATTCTCTCGATGATGAGGGGGGACGACCAACTGGGCATGGTGGGGGCTCCTCACACAAGGATTATTTTGCATCGAGAGGAAGATTATGCCAATTCAAGGAATTTTGATTGGGTCAGAGAGCGCTTAGGAATTTTAGATGATCGAATCGACTTCATTTTTGGAACTATGTTTATGATTCGATTCGAGATTTGCAAAGAGCTCGCAGTAGGAGACATTATCGGTAGGGATATCTTTCAGGACGGGCACCAACCCGATGGTACAACTGCCCATGCGTTTGAACGTATTTTTGCTAGCGTTGTTCGCGATCATAACAAGAGAATAGCGCTTTTGGATGAGTTGATTCCGATTGATGAGGGATAGAGGTATTTTTATCTGTGTGACCTGGTTCTTCCGCAAATCTAATTATGATAGAAATCAGGGGTAGTTAGCCTTAAACCAAAAGAGTCGGATGATAAAAGTGCCAAAAAATTTCTTTATCAGTTTTTGGGAGAGAAGCGGGTCAACGTTTCTAGTGGACCTCCTCAATCAGCATCCCCAAATAGTGTGCGAGCACGAGATTCTTGCAGGGGACGAAGCCGCCTCCTCGAGACACGTACCCTTCTCTCATGAAGATGCTTTGAAAGTATTAGATGCACTATACTCAAGCCCAGCAAAACCATGTCGAGGGTTTAAATTTAAATGTGGCGCGCAGCAGCTAAATTTTTCCAAATTGGCCCGGGAGCTTTACCAAAACAGGGCCGTGATCTTTCTCTATCGAAAAAATCTATTAAAGCTTTTTATTTCCAAGCTTAATCAATTGGCCCTTCATCAAAGGCATGGGGTCAGTAATATAAGCCAAGGGCAGGAGATCAGCCTCAAAGAGAAAATCCGTTGGGACAAAAGCCTCGAGTCTTACTTTTTCAGGTATCTCTATTGCACGTTGGCTCATAACGTTTGCGTCTACAAGAACATACTCAAAGCCCCGCACGATGTCCACGTTTTGTCTTATGAAGACCTTGTCGGCCAAACCGGCCAGAGTCTCGATTCAATTTTTAGATTTCTTCAAGTTGAAACAATGGGGTTGGGAAACCCGCCGTCGGGAATCGTAAAAATATCGAAGGACTCCATAGCAGAAAACTTTGAAGAGCCCGCGGCATTTCTTAGTTTTGTTGAAAAAACACCATTCAAAAATTATCTCTTCCACGACGGAGGTGACATTGATAGCTGGGAGAGTAGCTACAATATCAGAATTTCCGATTATCCCGAGATTTTGGAATTTGCAAGTAGTGTCTTTCCTATGAACACAGGCAATTTGTAGAGTGAAAACGATTAGTATTTTCGACATAGAGGTGGATCCTGACTTTGATGTAGTCTTTTATCAAAACACGTACCCGGAAACTCACGACTTTTACCAGCCGTATTGTGCTGAAAATGGCATAGACGATCGGCAAAGGCTCTTCTATCACTATGTTAACCACGGCGTGGAGGGACGCTATTTCAAAAGTCTAGCTCACATGCTCGTTGAAAAATTACGGCAGGGTGAACCATTGCCAGAGGACTTCTCCCCGCAAACATATCGAATGCTTAACTCTGATATGAGCAGCCTTTCGGATGTTGAGTTAATTCAACACTATCTCCTCCATGGTGTACATGAACAGAGGCGCTACCGATTATCCGCCGGAGATATGAGCATGTGTGGTAGGACACCTCTTTTTATTAATCATGATGTATCTCTCACTGGCGCGCCGATTTTTCTATATGAATTTGTAGCGTTTTTAAAAGATAGGAGAGTATTCAGTGATCCTATTATTGTGGATCCATACCCCAGCCAGCTATTCGCTCATTACGAGGTGACACGGTTGTACCATTACAACAACATAGAGCGACTGTCCGAATTGCTCTCAGCGTATAATCCGCCTCTTATTTACAGCAACTCGCTCAATCTCTTTTTCCAGCACAGTGAAAGGCTAAAGAAGTATCTTCCCAAGACGCTCTTTCACTTTCATGAGTCAATCGAGAACGTTCCACAACAAGCTCTCAAGCCCATACGGCAGCAGAAAATATATGTAGTAAGCTCCAGGATCTCAGAGCAATTCAGAAAAGCCGGATGTAAACATGTGTCTATTTTCCCACCCTTTATTAAAGAAGAAACACAAGCTCGGATACAAAAGGAAGCGAGAAAGTCGTGTTTTCTGAGAAATGCATTTAGAGGCATAGACAGGAGTCGGGTAGTTGTTGGTATGGCTGGGTCGATAGTAAAAAGAAAGGGCTTCTCGCTGTTTTACAAAACAGCCCAAAAAAATCCCGAAATAGAGTTTATCTGGGTTGGTGGCGAAGCAAACTGGAGGGTCAAAGCGGCGCAGTGTTATCAAGAAGATTTTGCGGAGCTTCCAAATTTGTTTCATGTGCCTTTTGACCAAAACCCCTATAAATATTTCTCAGTTTTTGATTATCTCTTTTTGACAAGCCTCAACGACCCATGCCCCATAGTTGTTCTTGAAGCCCTTGTGTTAAACAAAAACGTAGTAGTGCTGAAAGACAATATATACTGCGACCATTCCGCCGCAGGGCTACCTAATTATTTTCAAATCGATAACCGTGGTAAAAGCGAGGACGAAATCATTCATGAAGCCACTCGGCTATTTAGAGCGAAAGGTGGGGTAGAAAGTCAGAGTGGTAGGTACATAGCAGAGACGTTCACCGCGCCTCGGCTTCTCCAGGCTGACAGTAGTGTAGAGCACTATCTTATCCTGAGTTATTATCTGAGACCAGATGCGGTGGCCGAAATCGATTACTTCATAAACCTTCTCAACGGTTTTAACCTCATTCAGAGGCAGAAGTGGGGAATTGTCATCAGTGTTCAAGTGCCAGAGGGTGACGACATCAATCAGAGAAGGACCATCGACCGTTTCAATTCGGTGCTTAACCTTAAAAAGGTTTTCACACAGGTAAGTCGAGGCTGGGATTCCTTAGGGTTTATTACCGGGCTTGAATATGTTTTTTCGCAGTGTCAGGTCTCTTCAAAAACTCGAGTTGCCTACGTGCATAATAAATCCAATCTTCTCTGGAGGGATGAGTTGTTTAGAATACTCTATGAGTCACCTGATGATATTAATTCCTGTGATTCCTTGGTATCGCAACGGTTCTATGTTAACTGCGACAAGGACGATTTAAATAGAGAGCTCTTTAAGCGGTATCCGATCTTTTTAGAGGCGGTTGAAAAAGAATTCAGCTATATCCAGGGAGCATGTTTCATCAGTAAACTTGAATACCTGAAACCACTTTTTGAGGGCCGTGAATCAATTAAAGAAAACTTAACGGATGTTGACAAAATAGACGACTTTTGGCTTTCGATAATGAAAGACGATCTGATTTTTGAGCGGTACTATAATTTCTATCGGAATAACGTACATAACTCCCCTATCGATATGGAGTCTAAACAGCTCGTGAAAGAGGGTGTTGTTAAGAACTACTTCGAGCTTCTTCAAAAGTTTGGAATGAAAGGTATTCCCGATTGCCAATTTGAACATGCGCTCGAGCGATATGTCGGGTATCTGATTAGTCATGAAAAGAGGGTAAAAACCGTCTCTTGGTGGGACGGGGAATGACAGGGTATTTACCGTATGTGGGTCCCAATGCTCACTCGGTGCGTGTAGCGAGCTTCGCGCAGAGTTAGGCATAAACGCTCAATGGCTGGCCCCAAAGTTTGTTGTCCCGTACCATCTACTGATGACTAGGGCGCGTGTCGATTCCTTAACGATAGCAGTAGGATATCCACGAATTGACACTTTCACACTTCGCTCCCCTCGGTATGCTGATTGAATTTTTGATTATTTCACCGTGTTAAAAAATAGGCATAAAGCTCGATAAGATACCTGTATCTCTGGCACAAGCAGCGTTCGGAGCGCTGATTTTGAGCCGCATCGGGTTTGAATAGGTTGGGCAGTCTGTTAATATCGACAAAGTAGTCTAGCTTCTCTCAATCACCAAAGACGGCCTTGTTGTAGGTTCGTGTAAGGATTCTTTTGTGATTGTGAGGCTCTTTGTGTGTGGAGCCTATTATGCGATTTAGAATCGTCAGGAATTCCTCTGACGCCAGTACTATATCCAGTGAAAGATCTAATGAAAGACGGAACAGTAGGGAGACTCCTGAGCCGCTGGGACGGGAGTGCTACGGCGATATCGAGGCTCAGCTTGGATACACATTCGTTGATCGGGGCTGGCTCGAACGAGCGCTCACGCACCGGTCGGTACATATCAAAGGGCTCAAGAGCGACTACGAGCGCTTGGAATTTTTGGGCGACGCAGTGTTCGATCTCGCGGTCGCTCATCTCCTGCTAGACAAGCACCAGGAGGCACACGAGGGAGACCTCTCGAAGATGAGAGCCGCGCTTGTTAACACCAGCTCTCTTGCCGAGATTGCACGCCGCCTCAGCCTCGGCAAGTACATACGGCTAAGCCGGGGCGAGTTGGCGAGTGGTGGAGCAGATCGCTCCTCAATTCTGGCTGATGTGGTCGAGGCTGTGCTCGGTGCCGTGTATCGTGAGGGGGGTTACGATGCTGCGCGGGGGTGCGTTGAACGGCTCCTAGGTGAGCACATTGCAACCGTAACGCCGCGTGATCCAAAGACTGAGCTTCAGGAAGCACTTCATGCTTCCGGGAGCCAAGCGCCGATCTACCGGCTCGAGTGTGTTGAGGGACCGGAGCATTCGCCAGTATTTGTATCGGTTGTTGAGGTCGATGGACAGATCGTGGGACGGGGTCAGGGAACAACAAAGAAGGCTTCACAGCAGGCAGCTGCCGAGGAGGCTTTGACGCACCTCAAGGGAGGCGACGACCTGGATCAGCGCTTTATTCTCAAAACAGAGGATGGTTCGGGGGGGCGGAAGGATGATGAAGAGGGCGCCGGTGACTCCGAGCGTCCCGAGGAGGCCTCCAATGACGAGTAGTTTGCATATGCCGACAGTGTGTATCGTTGGGCGCACTAATGTTGGAAAGTCGACCCTGTTCAATGCCCTTGCCGGCCGGCGAAAAGCTGTTGTGAAGGATCAACCGGGAGTTACGCGCGATAGGTGTTTTGAGGTAGTGACCCGGTTTGATTTCCCCTTCAATCTGGTCGACACCGGGGCGCTGGTAGGGGAGGAATCGATAGCCTTGCATGAAGCTGTGCGCGCGCAGAGTGAGTTGGCGATCAAGCAGAGTGATCTCGTAATAGTTGTTTTCGATGGACTTCACGGTTTGCATCCCCTCGATAGTGAGGTGGTGGACCTGATCCGTCAGATCGGAAAGCCCGTAATCTATGTCGCCAACAAGTGCGAAAAACCTTCAGCAGCGATGACGTCAGCTGAGCTGTACATGCTCGGTGTGGACCATATCATCCCATTGAGTGCCGCGCATCGAAGGGGGATCCGGGATCTCATCGCTCGAATGGCAGAGATCCTTCAGCCAGCTGAGTTAAGTCTCGCTAATAGTCAGGATGAGGATGGGTATATTCCGGACGATTCGAGTGAGGAGCTATCGGGCGTGGAGTCTGATGCGGTGACCGAGACAGAGGAAGATCATCTATCAATCAACCTTGCTATTATCGGGAAGCCTAATGTTGGAAAGAGTACCTTCGTAAACACCCTGCTTGGAGAGGAACGCATGATCGTTTCTCCAATCGCTGGAACGACTCGCGATAGTATCAAGAGTGAGCTTATTCGAAATGGGCAGCCGTTTGAGATTGTTGACACCGCGGGATTAAGAAAGAAGGCCGGGGTGCGTGATAATTCGGTCGAGCGCTTCAGTAATATTAGGACCCTCCGTTCGTTGGCCCAGAGTGATGTCGCGGTCTTCCTCCTAGACGCCTCTGAGGGTATTCCAACTGAACAGGACGCGCGCATAGTGGGCCTTGCGCACGAAAAGGGCAAGAGTCTCGTTATCGTTGTAAATAAATGGGATCTGATTGAAAAGAATCCACGCATCGCTGAGGCGTATAGGTCAGCCATACGGTCAGTATTTAAATTCGCAGCTTATGCACCGGTATTGTTTGTTTCAGCGTTAACTGGCCAGAGGTGTCTTGCGGTCCTGGACACGGTGCAGGAGGTGTACACGGCATCGAAACGGCGATTGTCCACTCATGAAGTTAACAAGGTGTTCGGAGACGCATTCATCGCCAAGCCTCCCCCAGTCTATCGAGGTGTGCCGATAAAATTGTTGTATGCGACTCAGGTAGCAACGAAGCCACCCACTTTCGCGGTGTTCGTCAACCATCCTGAGCGATTACGCTTTAATTACGAACGCTACCTAAGAAATGTAGTGCGAAAGATATACCCGTTTCCGGGGAATGATATTCGTATTCTATTTCGCCGTCGGAGTGGTATCAATAACAATCGACGGCGCGCGGCCTAGCAGGGTGGTAAAAAATGATTTCCTGTTGCGCATTTCGATAGTTTGCCTGCGACGTCGTTGGAGACGCCGAAAAAATCCTCAACGTATCGCAGAAGATACGTCTGCGGTTTTTTCGTCATCTCCGCCTCGTTTCGTCAAAACTCTTTAAATAAGATCGGCGGGAAACCCCGTTCATGGGGGTTTCCCGGCCCGCTCCAAGCTTCATAGCGCGCAAATCGGCGCGCTCTTACGGGTCGCTCCAGGCACTTACGTGCCTGCGGTCGCCATCGAGGCGACCACGATCCCTCCGATTCAACCTCCTACCAGAGGTTTCCCGGAGGTCTCAAAATGCTCATGACGGAGCCCTTTTTCACCGCCCTGCCAGGCCCCTAATTGCAGGAAACTGCGTAGCAAACGGTGATTTCTCGGGGCAGAATCGTATCGAGATGCCTTCCACTCTGAAAATCTATTTTTGAGGCGAAAAAGCCCAATTTTCGGCGCTCGCAGTAGATGGTTTCATGCAGGACCTGGTCTGAGCGTTAGAGATCCTGTACTTCTTTTAACTCAATCCACTACGATGCGTGCCGATAACGACCTGTGCTTTTGAACCAGGCTGGGCGGGTTGTCGGTAGAAGAGAAAGCCGACGGATCCGAGTGCGGGCTGATCCTCCGCCCATTGGAGAAAACTCCCTGGTTTGTCATCGAGTATAATCAATTCATCCTGATACGATCCTGCAACCGTCTCTCCGATAGAGAATGAGGCCTGCTGCCCATCTCGTAAGCGGGTAGTACCCTGAAATTGGTCTAGTAGCATCTGCTCGAGGAGCGCCGTCGTATCTCGGGCGACCTCGAAATCGACACGAAGGGTCCCAGTATTGGTATTGGCGATCTGTTTGTACGTTAATCCAGCGATATTAAACTCGCGTACCGCTCTAAGAAACCGCACTAACTCCCCATCTCTCTCCTGAACGCACACATCGAAAGCGCAACGCACGTTTCTGGTGTAATCCATCCGCGCCGGCGCGCTAAGGGTCTCATTAAAAGTGCTTGGATCGACATTTGAACCCGACACGAGAGCGTATGAGAGTCCTTTATGCATCTCGGGGAAGAGCGAGTGTCTGCGCGAGAAGTTGTAACCTGCTAGCGCTAACGCACCAGAGGGCTCAAGCATCACTCCCTTCTGCGAATAGTAGTCGCGCATCGTACCAACGAGCGCATCGTGTGGGATTAAGATCACTTGATCGATCAGGGATGCAAGCCCTATGAAGGTTCTTCCTACGAGCGCAACTCGTGTACCATCAGCGATGGTGTCGGGGAGAGCTTTGACCGGCCTACCGAAGAACGCACCTACTACAGATGCTGGCGAGCTCTCATCAACTACACCGATCACCTCTGGCCGAGGAAAGCCCTCTGGCCAGCAGGCCTTGATAACGCTCGCAATTCCTGATGAAAGACCCCCTCCACCGATCGGGACGAAAATCCGAACGCTTTCAAATGAACGGCTCAAAGCGAGGTTACGGGTATGATCGATCAGCTCAAGTCCGATTGTGCCTTGGCCAGCCACAACAGCGTGCTCATCGAAGGGATGCACGAACCGCGCGCCGTCCAACACAGAGCGGCGTTCTTGCTGGGCGGCGCTGAGACATTCGTCAAATGTACCCCCAAGCCGAATAACTTTGGCTCCGAAGCGCTCGATATTCTGCACCTTCACGTCCGGCGCGTTCTCCGGGACGTAGATAATTGCACTCATGCCGAGTTGTTTGGCAGCATATGCTAGACCAGCTCCGTGATTGCCGGCTGATGCGGTCCACACGGTTGTTGCTCCCGAGGCCTGGGCGAGAAAGGCGCTGGCCAGGGCGCCGCGAGCTTTGTAGGCGTTGGTGGGATTTTGGGTGGCATCGGCAAGACATAATCCGTCTGAGCCAAGCGGGCCAAACCTCATGGTCAATTCATGTCTGCGCATTAAGAAAACAAGAGCTCGCGAGAGTTCGGCTAGTTGCTCTGCGTCATTCGACGCATCTTGTGTCGGTCGGGAATGTCGGTTGAGAGAGGTTGTAGCGGTGGGCATACTTCTACTACATTCTGAGATTCATTTTGGACACGTTAGGTTGGCGAAAAGGGGATTAGTTCACGACTGGGGTTCTGGGAAATAATCGCCACGGTTCGGGCAATTATCTCCAATCAAATCGAAATAATGGACATGCCTACCCGTGGGACGGGCGAGAATCTTGGCTGCGATGATACAGGGCACATATCCATTGTCCGGCACTATATGAGGGGAGCGGTTTGGCAGTCAACACCCCGCGCCACCTAGAGCCAATTCGCCTTGAGGTTAAACGATCAAAAACGATCTATAAAAGACAGCTGAGATGGCTCTCGGCACAGGCCGTTTAAGGGCCTCCTTCGTGCCGCCCCCTTTAACTGACTGTTCAAATCAATTTATCGGCGACAAGACGCAGATTTTTTTGGCTGAGAACGAGTTCCTTATGAGACGAAGATCGAGAACGTTCTTTTCGGCGATATTAAGCATGATCACTGGCGAGGAGGGGTCAGCTCGTAAAATGAGGTGACCTTTAATTGGTGGCACTTTAGAGTTCGTTTTGAGTGCTTCTTCGAGAAGTTGCGCCTGCGCTTTCTCGCCCTTGGCAGCCTGAATGCCTCTTAGCTGAGGCAGGGTCAAGATGGCAGTCGATGACTTGAGGCATTGATGCTCTCGTTTCACGAATATTCCGAGAGAAGGGGCCTGAACCGGGTGGCCATTGATCGAGACTACCTCGCCCTCAATCACGTATGGCTTAATGACCTTGGCGGTGTCGGGATTTAGTTGATTAGCGGTTAGGATCGTTGCCACTGTGCCAACGCCCTGCACAACGGGGGTGATACCGTAAAAACCGAGGAGTGAATCTTCCTGCTTACCCGTTCCGCGCACAGTTACTGTTAGGTAGGGATTCGTGTTATCAATGTTGACCGAGACTGCTCCGCGTTGTCCCAGCGCTAGTGTGAGGTTGCCCACCAACTTAAAAGTATTTTTTCCTATTACAGCCTGCGAGTAGGAGTTCTCAGCGGAGGGATCGAAGCGGATAAAAACGTGCGCTGAATTCGCGAGGGGGATTGTGGCTGGATTAAATTCCTGCGGAGGGATTGGCGTATCGAGCTGCACCACAAAGATCCCCTGAGCGCCATCGTCATTTCCCAATATGACCTTAGTTTTGCCGTCAGCACTCTGGTAGACCCCTGAACTGGCGGTTTGAATGAACTCGGCTTGCGGAGTTTGAGGCCACAGTGCCAAGGTAAAAAGGCACGCTGTTAGGATGAGTTTATTTTTCATTAAT
>Ga0214923_10006630_pt1 | contig 12930 bp, 13 predicted proteins | sample LL1510_MetaG_FD_177993 | JGI IMG/M metagenome (GOLD analysis project Ga0214923, IMG submission 177993) | Freshwater microbial communities from Lake Lanier, Atlanta, Georgia, United States - LL-1510 | ecosystem: Environmental > Aquatic > Freshwater > Lake | place: USA: Georgia | collected...
GAAAACCGAATTTACGAAGCAAAAAATCATCAAGAAAAAAGGAAACTTTTTATTCACTTTACTCTTTTTTCCCGGCACGCTTAGCTACTAATATTCCAATTTCGTAAAGCCCAATTATCGGTATGGAAACGATGATCTGTGAAAGGATATCAGGGGGTGTAATGACGGCAGCTAAAATGAGAATGACCACTATGGCATGCCGTCTGTATTTTTTAAGAAACCCCTCATCAATAAGACCAATTTTTGTAAGGAGGTAACTTACGATCGGCAGGAGGAACAATAATCCTGTATAGAATACAGTTGAAATGATCGTGCCCATATAGGAGCTTATGGTAAAATTATTTTCAATCGAGGAGCTGATTTGAAATGATGAGAAAAATTGTACGGTGAGAGGTGCAACAACGAAATAACCAAACAAAATTCCTGTGAAAAAACATAGGCTCACATAAAAAACCAAACCTCTTGCCAACTTTAATTCATTTTGTTTTAACCCAGGTTTTACAAATGACCACATTTGATAAAAGATATATGGGGAAGTGACAATAATTCCTCCCATCAAGCACATGGTCATTGCATAATTAAATTGGCCTGACATGGTCATGCTTTGCATCTTTACTGATGTGTCTTCTACACAGACGTTAAGCAAACGGCACATCAACTCGAACGATATGAAATCTTTATCTTTCATGGAAAGAAATAAGTGATTCATAATCCATTCTTGGAATATCCAAATTGCAATACCCACCAAGATAATGGCAACTGCAATGCGTACTAGGCGCCATCGCAACTCATCAAGATGTTGTAAGAACGTCATTTGCTTTTGATCTGCCATATTACAAAGATACGCAAATGGAAAATGTGTAAAATAAACAATGAACGTAATTTGTTTACGTTAAGTGGGGTGCATCTTTGTAAAAAAAATAATGAAAACAATTGAAATCCAAGAAATCCTCTTTTCCAACACTTCATCCATTGTTACGTGTAAAGGGCAATTACGACAAGGAAACCTATCTATTCATTCCTCTGTTCAAATCGACTTTAGCGAGCTTAACGTATTGTTGAATAAAATTTGTAGGATTTTCGGTAGTGAGGAAATTTACAAGATAATGGAGGAATTTGAAACACCTGAAGGACATTTTTTTAATCTCCCTTTATCTGGTAAATATTTTATGGAGCTTTCTCTCGACGAATTCTCAGAAGGCATGAAGCATCCTTTTCGGATTTGCGCCTAATTAGGGTTGAATGATTACCGTTTCTTCGTTGGTTTTCTCCGCTTCTATTTTAATAATACCTTGACCCTGACGATTTCCTTTGTAGGCTTCAATATCCAAAACCGCCACTCCGGCCTGACCTAATTGGTAAATCTCATTGTAATTGAATGTAGCAATACCTGCAGCATTGGTAAAAGCCGTATCATATACGACCACTTGGGAGGGACAATTGCATGTAGAAGTTCCATGAAGAACCACCATAGCTTGTTCCACTAAATTATTGCTTTCGTCTCGTACTTCAATTTTAGCAATGGTGTCTTCTTTTTTAACACAAGCGTTGAGACCAAGCATTAATACAGCAAAGGAAACAAGATAAATTAATTTGTTCATGATTTGTTAGTTAGGTAAATAAATGGTTTCTACGGCAGTCGTGTGTATTCGACAACGCGAGTACCCTGTGGCAATTTTATTGTTGTGCTTCACTATGATATCGAAGTATCCAGTCGTGTTATCTGGGCCAGAAGTATTAAAGTATTGATCCATATCTACTGAGGTAAAACCGGAACTGTTCGTGTAAGTAGTATCTACAAAAGGAAGCGTTGCAGGATTACTTTGTTGGTCTCCAATTACTACTACTTTTGCCCCACTCATCAACTGGTTTGAGGAAGAACGCACAAATACTTTCAAAATTGCAGGATCCTTTGATTTGCAAGAACCTATCACAATCAGAAGACCCGCTATTAAAAACAAAAACACTCCTTTTTTCATATTACTTTGTTATAATTTAAGCCTATCAAAGTTAAGACAAATTCTTTGTTTAACAAAATTTTCATTTTCGAACAAGCTATATTCGACATGAGCCTAGCAAACAAATTCCATTGAAAACCTTTACTTTTGTCTCTAACACTCAAACCATCTACGGCTTCGAAAAGTTACATTATGCTTGAAGAAATCCAAGAAATATTCATTCAAATATCCAAAGAACCCTTGGATAGTTTGGAAAAAACGGAACAATTTCGCTTGCGTTATCTCGGTGCAAAAGGTATATTAAAAGACTTATACCAACAATTGAAAGCGGTAAAACCCGAAAATAAACCTGCTGTGGGACAAGCGCTAAATACCCTACGGCAAGAAATTGAATCAAAGGTAACTGCTGCAACCTCTTCCCTTTCTGCAGAAGCAGAAGTGCATCAAAAACATGATTATACCCGCCCAACCCCCTCAGAAGGCATCGGAACCTTACACCCCCTTCGTTTGGTGACACAAGAAATCATGGCGGCTTTTGAGCGCATTGGATTTATTTTCTCGGAGGGTCCTGAAATTGAAGATGATTGGCACAACTTTTCTGCTTTAAATTTTCCGGAGGATCATCCCGCAAGAGACATGCAAGACACCTTTTTTCTTGCACCTCCTTTTGCACACTTTTCCCTTCGCACGCACACCAGTTCGGTGCAAGTACGTGTCATGGAATCCGAAACCCCACCCATTCGCACCATTTCTCCAGGAAGGGTATACCGGAACGAAGCCATTTCGGCACGTGCGCATTGTTTTTTTCACCAAATTGAAGGCTTGTATATCGATAAACACGTAACGATGGCAGATTTGATTCAAACGCTCGATTATTTTGCTAAAACCCTTTTTGGGGGTGAGGTAAAGATTCGATTACGCCCCTCTTACTTTCCTTTTACTGAACCCAGTGCGGAAGTAGATGTTTCCTGTACGCTTTGCCAAAGTAAGGGCTGTGCTGTATGTAAATATACGGGTTGGCTTGAAATTTTAGGATGCGGAATGGTTGACCCGAATGTATTAATTGCGTCAGGAATAGATACAGAGGAATATTCGGGATTTGCTTTTGGTATGGGGGTAGAGCGTATTGCGCAACTAAAATTCCGGGTAAATGATCTTCGCTTATATTCGGAAAATGACCTTCGTTTTTTACAACAATTTCATCTTTAATATATGGAGTTCCTTAACCTTTTACCCGAAACACATTTAGAAGAAATAGAAACGCGAAGCAGGTTGAAAACCCAAGTGCTTTTTAAGCACTCTACCCGTTGCATTGTCTCTTCAATGGCACTTATGAAGCTTCGATCTTGTAGCGTCGATGCCGATTGTTGGATATTGGATTTATTGCGTTTTAGGGAAATATCGAACGACATTGCTAAACGCTATGCCATACCGCATCAATCCCCTCAAATCATCGTATTGCAGGATGAAAAGGTTGTTTTAAACGCTTCTCACGAGCAAATTGACTGCGATAAAATTCCTTAAACTATGCGAAACAAAAAATCTTACCTTATCATTGGCCTTCTGGTGGTCGTAGCAGGCGCTTTTGTCTATAGCACTTTTAACCCGTCAAGTGTGGATACTAGCACCCCTCAATTAAACGCTTATTTTACGAATCCTGGCAACTTCACCGTGGCCTACCAAAAAAACTTTTCTGCCCCTTTGACGGTGCTTCCAGAACAAAAAAAGATATCGGTTTTTCTCAACGATAGTTTGATCTTTGAACAAAACAAACCCTCCAAATCCCTTCCGATTTCAATTCTCACCAAAGGGTTGTCCTTAGGTGCCTACCGACTTCGTGTAATTTCAACGGCAAATGACGGTACCATCACGGAAGACGAACGCGTATTAACCGTCGTTTCTGATATAGTTCCAGCGAATTGGAACTTAAGTATTTTAAAATCCTATCCTCACAATGATTCCTCATTTACTCAAGGACTTGTTTTTTCAGAAGGAAAAATGTTCGAAGGAACGGGAGACCCGATGAATATCGGTGCCACTTTCGTCGGGGAGGTAGAGTTATCCACGGGAAAAATACTAAGACGACGCACCAAGGCCACACCAATTTTTGGCGAAGGCATTACGGTATTAAACGGCGAGTTGTTTCAAATTACGTGGAAAAACGATTCGTGTTTTGTTTACGATGAACGAACATTAAAACCATTGCGCACCCATAATTATACTGGTGAAGGTTGGGGGCTTACCCATGATGGCAAACACCTTATTATGTCAGACGGAACATCTCGTATAACTTTTCGAAATCCAAGATCTTTTGAAATCCAAAGAACAATTGATGTATATAACCACCAAGGCCCCATTTTACAACTCAACGAGTTAGAATACATCGATGGATTGTTGTATGCGAATGTTTGGATGAGCAATGTCATTGCTGTTATTGACCCCAAAAATGGACGCGTTGTTGCGACTATTGATGCCACCGACTTGGTAAAAACAGGCAAAGGAAGTGGCGAAGTATTGAATGGTATTGCCTACAATTCGAAATCTAATAAAACCTATCTGACTGGGAAATATTGGCCTTCCATTTTTGAAGTTCAAATTTCTAGAAACTAGGGTTTTTTCACTAATAAAGATTCTTGTACTTCGTTGTTGCTTTTTACGCGTAAATTGTATGTTCCTGGACCCCAATAAGAATAATCAACCATTTGATTTGGCGCCGTAATATCTAATTCAATAAAGGGAGAACCGTCTTTTTCGATCCAAACTCTTTGTTTTTCCAAATTCAAATTTGCAAATTCAAACCGAATTCGATGGTGCATTTCTGGTACACAACGGACCCAGGCCAAAGACCTCAGCGAAGCGGTCTCAACGGCGTTGAGCCCTGGAATAGACCACGCTCGGATGTAATCAATTTTGTACTGCTGAGGGAAAATTGTTCTTCGGTCTGGTCCGGGAGAAAAAGGGCCGTTGTCCATGGCAAGTGAAAAATTAGCAATCAGATTCATTTCCGTCACGAAAGGTGCTTCATGCCACGCGACAAGCTTATCGTTGTAATAGAAAAACACTCCTTCTGGGGTCCATAATCCCGCCAACGTAATCCATGTTTCAGTAATTTTTTCTTTTGTTTTCACCCAATGACCAAAGGGTTGGTCAAACACCCCCCACTTGCGCACCCTATCGCAACGATTAGGGCAATGCACATCAACGTGATAGGACTTGTCCCTTTCACCTTTCGCCTCTATAATGTCGATTTCCTCATTTGGTTTTCCCCCATATAGCCAAAAAGCTGGCCAATACCCTTGTCCCCTTGGCAACCAACATCGGCATTCGAAATAACCGTATTTAAAAGTCTGTTTACTCCACAAGGCGGAGGTTAATCTTTTGATTTCTAATTTCTTATCTTCACGTTGGCGTTGGAGACGTTCTACTTGTTCTTGGTTCATCATCCAATCGGGAAAATTCCGCCATTGCGAAACCGTGTCCACCCATAGTTCAAGCAAGCCTGATTTTTGAACCGTCATACTAGGATCTGTGTAGGTTTTAGCGTCCAAAGAAAGCCCACCCCAAGGATAGTAGTTGTACCAAAGTTCTTGGTTAATCGTGTTGCCTGTAAAATCGTCTATTAATACCGCATTCCCCTTCACTATTTTATTCTCCAACAAAGCAAATACGAAAGGCTCTTGTCCGTTTACAAAACTCAAGGTAAAAAACAACACGAATGGCAGAGCAAGAGATGCGTGCATATTCTTTTTTTCATCCTAAGTTACGCAGAGAAAATGAAGTACATTCCTTATTTTCGTGTAAGATGACGAAAAAAGTGATCTTTGCCTGTATTTTGCTTCCTTGGATTTCGATGTATTGTCAAACTTCTTGGTCACCCTACACAAAGGTATTTTTTCCAACAACGGAAGAACAACTGCTTGACACAATGTCTGTTTTGCCGGGTAGCCTTAGGTGTTATGTGAACGACACCTTGCTAAAATCTCCACAATTTACAGTGGATTATGTCACAAAAAAGATTCGTTTTTCGGGTGATATCAAGGATAGCGTTAAAGTAAATTATACGCGCTTAAATGCCAATTTAACTATCAATTATCAACGGTTTGATACCTCTCTGATTCATCGCCGAGGGCAAGAAAATTTATTTCAAATTAGCCCTACAGACACCGATTTGAATTCCTATTTTGGGGGCATTGAATTGGCGAAAAAAGGAAGCATATCAAGAGGCATTAGTTTCGGTAACCAGCAAAACTTGGGTATAAATTCGACCTTGAATTTAGAGTTAAGCGGTCAATTAAGCGATCGTTTAAATGTGCTTGCCTCGGTATCCGATGCCAACATTCCCATACAACCTGATGGCAATACCAATAAACTGCAGGAATTTGATCAAGTATTCATCCAAATTTACAACGACCAATTAAAACTCGTGGCAGGAGATTTCTGGTGTGCTAAACCTTATGGATATTATATGAATTACCGAAAACGTGGACAGGGCGTTTCCAATACGGTAGAACTTAAAAAAGAAAAAGGCTCCTTGTTTTTTCAAACCAGCGCGGGGTTATCCAAGGGGAAATTTCAGCGCCAAATTCTTTCAGGAATCGAAAACAATCAAGGTCCATATCGCTTGCGAGGGGCGGAAAATGAACCTTTCATCGTGGTGTTATCTGGTACGGAAAAAGTGTATTTGGATGGAAGGTTGTTGGCGCGTGGACAAGAGTTCGATTATACCATTGACTACAACTCGGCGGAGCTGGTATTTACGCCAAAGAATTTAATTACCAAAGACATACGTATCGTGGTGGAATTTCAATATTCTGACCAATCTTATGCCCGTGCATTGTGGCAACAAAGCGTGAAATACAGCACGAAATCAACCGTTGTATTTGTGAACGGCTATCAAGAACAAGATTTAAAAAACCAGCCTCTTCAGCTTAGCCTTGATGGCAAAAACAAAGCCTTCCTTTCCAATGTAGGCGACAGTTTGCAACTTGCTGTTTTGCCGACATTGGACTCTGTTGGTTTTTTAACCAATCAAAACTTGTATGCGCTTCGTGATTCACTTGGGTATGATTCTATACTGGTGTTTTCTGTGGCCCCCGACTCTGCCTTATTTCGCGCGACATTTACAAAAGTAGGGATGCACAACGGGGATTATATATTTGAAAAGACCACGGCCTTTGGCCCCGTATACCGTTGGATAGAACCCTTGAATGGCATATCTCAGGGGGATTACGCCCCCGTACAGCGGTTCATAACCCCTAAGCGTCGAAGAATGATAAATGCTGGGTTATCACAAAATATAGGGAAAAACTGGAAGATTTCTCAAGAATTCTCTGCAAGTGAAACGGATCTTAATCTTTTTTCAAAAAAGGACAACCTCAACGATTGGGGTTACGGCAGCCACACGCGTTTGGTGCACGAGAAGCAACCTACAAAAAAGGGATGGAAAAACCGTACCCAGGCTGAATTTGAACTTTTAAGTACGTGGTTTAATCCTATTGAACCTTATCGAAAGGTAGAATTTGACCGCGACTGGAATATTAGAGGCCTTGGGCTAAGCGGTCAACAGCGCTTTGGCTTTATAGAGCAAAACTTTGAGCATGACACAAAGGGAAAAGCACAATTCAAAGTGCAATCTTTTGGAATCGGCAAGCAGTATGAGGGACAGAGAATCTATTCTGAAGGTGCCTTGAAAAACAAACGGCTAAGCGCCGTGTGGGACGCCAGTGCCCTTCGGTCCTCGCTAGCAAAAAAAAGCACCTATATTCGCCACCGTTGTGACCTTGTTTACACAGGTAAATTCTTAAAAATAGGCTTCAAAGACGATCAAGAATTCAACCTGCGAGATACGCTTGTGGGGAAGAGTTCTTTAAGTTATGGTTTTTTTGATTACCAACTTTATTTAGAAAATGCAGATAGTTCAAAAAATAAAATACGGATATTTCTACGCGATCGATTGGATTATAAACCTACCAATTCAAGATTCCAGCAAGCGGCAAGGGGAACTTCGGTTGGAGCAATGCTTCAGCATAAAACCGCCAAAGGGAATGGCTTTCAAAGTACACTTGCCTACCGCAGTTTAATGCCAACGGATAGCACACTTATCTCGTTTGTTCCCGACCAATCCATAGTAGGCCGATTAGAATTTGTATTCAAAGGGCTGAAGGGGGCCTTAACGCTCAACAGTTATTATGAAATCAACTCGGGTTTAGAGCAAAAACGGTCATTTATTTACCTGGAAGTAAATGCTGGTCAAGGAAATTACACCTGGATAGATTACAACAACGACGGCGTAAAAGACCTCAACGAATTTGAAATTGCAGCCTATGTCGATCAGGCAAATTACATCCGTGTCTTTACGCCCAGCAACGATTATCAAAAAACATACAGCAATGAATTCAACCAAAGCCTTTTTTGGCGACCAGAAATACTTTGGTCTAAAAAAACGGGCTTATTAAAAGCTTTATCGGTGTTGTCGAACCAATTCAGAATGCGCTCTGTTAGAAAACTAGACCAACTTTATGCTCCTGAACTTTGGAATCCATTTCAATCAGAACTTACTTCTGCATCCTTGATTTCTTCCAATTATTCACTAAAAAACACCGTTTTTTTATTTCGTACTTCTTCTAAAGTGAATATTCAATACGATGTGCATAAAGCCGTAAATAAAAACTTATTGGCCAATGGTTTCGATGGGCGATCATTATCCTACCAATCGTTTATGATACGTTGGAACATCATTCCCTCTATTTCAATCAAATCAGAATACCAGCAAGGCAAAAAAAGTTCAGTTGTAGACTATACATCCGGAAGGAATTATGACATCACCTATGCTTATTCTCATTCAGAAATTTCCTACCAACCCTCCACAAATTATAGGTTTGGGGCCTCCTTTAAGATTGGCGAAAAGGAAAATGCACCTTTGTATGGTATGGCATGGCTTAAAAACTACGAAATAGGTGCCACGTTTAAATATAACACAACACAAAAAGGGAGCTTGCAAGCGGATATGAAATACCTGAAATTACAGTATACTGGATCCAACCAAGGCGCCATCGCCTTCGAAATGTTAGAGTCGTTGCAACCCGGCGAAAATTATACTTGGTCCATCCTTTGGCAAAGGTCTTTAGGGAAAAACCTCCAACTTAATATACAATACAGTGGGAGAAAACCAGCCAACCGCGGTGCAATCCATAATGGTGCGATGGAATTGAGGGCGTTTTTCTAATTCAGAAGGGAAAAATCAAGTCACGTAAAGCAACGAATCCAAGTAAATGCTTAGAAAATATAATCACAAGAGGGTTGGGTTACTTGAAAATTAATCGATATATATCATTTCCGTTCACATACAACATCAACCCCAGCAGCAGGAAAAAACCGATATATTGTGCGTACTCTAAAATTTTCCGCGGGGCTTCTTTACCCGTTATCCACTCATAGATTAAAAACACGACATGACCACCGTCTAACGCTGGTATGGGGAGAATATTCATGAAGGCAAGCGCAAAGGATAAAAAGGCGGTAATTGACCAAAATGACCTCCAATCCCAAACCGGAGAGAACATTTCTCCGATTCTAGTAAACCCACCCAATTGGGATGCACCTTTTTTAGTAAATACAAATTTAAATTGGGCCACATAATCACTTAGCATTTGGGCTCCACCGAAAATTCCTTTATGCAAGCCACCAAGGAAACCATATGCCACTTGTTTCACTGAATTTGTGTCTGATGTCCCTTTAAACGCGGGCATGAAGCCTATGGTCCCCTCTTCTGAAACGCTAACTTTCAAGTTTAGTGTATCGTTGTTTCTTAACAATTGCATACTGGCGCTCTTGCCTTTTAGCGAATAAAGTCGGCTCTGTAATTCATCAAAATACTTCAACTTTGCACCATTGATAGCCAAAATACTGTCTCCCGCTTTCATGCCAGCAAGGGAGGCATTACTTTTTTCAAGTACAGAATCAACTTTAGATAAATAGACTCTAAAACTTGCCACGTTCATTGCCCCGTGTTGAAATAATTGTTGATCCAGATCATCTGGAAGCTGTACACGAACACGATTGCCCTTTCTAATTAGGGTGAGTTCCTTGCCATTGCGCAATAATAACCCCTTGTTGATGTCTTCAAAACTTGAAATTGGAGCCCCATCAACTTCAATAATCTTGTCACCGGAATACACCCCATACTTTTCTAAATAAGGATGAATAGCCATTCCGTGTTGAATTTGATTGATATTTATTTTGCTACCGCCCCAAACCCAAGCAATGGCGCTGTAAATTAAGAATCCTGCAACTAAATTCACCGTTACTCCTCCCACCATGATAATGAGGCGTTGCCAAACTTTTTTGGCGCGAAATTCATTCGGTTTTGGTGCTTGATCTAACTGCTCCTTGTCCATAGACTCATCTACCATTCCTGCAATTTTCACATATCCACCTAGCGGAAGCCAACCTATTCCCCATTCTGTAGTGTTCTGTTCTTCCTCCCAATTATCTGGTGCTTTTTTAGAGAAAAAGGAAAATTTTCGCACCCCATTTACCTTCTTATATCGGAAAAGAGAAAACCAGGGATTGAAGAAAAGGTAAAACCTTTCCACCTTTGTTTTAAAAAGCCGTGCTGGAATAAAATGTCCAAATTCATGAATAGTCACCAAAAAAGCCAGTGACAAAATAAGCTGCGCCGCTTTGATTAAAATTTCATTTACACCCATCGCTCTAATTTAGAGGGCAAATATAGGGCGTTTTTTTAGTGTATTTTATTAAAGTTTGTCGTATATGGGGATTCGTAAATTTGGATTTAAGAAATTATTTTAGAAACTGCCTAGATATCCTTAATTTCGTCACCCTACTTTCTATGTCTGAAACACTCATTATAATTCCTACCTACAACGAAAGAGAGAATGTTGCGCTAATCGTAGAGGCCGTTTTTAACGAGGTGGATGGCGTGAGCATCCTTTTTGTCGATGATAATTCTCCAGATGGCACGCAGCAAGAAATTGAAAAGTTGATGGAAAAATATCCTGAACAAATCTTTATGCTAAGACGAGCAGGAAAATTAGGGTTGGGAACCGCTTATATTGCAGGATTTAAGTGGGCTTTAGAAAGGTCGTATGCCTACATTTTTGAAATGGACTGTGATTTTTCTCACAATCCGAAAGACATCCTTCGCTTGCAAAAACGTTGCATGAATGGTGCGGATTTAGCGGTGGGTTCACGATACTGCAAAGGGGGGAAAATTGAAAATTGGCCTTTTAGCCGTTGGTTGTTGTCCTATTTTGCTAATGTATATGTACGCCTTGTACTTTGGTTAAAAATAAAAGATTCTACAGCGGGATTTAAATGTTATCGCAGTGAGGCACTGGCTTCTATTGCTTTGGAACAAATTAATTTTAAAGGTTATGCGTTTCAAATTTGTATGAAATATGCCATAGTTAAAAAGAATTTACATGTTGAGGAAGTGCCCATTACGTTCAAAGACCGCCTTTATGGAGATTCAAAAATGAGTTCTGGTATTTTCAAAGAAGCGCTTTTTGGTGTTTGGAAAATGAGAAATATGCGGTTTTAATGGGGCGAAATTTGTTTCAATCTTTCCGACAATTTACGTTATGCCTTCTTTTGATCAGCGCATGTTCCACCTCTGACTCATCCAAATCCTTACTTGAAAAAGAGAAGATGATTGCCGTTATGTCTGAAGTATATCTTGTAGAGATGCACTATCAAAAAGCCTTAGGTATCCCTGCTTTGTATTACCCTCCAATGGACAGTGCATTATCCGTGATTTTTAAAAACCATGGTATTACCCGAAAGGATTATGAGCAGAGTTTTGAATACTATGTGAATCAGCCCAAATTATTCAAAGAAATGAACGAAAAAATAATCGAAAAATACAACAAATCTTTATCACAATAAGGTTATATCGTCTTGGTCTAATCGGTTTAAATGTTCAGCTAAATCTCGTAACAGGGCCTTTTTGGGGTCGTCTTTTTCGCTTGGTTGGCTCAGAAAATCTTTCACAAGGCAAATGGCGTCCAGCATCTTTTCCTCTTGAAAAGGCCCTTCCATTTGTTCGATCACCGTCAAACACTCTAAGGTCAACATGTAGTCGCCTTGTCCTGCCCAAAGCACAAATTCGATTAAATAGGGAGAAAAATCAATACGAGAATTCCACAAAATATTTATAATTTGTGCTTTCTTACTCAAGTTGTTTTCTGCATGAACGATGCCCCACCATGCTTCTCGAATGCCTTTTTTTGTGATCGACGACAAGAATAGATGAAGTCTTCTTTTTTTAAAATCAACAGGGGTTTCTAAATAAAATTCTGTCAACCTTCCAAGCAAGGAAAGTGTTCCTTTTTCTTCTAGAGATGCAAGACCCGTTCGAAATGTTTCTTCCTCTTCGGCATTTAACCATGCCCATGAATCATCCTTTTTTTTCGGCATTTTTTTCTATTGCTTTTGTAATGATTATAAATGCTTCTACGCTTAATTGTTCTGGACGTTTTGTCGACAATTCCTCAGGGAATTCGCCCTCGTTAACAATGGCTTTCAAAGCGTTTTTTATTGTTTTTCTCCTTTGGTTAAATGCGGTTTTTACAACAGTAAAAAAAAGGGATTCATCACAATCCAAGTGCTTGCGGTGGTTGCGTACACATCGAATCACACCCGAGTTGACTTTTGGTGGGGGGAAGAAGGATCCAGGCTCTATGGAAAACAAGTATTCGACTGTATAGTAGGCTTGCATCAAGACACTTAAAATCCCGTATTCCTTACTTCCTGGCGGTTCAGCGATTCTTCGTGCCACTTCTTTTTGAAACATGCCTAAAATGAACGGGATTTGCTGCCGATGCGCCAAACACTTGAACAGGATTTGCGAAGAAATGTTGTAGGGGAAATTCCCCACAACGAAAATTGGACTCTCATGAAAATAATGCGTAAGATCAGCACGTAAAAAATCCGCTAAATGAGCCCCCGTAAA
>Ga0214923_10006631_pt1 | contig 12929 bp, 14 predicted proteins | sample LL1510_MetaG_FD_177993 | JGI IMG/M metagenome (GOLD analysis project Ga0214923, IMG submission 177993) | Freshwater microbial communities from Lake Lanier, Atlanta, Georgia, United States - LL-1510 | ecosystem: Environmental > Aquatic > Freshwater > Lake | place: USA: Georgia | collected...
GGAGCCTGTTGTTGGGGAGGCTTTGGTTTTGCCTAAAGACCTGGGCAAGGTATCGTTGCTTAGCAGTGGCCCTCGTTTTGCTTGTGCGCTTAACTTGGCAAAAGCTGTTAAATGTTGGGCATCAACTGATTACGATCAAGCTGGTTTGGTTACCAATGTACCTAAAGGATTGGGGCAATCCACTCTTGTTACATCTTTGTCCTCGGGAGGAGATGCTGTATGCGCGATTAGCAGCGTTTCTGCTTTGCTTTGTTGGGGTGACAATTCCGCTGGTAAACTTGATGGGCTGCCGGTTGGTATTATCCAAGGGCGCATAATCAAGAGCAGCGCTCCTAATAGTTTTACTACTGATTCAGCATCCTGGACTTGGGGTAACCAACCCAATATTTTTAGTCAGCAGTGGCAGCGAAGTCTGGATGGAGGTAAGACCTGGAATAATATCACTGGCGCCAATCAAATGACTTACATTGCTTCTAATTCTGATAAAGGCAAGCTGGTACGACTTTGTATAACAGCAAGTAATCCTAACGGCTCCGGCACGAGTTGTTCGATTCTGAGTGCTCCCCGAGTTGAGGTCAGTATTAAAGATTCACTGACTAAAGCAGACGGCAAGTTGGATGACCAGGACACAGCTAGTAGCGTTACCTATCTCTGGCAGCGGTGGAACTCAGCAAACCAAACCTGGGCTGGAATACCCAAAGCCACTGGTCTGTCTAGGACTCCAGATACTGCAGACAAGAGTGCCGGCTGGATTAGATTCTGCGCTCAAGGCACTAGCCTCATTGGCGTCGGCCCAGTAGAATGCTCTGACCCATTAGGTAAGATAGTCGTTAACTCGGAAACTCTGGAAAGTAGCGTGGGAATATTGCAATCAGGGCTTAAACTTCAATTCGCTGCTGGTTTTAAAATTAACAGTATTTACGAGCCCGATTCTTATGATGAGGATATAAAAAGCTTTGGCATTGGGTTTGGTGAAGAGCCTTATCTGCCTACTCTACAGCCTGCTTATCAATGGCAACGAGCTGATAGAACTGAAAACGGGGCAGCTCAAAAATGGACTTCAATCCCTGGGGCGATAACGGCTTCTTATACTCCTTCCGGTTTAGACCAAGGTAAAGACCTGCGTATGTGCTTAAACTTTACGGGTGCTATGGGGAGTGCTGGGCCGCAATGCTTTCTTTCTTACAGCAGCCCCTATTTTCTTATTCCTCCTTTGCAGCCGTCTACTCCTATATCATCAGGAACTCCGTTTTCCGCAGACCTAAGCGCTGACTGGTCGCCGGAAGCACCGATAACCACACCAACTTATAAATGGCAATCCGCCCTGACTTACAGTGGGGCATGGACTACAGTTTCAGGGGCGACTAAAACCAGTTGGACAGCGCCGAATTCCTATAAGGGTAAGTATATTCGTTTCTGTCTGCAGGCCTCTAACCTACTGGGTCCCGCAGAATCATGCAGCGACCCTTACGGTCCTCCCCTGCTTGATGGACTGCCTCAGCTCGTTCTGTCAGGTAAGTCCTTGGCTATTGATCAAGGCACCACCGACGAACCCGCCCTTAATTGGTTGATTGAACCGGCCTCAACCACTTACCGTTGGAGCAGGGCTAACTCGGCGAGTGGACCCTGGGTAGTAATCGGCGGCGCTGGCGGAGCCAGCTACCTTCCTGGTAGTGCAGATAAAGGTAAGTATTTGCGAGCTTGCCTCCAGGGCACAAACACTTGGGGCACTGGCGTGGAAGCCTGTTCTGCTGCGCGGAAAAACTAGTGGGCCCCCTGGGACTCGAACCCAGCCCGCCGGATTAAAAGTCCGGTGCTCTAACCAGATGAGCTAGAGGCCCAACAACAATCTATCAGCTTTCAGAATTGTGGGACCTCAGAGGCAGCTCTTAATTCTTGGGGGTCTCTAACCTGATAGACTGTAAGAGAGAGCGCATAAAAACCAAGGAGCGATAGCAGAAATGTCGATTACACAACTTCTAATCAATAACAAGCAAAAGCCTGTCCTTCCGGCTGTAGGTAATAAGCAGGCACGGAGCTGTCTGAGTTTGCACACCAACATCAGAGCTTTGAGCGGGACTCCGTTTCTTCCTAAGGGCACCGAGGAGAAGCTGGTTGCAGTGCCTGATGCAGCTTATTTCCTGCCCGACCATCCGGCCCTGGGAGTGTTTCGGTATGGGAATGAGTGGCGTGTAGCTCATAATATGGGGATTGTCGGCTATTCTCCCTCTGAACTGGTCGATGCCGAAGCCGCTGCTATCTGCCATGGATTCTTCCTACAGAACTTTGGGAATGTCCTTGCTTGGGCGGCAGGAGCCTACCAGGAAGCGATGGAGTCCAAAGGGTGGCTTGATTCAAATGGCCTGAACGATCAGGTATTCCAGAGCAAGAAGGACGCTGTGGATTGCTTGCTTTGGTATCTGGCAACCCGCAAGCCAGACTAGAGGTCGCTTTTTTCTGGGAACCAACGAAGCTGATAAGGTGTTAGAAGAGCAAAGAAAATAAGGAGCAATCTTCGAAATGGGTATGAATATGGATGATCTGGAAGGCATGGGAATCAGGTTCAACGAGGAGACGAACACAATCAGCATTTGTGAGGACGGACAGGAAAAGATTCGCGTTCAGCTGCCCGAGGGTGCAGATCTCGAAGAGGTGATGGAGGCACTGGTAGACCAAATGAGCCTGTCTAGGATGAGCGGAGCAGAGGCCTGCGCTCAAGTTCGCGATGATATCGACCTGGTGGATGATGCCCTAATCGATATGATCGAAAACGATGACCGGGAAAGCGACGAGGCGGCAGTTCATGCCCTTGGCGCGGCCACCAAGAACATTGTCTTGCTGATGAGTTCTGTGTGCGAGAACGAGCAGGAAGAGGAGTATGTGGCCCAGAGCATCATCAACCCTCTGGGTGTGATCTCCAAGGAACTTCTGCTTTCAGCTACCGGGGCTAAAGAGCTGAGTCGCGACGAGATGATGCTGATCGCATCCGATTGGCTTCCAATTCGGGCAGCTGTGGAAGGTATTCTGGAAGAAATCGAGTAGCATCCAAAACTATCATTATTCTCGAAGAGGCTCCTCGGGGGAGCCTCTTTTTTTGGCGACTCGCATAATCCAATTTGCCGGTTGTCTGATATACTGAACGTATGACCTATTATCCTGGTATTGCATGGGGCGGCGGGAAGCGCAGTAACAGCATTCCGATTACCCCCGAAGATCGAAAGCGCATGAAGAAGGAAGCCGAGAAGGCTAAGAAAGATCAGCCTGCGCCTCGTTCTTCAACCAACAACTAAAAGTATTCTGGGCAGGGGCGCTTTTCTAAGAGTGCCTACTACCTGCTTTGAATACAGGGAAGACCCGCTCCGAGCGGGTCTTTTTTTGATCGTTTCTAGTACCTTTCAGCCAAAGCTGATAATGTGGTAATAGAAGCAACCGAGCGATAGGAAAAGTCAAATGATAGGCAGTCTGCTTTACAGCCAGGGATTTAATTCTCATTCCACCTACACAACAGTTATGACCTGTTTGCTGGCGGCGGTTTTTCTGTTTATGACGCTTATAGCGTTGGTGACTACCTTCCAAAAGATTCTAAATGCTTCAGAGCCAGATGAAGTTTTCTTTGAGCGGGATCAAATGGACCTTTCGGGTTTGGAAGAAAGCCGGAATGACCTTTCAGAGAGTGAGATGGTCAGCGGTATTATCCAGGGCTATCTCTCATTGGAGCCAGAGCTGCGCCAGCACATCCGAGAGGTTGGTATCAGCTCCCAGGACTGGCAGAACGGAGATCAGGCTCGTTGTGCTGGAATGGTCTTTCGCCCGGAGGCAGAGAGGCTGGACCGTTTCTCAGGCCTGAAAGTAGATATCAGTCAGCATACCATCTCCCAGTTTTGTCCTGGCGGCAAGCCCGACCCAGCTGTTTTTGCCAATGCTCTGAGCGGTGTGGTTTATAACTCGTGTCGGGAGACCAGGGAGCGTGCTGCGGTGGTCGGCGTGGGCGCCCCAGCTAATAACCTCGGACCTCTAGCTGGCGGTATTACAGGTATCAGCTAAGGTAGGATTCTCTCCTCCTAAGGGCTTGAGTAGCTTGTCTAAGCCGAAAAGTGCTGGCCTGCCCGGAATCTTTCTATGAGCATTTTCACACAAAAGCTGGCGCGTAATAGGTAATACACAGAGATATCACGAAATCCTTATTGTTATAATATAGCTAGCCAACATAACATAGGAGAAGGTGGTAGAGATGCCCAAGCATGACGTGCTAATTATCGGCGCTGGACTAGCAGGGCAGCGTGCTGCTCTTGCGGCAGCACAACGAGGAGCTACTGTGGGGATTATCTCCAAAGTGCATCCTGTGCGTTCTCACTCTGTAGCAGCTGCTGGTGGTATTAACGCTGCTCTTAATCCCGAGGACTCTTGGGAATCACATGCTTTTGATACTGTCAAAGGTTCTGACTATCTGGGAGATCAGGATGCTATTGAAGTGATGTGCCGAGAAGCTCCTGATGAAATTCTTTGGCTGGAACATTCCGGAGTTACTTTTCATCGCAATGACGTAGGCGGGCTTGGCACCAGGGCCTTTGGTGGGGCCTCCCAGGCGCGAACTTATTATGTAGCTGATATTACTGGCCAAGCTATCTTGCATGTGTTGTATGAGCAGTTAATGAAACATCACCGTCAAATCGACCGTTACGAAGAATGGTTTACAACTGAACTTCTGCAGGATGATTCTGGTAATTGTGTTGGGGCGGTATGTCGTAATATCCGAGACGGGCAGATTCAGATCTTTGATGCCAAGTCAGTGATTTTAGCTTCTGGTGGTGCGGGGCAAGTGTTTAAGCCTACAACTAATGCTTTGATTTGTACCGGTGATGGTATTGCCCAGGCTTATAAGTTAGGTGCGCCACTAATGGATATGGAGATGATTCAATACCATCCCACTACTCTAGCTGAGAACGGGTTTCTAATCACTGAGGGTGCCCGGGGAGAAGGTGCTCATCTTTATAATGCCCTTGGCGAGCGTTTCATGGAAAAGTATGCCCCCAACAAGATGGAGCTTGCCTCTAGGGATGTTGTCTCCCGGGCCGAGCAAACAGAGATTCTTGAAGGGCGGGGCTTTCCTGATGGCACGATTGCTCTGGATATTACCAAGGTACCTCGCAAGCGCACCCTTGAGGCACTGCGGGAAATCGTTAATATTGGTCGCGATTTTGCTGGTGTTGATATCACTCGCGAACCGATTCATATTAAACCTGGTATGCATTACATCATGGGTGGGGTAAAGACCGATGTAAATGGGCAAACTCCCATTCCCGGATTGTATGCAGCCGGAGAAGTAGCCTGTGTTTCAGTGCATGGCGGTAATCGTCTGGGAGCTAACTCTTTGCTTGATACCCTTATATTTGGTAGGCGCTCAGGAGAGCACGCTGCCGAGCAAGCTCTTTATCGCAGGATGCCTTCGACTGGATATTCCAAAGTTGTGGATAATCAAAAAATGTTTGCCCGAATCCTTTCTCGCGAAAGGACTGGTCGTAGAATCTCCCAGATTAAAGACGAACTAGGGGAGACCATGAACCGCTATTGTGCCGTCTATCGAGATCAAGCGGGCTTGGAATCTGCACATGAGATTGTTCGTAGGCTAAAAGAGGAATCTAAAACTGCTGCAGTAGATGACAAAGGCACGGTATTTAATCAGGATGTACTGGGGGCGGTTGAACTGGACTACATGCTGGATGTAGCAGAATGTATTGTCGTTGCTTCCAAAGAAAGAAAAGAATCCAGAGGGGCACAGTTTCGCACTGACTTTCCGGAAAGGAATGATCAAGAATGGCTTAAGCACATTGATATTTCCAAGAACGGCAGCGATATACCGCACGTCTCATATTCCCCTGTCACAATCACCCAATGGCAACCCGAGGCAAGGAACTATTAGATGCTTACCCAGGAGCAGAAAGACATTCAAAAGATGGTCCGGCAGTTTGCTGATGAGCAGATCTTGCCCCAGGCTGAATACTTTGATGCCCATGACGAGTACCCCCAAGTAATTGTCGACCAGATGAAAGAACTAGGATTATTTGGTGTTACCATTCCTGAAGATTATGGGGGAATGGGGCTAGACCTTACTACTTACACAATCATTGTCGAAGAACTAGCTCGTGGTTGGGTGTCTATTTCTGGGATCATTAACACCCATTTTATTGGCGTTTATCTGCTGCTGCAGTTTGGCACAGAACAACAAAAAGAACGCTATCTTCCTGGTATGGCAAGTGGAGAATCAAGGGCTTGCTTTAGTTTATCAGAAGCCGAGGCAGGGTCAGATGTCCAAGCCATTAAGACCTCGGCCAAACAGACCAAGGAGGGAGATTGGGAAATCAATGGCTGCAAGATGTGGGTGACCAACGGTTTGACCAGCAACTTGTGCTTTGTCTTAGTTAAAACTGATCCTAATGCCAATCCGCCCTTTCGTGGAATGACTTGTTTTATTGTTGAAAAAGAATCAGGCGTAGAGAAAAACACTGGTGCTTATTCTGGCCTCACAGTCCCTCCCAAGATTAAAAAGATGGGCTACAAAGGGGTTGAATCTACTGAATTAGTTTTTGATGGCTACCGTTGTCCGGAAGAAAATATTCTTGGCGGAGCAGAGGGATTGGGGCAAGGATTTAAACAGATGATGGATGCCCTGGAGGTAGGACGGGTGAATGTAGCAGCTCGTGGCGTCGGAATTGCTCAAAGAGCTTTGGAATTAGCTCTGTCTTATTCAGGTGATCGGAAAACTTTTGGTAAGCCTATCTCTGAGCATCAGGCAATACAGTTTAAACTTGCTGATATGGCAACCCAAGTACAGGCTGCCAGGCTCATGACGCGTCATGCTTCTCAGATGAAAGACGCCGGTCGAAGATCAGACTTGGAAGCGGGAATGGCCAAACTTTTTGCTTCTGAGGCAGGTCATTACTGCGTGGAAGAATGTTTCCGTATTCATGGAGGCTACGGCTACTCCAAGGAGTACGAGATCGAAAGACTTTATCGCGACGTGCCCTTACTGCTAATCGGCGAAGGTACTTCTGAAATTCAACGCATGGTTATTGGTAAAAAACTTACTAGCAAAGCCAGAGGAGGCTCAAATGACTGAAGATCAAAAACAATTTTCCCTTCAACTCAATCAAGACCAGAAAGATCTGGTAGAGTGGGTGCACGGCTTTTCCGAAGGAGTAATAAGGCCTGTCGCTCATGAATGGGACGAAAGAGAAGAATTCCCTTGGGAGGTAGTGCAGGAGGCTGCCAAGATTGGACTATATAGTTTTGATGCCTTAAGCGAATTTTTTGCCGATCCTACTGGACTCAGCGTGCCTTTGGTAGCCGAAGAGTTGTTCTGGGGAGATGCTGGTATTGGACTATCCATTCAAGCTACCACTTTGGCTGTAGCAGCCATTCTGGGTCAAGGAACACCCGAGCAGATCCAAGAATGGATTCCTCAATGCTATGGCACTCCTGATGATGTAAAAATTGCATCTTTCTGTGCTTCCGAGCCTGACGCAGGCTCAGATGTCTCGGCTCAGCGAACCACAGCTCGGTATGACCAGGCTGCAGGTGAGTGGGTACTTAACGGACAAAAAGCATGGGCTACCAATGGCGGAATTGCTAATGTGCATGTGGTAACCGCCTCAGTTGATCGGGAACTGGGATCTCGTGGGCAAGCTGCTTTCATTATCCCGCCCGGTACAAAAGGATGTGAACAAGGGGCTAAAGTTAAAAAGCATGGCATTCGCGCGTCTCACACTGCCGATGTTCATTTGGATGATTGCCGCATCCCGGACCATCTGGTGCTTGGAGGAAAAGAAAAACTAGATGAAAGGCTAGCTAGGGTACGCGAAGGGCGGTCAGCTAAAACTCAGGCTGCCATGCAAACCTTTGAAGCAACCCGCCCTCTGGTAGGAGCGCAAGCTATTGGTATTGCCCGAGCTGCTTATGAGTATGCCCTAGACTATGCCAAGACTCGCCAACAATTTGGCAGGCCCATTATTGACAATCAGGCCATTGCTTTTGACTTGGCAAATATGGCTATGGAGATTGATGCAGCAAGACTTTTAGTATGGCGGGCTGCTTGGATGGCTAGAAACGGCATACCGTTTACCCGAGCAGAAGGTTCAATGAGCAAAGCTAAAGCAGGCGAGGTAGCGGTATGGACTACAGAGCGTGCTATACAAATTCTGGGAGGGAACGGCTACACTCGCGAGTATCCTGTGGAGCGTTGGCACAGGGATGCTAAGATTTACATGATTTTCGAAGGCACCTCTGAAATCCAGCGAGTCGTGATCTCTAGGGCTTTGTCTGGAATGAGGTTAAGGTAAGAGATTCTATCAGCTGGTTTCAAAAAGTAAGTCTTTAACAACCTGCAGGGCCTGGAGTGTTTCTCGGCGAGTAGCAAAACGTTGATTGGCTAGCCTGCTGCAGACTGGAAAATCTTGTTCGGTAATAGGTTGATGGACATACTCGCCTTCTTCGTTGTAGAACCAATTAAGCTCCCAAGGGCAAGCCTGCCACAATCCATCTCTTCGACAGACCAGAACGGATTCTTCATTAATCTTTAACACCCATCCTGCTGGTAGTCGTTCTTTTTTGCGATAAGGCCAGACTCTGTACAGGGTGAAACCTCCTCGCTGAATAATGTGTGGCATAGGTCCCAGTTTAAGTACTTGACTTCTTTGAGAGAGTGCTTCTTCTGGTAGAAGGAATTTTATTTTTTGGTTGTTTCAATCAATTTGCGATAAAGTGGTAGAGTTCTAGAAGACAAGTATGGACGACGACAATATTGACCAACTAGCACAAGCCGGTAAGCTAACCACCAGAGAAGCTTTCGTTGCTGCGGCTTATTCAGGTGCGCTGGTGTTTGTTGTTGCCTTGTTCGTTCCCACTGTAGTGGTTTGGGTGATTTTGATTCTTGCCAGCTTGGTTCAGTTCAGCCCTAGGTTAATCTTAGCTTTATTTGCGGCTGAGGCAATGATTGGAGCATTAGTGGCTATGGCTATTTTGCAATGGAAGCGCACTCGAAGCACTAAGCGTTAGAAGACCTCATCACAACTAAAGCTTCGGCGCTTAAGCTTTAGTTTGCAGGCCTGCTTTGGGCTAAAACCCTTCTTATGTGTATAGGGGGCTGGTAGCATTACCCTATGACAAAAGTATTAATCGCTTCTGTCCCCGGAATGATCGAAGGTTCTGACTGGGAACCGCTCTTGGCTCACTCTCAGGTTGATTATATCGAAAGCGAAAAAATGTCAGAGGCCGAATTAGCTGGCTTATGTGCTGGTTATGACTATCTGATGCTGAACTATGATCTGGTGCATAACCTTTCCCCTGATTTCTACCGGCGGCCTGAAGTTTCAGAGCTGAAAGGTATATCATGCGACCTGACCGGTATGGATTGGTGTAGTCCTCAGGCTGCTAAAGCGGCCGGGGTGCAGTTGTTTTTTGTTCCTTATTATTCAACCAGGAGCGTGGCCGAATCCATGCTAGCAGAGATTCTGCTTCATAGCAGGCAAAGGCATTTAGCTTATTTGGACCAGATCAATGGTCTTGAGCCGCAAGCTCGCCAAGGCATCAATTTGTATGGCCGTGTAGCGGGAGTGGTTGGCATGGGCAACATTGGTTCTCATATCGCTAGTTTGTTGAGGAATCTGGGCATGCATGTCATGGAATGGCATTATCGCCGTCCCGATCTTAGCTCCAGCCTGGTAGAGATTTTTTCCCGCTCAGATGTGATTTGCGTTTGCAGCGCTACCGTGCGCGAAGGAGCAGACAGAAATGTGGGAATGATCAACAAGAATCTTTTGAATTTGTCCAATCAAGCAATTGTAGTGAACTTAGCTAACAGCCTGCTGGTTGACGATCAGGCTATGGCGTGGGCTATCGGGGAAGGTAAGGTAGCAGCTTACAGTGTGGACCGTTGGCCGGAGATGCATTCTTCGCCTTTGATGGGATTGCCTCAGGTCCACATGTCTCCGGCTAACGCCTGGAGTTCCCCTGAGTCTTTGGCAGAACTAAGAAGAGTATGGGTTGATAATACTCTACAAGCTATTTTGGGTAAGCCACAAAACATCCACCCTGTCTGAGTTCTAGCTGTCCTAGTGTGTAGAATCAATCTTTCCATGCTTTCTCTAGGCTGATAAGTTGTTGCTATGAATGCTCCGCACAGTCATTGTCATTATTGCGGCACAGAGCACCAGGATCATTCTTCTCATCCTACCTGTCCTGGATGCGGAGAGATTTGCTGGATTAACCCTGTTCCAGTGGCAGTGTGCCTGACTGAGATCATCGGTCACAATGGGCAAAAGGGCATTCTGCTTGTGGACCGTGCCCTGCGTCCGCAGGGATGGGCACTACCAGGTGGATTCATGGAACGTGGGGAAGATGTTGGTGAAGCTGCCCTGCGTGAACTATTCGAAGAAACTGGCCTGCGTCCCTCTTCCGGGGAGACTGAAGTAGTTGGAGCAGCTAGTGTTCCAGGAGGCACCAGCGTGATTATCTATGTTCGGACCGCTCCTATCCGGGAAAAGGACCTGAAAGGTTTTCAGACCAACTCAGAAACCCATGGGGTTCAAGCGGTGTTTGACTTGGAAGAGATTGAAAGAGCACAGATTGTGTTTCCTATGCACGATCAAAAAGCGCGTTGGTTCTTAGGGGAACTCAATAGCTAACCATTCCTGAGTATTAGATGATACTGTGTAGGTATGGCTACAAAATCTCTTGATATTGCCGGTATGCTTGTTGGCAAGCCTAAAGGCAAGATTACGCACAGGGAGTGGAATGAGGGGCTTGGGGTGAGGCGCCTGGAAGACAAGATTAACCTGGTAGGGGAAGGTTTGATTACCCCTGAAAGAGCAATTGAAATCGGCGATTATTTGATGTGCATGTCCGAGCAAATGGTTGATTTTAGTCAGCCCGCAAAGCGTGCAAAAATCTCTCTGACTGGTAGGCAGTGGGTCTCTAATCTGGGCTACATTACGATTTATGGCTCAATACTAAGGGAAGCAGAACATCAAAAGCTGATTCGAGTGCGCTTTTCTTCTTGGCCTAACGGTCAGAATTTGAATCCCAAGAAGGCCCGTGAGATTGGCGCCTATCTTCTGGATTTCGGGTTGCAGCGTAAAGCCGAAGCGAGTAGCTAAGGAGCGTTTTTGGCTTACCGTCTAGAAAAGTGGGATCATCGGGGGATGGAAGCTTCAGCTTTTTGGAGCATCAAAGAACTCCCTGGTTTGCTCTTATACATCGACCAAGTATTGGAAGACGACCGGATTCGAAAGAATGGTTGGAAGGTTGAGTTTGAGATTTCAGATATGCTCCGACCCGCGCAAGCGGACAGGGTACGTTTGGCCTTGCAGATTAAGCTTCAGCTTCAGGGGCAGCGCTTCTCGACCTTAAGGGAAAGTCTGCAGGCTGTGGAAGGAGCAGAGATCCTGCTTTCTCACAAGACCGAGAGCTGATAATGTGTGGGTAGGTCAAGAACAGGAGTTATAACGGATGAGTGGTATGAGTGGGGTTTTTGTACAAGCAGTTTCTTCCTTGGGGCCTGGTGGGCGCTATATGATGCAGCACTCAGGTGCTGATTTAGCTCATACCCCCTGGTGGGTTCTGATCGTGTCTGGTTCAGCTGCCCTGTTCATGGTCGTGATACTCCTCAAGGACCGACTGTCTCGCAGGTAGACTAGGTATGCCGGAAAATGATTTAGCTTCGCTTTTGTGTTCTCGGCAAGTCGGGGCAAACGCCAAATGGCATTCTTTGCCTAGCTATGCTCCAAGCACCCGAGGGGAGGCTGTTGTTCGTATTGGGCGGAATGGTAGTCATCAAATCAAGCTTTCCGGAGAAGGAGGCTTTTCTCCAGAGCAAGCTTTTGAAATTGGCGATTATCTAATTCGTCTGGCTGAAAGCTTGCATGATTTTTCTGACCTGCCTCCCTTCAAAAAGAAGCGTGTTTCTGGCAGAAGCTGGGGTTCTAGTCATGGCGTCCTGCCGTTGGGCGCTGGCAGCTACCGGGGTAGAATGCATTCTAATGGAATGCTGATGTTACGCAGGGACAATGGCTGGGTTGTGATGTGGCTTAATGGGATTGTGACTCCGCGGCTAGCCAGGGAAGTAGGCGCTTATTTGTGCAGCCTAGCCAAGCAATAAGAGCGGACTAAGAGCGGGCTTATACTGAGCGGTTTGTGGGCTTGATACCCTGATCCCGTTTTTAGCTCCCGGTAGGTTGCTAGTGATGAATAGGGGAAAAACAGTCCTTCTAGCAGTTGGAACAAGGCCGGAAGCTATCAAGATGCTGCCGGTTATCCTTGCTCTTCGGGAAAGCTCTTTGTTTTCTCCTTTGGTTATGCTAACAGGACAACATCCCGAAATGGCTAGGGAAGTTTTGGAATGGGCTGGGATCGAGGCCCAAGTTGATTTTGGCCGAGATGATGATAAGCCCGCACTCAACCATCTAGCTTCCAGATTAACTTTACGCTTCCAGGAATATGTGGAAACCCATCTGGATGAAGACAGAGATGATTTGTGTTTGTTGGTTCAAGGAGATACTACCTCAGCACTCAGTCTAGCCCTGGCAGCTTTTCATTTACATATTCCTGTGCTTCATGTAGAAGCTGGTCTTAGGAGTGGTGATCGTAAGAGTCCGTTTCCGGAGGAAATCAATCGCAGGATTATTGCTTCCTTGGCTGAATATCATTTCGCCCCTACTCATGATTCTGCAAGCAATCTTGTTAAAGAACAGATTCTGGGGGAGTCTATTTTTGTTACTGGCAATACCAGTATTGACGCTTTGCGCTGGGCATCTAATCGAGGAGAAACTTTTGACGACCCCCTGGTAGAAGAAATTTGTTCTGGTCCTGGTAGGGTCATAACCGTAACAGCTCATAGACGTGAAAACTGGAATGGGGGCCTTCGGGGCATTGCCCGA
>Ga0214923_10006632_pt1 | contig 12928 bp, 10 predicted proteins | sample LL1510_MetaG_FD_177993 | JGI IMG/M metagenome (GOLD analysis project Ga0214923, IMG submission 177993) | Freshwater microbial communities from Lake Lanier, Atlanta, Georgia, United States - LL-1510 | ecosystem: Environmental > Aquatic > Freshwater > Lake | place: USA: Georgia | collected...
GGTGACAGCCCGACTGGGCTCGAGCTTGTCAGCGTTGACAAACTCCACGCCTTACTTAACCGTCTTGAGGGGCTTTTGTCACCATGGCGCGGTGAATCCGGGTCGAAATTAACACGATTGACACGAAGCTAGTCAGGGGCTTTGTGTTTGGGTCAATCTGACACTAAGATAGTCTCGACTTAGAGTCAAAAATACTCTTACAGTCCCAAATCATGTCACGGGGCTGCGTGGGCCTGCATCGCACGGAGTGAAAGGAGTTGCCATGACCTCAGCTGACGAACAACCAACACTCGCGGTCTCGACCGTCATATTCACGCTGCAACCCAACGAGTCCGCAACTCCCGAGTTGCGCATCCCGTTAGTGAAAAGAATTCGCAATCCCTTTGCCAACCAGTGGGCTCTGCCGGGCGGTCCGCTCGCTGCCTCAGAAGATCTGGCCGACTCCGCGAGTCGCACCCTGCGCGAAACGACCGGACTCGAACCGCGCTACCTCGAGCAGCTGTATGCGTTCGGTGACCCGGCGCGCTCCCCCGGCGAGCGCGTCGTGTCCATCGTCTACTGGGCGCTCGTCGCCGGGGATGAAGCGGCCCAAGTCTTTGACAGCGAAAACGTTGCGTGGTTTCGCGCGGATGACCTTCCCCAGCTCGCCTTCGATCACAACCTCATCGTGGACTACGCGCTGTGGCGCTTACGAACAAAACTCGAATACAGCCGCATCGCGCACGGCTTTCTCGGCGACACGTTCACGTTGGCGGCGTTGCGCGAAGTGTACGAAGTCATCCTGCAGCGTCCGATCGATGCCGGAAACTTTCGACGCACCATGGAAGCCTCCGGTGTCATCGTTCCCACCGGAGAACGACTCACGGGAACGCGTCACCGCCCACCGCAGCTCTACCGTTACAACGCCGAGCCGGAATCGCAGGGTGAATTCGACCTTGGCCCCCGCTCTCGCCCCATGTTGACCGTGAAGGAAACCGCATGACCACCGCATCCGTGAACGACCGCATTCAACTCATCGTCACCGGTGCGTCGAACGAAAAGACCTGCAGCCCCTCGCTCGCCCAAGGCCCATGGGAATTCGACACGAGTGCTCCGAGCTACGGACCGGGCGCCTCCATGGGCGACGTGATTCCCACCGGCTCCCCCGTGCAGGGCGGCTTACCCGAGGAATATAAAGTTGCGTCGAACGAGGAGCTGCGCGCGCGCATCCGCGCAGCCAAAGAAACCCTGGGCGACAAGCTCGTCATTCTCGGGCACTTCTACCAACGCGACGAGATCGTGCAACATGCCGACTACCTCGGAGATTCGTTTCAACTGGCTCGCGCGGCAGCCGACCGCACCGACGCCGACTACATCGTTTTCTGCGGAGTGCACTTCATGGCCGAAACGGCGGATATTCTCTCGCAGCCCCACCAGCAGGTGATTCTGCCCAATCTGGCCGCCGGATGCTCGATGGCCGACATGGCCGACATCGAATCGGTGACCCAATGCTGGGAAGAACTCACGTCGCTCTTCGGAACCGAGGCGGACGAGTCGGGCAAGGTGCCCATCATTCCCGTGACCTACATGAACTCGTCGGCCGCGCTCAAGGGATTCTGTGGCGAGAACGGTGGCATTGTCTGCACGTCGTCGAATGCGGCCACCGTGCTCGACTGGGCATTTGACCGAGCGCACCGGGTGCTGTTTTTTCCCGACCAACACCTCGGTCGCAACACCGCGAAAGCGATGGGCATCTCGGTTGACGACATGCCGCTGTGGCACGGTCGCAAGGCACTCGGAGGTAAAACGGAACAAGGTCTGCTCGACGCCAAAGTAATTCTGTGGAACGGGTTCTGCTCCGTGCACAAGCGATTCACGGTCGATCAAATCGAGAAAGCCCGCGTTGACTTTCCAGATGTGCGCGTGATTGTGCATCCGGAATGCCCCATGCCGGTTGTGGATGCGGCGGACGAGTCGGGTTCAACCGATTACATTCGCCGGGCCGTCGAGGGAGCGAGTGAGCCCACGACCTTCGCCATTGGAACCGAGATCAACATGGTGTCCCGGCTCGCGGCCGAGCATCCACAACACACTATTTTCTGCCTCGACCCGGTGGTGTGCCCCTGTTCGACCATGTATCGCATTCACCCGGGATACCTCGCGTGGGTACTCGAGCGACTCGTTGCCGGCGAGGTTGTCAACCAGATTACGGTCGAACCCGACGTCGCCGAACCGGCGCGCGTTGCACTTGAGCGCATGCTCGCCGCGAAGCCCTCCTAAGCGCAACGTGCCCCTACTCACCCCACAGACGGGAACTCCATGAAGCACGTCGTTGTCATCGGCAGCGGAATCGCCGGGCTCATCGCCGCGGTCGAAGCAGCGCGCAGCCATCGCGTGACGTTGCTGACCAAGTCGACGCTTGGCGAAAGCAACACGCACTATGCGCAGGGGGGAATCGCTGCCGTCACCTCGACGGAGGACAGCATCGCCTCGCACGTGGCCGACACGATTGACGCCGGCAACGGATTGTGTTGGCCCCCGGCCGTCGACGTGCTGTGCTCCGAAGGTCCGCAGCGAATTGCCGACCTCGTGAGTTTCGGCGTTGACTTTGACCGATCTGCCGGCGAGTTTGCCCGCGGGCTCGAAGCGGCTCACTCGCATGCGCGCATCCTGCACGCCGGCGGAGATGCGACGGGCGCGGGAATCAGTGCCGCACTCGTGGCCGCCGTCACCGCGCGTGTGACGGACGTGCGCGAACACGACTTCGTCATCAAGCTCCTGACGGACGAGACGCCGCACGGGTCACGCCGGGTCGTGCGCGGGGTTCGAATTCTCACCTCGAACGGTCCCGAAGACATCGAGGCGGATGCGGTCATTCTCGCCTCCGGCGGTGCCGGTCAGCTCTACCGTCACACCACCAATCCGGCGGTGACCACGGGTGACGGCATCGCGCTGGCATTCCGCGCCGGTGCGGTTCTCGCCGACGTCGAGTTCTACCAGTTTCACCCCACCGCGCTGGCCGTGCCCGGCTCTTTCCTTATCTCGGAGGCAGTTCGCGGCGAGGGTGCCGTACTCATCAACGATGCCGGCGAACGCTTCATGACTGCGGTGGATCCGCGCGCCGAACTCGCCCCACGCGACGTGGTCGCGCGCGCAATCCAACGCGAGATGCTCGCCCAGGGTGGGCAACCGGTCCTGCTCGATGCCACCGGGCTTGGGGCGGAGTTCCTGGCCAAACGTTTTCCGAGCATCAACGCGGCGTGCACACGCTACGGGCTCGACTGGGCGCGCAACCCGATTCCGGTGACTCCCGCCGCTCACTATTGGATGGGCGGCGTCGCGACCGATACCTTCGGACGCACGAGCGTGGAAGGACTCTTCGCCGTGGGTGAGGTGGCCTGTACCGGCACGCACGGTGCAAACCGTCTGGCCTCGAACTCGTTGCTCGAATCGGTCGTATTCTCACACCGAGCTGTCGCGGCACTCGACGATCCGTGGCCGGCGGATCCCCCGAGCGTGCGCTGGGTCGACCAGCCGCCACTGGCGCACCTGCGAATTTCCGCACCGGGAAAGGACAAGACGGTGCCCACCGAGGTCGTCGACCGGGTCGAGCTGCAAACGCTCATGTGGGATCACGTGGGGTTGGCCCGCGATGCTGGCGGGCTGCAGACTGCGCGCGAGCGAATCGCCGGCTGGCGTCCGGCCAAAAAGAAGCATCGCATGTTTCCCGACTGGGAGGATGCGAACCTGTTACTTCTCGCCCATGCCGTCACCGAGGCCGCTCTCGCACGCCAGGAATCGCGTGGGGCCCACTACCGGTTAGATTTTCCCGAAACAACACCCGGCTCTGCGCGTCCCATCGTGCTGGTGCAGAAAGGCGACTGATGCTCAACTCCGCTCTCGTCGACGAGGTTGTGAGCGCCGCACTGCGCGAAGATGCGCCGTGGGGCGACGTGACGTCGCACTTTCTGATTCCCGCCGACGCAACCGCGCTTGCCACGTTGACCGCGCGTGAACCGGGAGTGTTCGCGGGCGCCGCAGCCTTCGAGGCGGCGTTTCGCCTGACTGATGCACGAATCACGGTCGAGTGGCGTGTCGTTGAAGGTGAGCGTTTCACAGCGGGCGACACACTCGCGAGCGTGCGCGGGCCGGCTCAGGGTGTCTTGACTGGAGAGCGCGTTGCGTTGAATTTCACTCAGCGCATGTCAGGCATCGCGACACTCACCGCCGAATTCGTTGAATTGATTTCGGGCACGAACGCCGTGATTGCAGATACGCGCAAAACAACGCCCGGACTTCGCGCCTTCGAGCGCCACGCCGTCGCCTGCGGCGGCGGTCGGAATCATCGGTTCAGTCTCTCCGACGCGGTGATGGCGAAAGACAACCATCTCGCCGTACTGACGGCGGGTGGCAAAAATCTCACGAGCGAACTCGCTCGCGTGCGCGCCCAGCTCCCGCACACGATGAAACTCGAAGTCGAAGTGGATCGATTGGACCAAATTGAGCCGGTCGTCGCTGCCGGCGTCGACATCATCATGCTCGACAACTTTTCTCTCGGTGACCTGCGTGCCGGCGTCGAAGTCATCGCCGGACGAGCCGTGGTCGAAGCGAGCGGTGGGGTAAACCGCGACACCGTTCGCGCGATTGCCGAAACCGGTGTTGACGTCATTTCGATTGGAGCCCTGACACACAGTGCCCGCGCCCTGGATCTCGGTCTCGACGTCGTCATCGACTAGAAGCCACAACTCATCATGATTTACCTCGACCACGCCGCCACCACACCGGTGTTTCCCGGTGCACTCGAGGCGGCCTGGCCGTGGTTGACGAGCGAATTCGGCAACCCGAGCAGTACGCACGAGATGGGCTTGCGGGCATCCACCGCGTTAGAGGATGCGCGCCGCGCGATTGCGAACTGGCTCGAGGTGTCGGCGCACGAGGTGGTCTTCACCTCGGGTGGCACCGAGGGTAACAACCTGTGCGTCATCGGACTCGCGTTGGCCCACCCGCGTGGCCGTCACATCATCAGTGCCCGTACCGAGCACGAAGCGGTTCTCGGGGCGGTCGAGTTTCTCGAGCGCGTGCACGGCTTCGAGGTGAGCTGGCTTGACGTCGACGAGTGCGGTCGAATCGCGCTCGAGCAGCTCGACCGAGAGTTGCGTGACGACACGACGCTGGTCACCCTGATGCACGCGAATAACGAGATCGGCACGATTCATCCCATTGCCGAGATTGCGCATCGCGTCCATTCCGTTGGTGCCCTGTTGCATTCCGATGCGGTGCAGTCAGCCGCTTGGCTCGATATTCGCCCGGCGTCCCTCGGTGTCGACGCGCTGACCGTGTCGGGTCATAAGCTCGGCAGCCCCAAGGGATCCGGATTCGTTTTCTTGCGTCGCGGCGTCACAGTGGAACCTCTGCTTCATGGCGGTGGTCAAGAAGACGACCGCCGATCCGGCACCGAAAACGTGGCGTGGGCAGTTGCGCTGGCAACGGCGATCACCGCGGTGGTGCCGTCGGGCGAAGCCCGCGATGTCGAGGCCGCCCGCGTCGCCCACCTGCGCAACTCTCTCGTACTCGACGTCGTCGCTGCCGTTCCCGAAGCGCGCGTTTCGGGCGATCCGGATTCGTGTTTGCCCTCGATTGTTGCGTTCACCTTTGCGGGACTCAACGGTGAGTCAATCTTGCTCGAGCTCGAGTCTCGCGGTGTTCTCGTGTCGAGTGGTGCCGCGTGTGCGGCGGGCAAGGATGATCCCTCTCACGTCTTGCTGGCCTGCGGACGCACCCCGGATGCCGCGAGAACCGCCGTGCGGGTCAGCTTGGCGCACACCACGACCGAGACCGAGGTTGCTGAGGCCGCGCGTGCTCTGATTGACGCCGTGGACCACGTTCGTTCTCTGCGCAGGTGATGCTCCCGCGCGTTCGGCGCACCCTTCCGCGTTCGGCGCACCCTCCCGCAGCGCGTAGTCTAAAAATCCCCGTCCCCACAATGAGGTTTTCGTGCGCCGTCTCACCGAGTCCATCATTCGCCACCCGCTCGCTACGCTCCTGACCTTCCTCGCTCTCGTCGGGCTCTCAGCCATCGGAGGACTTCAGGTATTCCCGTCGCTGCAGTCGAGCGGATACAACGACCCGAACAGTGAGTCGTCGCGCGCCTTCACGATTCTCAAAGAAGACTTTGGCGATCACCCGGCCGAGTTGGCCATCATTCTTGACTTTCACCGCAACGCAGACGACCCCGCGTCGGAGGCACTCACCAAGAAGATTGTCGACAAGATTGACGGGCTCGCGGGAATTGATCACGTCGACACGTACTACTCGATGGGTCGCCTCCCCTCGCTCAAAAGTACCGACGGTGAAGCCGCCTACGTCTTTGTGACCTATTCCGACACGACTCCCGCTTCGCGGAGTGCCGAAACGAAACTCATTGAGTCCACGTTGGGGTCACAATTCGACGGAGCGGACGTCTACTACACGGGCGTTGCCGCAATGGCGGTCGCACTCAACGAATCCATCTCGAAAGACCTCAGCCTGGCGGAAAGCATCGCCATACCGCTCAGCTTGATTCTGCTCGTCTTTGTCTTCGGGTCGGTCGTAGCGGCTGGGCTTCCCTTGATCGTCGGTGGATTGGGGATTCTGGGGAGTTTCTTTTTCATCTGGCTGGCCACCCTGTCAACGGATGTCTCGGTCTTTGCCCTCAACCTGCTTACCGGCATGGGGCTCGGGCTCGGTATCGACTACTCACTTCTCATTGTGAACCGCTTCCGCGAGGAACGATTGGCGGGCAAACCGGTGACAGAGGCGGTCGCCACGACGATGGCAACCGCCGGTCGCACCGTGCTGTTCTCGGGGCTCACCGTCGCGGTGGTCACCGCCTCGATGATTCTCTTCCCGCAATACTTCTTGCGCTCCTTTGCCTACGCCGGCATCGCGGTGGTGGGCATGGCCGTGGCGGGTGCGCTCATCGCGTTGCCGGCCGTGCTGACCCTGCTCGGTGACCGCGTCAACGCGTGGCGCGTCATTCGCATCTCCAAAACCACGAGTGACACCGGAGCATGGGCACGACTCTCACGCTTTGTCATGAAGAACGCGGTACTCGTGCTCGTCGTCACCCTGGCTGCACTCGGCGGCCTGATCGCGCTGGGCAGCTCGGCAAAGTTCGGGCTGGTCGATGAGCGCATCCTGCCGGCAAGCGCCCCCATCGCCGTGGCAAGTGAAATTCAACGAGACCGCTTCGACGGTCAAGAAGCTAAGCCGGTGTCGATCGTGGTCGAGGGCGCAACCCCGGACCAATTTGCGAGTTACGTCGCCGACCTGAGCAAACTCGACCACATCGTGCGCGTGCAAAGTCCGCTCGGCATCACGGTTGACGGCAAAACCGATTCTCGACCTGCCCAACTCTTCGCCAGCTACGACAATGGGGATGCGAAGCGCATCATCGCGATTCACGATGTCGAGGCACGCTCGAGTGAGGGTGTGACCCTGACCGAGAACGTTCGCGCCCTCGACCCACCCTTCACGGCGCTCGTCGGCGGTATTGCCGCCGACTACGCGGACTCGCTCAACGGTATTGCGGAGCGCCTACCGTGGGTCATCGCCTGGATTGCCGTCAGCACGTTCATCCTGCTGTTCCTCTTCACCGGCAGCATCCTGCTCCCGGTGAAAGCGGTGCTGCTCAACCTCGTGTCGCTTCTCTCTACTCTCGGCCTGCTGACCTGGGTGTTTCTCGATGGCCATCTGCGCAACCTGCTCGGTGGTTTCACGCTCACCGGATCGATTGACGCATCGATGTTCATCCTCATCGCGGTGGTGACTTTTGGGTTGTCGATGGACTACGAGTTGTTCTTGCTCAGTCGCATCAAGGAGCAACACGAGCTGGGCAAGAGCACGACCGATTCGGTGGCCGTGGGTCTGCAACGCAGCGGACGCATCATCACGGCAGCGGCACTCGTACTGGCGGTGAACTTCTTGCCGTTCGTCACGTCCGGAGTGAGCACGGTCAAAATGCTTGGGTTGGGGATCGCCTTCGCGATTCTGCTCGATGCGACGGTCGTGCGCGCTCTACTCGTGCCCGCGCTGATGAAGCTGTTCGGCGACGCAAACTGGTGGGCGCCGAAATGGATGAAGAAGATTGCCGACAAGGCCGGCCTGGCCCACTAGTGGGCCGGTCAGCGGGCAGTACGTGAAAGAAACTCGTCGAGCGAGTCGAAGTAGCTTTCCATACCCGCCTTGGTTTGCGGCACCTGCTCCGCGGGCATCTCGCCATACTGACTGAAGCGCACCCACGCGCCATCAGCGCGTGGTTCGAAGTCGACCGCGACGACGTGGCGTGGCGCGTCTTCGTCACGCGCAGCAAACTCGTCGGCATCCTGTGTGTACGACAGGTTGTGCACGAGGCGACGATGAGATTCCACCTCGGTGTAGCGCCCAAAAAAGTAGGCGTTAAAGCCAAAAGCTGGTACTGCGACGGCAACCGTCCACCAGCCTCCTACGGTCGCATCCGAGGTCACCGATCCGGGTAACACGGCAAGGTCGGTGGGGTGATACCAGTCTTCGAGCGCAGACGCATCGACCCACGCAGTCCACAGGGTCTCCAGGTTCACCGGGTATTCCCGTTCTACCGAATACAGATGATTGTTCACGAGAAGTCAGCATACGGCGGTCACGCATTGCTAGTCGAAGGTCTGAACGACCTTCACGAGAAGATTCACGTGCTCATCGAGCACCAGGTCACCGAGAGCCCGAGCCTGGGGAGATTCGACGGAGGGGGCGTGGGATCCCGCCGCCCAGACCGCAGCCCCGAGCGTGGACATCGAAATGGATGACCCGAGCGCGACAAGTTTCTGGTTTGATACGTACGTGCTCATGTCGAGGTTCTCTTCCGTTACCTCTTCGGCCGACACGGTGTTCGATTTCACGTCCAAAATGAGCTGCGCAAGGCGACAGATATTCACATTGAACTTTGCCGTCATCGCAGCGCGGAACGACTGTTCGAATTCCAAAACGTCTTCGAGCGCGACGACCGGGTAGTTGAGCACGACGGACCACCCGGTCACCTTGACGGCGTACGTAATCTGGGTTTCAATCCACGCGCGAAGTCGAGCGACGGGATCGCGTGGTGCGTTTGCCACGGCCTGCGCCATCGCATCCACGTAGCCGGAGTACACGGTGAATGCAGCTTCAGAAATGAGCCCGTTCCTCGAACCGAAATAGTGATTCACCATGGCGACAGTAACGCCAAGACGCCGCGCGATCTTGGCATGACTAAAGCGACCCGGACCGAGGCGTGAAAACTCGTGAATGGTGAGATAGAGAAACTTGTCCCTCGTCGACGGATTGGGCTCACCACATACCGACATCCAGAATTTGTCGCCCAGCTCAAGCGGCTCTGGCCGTGGCTCGGGGAGTTTCATCCGGTCCTCTCCCTCGTAAAAATCAGGGCACGGGAACAACGGCTCGTGATGTTGTGGCCCTCTACCCCTCGCAAAAGGCTACAACTCACTACGCTGAAGTGGAATCTCCGCCACGCGCAGCGACAAAATCAGCTCACGTGACCGAACTTGCCTTGACCGGGCGCGCCGGAGTCTTATACGTTTCGAATTCCACCTGTCACTCCCCGCGCACGCCGTGCGAATTGCCTCAAAGGAACACCGAATGAAGAATCCGAGCCTCGGCGATCGCCTGAAGTATTCGTTTGACAAACTCATGTCACGAGGCTTGCCCGCCCTCATCGGACTGCTCGGCGTGGTGACGTTGATATTCATTTCGCTCATCTCCCTCGTGGTGGTTATCTTTGGACTCTTCCCCGACGACCAAAAGCTCGACTTTGCCGAAGCTTTCTGGGCAACGATGTTGCGCACGCTCGACCCCGGCACGATGGGCGGCGACACCGGGCCGGGATACCGCATCGCGATGCTTATCGTCACGTTGACGGGCCTCGTACTCGTGGCGAGCCTCATCGGTATCGTCGCGAATGCGTTCAACGAAAAAGTGGAGCAGCTGCGCAAGGGACGCTCGAGCGTCATCGAAACCGATCACACGCTCATCCTTGGTTGGAATCGAAAGATTCATCAGGTGGTCAGTGAACTTGTCATCGCCAACGAATCGCGACGCCGGGCCACGATTGTGGTCCTCGCCGATCGCGACAAAGTGGAGATGGAGGATGAGCTCAAAACCCATCTGCCACCGCGGAGTCGAACGCAGATCATCGTTCGCAGCGGTGATCCGATGAGCGTCGCCGATTTGAAGCTCACGGGTCTAGATTCCGCTCGGAGCATCATTGTGCTCGCGCCCGACGACTCCGACGAGGCTGACAACTTCTCGATCAAGACGGCGCTGGCTATTCTCAACAATCCGAATCGCCGTGCCGAGCCCTACAAGATCGTGGGTGAAATCAAGAACGAACCCAACATGGCCGCCGCGCAGCTCGTCGGCGGCACCGAAGCCCAGTGGATTCTCGGCGAAGACCTCATCTCTCGCCTCATCGTGCAGACCAGCCGTCAACGCGGTTTGAGTGCGGTCTACAACGACTTGCTCGATTTCGGCGGTGCCGAGTTGTATCTGGCGGATGTCGCGAATTTGGCCGGCTCTACTTTCGGCGTTGCCGCTCTCAGCATCCCCCAGGGTGCCCTCGTCGGGGTGTTGAACGGGGACGAGGTGCACATCAACCCTCCGCGCGACCACGTTCTCACTCCTGATGTGCGGCTGATCATCCTCGCCGAAGACGACGATCGACTGCAGTTTGGTGCTCAAGCGGCATTCGATGCCAAGGCCATCAGTCTGTCGAAGGAGAAGAAGCGGACTCCGGAACGCACGCTCATCTTGGGCGCGAACGCGACGCTCCCCATGGTGTTGGCCGAGCTCGATTCATCGTCCGCCCCCGGCTCAACCATTGTCCTCGTTGAAGACGGTGCCGAGGCCCCCCGGGTGAAACTTCGCAATGCAAAGCTCGAAGTGAAGGCGGCCAACCCGGCCAGCCGGGCGGAACTGGAAAAGTTGCGCGTGACCACCTTCGACCACGTCATTGTGCTTGCGAACCGGGATGATCGTGGCGTCGAGCACGCCGATGCGCGCACCCTGCTCATCCTGCTCAATCTTCGGGCAATCACTAATGGCACGTCGCACAACGTCAACATCGTCAGCGAAATGTTGAACGACAAGAATCGCGAACTCGCACAATCGAACGTCTCGGATGACTTTATTGTCAGCGAACAACTCGTCGGCAACATGCTCACCATGGTCTCGGAGAACTTCGAGATGCAGCGCGTGCTCTCCGAGGTGATTTCCGGTGACGGGCCCCAACTGCGACTCAACCCCGCGAACTGGTACGTCAAGACAAACACGCCCGTTGACTTCAACACCATCACCGAAGCTGCCCTCCGTCGTGGCGAAGCTCCGCTGGGCTATCGCCGTGTTGGCGGTTCGTCGACTCCGGACCATCTTCAACCGGTGAGTGGCGACGGCGTCGTGCTCAATCCGAATCGCACCGAGATGGTCGTTTTCGGCGAGTCCGACAGCATCGTCGTCTTTTCTGGCTGACTAGCGAGCCGAACTGCGCGTTCCTCGCCGACGCACGGTGACCATGAGAAGCCCGGCACTAACGACGGAAACGGCAGCCACCAGCACGGTCCAGGAGGTGCGGTCATCCAGACCCGTATCGGCAAGGCGTGGCAGCTCGCCCGCGACATAAATCGTGCTTCCGCCGGTGATCCAGAACTGATCAGCGACCGGATTGCGATTCATGAGAAACCATAAGCCCGGGCTGGGACCGGTCACATCAATGGGAGTGCCGGAGCTGAAGGTGGTGGGGTCGGTCGGCACGAGGTCGCCCAGACTCGCACTGATGTAATAGGCGATCAGCCCATCCACAGTGAAGGCCACGTCTTTGGGCTCATCGGTGAACTGGTGTTCAACCGCATAACTCGTCGTGTCGATGACCGACGTGACAGTTGAGGGAGCCGTGAACGACGTCGCGTACACGCTCGCACCGTCAGGAGCCATCGTGACGGTCGTGCCCTGCAAGTGACCGCCCGGAGTGAACGTGTGAATCACCGTGTTGCCGACTGTCTCGATGACCGCGATGCTGCCATCCGAACAGTTCACAAAAAGTTTCTGGCCGTCTGGGGTGAGGGCAAGACCGTCTGGACCGGTGCACGCAGTGACCGACAGGGTCACACTATCGCTGAGCACGTCAATGACTTTCACTTGCGTGCCGCTGCCGTTGTTCGTGACCGCCACGTACGCCGTGGTGCCGTCGGGGCTGAAAACGACTTGACCCACTCCCGCAGTGCCGACCGTAATTGCCGTGCCAAACGTCAGCGTCGAGGGCGAGAAGGGTTTGATCTTGCCTTGTCCAAGACTCACGTATGCTTTTGATCCGTCAGGAGACATTGCAATCGCATGATTGACACCAGCTCCCGGGATGCCCGCCGAAATGCGACCCGAAAGCGGCTCCAGCGTTCGCGCATCAAAAACAATGACGTCGGCGATTCCACCGGGCACGCCATCGTTGTCCTCGACGACAAACGCGCGCGAACCGTCTAGTGAAAAAGCCACGCCCGCGGTGCTGTGATATCCCGTGAGAGTCGTGACATTCGAGACGGCAGCCTGAGTGCCCGCGGCGCTGACGAACACCATGACAATCGAAAGAAGGGCGACCGTCGCGATTCTCACCATCACGTCACTTTCTTTCGAACCACTAGAGAACACAAATCTACTGGTTATACGCCGTCCAACCGGAGCAGTCGAAGCCCGGGCTATTCTTCCAGGCGAGAAACTCCGGTGAGTCCATGCGCAGTCTCAACGGGACGGCGAGATCGGCACGACGCCCACCCACCAGCTTGCTTTGGTTCATCCACCAATCCGGAAGTCCAAGCGAGTCAACGACGAGCGTCACCACCTCGGCTGCGTCGGTCGACGCGACGACCGGAGGGAACGCATCAACCGGGTTGATCGT
>Ga0214923_10006633_pt1 | contig 12928 bp, 13 predicted proteins | sample LL1510_MetaG_FD_177993 | JGI IMG/M metagenome (GOLD analysis project Ga0214923, IMG submission 177993) | Freshwater microbial communities from Lake Lanier, Atlanta, Georgia, United States - LL-1510 | ecosystem: Environmental > Aquatic > Freshwater > Lake | place: USA: Georgia | collected...
ATCTCAGATATTTTTTACAAATATAGCAACGCTAATTGTCATTTTTTGTTCAAAAAGTAGTTTTTTTGAGGAATATTATGACAATAGAACAACAAATTACAGCTTGGAGCGAACTTGGGAAAATTCTCAATGCGCATGCGGATAAAGAAAAATGGCATACTGGTATAAGTTTTATAACGGAGGAACAATACCTATCGTTTGAGATGAGAATTGAAAAATCCTTTTTTAAAAACGGATGGTTTGAAGACTCTGAAGTGCGGAATTCGCTAAAAGAAATTGCAGCATGGTTACAGAATGATACGTTAGAAAAATGGCTATCTGACTATATGCCGCTAAACTCTAAAGATAAAACCGTTGCCATTATTATGGCGGGAAACATTCCAATGGTAGGCTTTCATGATTTACTTTGTGTATTATTGTCCGGATGTCATGCGAAAATTAAATTAAGTTCAGAAGATGATATTTTAATTCCCGGCATAATAGATTACATAACATTTGTAGCACCATTTTATCTTGATAGAATTACCTTTTCCGATCGCAAAATTGGTGAATTTGATGCCATCATAGCTACGGGAGATCAGCAATCAAATCAAGCATTTCAAACGTATTTTTCTTCGAAGCCTCATTTATTTAGAGGACACCGAACTTCCGTTGCGATATTAACAGGCTCAGAAACAAGAGAAGATCTCAAATTACTTGGTAGCGATATCTTTCAATATTTCGGAAGAGGATGTCGAAATATTACGCATCTCTGCGTTCCTGTTGACTATAACTTTGAAACATTTTTTCAAGAAATGTTGTCTTTTTCGAATGTAATTCAAAATAAGAAATACGGAAATAACTACGACTATCACAAAGCCATCCATCTGATGAACCTTGAGGTAATTTTAGATAATAATTTTTTGCTATTAAAAAAGACACAAGAATTACATGCTCCAATTGGCATGCTGTATTACCATGAATACAGTACTACTGAAGAAGTGCATGAATATTTAAAACTTAATGAAAGAGAAATCCAATGCATTATCGGTCATGGATTTAATCCTTTCGGATTAGCTCAAAAGCCAAAAGTAGATGATTATGCGGATAACATAGATACCATGAAATGGCTCGCTAGTCTTCCTTTTTAAATTTCTATCTTTGTCGATGACATTTTTTAATAAGTTCATGATCAAATATAAAACGTCCGAAGAAATTGCTATAATGAGAGAGGCCGCTCAAATTGTGAGTAGAACTCTGGGACTAATTGCAAAAGATATTAAACCTGGGAACACGCCCAGACAACTAGATAAAAAAGCAGAAGCTTATATCCGTTCACAAAATGCCTTGCCCGGTTTTCTGGGGCTTTATGGTTGTCCCAGTACTCTTTTGATTTCAGTTAATGAACAAGTTGTACATGGCTTACCAACTGATCGACCATTTCAAGAAGGTGACATTGTTTCCGTGGATTGTGGCTCTCTTTACAAGGGTTACTATGGAGATCATGCTTACACATTTGAAGTAGGCGAGGTGGCACCTGAGGTTAAAAACCTTTTAAAAGTTACTAAGGAATGTTTGTATTTAGGAGTTGAACAATGTACTACTTCAAATCGAATTGAGGATATTGGTTGGGCAATTCAGCAACATGCAGAAAACCATGGGTATGGGGTCGTTCGTGATTTGGTTGGACACGGTTTAGGAAAGAGTTTACATGAAGAGCCTCAAGTTCCAAATTATGGAAAAAGAGGAAGAGGTAAAAAAATTCAAAATGGATTAACAATCGCCATTGAACCAATGATAAACATGGGGACAGAAAAAGTTATGACACTTCCAGATAAATGGACTATAGTGACAGTAGATGGCAAACCAAGTGCGCATTTCGAACACAATGTTGCTATTATGGATGGTCAACCTGAAATTCTGTCTACGTTTGATTATATCTACGATTCACTAAAATTATGACGAAAGAAGGAAGGGTTGCCTTTTTAGCTCTGCTTTCAGTTGGTCTGTATACACTTTCCTTGTTTATCAGCTACCAAAAAATACTCTTCCCTTTTCCGCTTTTCGACCCAATTCTTTGGGTTGTAACTCTGTCTGTTTTTATTATTCAATATCAGAAAAAATCAATAAAAGAACAAGGTTTTGGAGCTTATTTCTTTCTTTTTTATGTTCAATTAAAACTCATTTGTAATCCATTTGTAATGAGTTTTTTTATAGACTTTAACGAAACCGAATCCTATTTCGAAAATCCCATGATTCAATTGAGTAAACTAATAGCACAGACCATTCTTTCGTTGGCCTTAATTTGCTGGTTTATTGTGGGGGCCAAAAGAAAATATTTTTGGACGCTTATTATTACAGCCTTGGCTATCATCGTTCAATTTAATTTTTTCATGTTCTCCCACTTATTGTTTTGCTCAATTTTAGTAATTCCATTCTTTATTCTAAAGCCCGAAAATCCGTGGAAAAATGTATTATTAGTTCATGGAATATTTGATCTAATTACCTTGTATTATTTGGTGAGATAATGAAAATAAGCACTTATTTTATCAAGTAAATCACCTATTTCCAATGGTTTTTTATTCTTAGTAATCAATGATTCCCAAGAATTCAATTCATTCGTCTGTATAAGTTGCTTTAAACGAACCCATTCCATATCGTCCATATTCGATCGTTGACTTTGATAGGTGGCTACTTTGAAATCTAAGAATTTCGACCAACATGTAATCCAATTTTGATGCAACTTGAGGTATAAATTAAAATTAGACTCTAAGGTGAAAATATCATTTGAATTGGCTATTGCAAGTAAGGATCTTTGTTTTTGCTCTAAAAAATTTTCAATGAGCGTTGCAGGATTTTCATCACTTAAGGCATTGAATGCCACTTGGACTTCCCTGTAGCCAAAGTCTTTCTTAATTCTGGAAATAGCTTCTTTATAGCGAACAATTTCATCAAAATATTTTTTAAAGACTTTTGGATGAAACGACTTGGTTAAAATTTTTTGCTTTATGGAAAAGATGAGTAATTCTAATTTATCATCTAATTCATATATTGATTTGCATCCAATTAGGGCGAGAGCTTCTGATTCTGTCATTTACCAGTTTTCTTCCGCATTTTTATATTCAGCATTTCAACAATGAGCGCATAAACTAAAGCAAAATAGATATATCCTTTGGGGAATTCTTGTCCAAAACCTTCCGCGATTAACAGCATCCCAATGGCTACTAAAAAACTTAAGGCAATCATCTTGATGGTAGGATAATCGTGAATAAAATCACCAATTTGTTTCGCGAACAAAAGCATGATAATCATCGAGATTATAATCGCAAAGACAATAATTGCCATGGGGTTGTGCATGACTTCTTTTTCCAATCCATTAGTCATACCTATTGCTGAAATTATACTGTCAAAACTAAAAACTATATCTATTAAAACTATTTGTGAAATTATAGTGCTCAGCTTTCCTTTTTTTGCGTTCGCATGATCTTCCTCACCAGAAATACTTTTGTGCATTTCAGCAATACTTTTGTATATCAAGAATAACCCACCAATAATCAAAATGATACTTTGTCCTGAGAAACCGATATCTCCAATTGAAAATAAGGGTTCCACTAAATGCATTATGTAGGAAACAGTACCCAACAATACCAAACGGAATACCAATGCAATAGACAATCCTAAATTACGCGCTTTGCGTTTTTCTTTTGCTTCTAGATGATCGGTAACTATACTGATAAATATGATGTTATCAATTCCTAAAACAATTTCAAGTAAAGAAAGTATCAGTAAATAAAACCATCCTTGCCACGTTGAAAATATTTCAAAAAAATCGTGTATCATTTTAATAATTTAAAAAAGTTAGATAAAATTGGTGAGTTAGCATCACTTTCAGTTACAATTTCTAGGAACTGACAAGACGTTTCTTCAAATGATAAAAATGCATTCAAATGTATGTCTAAATTCGATAAACTGGTGAATTGCTGAACACTTTTGGAAAAACCACTAATAATTGGAGCTGCGTGTTGTTGGTGCGAAGCTTCAAAATACCTAGAGTTTTTATCAGAATCTTTAGAGCCTTCAATTATCCTGAAAATACCACCTCCCGAATTATTTAAAATTATAACACGAAGATTGGAAGGGAAATTTTCAATCCATAAGGCATTGTGATCATAAATAAAGGAAACATCTCCTGAAATAAAAAGATGATTTTTATCCGGTCTTGAAACCGCTGAACCAACTGCCGTGCTAAACGAACCATCAATTCCACTCGTACCTCTGTTTGCGAAGTACAAACAACCTTTAATCATATCAAAAAGTTGGGCATAACGAATTACGGAACTATTACCTAGGTGTACAATTGTATTTTCTTTCAAGTATTGATGTATCAAATAAAAACAATACCAATCGTTAAGACCATTAAGAGACGATGAGATCGAATCGATTTTATCCTTCGCTAGAACATCTAATTGCTTCCATTTGCCAAAAAAGTTAGCAGCATTTGTTGTTTCGAAATGTTTAAATTGATCGAAAAAATCCAGAGGCTCGATAGAGATGTGAATACATAAATGTTGGAACGTGTCTTGAGGGTTAGGTTCGTTTGAAATGCGAATTATCTCAAAATTAGAAATTTCCCTTAGAAAAGATTTAATCCGTTTGGAAACAATCGCATCTCCAATGTGAATAAGAACTTCTGGTTGATAGGTTTCATTAGATGTTATCCCATTAAGCGCTCTGTCAATACAAGAAATGAAACGATCGTCTTGTAGGTTTGAAGTGTGCTCCGCAAGTACTACGGCACCAGTGTTCACAGAAAAATCTCTAAGTTTCGAAAGTAACAATGGGTTTTCGTTCATTTGACCGCAAATCACCATGATTTTTTTCGACTTTAATTTCTCTTCAATTAACTCAAAATCAATGGTTGAAATTTTATTACTTGAAGTTAAAAAAGAGATTTTTTTTCCGAATTCTTTGGTTTTTACAACTGTGGAGTAGAGTGGTTCGCTAAGCGCGATATTTACATGAACAGGACCTCCTTTTAGCTTGTTGAAAAGAATGGAAGTTTCTCTTTGATAGTACCATAATTTTTCTGAATCCAAAACGCCATCTTCAAGCTGAAAAAATCCATGCGAATGAGACTCAAGTACATTTTGTTGGCGAATTGTTTGACCATCCCCCTGATCAATCCATGCGGAAGGACGATCTGCCGAAAGGATTAGTAAAGGAATATTTCTGTAAAATGCTTCAGCAACTGCAGGGTAATAGTTCAATAACGCAGAACCTGAGGTGCAACAAATTGCAACCAATTCTTTTTTTTCTTGAGCAAGTCCAAGGGCAAAAAAGGCAGCAGATCGTTCATCGTGAATTACAAACGTTCGAAAGTAGTCGTTTTCATCGAAAGCAATTGCCAAAGGCGAGTTTCTAGATCCTGGGGAAAATACTAAGGTTTTAACGTTGTGCAACTTGCATTGATCAACAATTAATTGTACGACTTCTTTATCGCTCGTAAGCATATACAAATTTACAACATTTCAAGAAGGTCGGCGATTGTTTTCTTTTTATTTTCGGTTTCATCCCATTCTGATTCGGCAATCGAGTCTTTTGTGAAACCTCCTCCAAGAAAATAATGTATTGCTCCTGTTGTTATTTTTGCACATCGTAAATTGACATAAATTTTTGAAGAATCACGGCTAAATTCTCCGATAAATCCTGTATATAATTCTCGGTCATGCTCTTCAATCTGGTTAATGATCTCAGCTGCAAAATCCTTTGGTAGTCCACATACAGCAGGTGTAGGGTGCAGGCAAAGAAGAAGTTCTTTTCCTTTTGTTTGTGAACATTCAAAAAGGAAATCCGTTTTCAAATGTTTTACCGGTCCAGCTATATATTCATAAGGGCCGTGAACTTCTATTTTTTTTATTTTTTCGAGATTCAACGTCTCCTTAATGAAAAAAGAAACATAATCCTGTTCTAACTTCTCTTTTTCTGCCCAGGAACTTGAATCTTCTAGTTTCTTTGTTCCAGCTAAAGAGGTTGTTACGCCGCATTGACCGTGTTGCTCAAAAATTATTTCAGGTGATGCGCCAATCCATGTTCCTAGTTCGCGATCAGAAAAAAAATAGACCAATGCATTCGGGTACTTTTCTTCCAATAAATTAAAGAGCTCTTTTGAATTGTCAGTATCGAATAAATTGGTTGAAATTCTCGAAAGCACAACCTTTTTTAGTCCTAATGATCGGATAGCGTTAATTAATTGATTTGCTTTAAGGATATACTCTTCTTTTGATTGAAAGGAGGGAACTTGACCTTCTAAAAACAAAGTATCCGAAGATTCACTTTCAACAAAACGCCAATATTTACCTCCCGAAAATGTAGATATAACAAAACCTTCGAGTTCCGATGGACTGCAAGGTACAAAACAACCACTTTTTCTTTGTGTTTTTTTACCCGGAAATCGATAGAGTAACATATTATTTCTTTTCGATTATCATAACCGTTAGTCTGCCTGTACAAATTAATCGTTTCGTATGCTCTTCGTGAATATCTACTTGCCAAACATGTGAGCGTTTTCCCGCATGAACAATTTTACCAGTAGCAATAACGAATCCGCTAGAGATACCGCCAATATGATTACAATTTATTTCTAATCCAACCGGTTGGTATTTATTCAAATCAATTAACAAGGTTGATCCCATGGAACCAATACTCTCAATCAAAGCCGCACTTGCACCGCCATGCAACAAACCCATAGGCTGATGTGTTCTATGATCGACAGGCATTCGGCTTTTAATATAATCGTTTCCCAATTCCACGCACTCAATCCCTAAGACTTCAATGAGTGTATTTTTGTTCATGGAATTAATCAGTGAAAGCGGAACTTGTTTTAACGTCATGTTACAAAATTACGCAATTGAGTAAAACAAATTCAGGATTAATCAGGAATTTTCCAATTAGTTTGAAGTCTAGAGAATGCATCACTGCTCTTGAATCTATCTGTTGAAAATTGGATGAAGGAAGGAGAATTAAAGAATATTTTTTCCATTCTTCTACAAAATAGTTGAACCAAAAATGGTTTATTAATGGTGCTTAAAACATTTGGATTTTTTTTAAATTCATTTTCCCAACCTTTTATAAAACTTTCTTCTGATGTCTTATACAATTCAAGCCATGTGGAATCCTCTGAATAAAACGCGTTCCATTTTTCTTTTTTTTGCTGATATTCATTGTTTAATTCTTGCGTTTTACTTGCATTTTCTTTCATAGACTTTTTGCTAGTTGTTGAAATAGGTCTCGATTCAAGTGAATTATTTTTTTTGACTGTGATAAGGTTTGTTTTTTTGTATTGAGAAAGGTTTGTGATGGAGTCTTTTTCAAATTTATTCTCTTGTATTTTATCTTGTCGTGATTGAGATTTAACAGTACTCGATTTATTGTCAGGGCTTTTATTCGAAAGAGAATTGTCACTTTCTTGGCAAGCAGAAAACAGAATAGCTAACACGAAAATCTTGTAATGCATGTAGGTAGTTTACTTCTATAAAGTTAAGTATTGACATCGTTACAATTCCGAAATATTCTTTCTAATTATAAACACGTTTTAAAGAAAACAGAATAAATACGTAACTTTGCACCCAAAATTAAATAAGAATGGCTACAAACAGAACATTTACGATGTTAAAACCCGATGCAGTTGAGAACGGGCATATGGGAAAGATTATTGACATGATAATCCAGTCTGGTTTCGAAATTAAAGCGATGAAATACACAAGATTATCAACGGAACAAGCTAAGAAATTTTACGAAGTTCATGCTGAAAGACCTTTCTATGGTGAGCTTGTTGAGTATATGACCTCAGGTCCAATTGTGGCTGCCATTTTAGAAAAAGAAAATGCAGTTGCTGATTTTCGAGCGTTAATAGGTGCAACAGACCCTGCGGAAGCAGCAGAAGGCACAATTAGAAAATCCTATGCAGAGAGTAAAGGACGAAATGCAGTTCATGGTTCTGATTCAGACGAAAATGCAGTAATTGAAGGAAAATTTCATTTTTCGGCAAACGAAATATTTTAATTAGTGATTATAAAATGTAAAGACTGCTAAGGCAGTCTTTTTTTGTTTACAGATGAAACATGCGGAAGCCATAGAGAAAAGACGAACCTTCGGGATAATTTCTCACCCAGATGCCGGAAAAACCACCTTAACTGAAAAGCTTTTGCTCTTTGGTGGTGCAATTCAAACTGCAGGTGCTGTAAAGAATAATAAAATAAAAAAGACAGCTACCTCTGATTTCATGGAGATTGAAAAGCAAAGAGGTATTTCTGTTGCGACTTCTGTGATGGCATTTGAATACCACAACCGCCAAATTAATATTCTTGACACACCGGGCCATAAAGATTTTGCAGAAGACACCTTTAGAACTTTAACAGCTGTAGATAGCGTGATTCTTGTTATCGATTGTGCTAACGGAGTGGAGGAACAAACCAAAAAATTGATGGAGGTATGCAGGATGCGCAAAACACCTGTTATTATTTTCATCAATAAAATGGATAGAGATGGGAAAGAATCATTTGAATTACTAGATGAACTTGAAAAAGCTTTAGACATTCGTGTGCGTCCCCTAACTTGGCCAATAGGAATGGGGGATAGATTTCAAGGCGTATACAACATTTATCAGAAAGGACTCAACTTATTTTCCGCAAACAAAACGAAAATATCAGAAGATGTAGTGAGTATTTCAGATATCCAAGACAAGCAATTGGATGAAATTATCGGTCAACAACCTGCAGCTGAGTTGCGCGAAGAATTAGAAATGATTGAAGGGGTTTACGATCCATTTAATAGAGAAAATTATCTTGCTGGAGACGTTGCACCCGTCTTTTTTGGATCAGCCGTAAATAATTTTGGTGTCAAGGAACTCTTGGATACGTTTTGTGAGATATCACCATCTCCAAGAGGAAGAGAATCAGATACGCGAAAAGTAAATCCAGAAGATCCGAAATTTTCAGGTTTTGTATTTAAAATACATGCAAACCTCGATCCAAAGCATAGAGATAGAATCGCTTTTCTTCGAATAGTTTCCGGTCGATTTGAACGTAATAAATTTTACCACCATGTTCGATTATCCAAAGACATGAAGTTTCCCAATCCTACGTCCTTTATGGCGCAGGATAAAAGTGTGATCGACGAAGCGTTTCCTGGTGACGTTGTGGGGTTATATGATACGGGCAATTTTAAAATTGGAGATACGTTGACAGAAGGCGAAAAAATGATGTATCGCGGAATACCTAGTTTTTCTCCGGAAATATTTATGGAATTGGAAAACCTTGATCCATTAAAATCGAAACAATTAGAAAAAGGAATTCGGCAACTAATCGACGAGGGCGTTGCGCAATTATTTATTCAACAGCCGGGAAATCGAAAAATTGTTGGTACGGTTGGGCACCTGCAATTTGAGGTTATCAACTATCGATTGATTCATGAATATGGTGCTAATTGTCGCTTTGTTCCAAGAAATTATTTCAAAGCTTGTTGGATTACAAGTGATAACGAGGAGCAATTAAATTCATTTAAAAGAGCTAAGTCAAATTACATAGCGGAAGATAAAGATGGACATCTTGTATTTCTTGCGGAAACAACTTTTCTCTTGAATATGGCTGAACAGGATTACCCTGATTTAGTTTTCCATAAAACCTCAGAATTCATGTTGGATACAAAAAAATAAAGGTCACATTTCTGTGACCTTTCAAATTATTATTCAGCTTAAGAAATTATTCGGACTTATTTTTATCGCTTTTTTTAATTTCTTTTCGAACTTCTTTTCTAATTTGTTGACGCATTTCTTTTCTTTCTACCATCTTTTTTTCGAGAATGTCGTTTTGCTCTTTAGTAAGAACTGCTTTGATCATCTCTTTTCTAGCTTCATTGTTGTGATGCATGGCTTTTTTCTTCTCTTCTTCAGAAAGTCCAGAAGTTTTTAATCCATCAATTTTTTGATTAACTCCTAGATTGATTTCATAAATCTTTGATTTTTGATCCGCTGTTAATTTTAATTCTTCAGACATTTTTTCTGTTTGAACTTTCGCTCTGTCAGCTACTGACTTTTCAGTTTGAGCCAAAATTGATCCTGAAATTAAAACTCCGATAAATAGAGCAGTTATTTTTTTCATGTGCAGTTCTTTTAAAATTTTTAAATTTTACGCCAATTTACAATTTTAATACCATATTGTTTCTACTTTATAAATTATTTTTATTTTTATTGCTTCAAATGAAATTTATAGTTCTTTAAAAATCTTTTTATCAATATGTTTGAAAATAGTGCAAGGTTGAATTGGGACAAAAAGGTTGAATCCTTAGCGTATTCTATTTTTATGAGTTCTGAAGTTCTGGATATTATTGAGCCGAATTGGAGTATTGAACAGTATGAAACAATTGAAAACCTGCCCGTTTTTTTTAAAAAAAAGATAGGATTTACATATTCATTACAACCTTTTTTAACACTCAAGATTTCAGGTTATGAGCAGTTAGATACTAAATTATGGAATAGCTTCTTTCCTAAAATATGTCAATTTAACCTCGACAAACTTCGACATGACTTACCTCGTAACTGGGATGTAAGAGAAATGAAATGCCAGAAATTAAACCTTGATATTGATTTGAATGAAATATTTGAAGGTTTTACTATCAATATTAAAAGAATTTCCAAAAACTCTAACAATTTTTCAATACATAATGATATCTCGTTGTCACATTATTTTGATTTTCTAAATAAAAACAATAAGTTTTTCAATAAAATGAAGCCTGAATTGTTTGAAAAATTCAAGTATTTGATAAGTTTTTTTCATTCTAGGGGGTTAGGAGAAATTTTAGCAATTAAAGAAGAAAATGAAAAGGTTTTGGCTACTTCTTTTTTTGTATTTGATAAATTTTCTGTTATAGATTTCAAAGGCGCTGTATCAAGCGAAGGAAAGAAAAAAAGCGCCATGGTCATATTGCATATTGAGGCGATAAAAAGATACCACGGGCAATTCAAAGTATATGATTTTCATGGTTCTAATTCTTCAGGAAGAGGGCATTTTAATCGAAAATTCGGTGCTAAAAATGAAATCTATTATCAATATACGCGAATTAATTACCCTAAACCCATCAAATATTTAATCCGGAAACTATGGTCAATTTAGAAATTCTCTAGTAAGAACCGGACCACCTTCGCACAAACCATTCTGTTGCAAAAAATACAGCAAGAAGAATTAACAAAGGAATTAAATGAATTAAATCTTTGAACGATAGTTCCTCTCTTGTTAACACCACAATATCATCTCTTTTATTTAACTCTTCGACAAAGTTCTCATAGTCTTTTAGCGCATAAAATTTACCATTGGATTGATTGGATAATTGCTTTAGAAGTTGGTGATTTGCTATAGTCTCCGTTTTTTCTAAATCGATTTCCTCTACGAGAAAATTTCCAGTTTTTCGATACGTTTTTCCATTGAACACGCAAGAAGCTTCCCAATTATATTGTCCAGCTGCTAGACGTCCATAATCGAGTTTATATCCATTCCCATTTACTCCAAACTGCGACTCATATTTCTTCCCTGATTGATCAGTCAAGGTTAAGCCAACGCGCGGAGAAACAATTGATTCCAAGCTTGCATTGTAAAATGAGGCATTAAAAATGATAGATTCATCGGTTGTAAACCGTTTGTTTAGTGTCACACGTAACCCCATTCCTTCTTGCTTCACCATTAAATAATTCGAAATTTTCGAAATCAGTTCGTTTACGTTGTCATGAGATCCAGATCGTAAATATTCATTTAGCTTCCATCTCCATATTCCTTCTCCGAAGATAAAACCATTTCTATTTTGCTTTTGCTGTTTAAAGAATATCAATGGTTCTTGTTTTACAACTTGACCAATGCGCTGAAAAACTAAAGTTTCTGCATTACCGCCCGTTTTTATACCGCCAAATTTCGACTTTAATGGAGGAAAAAAATCAATAGCTGTTTTAATTCCATCAGTTAGTTCAAAAGAGTTAAAGGAATTATTAAGTTGACCTTGGATGTCATCAGTTTGATTTGTGTTTTCAAACGACACGCCGAGAGAAAGGGAATTTAAGGCAGTAGTAGAAGAATTTGGGCCAATAATAAACAATTGTGGAATTCCTTTATTCGAAATTAAGCTATGTATGTTATTGGAATAGTTTACACCAGGCTCATGGATAATAACTAAATCTACTTTATCCAGATTTTTATCCCAACTGGAAAATGTTTTGACCACCACCTCTAGCTTATCATTTGTTTCAAGAGCATTTTTAATGGCTGAAATATCTGGATGTGGGGCATGAGATAATATGACAACTTTACTTCGCGTGTCCATTATTTCCACATAGAAAGCTTTTTTATTGTTCCTCAGGGTATATTCACCATCTAAGGGACTAATTTCTACTGTATACCGTTGGAAACCAATCTTGGTAGCTGGAATTAAAAACTTTACTTGTTTATAGTCGCTGCGTTCGGAACCATAGGAAACAGCTTGACTCGCTAGTTTTTTTTCGTTTTGATAAATAGAAACCTGTGCTGACTTTCCTTGAAATTGAAAAGAAGAAATATCAACTTCAACAGGAAAATCATTTGAAAGAAATGCGACATCGTTTACTGAAACATGTTTTATCATTTGATCTCTTTTAGGAGTTGTGTCTCCTACGGCCAGACTAAAAATAGGGGTTAGACTTATTTTTTCTGCTGCATAAATTGGACTTGAGCCTTCATTAAAATTCCCGTCAGAAATAAAGGCAATACCTCCAATGTTTCTATTATAGTACTGAGAATTAATGTGGCTGAAACCTGCCTCAAGATTTGATTTTTTATCGCTAAAATTATATGTTTCATTCCCAACGCTAGAACCACATGTGATGATGTCGTAATCAAACGAATCCCCATGTTTTACGCGCAATGAATTTAAA
>Ga0214923_10006635_pt1 | contig 12927 bp, 17 predicted proteins | sample LL1510_MetaG_FD_177993 | JGI IMG/M metagenome (GOLD analysis project Ga0214923, IMG submission 177993) | Freshwater microbial communities from Lake Lanier, Atlanta, Georgia, United States - LL-1510 | ecosystem: Environmental > Aquatic > Freshwater > Lake | place: USA: Georgia | collected...
CCTCACTAGATTTTGTGCCATCGGAATTAAATTGTGGTATCCATTCATAATAACCGCCTTTAAGTATGAAAGTGCAGTACGGCCATGGGTGATCATGTACATCGTCAGGGTCTCCTTTTAGGAATTTATGTAAAAAGATATTAAAGGGGAATTTTTTTCTATCTTTAAGAAAAAGATAGTATCGTTCAAGGTATGGTTCATTATCTATACGATCCATAACAATACGCTTACGACCAACACTATCAAGCGAATTTAAAAACCAATTCATATTATTTCTACAATATAGTATTTAGAAAATGGATACTGTTTTTGTAACCATTCCAATAAACCCTCCTCATAGGGAAGGTTTACTGATTTATCTTTATTAGTTATATACCTCAATCAATAAACTCTTGATCCTCGCGGTGACCTACTCTCATAGCCATATTAGAATCTGTCTCACGAACTTCTACTTTACAACACCAAATACGTTCTGCTTCCGCTTTGCCATATTGAGGTAAATAAATAGTATTTACATATTCATAAAGGAAGGCTGCAATACCTTCACACCCTGTCTTTTCAACTTCTGTGATCTTAGCAAGACCAAGTGTACCTAAGCGTAATAGTTCATCTCGCTGAGGATCATCTTGTGCAACCAATAGTGTATGATCAAACCAATCTTCTAAGTTATGTTTTAAATCTTTTAGACCACCAAAATCCATGCACCAATTACGAGCATCTAAAGTATCACATTCAAATTCAAAGTGGAAACTTAAAGCGTATCCATGAATTAAATTGCAATGACTATCGGCTCTCCATTGTCTGTATGCTACGGGTCCTATTTGTCTATAAGTTTTTGTTGAGATATATTTAGCCATCTCTTGCCTCCAATGAGTAAGTTTGACGACATGCAGAGTTTATATAGCGGGGTGAATGACGTTTGAAGACCGCTTTTTTAATTTCATATAATTTTCTGAAAAATACCAGCAATAGAGATCTTGAATGATATCATATAAGTCTTTTTCAGGTTTCCAATTTGTTTCAGATTTCAATTTTGCAGAGCTTGCAATTAAAGTTGCAGGATCGCCTTCTCTATTAGGTTCAATGTGAACAACAATCTTGTTATGTATTGCTTCTTCATTCAATAAGAATGTTTCTACGGCATCAAAAATTTCTAGATTAGAGTATCCTCTAACTGATCCTATATTATATATCCCTTTGATATTATTTTCAATAGCTAATATATGTGCTTTGGCAATATCGGTAACATGAACATAGTCTCGTACACAAGTACCATCTTTAGTAGGATAATTGGCTCCATATAAAGTAAAGTCTTGTTTCTTTTCAACTGCTTCAAATATTTTAGCAAAGATATGAGTTGCTTCAGGTTCTTGTCCATGTAAGCCACCCTCAACCGCACCGCAAGCATTAAAGTATCTGAATGAGACATAATTTAAACCATATGCTTTATTAAATGATTTTAGCATCATCTCAGTAATTAGTTTAGATTCACCATACGGCGATATTGGTTTAGTATCAGCGCCTTCGATTAGAATTGCCCCCAACGGGTCGCCATATACTGCAGCACTGCTACTAAAAATAAATTTAGTAAAAGGAGACCAGCGTCTAATGTAATCCAAATACTTTTCAGTTCTAATTACATTATTTTCATAGTAGTCATGAGGATTCCTTATACTAGGTCCAACTAAACTTGTTCCGGCACAATGTATAATAGCAACGGGTTTTTTCTCAATATGCTCAAGCGACCATGGATGAGTAAAACATTCATTTACAAATTGATCTACATAAGACTCAAGATGTTTTGGCAATGGTCTACGATCAATACCTATAACAGTATAACCTTGTTTCTTAAGTTCAATACATATAGTGCCACCTATATAACCAGAGGCACCTGTTACAATTACGTTTTTAGTATTTTGCACCGGGGACATTGTTTCTATAATCCTTAGTATTACGATACCATGTTTCGGATCCATCAATCATAATGTCTATACATCTATCAATAGTTCCAGTAGTCCAATTAGATAAATGACCCATTTTCTTTCTTGGCTTAACTAATAGGTGATCTAATTTATTTTTAACATCTTCCATAGACCAGGGCACATATAAACATTCTGCGTCATTGGCAAATGTCTCGGGAAAAGATCTATACGCAGGATATAAACAGTTTGTGCCCAGTGCATCTGCTTCTGATGCTGTGTTACTTACCCAATCCTGTAAAGCACAATTAAACAATACTCGAGAATCAGCTAGTAATTCATAATACTCATTCTTTTTAAGATTTTCATAGATCTTAAAATTTGCAGTCTTTTCTAATTCCCTCGCTCTGCTTAAATATTTCTCATCGTTACTACGCAATGGTCCACCTGATAAAACAGCAAACTCTACATCTCGATTATACTTGCCATAGTCTTCAATCAGATCCATAAAGAATCCAGGTTGTTTTTCCTGGTCGAATCTAGCAGCAAATACTACTCGCTTTTTGCGATTAATGAATGGTTTAATTTCAGCAACACGACTTTGTACTTCATCTTTATCAAATGCTAGTCCAGAGATGTTAAAGATTGGTGCCTTCCATCCCGCAATCTTCATATGTGCAACCATCTCCTCATTAGATGCAAGAATACCCGTTACCCAAGTATCACACATCTTTTCATAATGTCCCATCCACTCCTGCATATCCCATACATGAAGGAAGTCATCTGGATCTATTGTTTGTGCAAGACAGCGAATAAAAATTTCAGGTTGATATTCCCAGGGTAATTGATCCACAATATAAGGTATTGCTTCAATACCCGGAGTAAACATATCCTCAAAGAAAATAGTATCTTCCCAGGTAATCTGACCTGACTTCATTTTCTTAACAAGATTCGCCATCTGTGTTAACGAATAATAACTACGACCGTGTGCATCAAGAACTTGTCCTGTTACAATAGATTTAGAATCGTCAAGAATATCACCATGAATAATCTCATAGTCAATTCCTCTGCGTTTAAATGCTGCCTCGCTCCATTGCTGAAGTTGTAAAGTATAGCGACCTTCATAGGGTTCCAAACCCATATAATATAATTTACCCATTTACATACATCCTAGGTGTGATATCTTTGCCTTTGATATGCGAGAAATACATTCTGCAACCATTCTCTTTGTCTTCCGAAACCTCAATTACGTAGTCTCTATCTGGCCATGTACTAATACATTTATCGTAAAGATCCTTTGCCATCATTTCACAAGATTTATAATCTAATTGTAATGTTCCATCAGCATACCATCGTTCCATAATACGCTTTGCTTGTATAAATTCAACATCTCTATCATCATGAAATACCTGCATCTCAACTCTGAAATGAAAAATATGTCTATGAGGTGTTCCTAAGAATGAAACATCTAACCAATCACCTGTAGCTAACTTTGGATCAGTTGCTGCTGCAGGATACTTATGGATACCTTCTTTCTGAAAGGTAACCCAAATATAACTATCTGTTTTTACAATCATGCGAATAAGTCCTCAAGTGAAGATGGAGCTACAGAATTAACTGGCTCCGAGTCCATAAATTTACCAACATGCTTTTCCCAATAAAGAAAATCATCATTAGTCTTTACATCAAACAATGTAGAGTATTCATTTTCACAACCTTTATCTCTGCAGAATCTCAAGAAATTTTCCTTAGAATTCATTAGTTCAGAAACATCCATTGTGAAATTATGCACATTAGTTAAGATGAATGCGAGTCTTGCTCTCATTACATCTATGAATTTTCCGCCTTGTTCTAAATATAGACCAACAGCAATGTTCATTAACTTGTGATATTCTTCGGGTGTATATTCTGTGCCACAAACACTATTAATTTCTTCAGTTACTGTTCTGTAAATGTTAGAATATTCTCTTCCCATTTTAACTGAAGAACCACCATAATCACCTGGGTTGTTTTTCTTACAATGTGAAAAGTAAAACAACCCATTATCTAATGACATAGAGTGTGTTGTGGAGTCATACGAAATATCTACACCTTCATATAGACCAGTTTGACTAAATAACAAATAAGGTAAAATACGTTTAAGTGCACCAACACCTAATACGTGTAAATGAAATGGTCTTTCGAATGGAACTGAATTTACATAGAATGCTCGTTTAACATCTTCAAGTGGTCCCATACCTAGTGCAGCTGATCCCATCGCAACCCCACCGATACGATTATGTAATTCTTTTGGTATTTCATCGAGCATACATTCTGCCCATTTAGCATAAGTATCTGCGCCTGAACCTTGTAAAATAGCAAATGGTCTACAGTTACTTTTTAAAGAATCAAATTTTAAAATTTGATCTTTAACATTCTTGCCTGTTGCTCTTGCATAAGACTCAAAATTTTCCATGTCAACATATCTACGCTTAGTATCAATTTTTGCTGATACGCCACTAGCAGATGTAGACTTTACAGGAATCTCATCAAACGCCATACCAATATCAGCATAGGTTCCTTGATTCTCGTATACCTTGTTTCTTGTCTCAGGTGTATTCTGTAATCCCCGAGTAATAATTTGCAATCCCCCAGAGTCAGCATGAATGTTTTTAATTGCTGGTCTAAACTTCTGTAACTTATTACCAAAGTTCTTTTCTGTAAATCCATTATACAATAATGAGAATTGGTGATTGTTTTTATTATGAACAGTTTTATTAATCATGTCAATAATCATTTGTAATGTCTCAGGGTCATTACATTGTTCTGCACCAAGTCTCAAGTATGCTGGACCGGATATAACATATTCTAATATTTTACTCATGCGAATAAGCTTTCTAAATTATCTGCTTCTTTTTCAGATGGCACGAAGTTTGGATCTTTTGCCAAGTATGTGTCTTTGTCTGTGTAAATTATATTATACTTTGACCTGTTTGTCAATACACTTTTGACATCATCTATTGCTAAGAATGACCTATTTAGTATGCGAACAAAGTCAATATATTTGATTTCGGAATACTCATTTATTTTTGCTGAATCCGATTTTGATGCAACCGAAGGTGTATACGATTCAATAAAGTCTTTCCAGTATTTTGCTGTACTGGAATCTAAATCTTTTATATATTGTAGTGCACCGTTACCATACCATTTTTCAGGTTTCATTCCATATATTGCCTTAATGGCTTCACCTGCTTCTGCTACAGGTTTTCTAATATAATATTTCTTATCAAAGTTTGTTACCCATTCAGATTTGTCAATAACAACACATGGCATATGTCCAAGACATTCAAAGAATGTAAATGGGTAGTTTTCTCTTAGTGAGGGATTAAAGTGGACTCTTGCAGACTTAATGAAGTCAACCTTTTCATCACCCACAACACCCGACTTAATCTCATAATCAGTAATTTCTAATTCTTTAAGACGAAGTTCAAATTTTTTCTTACCATTGCTATTGGTAATAATTTTTGCCGGCAATCCTGTTTCTTTTATAATTTTAAGAAATGCTTCTGGATTCTTTCTATCTTCCCAACGACCAATATAAAGTACACCTTCTCTTGATCCATTGTTTTCTACAAGAAGACCTCGCTCGGACATAGGCATAGGTAATTTTTTAACATTGATTCCACCATTACCTAAAATCTCATTTACATTACGATCCGATTGTGTGCCGATATAACAATTCTCAAGGTTCATTAAGTTGTTGAAAAATTCATTACAACTTTCGCCAAACACACCTTTGAATTTTCTAGTGTCACGGAACACCATACTTTCTTCGTGTGTGTAAAATACTACGGGGATATATTTGTTTAGATCAAAGGACAAAGCAGCAGGCATTGCTTCTAATGAATTACATACTATCATGTCGTATAGATTAGTATTAAATGCTTTCATTATAGCATTTCTAAAATTGAGCATCTTCTCAAAATTAATAGAATCAGTAAATGCAAATGTGCCGGTATGATTCTTATATGACATAGGCGCATCCGAAGTAATTATATTTGCACCTAACGATTCAACCAATGCGCCAAAATCGTTACTTGATGCCTTATCCAAGATTAAATCGACTTTCCAATTTAAATCTTTAGCCATCTCAGTAAAGCCCTTAGCAAATTGACCTATGCCTCCATGCGGTACAAGATGTTGGTCACTAATACAAAAAGCAATACGTTTGCTATATGTTTTCATACTTACTCACCCAATATTTTAATTAAATGTTTAGTCTGATGCATAGCATCATCTAAGGCATTATGGTATGTTCCTTCTCTTGCATCTGCAGGTACCCAATGGAATAATGCTTTGACTGTGCGATAGCAACGATCATCCCAGCATTTCCACGGTGGTTCTCTATCAGTATTGAAATACGCATTTGCCAAAATTGTATTATCAAATACTGCACCATTACCCCAGACAGCTAGACTCTTGGGTCCGAACCATTCCTCGAACTCATCTAATGCTTGTTTTAATGGGATATTATTACGAGTAAGTTCTCGCAATGCTTCTTTGTTTTGCTCAGACCACCACTTGACTGTTTCTTTTGAGATATGCATTCCTGCATCTTTACAAGATTTGATATCTACAGTGCAGTAAAAAGTATCAAGTATTTCTTTACCTTCAAATTTTACTGCACCAATAGAACAAATAGCAGCATTCGATCTTGTTGACATTGTTTCCAAGTCAACCATAATATTAACAGCCATTATCTACCACACATTCTTGCAATACTTAAAAATTCATTCCTTGCGGATGTATCTGTTTTAAATCCACCACCGAGACGAACCGTTACTGTAGATGAACCTGTATCTTCAACACCTCTAGATTTGACACAATAGTGTTGAGCATCAATCATTACCGCAACATCTTCAGTCTCCAATATAAATTGGAGAGTATGGAAGATCTGTTCAGTGAGTCGTTCTTGTATTTGAGGGCGCTTGCTGAAATACTCAACAATGCGGTTAATTTTAGATAGTCCGAGGACTTTCTGTTTAGGAACATAAGCAACGGTAGCCAAACCATCAATAACAACAAAGTGATGTTCGCAATTACTTTGGACATTGACGTTGCGTTCAACGACCATTTCATTGTAATGCATCTTGTTATCAACAGTCGTACACTTTGGAAATGCATCATAATCTAATCCCCAGAAAATTTCATTCACATACATCTTAGCAACACGTTTAGGTGTTTCTATAAGACTATCATCAGTTAAATCCAATCCAAGTATTCCCATAATATCTTGGAACTTTTCTTCGATCATTGCAATTTTTAATTTGCGATCTATACCGTTATCTCTGCGGGGAGTTTCGACACCCATTTTAAATAGATGTTCGTGTACCTTTTGACCTAACTCAGGGTCAGTTTTTGTTTTGTTGTATGACATTTTTGAATCCTTCCTTACACGGATATGATAATTGAATTTTGTTACCTTTGTGTAACATTATTATTTATGCCTTTGCTTTAGCCTCAGCACGAGCATTCTTCTCTTCGGTAATCTCATTACGTCTTGCTTTAATAGCTTTAGACATTTCTGCTAATGCTTTGCGGGCACGTGTACCTGCGGCAGCATTTCCTTTAGTAAATTTTTCATTCTCAGCCTCATATGCTGCCAAGCTTGTTTTGATATCGTTATGTGCGTTCATAGTTCTTCCTTTTTGTTAATGTTTTCATCTAACCATTTTTGTTCACCCACATGAGAAGGTGCCCGTTCCATTATCTTATTTATTCTGTCTTGAATAAGATATAATTGCTTTTTAATATCCCAAGTAGTAAAGCCATCATTATATGGAGAGCATAATTCTATGCCCATCATTTCTACTTCATGTAATAAGTGTCTATTCATTTATGTTCCCCAAGCGTTTTTGAACAAAGGTATTTGTAGTCTGTCTGAGTATCTATATCCGTTTCGCATTGCGATTTCAGCCACGGCCCTATTATTAAGACTGTACAACTGCTCAGTGCCACCGACAGGCATAAGATACACATGACCCTTAAACCCTGCTTTGCGATATGCGGCAATTGCACATTCTGCATCTTTATAATCCTCTTCTGTAGCAATAACAAATTTTAGATATGCTGTACCTACTGTTTCATAATCTACAACTACTTCTGGTATAATAGCATCTTCCCATTTTTCTCCAGAACAAGGAAGTTTAGCGCTTACACTAAATGTGATTTCTCTATTTTTCCAGCGACTCCATTCGGATAAGTATTTCTTAAATTCTTCAGTTAGAGGTTGGGTACCATTTGTCTCGAATGTGATTTCTGTTAATCCTGCCATCTTTGGATGATCTAAAAGATCAGGAAATGCTCTTTGCCAACCCAATAAAGGTTCGCCGCCAGTAATTACGAGATGCTCGTCTTTCCATTCTTTGTGAGGAAGCGTATCAATAATAGCCTCGGTAATATCATTACTATCAAGAACGGGACTAAGATGCTTAAACCTAGGATCCCAAGAAGCATAGCTATCACATCCAGTATGGACAAGCGGTAAGTCATTATATTTACTATAACTTTCCCCATCGACTTTAAAACGCTCATTGCTCAGTTCTCCTCTCGGCATACCGAAGCCGCCACAAGTAAAGTTACAACCAAAGGTTCTTAAAAAGACAGAGGGTACGCCCATATAACGACCCTCGCCCTGTATGCTATAAAATAGTTCAGATATTTTCAGTTTGCTCATATATTGTAGACCATTTTTTAAGTTTAGCAATTTTATTATCAGCGGCAACACTTACTTGTTCACTGCTAACAATATTAAATTTAATACACAAATCAATCATTGCCTGTAGATCACCCAATTCCTCAGCAAGATGTTCTCTATTAGTTTTTGGCTTTCCGGGTTTGTAATTGTCTATACCAAAACGTAAACATTTTGAAATTGCTTGTGTTACTTCTGCGCATTCTTCTTGAAGAATGTACATTATCTCATCATCAGTTTTAATCATGCTATAATTATAATATATTTAGAACATTGTGTCAATAAAAGAATCATCCTTTTCTGCCGATTTCTTTTTTCTAGATTTCGTTTCAGAAGGAGTTTCCCTTCTTTCGGGATCTATATTATCCAATTGCTTTTTCAAATAATCTACAAGTTGTCTACTGGATTCCGAATCATCACTATTTTGGATAATTGAATCTAAGTCTAAATTCTCAATAATTTTATATTTAGTTGCCTGATGTTTTTTCTCTTTTTGGATTCTTCGAATAAAGGCAAAGTAAATAATTTGAGTATAGTATGCAAATGGATTAGATGATTTTGCTGGATCAAATTTTGCGGCAGCTGTTAAACAGTTTTCAATGCCATCTGAAATCATATCATCTTTAAATGTATAATTAATAAAATTTGATTTATACGATAAGTGTGTAGCAATTTTAATAAAGCATTCACCTATGTATCTTGGTACCTGTGGCAGTTCCTCATTCTTTTCCTTAGCAGCATCTATGCCAGATTTATACTCTATAAGTGCTGCTAAGAATTTTTTATTATCTACGTAATGAGAAGTTTGTGGAATCTCAATGGAGTCTTTTTGGATTTCTACCAACTCGTCCAACAAGGATTCCTTCTCCGTATTCTTGGGTTTCTTTGTCTTCATTTATTTCATCTCCTAATCTATTTAAAAATTCATCAATCGTTTCTTCTTCAATTTCAAGTTCATCTTCAACATCATCATCTTCAACAAGTTCATCGTCGCCTTCTTCCTCTCGTTGAGATAGATAAGTTAAGTAATTATTTTTTAAATTTTCCTTTATGTTTATTGCCAACACAATTTGACTTGTCGGAATTGTATATTCCTCTTCCTCAGTAAAAGTAAATAAAGGATACATAATATATGATTCTACAATTCCTCTAGATGACGGCATACGAATTGCAGATAAAATAACAGGTTGCGTTACCTTAATACTTTTCTTATCATAAATGTCCTCACAATCATCTGTTGTCATACAAATGATGTTATCACCTGAGGATAATTTTAAATATTTGTAGTAAAGATTCTCCATTATATTTTTACCCTTACTAATTTATAGTTGAAATGCTCATCATTATATATTTTAATCCGTTCAATCATATGGAGTAAAGTATAATTCTTTTTACTTTTCCATGTTAAATCATCTGCAATATCATAAAGGTTACATGATGTTTTAGTTTCGCTTGTTCTCAAACCTCTACCTATAGATTGCAAATTTCTAATTCTCGATTTTGACGGAGATGCAAAAATAATATTATGTAGGTTTTTAATATTTATTCCTGTAGAGAATGTTCCGTAGCTAGCAACAATAATAGCATCCGATTCTAGTTCTGTAATTCTGCGAATATCCTCGCGTTGTTCTGTATCTGTTCCTCCGAATACAAAAAAGACTTTTCTGTTTTCAGCCTTTTCCTTAATCATCTCATGCAACGGTTTGCCGTGTTTTTCTACATATTGAAATAATACTAAAGTATTACCCGTTTGTTTTAAAGCAAGATTACGTATAAATTTATTTCTAGGTTCATACTGAACTATAAAATCCATCTCATCCTGATAGGATTTACTCTTCATACCTTTTCTCAATTCGTCGCTGTATTCTAATATTATATTATAAATCTGAAGATTTGCCAACTGGTTATCCGAAATAAGTTTTTTGGTCGTAGTAACTTTATAGACAGATCCAAATAGTCCTTCAAGAACTAACTTGTGAGTTTTAGTTCCATCTAATGTTCCCGTAGTACCAATTCTATAGGGCGATGTAGTACATTTATTTAGAATACTTGTTAACGATTTAGCTTTAAAGTTATGCGCTTCGTCTCCGTAAATTACTTTAAAATCTTTAAAGAAAGGTTTAGGTAATTTATATAACGATTGCCAAGTACTAATAACAACATCGTACTCATTAGATTTTTCATGTCCCCCGTAAATACGATGGCAATGTTCAGATGTTTTCCAATTATTTAAACAAGAATAATCCTGGAAATCTGAATACATTTGTTCTACAAGGGAGGTTGTTGGTACAAGGATTAATTGTCTTCTAGTATATCGTTCATGCCAACGAATAAGGCAATAAATGATAAGGGATTTTCCTGAACCAGTAGGAGATAATAAAAGACGTCTTCCATCTTTAATAGATTGAAAAACGGCATCTACTTGATAATCTCTGATTTCGATAGGCTTTCCCTTTGAGCCTATATTTAAGTCTTCACAAAATTTTCTAACAATATCATAAGTTACAGCATCAGATTCCTGTACATAATTACTATAATCTATAGTATAATCTCTTTCGTCGCAGAATTTTTCCAGATAATCTTTTAATCCTACATACAGTTCCTGTGTGAACATAGAATAGAGACGAACTTTACCATCCCACATACGAGACTTATAAAGAGGGTGGAACTTTGCTCCAGGGACATCAAACGCAAAATGGTCATTTAATTCTTGTCCAAGAGAAGGTTCGCATTTTACTCTAAGATAAACTTCATCTTTTTTCGATAATACTATATCAGCCATTACATCATGCCGTTAGTAAACTTCTGCCATTCGATAGCATTTTTAATATCCCAACCTCTACTATTAATAGAACGAACAATTTGTTCTAACTGATATAATACTGTTTTAAAATATTCTACTTTATCCTGTAGTATAACTAAATCAGCATCAACAGTTAGAAACTCATCCATTTCGTTTTTAAGGGGTTTATTGCCTTGCCATTGATCCCAGCCTTCTTCTTCTAATTCTACTTGTGTCATCTCACCTCTATAATACCGATATTTTTTACGTCGGCAATTCAGATAATCAGATTCAGTTTTGCGAAGGTTGAGACGGGTGGAGGAAAGTAGATTCAAATACTTTGCATGAAGGTTAGGAGTTTTTATAGACTCCTGTCCTAAATTCAATTCATTGATTTTACAATCCGCTTCCCAAGTATCTTGCAACTCAGTTAATTTCATAATATAAAGCCTTAGATTAACCGATTTGGATAATTTGCTGAGGATTACCTTGGAAGTTAAATGAACCATAATGGTTCAAGCTGATGGATGGGTCAAGCCAAATCTCACCGCCCATATCTTGCCATCTGCGTGAGAAGGTATAATCTTCAGACAAATAGCGCTTGTCCTTAGGATCAATCATAGTATCAAAGAATGCATAGAAATGCGGATTCAACTCTGGAGGAGTATTCAAATCGTTATTATATTTAAGCTCAGGATAATGTTTAATCATCTTATCAATAACTTCACGCTTAATCATCATAAAGCCTGTAGCACCATCATGTAAACGAATTAGACCATTCTCAATCGCAATTTGTTTAGTATCACGATTTAAGAATTTAAAATTGATAGCATAATCACTACCGAAAGAAGCGATCTGTTGATCAGAATAACCCTCATCCTTTAATCTAACTGATTCGCGAATACGTTGCCAATTAACACCCTTCTTAGGATAGGCGCCAACTGCTACTTCTTTATTATGTGCAATTAATTTAATTACATCTTCAACTTGGAATTCGATGTCTGCATCAATGAACATTAAGCGAGTAAAATCGCTTTGTAGAAAATATGCAACAAGTACATTACGTGCCCTTGTTACCAATGATTCATTTGCAATAGTACCAAATGCCACTGGGATTTGATGCTGATTACAGAATGTCAATAATCTAATTGTTGAGCGGAAATACGCTTCTGTTAACATTCCGCCATAGCAAGGAGTTGCTATGAAAAGTTTTTCTTTTCGCAAGTCATCTAATTTGACTTCCAATTTTTGTTCGTTTGGATTGGCAGGTGGTGTCAATGTTGTTGGCACTTTAGGCAATGCAGGCACCTTCGGCAAAGCCATTGGTGTAATCTTCTTTTTTGTATTCATAATAACTCCAAGTTATATTATAAGGGTTCTACTTCGAAAATAGTATATTTGAACGATGCTATCGCTGTGAAATATTCTACGCTTCCTGATGCTATATCAAAGTCCAAAGCGGACAATGATGTAGGGAACAGATTTTTAAATAT
>Ga0214923_10006636_pt1 | contig 12926 bp, 10 predicted proteins | sample LL1510_MetaG_FD_177993 | JGI IMG/M metagenome (GOLD analysis project Ga0214923, IMG submission 177993) | Freshwater microbial communities from Lake Lanier, Atlanta, Georgia, United States - LL-1510 | ecosystem: Environmental > Aquatic > Freshwater > Lake | place: USA: Georgia | collected...
GGTTAGGACTCATTTCGCTTGATAGACTATTATCTCCAAAATTCCAGCTGTAGCTCGTTGCACCTTGTGTATTGTTAATGAAAGAAATGGTTTGACTAAGCTCCGTAAACTCTTGAGGGTTTGCAAAGAAAGAAACTTGAGGAGCTTCTTCTACGCAAATATAATCTAACACACTCATTGAATTGGAACAGCCTAAAACAGTATTTGTTAAACTTATATCAAAACAACCTGGAGAATTATAGACAATGTTTATTGTATCACATTGTTGATAACTGCTTCCATTTCCAACACTCCAAACACAATTACTAGAATTTGCTGCTTGAGGAGAGGTATTGGTTAGTTTTACTTGCAATGGAACACATCCGCTCAACACATCCGAAACAAATGAAATTTCAGGCAATGGTATAACAGTAATTGTTCCATTTGTACTTATGGAAGGACAATTATTTACAGTATAAATTACGGAATAATTAGTAGTTTGCACCGGAGAATCCGTAACTGAATTTGTTGTGTTCCCATTTGGTGACCATAAATAAGTTCCTCCTGGAATCGTTGCAGAAGCGTTAATTGTTGCACTTTGTCCTTCACAAATGGAAGTGCTTGTTACATTAACAACAGGTACTGGATTTACCGTCACAATTGAATTAGCAGGAAGACTGTTGCAATTATTTAAGGTGTAAATTACATTGTAAGTTGTGGTTGCATATGGAGAAACAGCCGCTGAACTTGTTGTTGCCCCGCTGCTCCAAGCATACGTTCCATTTGGTAAATCACTACTCGCTGTGATTGTTGCTGTTTGTCCTGCACAAATGGTTGCGTTAGTAGCTGTAATTGTTGGAATAGGATTTACTATTACTGTAGCAGTTCCAGTTGCATTACAACCATTTAAAACGTATAGTAAGTTATAAGTAATTGTTTGAGATGGACTTGCTGTAATCGAGTTTGTTGTTTGACTATTAGACCATAAATAGCTTCCACCACTAGGTGTGCAAGTCGATGTTAGTGTAGCTTGTTGTCCATTACAAATAGTTGTGCTAGGTATAGTTACCACAGGCGTTGGGTTCACGGTTACTGTTGTGCTCATGTTAGCTATACAGCCATTTAAAGTATAAGTAACACTATAGCTAGTTGTATTCAATGGAGCCACATTAATTGTGTTAGATTCATTATCATCTGACCACAAATACAAACCTCCTGTAGGAGATCCATTTGCAATTAAATTTGCTGAATTTCCAGAACAAATAGTAGGTGAATTTACAGTTAATGTTGGTGTAGGATTTACCGTTAAAGTTCCATTTGCAATTGCGAGTGTACATGCTCCTAACGAATATGTAACTGTATAGTTTGTTGTATTTGTTGGATTTACGGTAATTGCTGCTGCTGTTGATCCATTAGACCAACTAAAATTCCCTCCTAGTTGACTAGGAAGAGCTGTTAATGTTCCATTATTACCAGAACAAATTGTTTGTGTTGATATAGAAACTGTTGGTGCTGGATTGACAGTAACAGTTGCGGTTGCAGTTGCGGGTGTACATGCTCCCAATGAATAAGTGACCGAATAAGTCGTACTGGAAGTAGGGTTAACAGAAATGCTATTTGTATTTGCTCCAGTTGACCAAGTATAGGTTCCTCCAGCTTGTGATGGTGTCGCCGTTATTGTATTCGTTTCACCAGAACAAATAGTAATAGGATTGACTGTTACAGTTGGCGCTGGATTGACTGTTACACTTGCCGTTGCGGTTGCTAATGTACATGCGCCCAAAGAATAGGTAACAGAATAACTTGAGCTAACTGTTGGATTCACTGAAATGCTTGAAGATGTTTCCCCACTGGACCAACTATATGTTCCTCCAGTTTGAGTAGGTGTAGCAACAATTGTATTGGTTTCTCCTGAACATATTGTAATTGAATTCACACTTACTGTCGGAGCAGGATTAACAGTTACCAATTCGTTTGCAGTACTAGGCGTACAAGCGCCTAATGAATAAGTAACCGAATAACTTGTATTTGATGTTGGGTTAACAGAAATGCTTGCAGTGGTTTGACCGCCAGACCAAGTGTAAGACCCCCCCAATTCAGTTGGTGTTGCAATGAGTGTATTAGTTTCCCCTGAACAAATAGTTATTGGGTTAATACTTACTGTTGGTGCGGGATTAACTGTTACTAGTGCAGTTGCAGTTGCAGTAGTACAAGCCCCTAACGAATATGTAACTGAATAACTTACATTAGCAGTAGGATTGACCGTTATTGAACTAGTAGTTGCGCCATTTGACCAAGAGAAATTTCCTCCGATTTGATCGGGTGTTGCTGATAGCGTGTTTGTTTCACCTGAACAAATAGTAATTGGATTTACAGAAATAGTAGGTGCTGGATTGACAGTAACAGATGCAGTTGCAGTTGCGGGTGTACATGCTCCCAATGAATAAGTGACCGAATAAGTCGTACTGGAAGTAGGGTTAACAGAAATGCTATTTGTAGTTGCTCCAGTTGACCAAGTATAGGTTCCTCCAGCTTGTGATGGTGTCGCCGTTATTGTATTCGTTTCACCAGAACAAATAGTAATGGGATTGACTGTTACAGTTGGCGCTGGATTGACTGTGACTGTTCCTGAAGCTACAGATGGTGTACATCCCCCTGAGGAGTAAGTCACAGTGTAGGTTGTTGTTGATGTAGGGTTTACTGAAATATTTGCTGTATTGGATCCATTAGACCATGCATATGTGCCTCCAGTTTGCGTAGGTGTAGCGACAAGTGCATTCGTCTCTCCTGAGCAAATAGTTATTGAATTTACACTTACACTAGGTGCAGCATTTACAACAACAGTCATAGTTGATGAAGCCGCACAACTATTTGAACTTGGAGTAAAAGTATAAATTGTAGAACCAGTTGTAGTCGTACTAATCACGGAAGGTGACCAAGTGCCTGACATCCCATTGGTTGAAGTTGTAGGTAATGATCCAGGCACGGAACCTTGACAATAGGGACCAAGTTGAGTAAAAGTAGGGGTGGCACTATTTGTAACATTAATGCATTGGTTTTGAGTATAAGAACACCCAAAATTATCTGTTATACTGTATGTGAAACAGTTTGAACCAGCTGATGTTGGAGTAATTGAAGCTGTTGTAGTTCCAGTTGAGGTAAGACCTGAAGCAGCTTGCCATCCTTGACTTGTAATCGTAGGTGTAAAGGAAGATGAAGCCGGTGTTAAAATTGGGTTGAAATTTATATCCCAGTTAAAAATATAGCCGTTATCAATAGCTTGATTGTCTGTTACCTGAATAGTCCAAGATCCATTTAGTGGGCATCCAATTAAATTAGAGAAAGGCTGAACAGGCATATAGTTGCCTGCAACGATAGAAGGGGCAGATGGATTTCCGCAATTAGAAGTGCTACCATTCACCAACAAAGTGGTTGCTGTTGGAGTAAAACAATAATTTCTACCTGTACCGGGGCCTGTTAATGGATCGTCTAATGGACAACCAAGATACGTTCCACTACCGCTTGGAAAAGACTTTAACGTTGCGGATTGACCATTAGGACAAACTATTCGAATGCTTAAGTCGCCAACAAAAGAGTGTTCCATATTTAAGCAAATACTCTGGATATCACTCGCGGTCTGAACCGTTTGTGTGTTTGAATAGCAATTGACGGTAATAGCAGTTGAATAAGACACTCCTGAACCATCTGGTAGAAATGTTGTTCCGCTTATAGGTGGTGTACAATTTTGAATATAAGGAGTCATTGTAACATTGGCACTTAAACTTGCTGTTTGACCTTGACAAATTGTTGTGGGGTTAACAGATGTTGTGATTGTTGGTGTTGTAGAAACTTGAACAATTTTATTCAACTGATTTGCATTGTTGCACCCTATTCCATCTGTTATGTTTAAATTAACCGCATAAGCTCCGCCTGAGGTAAAAGAATAAGAAGCATTTTGTCCATTAGCTGTTTGACCATTCCCAAAGGACCATTGATAGCTTGCGCCAGTACCTGAACTCGAAAAAGTTCCAGAACCGTTGAAAGTTACAGACTGACCTTGGCAAACACGAATAATTCCATCCGCTTGTGGTGCTGGATTGCTTGAAATGAAGTTGGACGTAATAGATTGGCAAGGTAAAACACACGAAATTGTTGCTGCCCAACCAGCGTAAACAACTGACCCATCTGAAGTAAATCTAAATGTTAAACACCCGCTAGTATTTCCTGCAGATGCGGTGAAAACGCCAGGATTTGTACTTCCTGAATAAGTTCCTATAGCAGCAGCGCCTGTACTATTTCCATCGTAAACAGTCAAAAAATCATAATTGCTTTCCAAAGCGAAAGAGGAAAAAGTTACCTTAATCTTTGCACCAGGTGTAGAAGGACAAATTGTAAAAGTTCGTGATTGATTGTTTGTGTAATTCCCGTTCGCTCCTCCGCTATCATAAAAATCACCTGAACAAGTCGATACATTTCCATTAATCATTGTATATGTTTGACTAAATGAAGTCAAATGGCATATCAATACAATAAAAAATAAGAGTAGGCGGATAAACATACTTACCTATTTAACAGATTGTTAATTGATTCAATGTAGATAACTTTTGATACGTTCGCTAGTTTTATAATTTGTATGTTGTCCGTTGGAAAATAGTTCAACAAAAGCGGGTTGAAATCGGGTTGATTGTAAACGTTAAGAAAATCTTGAACAGGCAAAAAATCAGCATTTTTACTTCTAAGTGGGATTTGGCTAATTTGCGGTTGATCAACAAATTTTGTTGCAGACACATCTAATACTTTAAATCCACTTTCAATATATTTTGTCAATATTAATATTTGCCCAGGATTTTCTATTTTTTCTGTATTGTACCAATTTTCGCCATAAACAGCAATTATTTTTTGTTCTGCACTTGATTGACTATACACTACAGTTGAAAGCACGATAAAAAAAATAGAAAGCGATTTTTTCACGACAAGAGGTTTGTTTAGCAGCCCCCAATTTAAATAAAATTAACATAAAAACAAAAGCCACTAAATATTTAGTGGCTTTCAATGAGTATTTCTTAACTTTTAATTAAAATTCAAATGTTTCCATGAATTTTGTTGTAAAATTTCCTGCTTGAAAATCTTCGTTTTCCATTAGTTTTTGGTGGAATGGAATTGTAGTTTTCACACCTTCAATGATGTACTCATCTAAAGCTCGTTTCATTTTACGAATAGCTTCTTCTCGTGTTTGAGCTACTACTATCAGTTTTGAAATCATTGAATCATAATTTGGAGGAATCGTATAACCAGAATATACATGTGCGTCAATTCGAACACCATGTCCACCTGGACAATGATAACTTATTATTTTTCCCGGACTAGGTCTAAAATCCATATAAGGGTCTTCCGCATTAATGCGACACTGAATTGCATGACGCATTTCCGGGACATAATTTTTTCCAGAAATTTTTTCGCCTGCTGCAATTTTAATTTGTTCTTTAATTAAATCGAAATTGATAACTTCTTCAGTTATGGTGTGCTCAACTTGAATACGAGTATTCATTTCCATAAAGTAAAAGTCACGATTTTTATCGACTAAAAATTCAACTGTTCCAACGCCTTCGTATTGAACCGCTTTTGCAGCTTTAATTGCAGCTTCCCCCATACGATCACGCAAATCAGGTGTCATAAATGGTGAAGGGGTTTCTTCAACTAGTTTTTGATGACGTCGCTGAATAGAGCAATCTCTTTCTGATAAGTGACAAGCATTCCCGTATTGATCGCCTGCTATTTGAATTTCAATATGGCGCGGTTCTTCAATGAATTTCTCCATATAAATACCGTCATTTCCAAAAGCTGCGCTAGCTTCCTGACGTGCTGAATCCCAAGCCGCTTCAATATCCTCTTCTTTCCAAACAATGCGCATTCCTTTTCCACCACCTCCAGCTGTTGCTTTAAGAATGACTGGATACTTAATTTCTATTGCCGTTTTTTTTGCTTCTTCCACGTCTTTTAAAAGACCTTTTGAACCCGGAATGCAAGGAACTCCAGCTGCAATCATTGTTGCTTTAGCAGTTGCTTTGTCTCCCATTCCTGCAATTTGTTCAGGCAAGGCACCAATAAATTTGATTCCGTGTTCTTGGCAAACTTTCGAGAATTTTTCATTTTCAGAAAGAAAACCGTAACCAGGATGGATTGCATCCGCATTGGTTATTTCTGCAGCAGCAATAATATTTGGAATGGAAAGATAGGATTTAGCACTAATTGGAGGCCCGATACAAACAGCTTCGTCAGCAAATCTTACGGGCAAGCTATCCTTATCGGCTGTAGAATAAACGGCAACCGTTTTAATGCCCATTTCCTTACAAGTGCGAATTACCCTTAAAGCAATTTCACCTCGGTTGGCAACCAATATTTTTTTAAACATAAAAACTAGTTTCGTTTCTTAAGATATTATGCCGGATCAACTAAGAACAACGGCTGATCATAATCTACAGGTGACGAATTGTCGACCAACACTTTAACGATTTTTCCTGAAATTTCTGCTTCGATTTCGTTAAAAGTTTTCATCGCTTCGATTATGCAAAGCTTATCTCCTGATTGAATAGTTGTTCCAACATTCACAAATGGATCTTTATCTGGACCAGGCGTGCGATAGAAAGTTCCAATCATAGGTGAATTAATTGTTACATATTTTGCTTCATCATTCGAAGTATTTGTATCGCTTGAAGTAGGTGTAGTTATTGGTGAAACTGTAGGCGATGCAACAACGGGCGCCGCCACATAAGGTTGTGCTGGAGCTTGAACGATAATGGGTTGTTCTGAATGCCCGTTTGCCCCACCTTCAATTGTAACTTTGAAACCATCGCTATCGATTTCAACTTTGCCAATTCCTGTTTTCGAAACAAGTTTTATTAGGTCTTTTATTTCTTCTAGATTCATTTTGTTGAAATTATAAGGATAAATGTAATTATTATTTAGGAATTATAAGCCCATTTTACGTAAACGGCTCCCCAGGTAAATCCGCCACCGAAAGCAGACAAAATAATATTGTCACCTTTTTTTAATTGCTTTTCGTAATCCCAGAGGCATAAAGGCAGGGTTGCGGCTGTAGTATTCCCGTATTTTTCAATATTGATCATCACTTTTTCGCGAGGTAAGCCCATTCGTTCGGCTGTAGCATCTATTATACGTAAATTTGCTTGATGTGGCACTAACCAAGCAACATCATCACTGCTTAAATTATTTTTATCCATAATTTCCGCCGAAACTTCTGCCATATTAGTTACGGCAAATTTGAATACTTGCTTGCCTTCTTGTTTTACATAGTGCATGCGTTTTTCTACAGTTTCAATAGAAGGAGGATTCACACAACCACCGGCAGGTTGAACTAAATATTCTCTTCCCGAACCATCACTTCTTAGAATATAGTCCTGCACCCCCATTCCGTCTTCCGTTGGCTCTAGTAAAATAGCACCTGCACCATCACCAAAAATCACACATGTTGCGCGGTCTTGGTAATCCAAGATAGATGTCATTTTGTCAACCCCAACAACAATAACTCTTTTATGCCTTCCTGTTTCTATGAATTGAGAAGCAGTAGATAGCGCGTAAATAAATCCAGAACATGCCGCCTTTAGGTCAAAACCCCAAGCATTTTTCATTCCTAACTTATCACACAAAACGTTAGCTGTACTTGGAAAAGGATAGTCTGGTGTTACAGTTGCAAGAATGACTAATTCAATGTCTAATGGATCTATATTTTTCTTTTCAAGTAGTCCTTTAACTGCTGCGGCTGCCATATCTGAAGAAGCGCCATTTCGCATGATTCTTCTTTCTTTAATACCTGTTCGAGAAGTAATCCATTCGTCTGAGGTATCAACTATTTTTGACAAGTCCTCATTAGACAAAACCTCCTCAGGTAAAAAGCCTTGAACACCAGTAATTGCAGCTGTTATTTTTTTCATATTTGTTAGTTAAAAGCGTCATTAATTTTATTCGCTAATCCATTAAAAGCGACTTCTGACGCTAGTAAAATCATGTTTTTTACGGCAATTTCATTCGAAATCCCATGGCCAATGATTACGTTGCCTTTCACTCCTAAAATCGGCGTTCCGCCATAATTCTCGTAATTAAAACGGTCAAAATATTCATCTTTAATTCCTCTTTTTTGCATTAAAGTATAAATTCCTTCTGCTTCTTTTAACACAACATTTCCTGTGAATCCATCACAAACAATTACATCTGCAACTCCCATGAATAAATCACGACCTTCAACGTTTCCAATGAAGTTAATTTCATCAGAATCAGCCATCATTTTATGTGTTGCTATAGTCAATAGATTTCCTTTAGAATCTTCTTCTCCAATATTTAACAATGCAACTTTAGGAGAAACAATTCCATGTATGTATTTTGAATAGAGCGATCCCAATACAGCAAATTGGTACAATACATCTGCCTTACAATCCGCATTGGAACCTACGTCCAACAAAATGGTTTTTGAACCATTAATGGCTGGTAAAGTAGAAGTAATGCAAGGACGAATAATTCCAGGAACAGTGTTTAGTTTGTAAATCGAACCAACCAACATAGCACCTGTATTTCCAGTACTGGCAAAGACCTGAATGTCACCATTAGCCAATAAATCAAATCCTACAACAATAGAACTATTTGGTTTTTTCGGCAATACTCTTGTCGGATGATCATGAAAAGTGATAACGTCAGGAGCATGTATAATATCAAAAAAATCGTGAGAAACCCCACGATTTTCAAGTCCGTCCTTTATCAACTCTTGATTTCCAATCAAGACTAACTTAGCATTTTCCGGCAATTCTTTTAGCGCCAACAAAGCTCCTTCTAGATTAACATCTGGAGCGAAATCACCACCGGAAACATCAATGCCTATCTTCATTGGAGAATAGACAAAGTAATTTATTCAACTACTTCTTTCTCAGCGACCACCCTTCCCTTGTAGTATAATTTACCTTCATGCCAATGTGCATGGTGGAATAGATGTGGCTGACCTGTTGTAGGACATGTTGCAACGTTACTTGCTACAGCTTTCTTGTGCGTTCTGCGCTTGTCACGTCTGGTCGTGGAGATTCTTCGTTTAGGATGTGCCATTTTATATAGTTAAAACTTTTAATTTAAATTTTTCAAAGCTGACCAACGAGGGTCAATATCATCGTCATCTTTCTTATCTTTTGTTTCAGTTGGATTCAATTGATATTTTTCAATCAATTTCACCATTTCTTCGTTGCATTCACCTTCATCATGAACTGGACGTAATGCTTGAGAAATGGTTATCAACTCATAAATAGGTTGACTAACATTAATTTCGCAACTATCTCTTGGTATTACAACCAAATTTTCGTCCTCTTCTTCTTCATCGCCAAATTTGTAATACAAGGTCATATCGCCTTCAATTTCTTCGTCCATTTCTTCGTTGCAACGTGAACAAAGCGTTTTGATAGTTCCCACAACCTCAAAATCAACAATTAGCATGGTTTCCTTTTTTTCTAATTCAACCCAAACTCTCAAATCTCCGCCTTCAATCAATGAATAAGGAAGTGCTTCAAAGAACGATTGATCCACTTCAAATTCAAATTCATGAACACCTAGCTTTAAACCAACAAATGGTATTTCAAAGTCTTTTTTCACGATTCCTGAATTGAATTCAAAAAAATGGACGGCAAAGTTAATAAAATTCTTTTAAGAATAAAACCTTTTTATTCATCTCTGTCGTCATTATGATTTAGTTTTCTTGCGATTAATGGATTTTCAGCTATTGATTTGACAAATTTCCGATTGCGAAAAGTATCCATTGCTAAATAAATGGCACTTCGAAAGGATGTTTCTGATGCTTTATTTTTACCAGCAATATCAAAGGCTGTACCATGGTCAGGCGAGGTTCTTACGATTGGTAAACCTGCAGTAAAATTCACACCGTTATCAAAGGCGAGTGCTTTAAATCCGGCTAAACCTTGATCGTGATACATCGCTAAAATGCCATCAAATTCGTTTTTTGATTCCGAACCAAATAAACCATCTGCTGCGTAAGGACCAAAGGCCAAAATTCCATCTCCTTTTGCTTGTTGGATAGCGGGAATAATAACATCATGCTCTTCTGATCCAATTTTTCCATTTTCTCCCGCGTGTGGATTTAAGCCTAAAACAGCAATTTTTGGTCGTACAATTGCAAAGTCTTTTTTCAAACTATTTTCAAAAGCTTTTAGTTTATTGAAAATGGCAGCTTTTGTCAAAGACTTGCTGATTTCACTCACAGGAATGTGCGTTGTAACCAATGCTACACGTAAACGATCAGAAACTAAAATCATCAATGCATCATCTACATTGGAATACTTTGCTAAATACTCCGTATGACCAGGAAATTCAAATCCCGCTTTGATAACATTTTCTTTCGAAAAAGGTGCTGTTACTAATACATCAATTTGACCATCCGCAAGTGCTTTTGTAGCGGCTTCTAATGATTTCAATGCGTAAGTTCCTCCCGTTTCACTTGATTTACCTGGCTCAACTGCAACCTCCTCGTTCCAAACGTTTACGACATTCACTTTTCTTAATTGAATTTCGCCAGCATGTTTACACGTTTGATAGTTGAATTCGTGAAAATTTAAATGCTTTTTGTAAAAAGAGATAATCTTTGAAGATCCAAAAATCACAGGAGTAAACTCAATTTGCATGCGGTTATCTCGCAAAGTTTTTAAAACAATCTCAGGACCTATTCCATTGACATCGCCCAAGGTAATTCCAACTCGCACAGGTATTAATGAGCTGTGTTCTTTCTCCATGAATTATTTAGTATAATGTGTTTTTAAAAATTGATAGAGCAAACGAACACCGGAGCCAGTTCCACCAACACCTTTATAATCTTCTCTACTATCCAACCAAGTTGGCCCAGCAACGTCCATGTGAATATAAGGTGCTTTAACAAAATGCTCCAAAAATTTGCCTGCTGAAATCATTCCTGCATTAGATCCGCCAATGTTTTTCAAGTCTGCAATTTTTGACTTCATGTGTTTTGCATAATCGTCCCAAAACGGAAAACGCACCACACGCTCATGCACTTCGATTCCTGCCGCTTCTAGGCTCTCAAAGTAAATGTCTTTAGCGTTACCCATAATAATGCTTGCCTCTGTACCAATGGCACGAACCGCAGCACCTGTTAATGTGGCTGCATCTATGACAATTTCAGGGTTGAATTTTGCTGAATAAGCCAAGGCATCTGCCAAAATCATCCGACCTTCAGCATCTGTGTTCAATACTTCAACTGTTGTTCCATCAAACATGGTAATGACATCACCAGGTGTGTACGCATTCATTCCTGGACGGTTGTCAGTAGCCGGAATTAAAACGATGAGGTGAACGCTCAACTTTTGAAGTGCTGCCAAATAGATTGTTGCTGCCATCATTGCGGCACCAGCCATGTCACTTTTCATAGTATCCATCGATCCTGGAGTAGGTTTTAAGCTCAAACCTCCTGTATCATAAACGACGCCTTTTCCAACGAGAACAATCGGTTGTTTATTAATCGGTTTTTTAGGTTTATACTCGGCTATTGTAAAAGTTGGTGGATCCATAGAACCTTTGTTAACAGCCAATAAGCCCCCCATTTTCAAGGATTCAATTTGGGTTTTTTCCAATACTTGAACTGTAAAAGATGCTTCATTACCAAGTTCAACGATTTTATCAGCTAATTGTGTGGCGTTTAAATGTGATACAGGCAAATTCACGGCATCGCGTGTCCAGAAAACGGCCTTAATGATGTTGTTAAGTTCTTCGATATTCTTTTCAGCGGCTTTTTCACCCACAACGATTTTCACCAAGGAATGATATTTCGGATGCTTAAAAAAACGGTTGAATTGATATGTACTTAAAGCCAAGCCTTCTGCAATTGCCAAACAATTTTTTTCATCCCCTAAAATTCCAATTTCAGTGATTTCTGTTTGCACTAAATCGGCGATTTTAGAACCTAAAACCCTTACATCTTCTAATTTTTGATTTGATTTCACCAAAAAAGTATACCCTTCTGGCGCTTTGAAATAATCAAATTTCTTATCTGTATTTGCAGTAAAGGCCTCAACTATTTCTTTCGCCAAAGGCAAATCACTTGTTTTTTTACCGTTAGCTTTTCCGATTATAAACACCTTATTGCTCAGCCCAATGGCATTTCCTTTTATAATATGTATCATTTTCTGACGATTTGTGATTTATACAAATGTACGGATAAAGCAATACGCACTGCAATTATTCGTTTGAAAGAAGTTTCTGGTTTTCTTCCCAAAATTTCTCAATTAACCTTGGGACAGGATAATCACCAAAAGCAGGGATAGCAATTTCAATTTGATTTTCATTGATTTCTGGTAACTTTTCAACGAATACAAATCGTGTGAATAAGATTTGATGCGACAAAATATGTTTATAGGTTTTGGAGACAAAGTTCACTTTTTGTTTTTTAATGGCGGATTCTTGTTCTTTTTCAGATTCAAATTCTTGCATGGGAAACTGATACAAGGATTGCCAAATATCTTTGGAGGTTCTTTTCTCTAACACAATTTTTCCGTTTTGAGGCGCTAAGTAATAAGTAAAAAAACGGTTTCTGGTTTTCGTTTTCTTTTCTTTAATGGGTCTTTCGGTTATGGTTTTATTCGCAAAGGCTAAACATTTTTCCTGAACAGGACAAAGTTCACAATTAGGATTTAAGGGCACGCATTGTAACGCACCAAACTCCATCATGGCTTGATTGAAGACTCCAGCTTTATTCATTGGCAAAAGGCTTTCGGCTAGGGTTGCAAATTCTTTTTTTCCTTGCGATGAATCAATTGGAGTTGCAATATCAAAAATCCGGCTCAAAACACGGTACACATTTCCATCGACAACAGCTTTGTGCTCATTGGATGAAAAAGAGGCAACAGCCGCAGCAGTGTAGGGACCAATTCATT
>Ga0214923_10006637_pt1 | contig 12925 bp, 12 predicted proteins | sample LL1510_MetaG_FD_177993 | JGI IMG/M metagenome (GOLD analysis project Ga0214923, IMG submission 177993) | Freshwater microbial communities from Lake Lanier, Atlanta, Georgia, United States - LL-1510 | ecosystem: Environmental > Aquatic > Freshwater > Lake | place: USA: Georgia | collected...
AACAAACGATTACTGAAAATCTGAAGTCGGTTTGTTCAAAATACGCTGTTAAAGAAATTCATTATCAATTACCAGATGAATATCGAGTAGATCAAGAATTAAAACAACTTGAGAAAAACCTTGAAATCCCAGTTCATTCATGTGATACGTATCATTTTCTAACTTCTCGCGAGGATTTTGGTGAGTTTTTCAAAGGTAAAAAGGCCTTTTTGATGGAAAATTTCTACCGTCACATGCGTGTGAAATACCAAATTCTTTTAGAAGCTGGTAATAAACCACTTGGAGGTAAATGGAATTTTGATCAAGAAAATCGTAAAAAGGTTCCAAAAAATCACGTTATTCAAACTGTCGGGTTATTGACCAAAAATGTTTCCGATATAGTTGATGAAATTAAAAATTCAGGAATTAATACAATTGGAGAAATCGCTCCCACAAAATTTACCTGGACGACTACCCGAAAAGAAGCCCTGGAATTGTTAGAGAATTTTGTAACAGAAGCACTTCCCTTTTTCGGAACACTTCAAGATGCCATGACGGAGCATCATTGGTACTTATATCATTCCCGTCTTTCGTTTGCAATGAATGTCAAATTGATAAGTCCCTTGGAGGTTATCAAACGAGTTGAAAAAGCCTATTTTGAAAATCCTGAGTTATTCGAACTGAATCAAATTGAAGGGTTCATTCGTCAAATATTAGGTTGGCGAGAATACATGCGCGGAATTTATTGGTCGCAAATGCCGGCTTACACAGAACTCAATTTCTTCGAAAACAAACGAGCACTTCCCTCCTGGTTTTGGACAGGAAAAACAAAAATGAATTGCATGAAGCACGCCATTACGCAATCACTTGAACAGGCTTATGCGCATCACATTCAACGATTGATGGTAACTGGAAACTTTGCACTTCTCGCAGGAATTCATCCGGATGAAGTCGATAATTGGTATTTGGGAATATACATTGATGCCTTTGAATGGGTAGAAATCACCAACACGCGTGGTATGAGTCAATTTGCAGATGGCGGAATTGTTGGTTCTAAACCATACGTCAGTTCGGCGGCATACATTAATAAAATGAGCGATTACTGTGGGAATTGTCAGTATTCCTTCGACAAAAAAGTCGGAGAAAATGCTTGTCCTTTCAATTCCCTTTATTGGAATTTCTTAGATGAACATACCGATAAACTTCGTTCAAATCCGAGATTAGGAATGATGCTGAACGTTTGGAATAAAATGCCCACAAATGACAAAGTAGCTTTAATTGAACAAGCAAACTTTTACCTCGAAAACATCGAAACGCTATGAAGAAATTAGGAATTGTTTTATTTACAAGCGATTTAAGACTTCACGACAACACAACTTTGGTCCAAGCGATTAAAGAAAATGACGAGGTTATTCCTTTATTTTGTTGGGATGAAGATTACATGAAAAGTGAACAATTTGGATTTAAACGAATGGGAAATTTTCGTCGCGGTTTTCTTTACAAGGCATTAGCGGATTTACACCAAAATTTAAAATCCATTGGTGGCTATTTGTTGGTCCGAAAAGGCAATCAAGTAGAAGTAATTGAAGAATTATTAACGCACTATTCCGTTTTTAAAGTTTACACAAAAAAGCAAGTTGGAATCGAAGAAAAGCGAGGAAATGAACGATTGAAAAAAATTCTTTTATCCAAAGGGGTTGATTATGAAGAATACAGTACAAGCACCATGTATCACCCTTCTGATTTACCTTTTTCGATGACTTCGATACCTGAAGTTTTTACGAAATTTAGAAAAATCGTGGAGAAGGAGGCTACCGTTCGCCAGACGACACCGTCACCAACTGCAATTACCTGTCCTGTCCTTCCAAATTATTTACAAGAATTAAATTCGATGAATCATATACTGAGTTTGGACAATCGTTCATCGCTTCCCGAATTAGGAGGAGAAACCTCAGCTTTGAAACATGTGCATTCCTACATTTTTGAACAAAGACACATTTTGCATTACAAGGAAACACGCAATGAACTTATTGGCGTAGATTTCTCTTCAAAACTATCGCATTGGTTGGCGTTGGGTTGTCTTTCTCCGAAATTCATTTACCACGAGGTAAAGCGTTTTGAAGATGAAGTTGCTTCGAATGATTCTACTTACTGGTTGATTTTTGAATTGTTATGGCGTGATTTCTTTCGTTTTTCGTTCAAGAAACATCCGTTGGAATATTTTCAATTGCATGGGATTTTAGGTAAATCAGATCGAAAACCAACTCGAAATAAACAAGTTATAGATTCATGGGTGAGTGGAGAAACGCCAAGTTCATTCGTTAATGCAGCGATGAAGGAATTAAAAGCCACAGGTTGGACCTCTAATCGCATGCGGCAAATTGTAGCAAGTTATTTTATTTACGACTTAGAGCAGGATTGGCGAGTTGGGGCATCTTATTTTGAATCGCAATTAATTGATTACGACGTTTCTTCTAACTGGGGAAATTGGGCCTACATTGCAGGAGTTGGAAATGACCCGAGAGCGGGTAGAAAGTTTAATACTGAAAAGCAAGAAGAACAATACGATAAGGACAAAAATTATCAAAAACTATGGACCAAAATAGGTATTCTTAAATAAGTTAATCAAACAGAATCTTTTTTCGAGAACTTGAAAAATTAATAAAACAAACTAGTTGAAAGTAGCTTGTGATGCTATTAAGTTTTAAAAAAGCAATTAATTGTTGATTTTCTAGATTGACTTTCTTTTTCATTCAAACGTATTTGTAACGAGTTAAATTAGTTTCTATCGCCTTTAAAATTAGGTAAAATATAATGTGATCCTTTCTCTTTTTACATAGATATCCGGATTATATTCCAAATAAATACATATTTTTTTGGATTTTATTCCATAAATATATACTTTTGATGTATGATTTCAAGAATTTTGGTTGATCGTTTGCGTCAAAAGATGTTTAAACAAAAAGCCATTATCGTTCTCGGCCCGAGACAGGTGGGAAAAACGACACTACTGAAAAATCTCGCATTTGACCCAGAAGAAATACTTTGGATGAATGCGGATGAAATTGATGTTCAACAGACTTTATCTGAGGTGAGTTCTGGAAGTTTTAAGGCCTTATTGGGTAAAAAGAAAATATTTATCATCGATGAAGCTCAGCGTATTGAAAACATTGGTTTGAAATTAAAACTGATAACAGATAATTTGCCCGAAATTCAAGTTATCGCAACAGGTAGCTCTTCGTTTGATTTGGCGAACCGGGTCAACGAACCTCTTACAGGAAGAAAATGGGAGTACAACTTATTTCCACTTTCCTATCAAGAATTGGTTGCACATCACGGAATGTTGGCGGAAAACCGTTTACTTGAGCATCGCTTGGTTTATGGTTATTATCCTGAGGTTGTTTCGAATCCTGGAGAAGAAGAAGAGCGATTGAAGTTGATTTGTCACAGTTATTTGTATAAAGATGTATTACTTTGGGAGCGGTTGCACAAATCTGATAAATTGGTTCGTTTACTTCAAGCGTTGGCACATCAAATCGGTTCACAAGTTTCTTTTAATGAATTAGCAGAAATCTGTTCGATGGACCCAAAGACTGTTGAGAAATACGTTAATCTATTGGAACAAGCTTTTGTGATTTTTAGATTACCATCTTTTAGTCGAAACTTAAGAAATGAGCTCAAAAGTAGCCGAAAGATTTATTTTTTTGACAATGGAATTCGAAATGCGATTATAAATAATTTCAATCCAATTGCCTTACGCAGTGATGTTGGCTTTCTTTGGGAAAACTTTTTGGTCTCCGAACGATTGAAATTTAACTCGTATCATTTATTGAATAAAAATTCATTTTTCTGGCGAACCGTCAACCAACAAGAAATTGACTTAATTGAAGAATATGGTGGACAACTGCATGCGTATGAATTCAAATGGAACTCCAAAAAAACGGTTCGTTTAACAAGAACCTTCCAAAATGCCTATCCAGATTCAACTTTTGACGTGATAACTCCAAACAACTTACACGAATTTTTACTCCCGAAGAAGTAATTTTACATAGATATTCGGATTATATTCCAAATAATTACATATATTTTTGGATTATATTCCATATAAATACACTTTTTTAAAATGAAATATGCTTGAATATATTTCTTTTTCAATGTAAAAACCCAAACAACCAAAGCTGTATTTTTTCTTGAAAGCCACAGGTTGGACCTCTAATTGCATGAGGCAAATTGTTGCAAGTTATTTCATTTACGATTTAGAGCAGGATTGGCGAGTTGGGGCGTCGTATTTTGAATCGCAATTAATTGATTACGACGTTTCCTCTAATTGGGGAAGGGCCTACATTGCCGGCGTAGGAAATGACCCGAGAGCGGGTAGAAAGTTTAATACTGAAAAGCAAGAAGAACAATACGATAAAGATAAATGTTATCAAAAAACATGGAAAATAATCTAATTTACCAACAATCCGTTTGGTAATCAATTAACCTTAATACATGTAAAAAAGTTGTGTTTGATTAATTGACCAAAACATAATTAAATACCCATAAACCCAGAAAACACAAAAAATAAAGAATGAGGCCTAAAAGACCTCATTCAAATTATTGAGGCAAACAAACTACATTGATTTCTTTTGATGTCATATCACCATCATGATTTAATTCCACTTCAACAATTATTTTCACATTAGAAGTGTCAGTAACACTATTTACCCAATGCTCGTGAAAACTATATGTTTCAGCATGATCGCTTGTAGCCTTTGTTAGCAATGTCTCGCCTGTTGTTTGATTTATCATATTCAATGAGTAACCGTGTAATTCACCGTCGCCAACAATTGTTCCTTCGGCGTGAAGTTCCTCACCAAATAATAGTGTGTCACCTTCCATCGGCTCTATTAATGTGATATCAGCATTTGTTGCCTCGTTGTGTTTATGGCAACTCATTAATAAGATGGAAAAAGAAATAAATACAAATTTTAAATTTTTCATTTTTTTGATGTTTTAAATAAATAACTAATACATACGGATGCACTCACTTTTTGACGAATGCTCCCTTCGTTTAAATTTTGATACAGTGGATTTTGAATATTGATGGAATATAACCATCGGTACGTCAATAAATTGATACTAGCTCGACTTGACAGAATAATTCCATCGTTGGTTTTACCGATTGTTGCTAATCCATTTAGTCTACTATTCGCATGATGTTCAAAATTCATTCCTGCTGCTGCAATAAGGCGATACGAGGAAAATTTGAAATTACGAAATGCTTGACTTGCGGATTGAAAACTATTCCCATATTGAAAACCAAATGAATCCTTTCCTTTAAATGAATAGCTAAATTCAGTCTGCCAACCCCAAGATTTTGCAAACTGATGCGTATAATTCGAAAGAAGTAAATAATCCCACGAGCCTGTTCCAGGGAACAAATTCTTCAATGCATTTGAATTTTCCGCTGATTTTCCAAGCGGAGCTTTTAATCCTATTCCCAATGAAAGGAATTTTTTACTAACTCCATTTGAATCTCTATTCTGAAGAAGGACAAAATTCGAAATGATAATTGGATCACCCATTCCGGAAATAAAATCGCTTCCAAAATCCCTATTCTGAATGGCACTTTGATAGGGTATCGAACCCATCAATTGAATTCTTGAATGAATCTGCGTTCTAAACTGAACTTCTTGTCCAAACAAATATTCTCTCGAATGTCGAACACCATTCATATAGGTAGAAAAACTTCGGTATGAACTCCGAAATCCGAGCGTGTGAAATTTAGTGGAAGCAAAAAGCCCTATAGAAGCATTGCTGTTTACACCGCCACAAATATCACAGGCTATGGACTTAGTGCTTAACACCAGCAACCACGCGAGTATACTAATCCGCATATTGAAAAAATTAATGTTTAATGTTGAATCTCTTCAACGAAATAAAAATAAGATCGCCTTCAACTGTTCGAAGCAATCAAAAATTAAACATTAAAGCTTTTGGAAGGTGGGTGAAAATAGTGAGATCCTACGTCATAGGAGTAGAAATTTTTATAAGAAAAAAAAGACTTACTTAACTCTAACTTATTGGGATTGACCTCAAAAAAAATGGCTGATAACGGAACAAAAATACCCTCTTCCAAAACTTTTAAATTTGAAATAGATCTTTCTTGTTTTTCCTTTTGAGAATTCAGTTCCGCCTCCGCTTTTTTCAATTGTTTAGCGAGATAACACTTACCATTACAAAGCATTTCGGGCCGTTTTTTATTCTCGCACTCTTTTTCAGTAATTTCTTTTTGATTAAGGTAATATTTAACTTGCCAAAAAACACTGTAAGCAGTTTTACTCAATAGAATTGAAATGAATAAAAATGAAAAAAGAATCCTCATGATTTACAAAGTGCTTATTTGCGAAAATAAATTTGACAACCGATTGTAATCGTTTCTGAAATGCTTACCTCCTTGCCAAGAAGCAATTCATCAAGTGCCATGCAAATATATGGATTTTCCACTTCATTTGGATTCATACCATTGTCATCAATTGCGCCACTATATTTGATGTCAAAATGGTCTCCATTTCGCCAAATGATGAATGCATGAGGGGTTTTTTTTGCACGAAATAACTTCGCAGTCTCTTGAGTAGGATCGTACAAATACGGAAATGAAAAATGTTCCTTTTTCGCTTTTTGTATCATTTTCAAATATCCATCCTCCTCATAACTAATGGTATCCATTGAATTAATGGCTATTAATGGAACCTTTGATTTTGTGTAGGTTTCATTTAAATCGTTCAATCGTTTTGGATATAATTTCGCAAAAGGACAATGATTACATGTGAAAATAACAATAAACCCTTTCGCATCTGGATAATCAGTGAAAGAGACCATTTTTCCATTAATATTTTTTAATGAAACGGTGTTTGGTATTTGTCCAAAAGAACAAAATATTAATCCTAAAATACAGAATAAGATATTAATTTTCATGGTCCTTGATGAATTGAATGATGCTCGCACTTGTTTGTTTACCATATAGCTCAATAATTTGTTGCTCATTTGGAAATTGAATGGCAGTAAACGGTAAGATTCCGTTCCAATTGTCAGTTACCAAATGTTGATTTTCAATTTTGGGAGATAAATAATATAACGATCCTGGTAAACCAAGACGCTTCATTTTTTTGTAGAGAGACCGTGTATTTTCGAAATCCATGACAATGAATTGAAAGTGAATCGTGTACAAATGGGAGTTTGCTATGCTATCAAAAATCGGAAGTTCTTGCATGCATGGTTGGCACCATGTTGCTAAAAAATGGGAAACAATTATTTCATTAGAATTTGAATCAGATTCAAATTTAGTATTTTCACTCCAATCGGGGAGCATTTGGGCATAAAAAGAAAAAACCACCAAAAAATGAAAAAAAGTGAGAATTAACAAATACTTCAGCATTTGTAAGGAATTATTCAATGATGAATTTTTTACTCGTTTTCAACTTGGTTTTCTGTGAAATCATTTCAATGAAATATACCCCTTTTTTTAAATTCGATACATCAATTCCCGAAGCTAACTCTGGTTTTGGAAGCATCATGACGATTTTTCCCGATAGATTCGTAATGGTTGCGTAATAAATTTCGAATGGTAGTTCATTAAATTTGATGAATAGTTTTTCTCGTGTTGGATTTGGATAAACACTAAAATCGGTAGACAAATTAAGTTTATTTAAGCCTACTTGTTCCGTAACAATAAACTGCCCCATCATTCCTTCGTCCTCATGAAGTGCAATGTGGCAATGATACATAAAAGGATGCATTTCATCCGCATAATCACTGAATTTTGCGATGAACCGAACCGTTTTATTTCTTTCTACCAACACTACATCTTTCCATCCTGCTTGCTGGGGACTTGGAGCTACTCCGTCAATGGTTAAAATTTTAAATTCTACATCGTGAATGTGGAAAGGATGTCCAAATCCAGAGGTGCTTTTTAATTCCCAAATTTCAGTTTGATTCAATGGAATCGTATGATTGATGTATCCCATGTCGAATAAATGATGCCCTAAAATAAATGCATTTGGACCTAAGATAGGAACACTAGTAACTCCTGTGCTATCGCTAATTGTAATAATTCGCGTCAATGTAGCGTCTTGCTCAAGGGGATATTGGTTGGTGACTAGAGTCGTTGGGATTGTGGAAATAGGATTGGGTGTTGGATTGCTTATATTCAATTTCAATATATTGTAATTGGTATGTCCGAGGAAACTTGCAAATGGACCATTTGGAAAACTTTCCGAACCAGGAATAAAATTGGGTAGGCTCTGATTATATGCTTTTAAAAATACATTACTTCCCGTTTGCCCAGAAAAATCTACCAGAATTTCTACTCGTTCACCTGCATTTAAAATGTAACGCGGAGCCGCCCCATTGACCAAAACGGGTGAATCCAATAATCCTCCGTCGGTACCAATAACATAGAAAGAGCGATTATCACTAAAACCTAGATTATAGGATGTTTCGATGGCTCCATTCAATAATCTGAACCTTACAACTTGAGCGGGAACATTATATTGTGCACGTAATGTCATGTTTGCCATGATACTATCTCCATATGGAACGATCGCGAATTGATGTTGTGCATTAATATCTCTGTCGGTAATCATAACAGGAATGTCATCTATACCATAATTCCTTGGTAGATTTATTGCTGCTTCCTCCGAATCCCTGATAATAATAAATCCTCCCAATCCTTTTGTTATTTGTTCTTGAGACATCTCGTGCATGTGAGGATGGTACCATAAAGTGGATGCCTGATTTTTTACTTCCCAATATGGTTGCCAAGTAGTCCCGGGAGGAATAATTTGATGGGGTCCACCGTCCATCACAGCCGGTAAGTGCATCCCATGCCAATGTAATGTCGTAGAATCATTCAAGTAATTATTGACAGTCATATGAACAATATCCCCTTTGTTCATTAGGAGTGTTGGCCCCCAAAATTTACCATTTATTCCACCAGTAATAGTTTGATTTCCTGATGGTACTATTTGTGCAAAGGTATCACGGATATTTAAGGTGAAATTCGGTCCACTTAACGTGTCTGGAATCCACATGTTGTTAAAACTTTGGGAGATTCCAATGCTGGATAAAAGCAAAATGAAGAAAAATGACAATAATTTCATAACAATAGTATTGGTTAAAGTCTTTGACGCTAATTATCCAAAAAACTTGCGTACTAAGTTGAAAGAATAAATAAGCGTTTAATCAATACAAACTAGGAAACCCATTGGGATCCGCCTTAAGGATTTTGTTTTTCCTTTTCCTGATAAAATCGACAAAAAATTACTGTAAAATTTAAAGCCACGTAAATATAAAGTCCGTTATAATTTGAAAAGTTCAAAAATTAGATGAGTGTTAAAAAGATACGCTTTGGAAATGATTTTAAATGAAATGTTGAATTAAAATTTCTCTGAGAAAAAAAATAAAATCAAAAACAATAAGATGCACTAAAGTGTTTCTTCGAAATGGAACTAGACCTAATTTGTCAGTACAGCGATTTACCTTCTCCATTGGCATACGTGTCACCAAAAAAGGAAGATAAAAGTGAGCTTTCAGAAATGGATATCGACCGCATTATTGAAATGGCATGGGAAGACAGAACACCTTTTGATGCTATAAAATTGCAATTTGGATTGAAGGAACAAGCGGTTAGAAATTTAATGAAAAAAGAATTGAAGGCGAGTTCGTACAAGAGGTGGCGGGAGAGAGTTGAAGCATGCAAAACTAAGCACATACACGGAAGACTCTCAGAAATAAATCGATTTAAATGCTCTCGACAACGCAGTATTTCTAACAACAAAATTTCAAAAAGATGATTTGTTTGGATAAATCTTATTTCGAAACGCTAAGCAAGGTGCCGCGATTAAACCTTATTAATTCTTGTATGGGCTACAAATCTGCAAATTTAATTGGCACTGTCTCGAAAGATGGCGTTACTAATCTTGCTGTATTCTCAAGCATAACCCACTTAGGAAGTGATCCGGCATTATTAGGTTTTATACTTCGCCCCACTACAGTTCCTCGACATACCTATTCCAACCTCAGAGAATCGGGTTATTTTTCGGTGAATGCTATTTCAGAAAGTTTCATTCGTTCAGCTCATCAAACTTCTGCCAATTACCCTAAAGAAGTGAGTGAATTCGAAGCAACAGGAATCACAGTGGAATGGAAACAAGGCGTTGCAGTTCCCTTTGTTGACCAAAGTCCAGTTCAGTTGTTATGTAAATATCTTAACGAATACACCATTCACGAAAACGGAACACTTCATGTGATTGCATCCATTGAAAAAATTTATGTTAACGAATCGATGCTAAGCGACGATTACTGGATCCAACTTGATAAAGGAGGTGTTGTGAGTATTAATGGTTTAGATGGTTATGCAAAAACCGAATTACTGGAACGATTGCCGTATGCACGGGCGAATAAAGATAAAAGTGCCTTTTGAATGAGCTAGAACTTCGCTCCAATTGAGAAGTATACGGTTCTCCCGTTTCCAGGTAGTAATCCAGGACCTGGATACCCACCAGACCTTCTTGTCGCATATTTCTCATTCATTAGATTGTTAACTCCCAACTTTACATTGTATTTTCCATTTATTAAATACGTACATGAAAAATCTATCACTTGGTACCCTTCAATTTTGCCTGTGGTTGCTTTAGTATTTGATTTTTCCGTATTCAATGCATCTGTATACACTTCACTTACTTGATTTAATTGAAAAGTGGCAGAAAAACGCTTGTACTTATAATTCACTCCAAAACGATTAATATTTCTTGGTGCGTTCTCAACAAAATTGCCTTTAAAATCCTTTGTAGAATCAATCGAAGCCAAAGGATCATCCCATCGTGTATACCTTGCATCAATCCATGCTACGTTAGCAAACAATTTAAGACTCCCAAACTCAGCGTTTTTGATCAAGGATAACACATCTAGTTCTATTAACGACTCAATTCCCTTACTAACTGATGCACCAATATTTGTTTTTAAGTTTTTACCATTAACTGCAATAGTCCCTATTCGATTATCGTAAAACAAATAAAAAGCCCCAAGATCAAAGTTCAATGCACCTAATACAAATCCTTTAAATCCGAAATCTATGTTGTATCCTTTAGCGTCTCGTAGATTTTGATTTATGGAATCTGTTGTAGCCCCAGGTGTTAATTCTGAAAATGTCACAGGTCTAAATGCTTGACTGAAATTCCCGTAAAATTTGGTGTTTTTCGTTATATCATATTCAGCACCAATTCCTCCAAGAACTACATTTCTTTCCTGACCAGGTACCCTTAGGGTATCACCAATTACAGGTTTATCTATTAATCCTTTTGCTGTGGATAAAATATATTCCATCCGCACTCCCGGGGTCAAAGACAGTTTTTTCGTTAGCTGAAACATATTCTCAATAAAAAAAGCGGCATTTTGTGTGCCATACTGCTGATCTTTTTTGTAATCAAAATTCCCATTTACTGAAATCTGTTGTTGTGAAATAGTCAAGTCGAAATCACTGTCCACAGTTCCAATTCCGCCTTGTTTTCGAATCGTGCTACCTTGATACAATCTACCTCCAACGGAGAGTGCAGATTCTTTAGCAAACAATTTATACAGCTTCAAGTAACGTATTTCAGCACCTATATTATTATACCAATCGCGATCTATTTGACGCGGGTTGAAATAACTTCCATTCAACGAATCAGGTAAATTAATGTCTTTCATAAATCCAACGCTATTGCGCTGTGCATACGTATGGAAAATACTCATCTTGAGTTTGTCAGTTTCATTGATTTGATAATCAAAATGTAATGCTGTTGAATTCCAAGGTGTAGAGAACCAATTTCTTGCGCGCACCGACTGCTGATGATTTTCGTTGAACATTGAATCCGTCAATCCTCCCGGTTGCTGACTCAAATAATCCATGTGCGTGTATTCTAAAGTGGTGGAGAATTTTGAACTGAAAGCATACGACAAGGATGCATGCCCTGTGGTGGTTCTGTATCTACTGTTTTCTCTCCAACCGTCTGCACTTCGATGGTGTAAATAACCGTAATAAGAAAACTCTTTTAGTTTTCCTCCAATAGCGTTGTATGCATTGAATAATCCATAGCTTCCAACAGTCTGCTGTGTTTCAAAAGAAAATGCTTTATTTCCGATTGACTTTTTTGTTACATAATTCATCAGTCCACCAAACTGAGTTCCAAATTGCAAGGATGCTGCGCCTCTGACAATTTCAAGTTTTTCCAGAGCCTCTGCAGGTGGTGTAAAATACGTTTCCGGATATCCGAAAGCTTCAGACGAAATATCACATCCATTCATACGAACGTTAAATTCCCACGATCTGTTTGGACTCAATCCACGTGCGGCAACAGAAGTCTGAATGCCAGAACCATCATTTTCCCAAATAGAAATCCCCGGCACTTTACCCATTATTTGACGGTAATTATTCGTGGAGAGGTCAGCATTTAAAGCCGAAAATTGAATCACTTCATTCTTTTTCCCCGCCATGATGCGCAGGCCATCAATTGACTGCATTCGCAATATATCTCTTGCATCTTTTCTTAGTAATATTTCAACTGTTTCTTTTGACTTAGTTGTGTCGTCAACGATAGGTTGAGCAAATCCAATTAATAAAGGAGAAGTTGCAAAAATTAATGTGATTATTTTGTTCATATGTTAATATTTTTTCATTTATGGGTTTTGAATAAGCCATGATTTTTTGTGCTAGCTCCTACTGTTCAAGTTGAACATGCGGTGCGCAAATCGTTTGCATGGTTATTTCACATCGCAAAATTGGCAGGTTCTTCCCAACACCACAATACCAAAAAAAAGGTATTTTAGAATAATTCTAAATAAGAATCAAGAATCCATAACTGGCAGACAACTTGTAAATTTGTGTTATACAAATAATTAAACATGAAAACAAAATTTGTTC
>Ga0214923_10006638_pt1 | contig 12924 bp, 10 predicted proteins | sample LL1510_MetaG_FD_177993 | JGI IMG/M metagenome (GOLD analysis project Ga0214923, IMG submission 177993) | Freshwater microbial communities from Lake Lanier, Atlanta, Georgia, United States - LL-1510 | ecosystem: Environmental > Aquatic > Freshwater > Lake | place: USA: Georgia | collected...
GCGAGTATGTAAAAAACGTGCATATGCGTGAATGAAAAATAAAAAGAGGGGCTCTTTTTATTTTTTTGCGTGATGAGTCATGAGTGATGAGTGATGATTTTATGTGGTTATTGCTGTCTAACCATTCTTCTCTTTTTTTTGATCGGAAACAATCCGCCTCCATAGTTGATTTTATGATCTGAGAGGTTTTTATCCTTATTCATGTCAGGTGAATCACCCTCTCGATTCACGGAATCGGGAACAAAGGTTTCGCAAATTTTACCGCCATTCTTGACAGTAAAGGGTACCATCATGGTTTGACCAAGATACACATGAAATGGCCACCTTTTGCATCCATAATGCTTGGAAAGCATTTGGGTCATACCTTCAACATCTTTCACAGTGATACAGGAAGGAATCGATTCGATCATGGGTTTTACGTCTAGGGTCAAACGGTTCATAGTGTTACACAAGGAATCGCCTAAATCACGCGTAGGATTCTTTTTAGATATGGTGGGGTATTTTGATTGTGCTACACTTGTTCCCTTTTTTTGATAGACCCCGACGGTCCAATACTGGGCCTCGTTGAAATAGGTTTTTACCGGATTTCCTGCTAAAATATCCCGTAAATAAATTCTGCTTCTTGGGCGCGAAATCGAATACCAATATTCGAAATGGATGATCGCTGACGTGGCTGATTTCATAATAATCTGACTTACCTGTCCGATTTCTGAAAAGAAATCGCGTATGAACCACTTCGCCATATCGCCAGGAATATTCTGAACGAATAGGCTAGGGTTGGGCTTCTCTTGCATTTGGGACATTGTTGTTGGTTGTTGGTTGTTCTTTTGATGTTGTAAAAAGAAAACATAAAAAGACCTTTCAATTTTTTATCGCTTTTTTGCGGTTTTTCCCCGCTTTTTTTCGGTTTTACCTCCCTTTTCCTTCTTATATACTTTCATGGCATCCTTCATTGCATTCTTATATTTGTATGTTTTGTTCTTGGCGTGCTTTTCGTTGTAGATCTTTTTAATGAGGTCCGTCCAAGCCGACATTTTTGATTGATATATATAATATATAGATAATTTTTACGAAATGTCAAAACCCGTTCAAGCCATCGCCGTTATCGACGATAAAAAAATCAAAGGAACCATCGAATTTTCTGAAGATTCCGAGGGTCGAGGAACCAAAATCGAGATATCTCTAACCGGATTCAATGTCTTTCCGAGGATAAATACATTTATCCTGGAAAGGATATAGGTCAAGCAGTGGTTTTGTAGCCAAAGGCTACCAAACCACGGATAGACCTCAAGAAAAACACGATAAACAAAATGCACGGATTTCATATCCATGAAGCGGGCGACCTAACCGACCAATGCATGGGTGCATGTTCCCATTTCAATCCATATAATACCCAACATGGAGGTATTTTATCCAAGATCCGTCATGTAGGGGATTTAGGAAATATTCATGTCGATGTCGATGGAAATGTTCAAATGACCTTTTACGACAAAATGATCAAATTGCGTGGGACCACTTGTAATATCATCGGTCGAAGTGTTGTTATACATGAAGATCCAGACGATAATGGTTTGGGTGGATTTCCCGATAGTTTGAGGTCTATCCGCGTTTTGTATCCAAATGGATACAAAACGCCTTTTGACCTATATCCTTCCCGGTAATAACTATAGTTATTACCGGGTGTAGATTAACTACAGGCCATGCCGGTAAAAGATTGGCTTGTGCGGTTATTGGATATTCCAAAAAAATGTTTTCGTAAAATATTGTAAATGACCGTCATCGATGGAATCGAAATCGACCATATTCGACTCTATGAAAGAAATGTCATCAAAGAAGCCGTTCGAAATAATTCGCCCATTGAAGATAATCTACATGTAATCATGGTCGTTTCCAACCCTTGCCAATACAAAAAACGGTATATTCTAGCGCGCAATTTCATCGAACGAATGCTGGATGAAGAAAATGTGATCCTCTATATTGTCGAATTATGTCATAACAACCAAGAATTCGTCGTTACTGATAAGAAAAATCGGCGACACCTACAAATCCGGACAGATACCGCCCCTCTATGGCACAAAGAAAACATGGTGAATATGGGTGTAAAACATCTTTTACCGAAAAATTGGAAGGCAGTTGCTTGGGTCGATGCGGATATCGAATTCGAAAGTAATACGTGGGCTCTGGATACGCTAAAAATATTGAATGGATGCAAAGATATTGTACAAATATTCAGCCAAGCGATTGATCTCAATCACGATAATACTCCGATGAATATATTTACGAGCGCTGGATACCAATTATGCAAAGGATACAAATATTGCGGTCGTGGAATCGGTTATTGGCACCCCGGTTTCGCTTGGGCATGTACGCGAAAAGCCTATGAAAAAATGGGCGGTCTATATGATTTGGGAATATTGGGGTCTGGTGATAATATTATGATGCTTTCTCTGATAAAAAATGGACAAAAGGCATTGAGCGACCAAAATCACGAAAATTATCTTCAAAGTGTCGCCGATTTCCAAGATCGTGTCAAAAACCTAAGGTTTGGGTACGTTCCAACCACGATTCGCCATTATTTTCACGGAGTCAAGAAAAACCGGAAATATGCTGAACGCTGGCAAATATTGATCGACCATGATTATAATCCAGAGACATTTGTAACGCGCCGCGATGATGATTTATTAGTACCCACCTCTCTTTGTCCTCAAGGATTATTGGAAGATATAATGAAATATTTCCGAGAACGCAATGAGGACGATTTTGCGGCGTTTTGCCGATATCCGGTTTTGCGTAAATAATAAACCCCCTTTTTTGTATCCGCAAACTAAATATGTGTATGGATACAAAAATGTGGATTGCCTATATCCAAACAGACTCGTGCATAAATACATTTATGCACGAATAGAGATTAAGCCCTTTATGAGAATTGAACTCACGACCTTCACATTACAAGTGTGATGCTCTACCACTAAGCTAAAAGGGCACACATATATTTTGACAATTTCTTTATATGGGTTTTTTATAATAACATATCTATTTTTTCGGCCATTTTTTCGACTGTATAATTTTCATTCCAATACTGTAGATTCATATCAGTAAATACGGGACGATTAATCAATTCGAGATATTTTTCATCGTCGTTATCCAATTCTTTGATTTTATTGATCAAAATTTGATATGAAGCGTCACTTTCATCCTCCAAAAATAGCATGGAATCCGAATTAAAGATATTTTTAATATGATGCGATGACCAATAAATCGGGATAGTTCCACTCAAATAAGGATTCACTATTTTTTCCGTGGAATATGTTCCTATTTTTGTGTTTTCGAAACAAATAATAAATTTATAGGTAGATAAAAATTGTCGAAATTCTTCCGTCCAATAATCAAATTTTAGTCTAGATCCGCCCATATTATTCTCGAATCCACCATACGAATCCACCTTTTTGTATTGGTTTAATCGATAAAACATCTGGTTTCGAACCCAGCAACCACTATTGGAAACAATGAAACAGCAAAAATTGGGCGGGACAGATTTCACGATTGGCCTATGAATTAATTTATCCAAAAAATGATTCCCATGTATGTAATAAGCAAATAAAGGTACATCTACTATATTCGAACCTTCGGCGATCTCCGAATATAAAACGATATCATAATTAGAAGAATCGAGACGACGTGGTTCGCCTGAATAATGTATTTTATATTTCCATTTTTTTACATTTGTCATTGAATGTGAAAATAATGATTCAAACAAAACATTTGCTTTATTTAGATGATTCGTAATTTCATAATTCGCCAATTTCGTCTTTTTGAATAGGTTTTCGAAAAAATCAATATGATTCGCATCGGTTTTATCAACAAATCCTCCCCAAAATCCATTTACATAAATATAATAAGGTTCGTTCATGTTGAATAATATTATTATTCACCATTTATATATATTTAGATGAAGTTATTTATAATGCATTATACCCCCTTGGTTGAACGCAAGAAAAACATAATTCATTCATTGCAGAATGCAGGTATCAGCGAATATGAATTTATAGAAGTTTATGATCGTGAAAATTTAACTCAGTCTGACTTGGAAAAGTTTCGTGAAATCAGATTGTCGGAGATCTCACTTTTTTTGAAACATATTGAGGTATTCAAAAAAGAAATTGATGATATCACCGTTGTTTTAGAAGATGATTCGATTTTTGTTGATCAATTTAAAGAACGACTAGAAAAATATTTAGCTGAACTAGAAACAATGGAATGGGACGTTGTTTTTACAGGAGAATGTTGTGGTATTCATAGCCATGTTGAGCCAAATAAAACATTTTATGAGACAAATGGTTCTAGGGGCACACCTATGTATATATTGAATCGAGGAGTGTGTAAAAAATTAAACGATATCGTAAAGGCAGAAACGATAATAGATAGACCTATTGATCATTGGTTCAATTATATCTATCAAAAATACATTTTGAAATATTATCATTCTGAACCAACATTGGTTTCTCAAGGTTCGGAAATTGGTATTTTTAAATCGGCCATAAGATAAAGTCATTTTTCGCCCAGAACAAATTCACAATAATTTATATATTATTTTTACACAAATTTAAGGTCTATCCGTGTTTTTGTATCCAAATGGATACAAAAATGTGGATTGCCTATATCCTTTTCGTGCATAAATATATTTATGCACGAATAGAGATTAATATAATTCGATTTATATATATGTCGATTACTTTATTTGGAACCTGTAGATTAAATGGAATATCCAATCATAATAATTTAAATAATCTTATAAATTATTCTCATTCAACAAAAGAAGTTATACAATTTATCAAATTTTTAAAGGGCGAACTAAATATTCCCAGACCATATAATAAATTTTGTTTTAGAACTGCTATATGCGAAAATAAATTTATAGATTATAATTATAATTACAATAAATTATTTGTAGATACAGATATTTTTATTATAGAAATATGTTCTAATAAAAAATACATTCATAATAATTTTTATTTACATCATTTATGTGTTGATAAACGATTCAGTGGTTATAATAAGAACACTCCTCGTGAAGTATTAGACAATTACATAATTGAAACACAAAATGACGAAGAGATTGAAAATGATATTTTAGAAATACAACATATGTTATATCCTAAAAAAATAATTATTGTTTCTCATTATAACTCAAAACATAATGGTAAATATATCAATTCAAGAAATAATTTGATAAATTTATTGAGTACTATTTGTAAAAAATATGGTATTCCTTTTATCAATCCTAGTGACGCATTATCTAATTATACCCAAGAACAAGTAATGTCAAACGATTTGGGACATTATACTGATTTTGGAGTTAGTGCATTTTCTAATTATGCAAATACTTTTATAAAAAATTATATTTTATAATGAAAACAATTTAAATTCTTCTTCCAAATAACAAATAAAAATATGCCAGAAAAAATAGTGGCTTTTCTTTCGAATAAATTAACGCTTCGTGGTACGGAAGTTGCCATGTATGATTACGCGGATTTCAATGAAACAATTTTACATAATAAAAGCATCATTATTACACGAAATTATGATAAAATAAATCGCGAATATGATGTGAGTTTAGATGCCTACAATAAATTCAAGAATCGATTTATCGTGGAATATTATGAATTGCAGCCCGACATTGATAAAATTGTCGAAAAATATGGTATAACACATTTATACATAATCAAGGCAGGAACATATGACGGCCTCATAAGTAAGAAATGCAAAAACTTGATTCATTGTGTTTTTAATACGACGCAACCACATGGTGAGATATATAGTGTCATATCATCAGATGTCAATCGTTTATTCAATACAAGCTATCCCGTCGTTCCTCATATGATTCGCATTCATGAAACAACTGAAAACATGATAAACGATTTGAAAATTCCAAACGACGCCATTGTATTTGGGAGATATGGTGGAATGGAATCTTTTGATATCGATTTTGTTCATCGTGCGATCAAAGATATTTTAGAAAAACGCGATGACATCTATTTTATATTCATGAATACAAATATATTTTATACACATCCGCGCATTCTCTATTTACCGGGAACTACGAATATGGAAATAAAACGGAAATTTATAAATACATGTGATGCCCATATTCATGCTCGTAGTGGCGGTGAAACGTTTGGACTAACGTGTGGAGAATTTGCACTAGCACTTAAACCGGTAATTACTTTCAGTGGATCTAGAGAAAGAAATCACATCAATATTTTAGCCGATAAAGCAGTTTTATATTCTGATTACGAATCTGTTTTTAAGATATTTTCCGAATTTAAAAAAGACAAATATAATATGGATAATAATGGATTTATTGAATATACTCCCAAAAATATTATGAAAATTTTCAATGAGATTTATTTGACGGATTGATCTGAATAATGTATTTTGTATCTACCCCACAATGGGATAAATACAAAACGGTTAATCTACATCCGGGGATAAATGTATTTATCCCCGGAAAGGATATAGGTCAAAGGGTGTTTTGTATCCATTTGGATACAAAAACACGGATAGACCTTAAGATATATTATATTATTCGTACGTAAAATTATCGTATAATGGCCTTCGTTCGTAATTGAGCCAATACAATATTTCTCCGGGATCCAAACCCTTCATAAATTGACGAACCACTTCCTTTGTCACGGGTGTTTTTTTTCCCATAGACAATGATTGTAAATAAATTTCCCGATGTATCCGAGTAATATAAGGCAAATATTTGGGCGAAATGTATTTCCCCGTTTTTTCAATAAATCTCGACATATAGGATCGATGTAATTGATGGATAAAATCGCGATGAATTTTCGAATATTGTATGATTTTGTTCCTATGTTTTGGAAAAGACGAAATAAATTCTCCTACACGGTCGATCCGATGCATGCATAAATATTGATACATCAAAAGCGTATCAAACGATTGTGAATCCCTAGATTCAAAATAAGTAGGGTTTTGCACAAAACAGCGATCGCCACTTTCCAAATGGGTTATCATCCAACCCATTGTTTCACGACTGTTTTGTGGATTTTCGGTCAATTCGCAAATTTTTTTATACGTAAAAGGCACGGTTTCCAATGTAATGGGATCTTCTACACGTGAAATCTGCATACGTTTCGGAAATAAAAATATCGAATTGGCAAAACAATCCCATTCTTCGTATTCTATGGGAGATATGGAAACGACGCGGTTCAATTCCGGATAAATATCATAAACGGCTACCAAATAAAGGGTTGGACGTTCTATTTGTAAAACAATCCGGTTTTCCGGGTGTTGAAGAACGAGTGAATACGAATGGTTTTTACACAATTCTTCCAGGGGTCCTCCCAGACTAAGTGCCAATTCGTCTATACAAAGGGCCTCCAAAAACATTTGACGAACGGTTTTTTGGGTCCGTCGTTCCTTTTTAGCCCCATCTGGACCTACCGCCATGGATAAAATATGGTATTCGCCTCCAACCGCATTTTTCGTTGCAATTTGCCAAGATTTTGCATAATAGTCGTAAAATAGGTGGATAAGAATACCTTCGATCGCCTCATTTATATATATACTTGGATTTGCAAGATCGCCAAAAGGATACGTTTTGCGGAAATGATCGAAAGGTATCGATCCGGGTGGTGAAAAACTACACAGGGAAAATGTGTAGGATTCGGGTCCGGGTCCAACATTTCGATAAATCACGGAGCGATATTGGCGATTTTCCATAGGTTCATTAAAACAAATGGCGGCTTTATCATATGAAACAATCGTATAATGTGTCTTGTATATTTTACGATTTATTTTCCAAGGCAAATCATATTTTAGGTAGTAAGCCGGACTGTATCTATATGATGAATCGGAATTCGTATCCATATCTTTATCCATCATCGCGACAGGTTACATTAATATGTTAAATTATATTTATATCGAATAAATATATATATAATACATAATACACAAATAAGATAAATATGGATAATGAAAATAATATAGACGACGATAAAAATACATCTGATCCATTGGAAGAAGTCTCTGTGTCAAAAGTACAAAAAGTAACATTGGAATTGGGCGATGTCATTGAAATTCGCGCCCCCTCGAATCCCGAACTGAATGAGCAATCCTTTTACATTATTTATTTGGACGAACACGCCATCAAAATGACCAATCTTTCCACCTTTGTCCCACATACATTGAAAGTCGGATCCGATGGTCAAATAACAGATGAATCTATCTCAGCCATTTATTTATTGAGTCGTAGCGATGTTCGCGGATATGCTAGACAACACTTATTGGCTCCCAAGACATGGGTCGATATACACTTTGGCGGAGAGACGCCCACCATTATCACTGGCGAGATCACAAATTTAGAAGAAGATATGATCGAAATAACCACTTTTCCCGATTTGGAAGTGATTTATATCGATTTTGCTTATAAAGGAATTCCTGAAGATCTCCCCTTAGAACAAATCGCCATCCGTGCAAAACCGGCTTCTCTCGAGAAAATAGAGTCTTTAGTCGGTATCCAAGAAGGAGAAGGGGTCGATGGGATCGAAAGGGTCCAAGAAGAAGCTGCCGCTGCTGTTGCAATCGAATCCTCGGTCGAATATATCGCCACAGGTGAATCCATTATCAAGCATCCGAAAAACATGCGACCTTCCCCCACATTTCGCGAAGAATTACAAGAGCTATACACATCTACCGCCGCCGCTGCCGCAAAAAGGGGAATTATTTACGGCGAAGAATTGGAATCCATTGTCCAAGAAGTCGAGATACCCGAATACCAAAAACGCTACAGTATCGAGGCCCAGGCCAATGATATGTTGGATGAACTTTTATCGGAAATTCCTGACGTCCGACGAACCAAATCCGTCTTGGATAATATTCACCGTCTCATCGAGAGATTTCGCGAATTACGTTCGGAATTTTCCAAATTCGATCGTAATGGGAATATAGTGGGCGTCGAAACCACCAGTAATACATATAAACCTTTGGCACAAAAACTGGAGGATTTGAACTATCAGTTGAAATGGATCGTCCCCGTCACCGTCAATCGCCGTAAAATATATACCCAAGAAAACCCGGAAACATTTACGGATGTGATTAAGACGAGTGAAACTGATGTTTTACAAAGAGACGCCGAATTACAGACCGATTTCTTGAAAGGACGTCAGCGAATCGCTGATGAACCTCCATATTTGTCGTATTATTCCAAGATAAATGATTCGATGATACCGGTCGAATCACCACAATATCCGGAAAATTATTTGGCGCCAAAACGCGCCGTTCATACAGATATCGATACCATTGTCCAGAATTTGGAGGATTTCTATAGTACGGTTTATTCGGCTTCGAAAGAATTCACCGGATATGTGAGTCGCCGATTCGTGGTTCAACGTTATAATCTCAATCTTACACATTTAGCGAATCGGACTGGGCGTGAAGGTAAAACGGTATATTATCGATCACCCGTCGCACCAGATGATCACGCAACGGTGGGATCATTCTTGGTTTTACCCAAACCCGCCTTCCATACATCCCGGGCTACTCTTCCGGGCTCGTCTATCTTGGATAAGACGTCGATGGCACAACAATATATGTATTTGTTTCGCATATTGAGTGATGAAAAAACTGCGATTACCAGCCAAACATTACCCCTGCCCCCATCGGAAACGGGTACTAAAATCCCCCCTGTCGATCTAATTAAATCGAGGGAAATCCAAGAATTTATTTTGGACGAGAATTTGGAAGATGATCCCAAGCGATTCCGTATTTTCTTGGATTCGCTAGTTCCCAAAACGGCGGATTTGATTGAGACCATGATTAATGAAGCCCCTTTCAAATTATCGATGAAAAATGTGGTCGATCTCTTGGAACCTTTCTTGGTCTATTCCCGGGATATCACATATGCCCAATATAACAAAATCCGATATTTTATCAAAGAAAATCGCGCCAAATATTTGAAAGAAATGGAGGAACGTGGTGGTAAAATGGCTTTTTGGCGAAATGGAACATTCCCTTTTCAATTGGCCGAGAAAAACACGGTTCTTACAAATGCGATCGGACAACTTTTCGCCGAAAAACCCGAATTTGTGGATTTATTCAGTGATGCGTATAAATTCAGCTCAGAAAAGGGAGGTGCATCGGAAACATTATACAATATGTATGAAGAAGATTCCGTAACCTGTCTCAGTCTTTTGCTTCAATATATGATGGTTTCGCTCATTGTTCCCGATGGATTGGTTCCTGACATTAATCCAGCAAGAGAAGACATGTCCAGATTGGAGAAAATTAAAGCGCCATCTTCGGGTGATTGTAGTCGTCGATCTCTCACGAAACGATACCATTCCGTGGGAGAATTACAAAAAGACAATGGCGCCCGGGAAATTTATTACGACACCGAATTCGATAAAACGCCCTACGAAATTTATAAAAAATATGCGGGAGAGAAGGATAAACATGGATCTCCCGAACATTTCTTGGACTATTTGGCCGAAACGCTCATTGCAAAACACGATTGCCCACCACCCTTGGCAAAAGAAATGGCGCGAGATTTGGTAGCTGGGAAAAAAGAGGTTCGTGATGGAGAATACGCGGTTTTAGAGATCCGACCTCGCCTTCCCGAGGGATCCTCGGAACCCACAACCCAAAAAGAAAAGGATGAATTGGAAGCCGAATCCAATTTGAGGAAAAGGGTACTCTATTATCGGCGACAAAAGGACCAATGGATCCACGATAGTTCTATCGATGAATCCGCGTTTATTGACAATAATACGCTGTTTTGCAATTTGGATCAAAAATGTGTGAAATCGCCATCGACCCAATCAATGGGTGCTTGCCTACCCATACCAGATGCCCAGGCGAGAATGCGCGAAATAACGCGGAAAAAGATGTTGGAAGAATTCGATCATCGCTATGTCGAATCGATAGAATCTTTGACCGATTCCTTGAAAACCCGTTTGATGAATAGCTTGCGAAATATTCAGGCCCGCCGTCGTTTAAAAGAGATTCAATCGAAAAAATACAATGATATTGCCGTGAATTTGGGGAAATTTGCCAAAGCATCGGACGAAAACGCCGCGGTTTCTCCCTATGAGAAGGTCCGCGATCTTATTCTTGGACAAAACGATTTTGTAAAACGCCAAACCGATATAATCCAATTTTACAATCTCTATTGTCGAGATGCCATGGTGGCAGAATTGGGCGAGAATTTCTATCAAATTTATTGCAAAGAAACCAACACCCCCATTTTACCCACCTTTTTGTATGTCTTGGCGAAAGCCTTTGTTTCGGGGGATAATTATATGCAAAAAGTCGCCGAAATATGTAAAACTCAGGGGCTTTTAAGCGACGACGGCGATTCTTGGACAGATCGTTATACCGGATATGAAATTTGTAAGATCGAATTAATGGAGGAACAGGGCTATGACGATGCCGGATTCCGTATTATTACGAGCGAAGTGATGGCGAAAGATACAGACGAAGAATTGGTCGAAGTATTAAATGGACATATTGAAGGCAAAGGTAAAAAAGACAGAGTCTTCGAAAACGAACTCTCAGAAATGATCTATAAAATTTATACGGCTATTGCATCCAATATTAGTCTCCCACTGGATTCCATCGAGGATTTTGTTTTACGGGTAACATTCGAAGTGGTGGAAAAAAATGCCACCTCCAAGTCTGAATATGAAAAGGACGCCCAAAAAATGGCCAAGGATAAAGGGAGACGACCGCCCCCCTATGAGATTTACTATAATAAATTGGTTTTACTGACCACCGCCTCCACTGTTTTAATCGGGATCCAGACGGCGATACCGTCGTTCAAAATCCGTAAAACATTCCCCGGATGTGTCCAATCCTTCCGCGGATTTCCCGATAATGAGGGTAGTGAATCCGATAAATCGGGTCTCAAATATATTGCATGTGTTCTGAATAAAACCAAGAGTTCGATAGCCCCTTGGAATTCGATCAAACCCGTACCGTTAGAAATGATTCAGTCGGGCATGCAAAAGATTATCCAAGAATTGATTTTGCCGCGCCCCGATATCATGATTTTGTATGCCAAAAAGGCCGAATATTTGGTCTTGAATCCGGATCTGGATTTGATTCCCGCCGAACATTCGGTTCAAAAATGGACGACATTTATGCCCCCTTTGGTGAATTTCGCGGTGGCGAAATCGCTGAAACCTCTTTCGTCGGACTATGTGAATGAATTGATGGAAACGATGCGTAAGGGGGGCGGCAATCAACGCCAGCAAATAGCCATGTTTCGCACAAAATGCGCCCAATTTGGATACGGTATTATCGAAGGAATCCGCGAAGTGGTTCGTGCTAAAGATTTGCTTTTACGGACTGCGTCCAATATGCCCTTCTTGGAGAATGCCTGTTGTAACGACGCGGTTACCCGTACCGCATTGGATTATTTTATTGCGGATGATCGTGCTATAGGGGTACATATCAAGATGGTGGAAATTTGGGAAAAGGTTTTGCGGAATGTACGCGAATTATCTCGAGCGGCCATGATTTATCACCCGGGGAAAACGGGGACGAGGGTAACCACTGTAGCGGCTACATCCAGTGAGGCTACATCCGGAACGGCTACATCCGGTGAGGCTACATCCGGAACGGCTACGGCCCATTTCGAAGAAAATGTATATTTAGCTTTTATCCACTACTGTCATTTGGAGCGGGATTTGGCTAACCCCATTCCCGAGGATTTGCGCGGATTAATCCAAGAAAAACCGGGACAAGGGGAATACAATAAATCTTGGACACTCGAGGAAAAAATGGAGTTTTTCAAGAGAAACGGTAAAAGATTCGGTTTGGCACATTTACAACAATTGATGACGATTATTAATCGCCGAAATTTGGTGGAAACTAACGACGCAACGGTAAAAGTAAAGGGGT
>Ga0214923_10006639_pt1 | contig 12923 bp, 11 predicted proteins | sample LL1510_MetaG_FD_177993 | JGI IMG/M metagenome (GOLD analysis project Ga0214923, IMG submission 177993) | Freshwater microbial communities from Lake Lanier, Atlanta, Georgia, United States - LL-1510 | ecosystem: Environmental > Aquatic > Freshwater > Lake | place: USA: Georgia | collected...
ATGATCCATTCATAGCTTCTTTTAATAAAAAAGAGTGTCAATATTTTTTTATTATTTTATTTTGTTTGTGGGTAAAGCAATGACAAACACTGCTGCTGATTGGGAAATAGGTTTAGAGAGCCGTTATACGGAAGATGAAGTGGTGTCTATCATGAACATGTTAAGTTATTGGGACAACAAACATCGGGGTTACGGAAAGCACAATGATGAACAGTTGTACCTGGCAGAAAGAAAAGAGGATGTAAACAACAAGCTCTATGACGAGGCCATGCGCGGGCTACTTTTACTAGAAACAAGACGCAGATATCATTGTAAGAAAAAAGTGTAAGCAAGTGTCTGGAGCAAACTTTAATGTCATCATTGCGGTCAGTATTTTTTTTCTTTAGGTTACCAACCACACACACACACACACTCTAAAAATATGTAACTTGTTATTATTTTATAAAATGTCAGACACTCCAAATGACAAGTTGAAGGGCTTGGTTACTGTAAACAAGGAAGAGAAAGAAGCGTCTGTACAAACATCAAGTTGCTGCTTCCTTTGTTTTGGATGTGCTCAAGATTGTTCCTGTGACTGGTGTGACGGCGGTGGATGGTATCAATACCTTTCAAATGTGCGTCAAACTATAATTTAAAAATTTACTATTTTTTTAAATCTATGTAAATAAAAGATGAAATTAAAAATTAACAAATTGAACAAGTATGGTGACATTCAGTACGTTGAACATTCCGTAGGTAACGTTGATTTAGTTGACGTGTCACCTGACAAAAACTGGGTGATTAAAAACCCTTCACACGCCACGCAAACCCACTTTCAACAAAGAGTGCCAGACTGTTTGCTGACACACTTTCATAACACCCCGTATTTACTTAGCCCCAAAGCCGTGCCGTACAATACCCCCACTCTCTATCCTCCACAAACAGCCGAAATGATGGTTGTGACCACCCAACAACAAGGCACCCTAGGCTTTGTGTTGCACAAACGCCCAGACAAGCACTACTGGCAAAGTTTTTCTAGTGTAGTAGTACCAGAGGAGCACCTCATTTCCGGCCAAGCCGCAATTGCAGCCTGCAAACTTTACTTGAACGTCACCGTGTTGCTTGCCAGTGTAACACATATAGGACACTGGCAACTAAAATACTTTTTTAGGCCACTCATTGACTTTGAGCAGTGGTCCACCACACACATCTTTCACACTCACTTGCCAGAGTTTTTAGTGGACAAAAACAATGAAAACATGTGTTTTATTCCCTTTCAGGACTTGCCACACTTGCCAGACGTGTGGCGACATGCCAAGCTGGACGGGCAACAGCGGGAGGTGCTCAACCGGGTGCTTGGGCAACCCACGACACTTAGGTTGCCGTTTATTAAAAACTTTCAGGTCACCCCACTCAACCCCTAACCACTCAGTGTCATCTAAACGACGCATAACTGTTTCCTGGCGGTCTGCATTTTTTTCTGGGTACCCACGTTAATTTTTGTGTTGTTTATTTATTAAAAAAATGGTAAAAGGTTGTTGTAATATTGACACTGGTCATTGTTATTTAACTTATGGGCCCTGTAATACAGTAGGTGGTTACGTTGAGAAACCTGATTGTAGCACATGTGCTTTTGCGGCTCCTCCACCTACTGATAGCCAGTATGGTCTACAGGATCCCAAAGTCTTGTGTTGTTCATCTGACCCCCAGTACCAATACAACACCAGTGTAGGATGTGTGTATTTTCCAGGCACAACCTGCCCAGAGAATGCAAAGCCGGTTGATAATTGCCACGAATGCTACCAGTCCTGCTGTAATGTAGTGTACACGGACAACACTAACACTCAACTCACATTTGCATGTACTGATAAAGTGAATGGTGGTTGCCCTGCTGGGGCAGCAACTTTTTCAACTTGCGCACGTGGTTCTAACGATTTTTGCAATCCTGATAATTTTTCAGCGTACTACTTTTGTTGTTATCCTGACACAGGAGTTTGTTGTGACAAATTAACACTGGACCCAACAGATGCTGCTGCTTTTTATGGAAAATGCCCAAACGGCGGCATTCCCATGACAAACTGCCAAGAGTGTAGCAAGTTGCAAAAGTCAAAGGCATCCGCAGCACTAGGTGGTCAACAACAACAAAAAAACCGAATGTTGTATGGCACAGCGGTGGACAGCTGTTCTACTGGAAGTTACTGCAAGTGGTGGCAGTGCCCTGCAACTTGTCAAGGCACAGGTGCCGCGTGTTCTGTGACGGGACAAAAGTACTCGTGTGCCGGCGGCACTTGTAAAGTTGACTCTAACGGTTTATATGACAACTGTTGTGATGCGTGTAATCCTCCTCCTACACCCACACCTACTCCGCCTACACCCACACCGACACCTACACCATCCCCTGCACAGACCGACTCGGCGTCCTTTCAGCTGTGTTGTAAAGACGGCACATGCGCCCCAAACACCTGTCCGGCGGGCTACTACGCTCAGGACCTCCCAGTGAGATGTTGTCAAAACGGCAAATGTTTTGGGGCGCTGGCTGCCACTGGGTGTCCGTCTGGCTCCACCCAGGTAGATAGCTGCAACAAGTGTTACCAAAATTGTTGCATACAAACACTTGTCAACAACAAACTGGTTAACCAGTGCAGCCCCAAAACGTCTGCTGGTTGCCCCGCTGGTGCAACTTTTGTGGAAGACTGCAGTCAGTGCTCCGGTCCAGTAAAACAAATGTACTGCTGTCACCCTGACTTGAGCACTTGCTGCCCTTACACTTCCACAGACGGCTCCTGTCCATATGGAGGCATCCCCACACTGGACTGCACCCAATGCCCGTATCTACAGTATCCTCCTAAATAAAAAAAAATAAAAAAGTAGATTTTTACCCAAAAAAAATACATCATGCCCTTTCATAACAACGTTAATGTTTTGCCAATCTTTCGAATTGGGGACATGTGTGTAACACGTGATGAGGAGGGCAATGTTAATTTTGGACTTTCTGAAGCTAAACAAGAAACACCGTTGGACTTTGGTTCTCCCGATAAAAATGAGTACGTGTTGCAAAACATTGGCAACGGAACGTTGCGGTACGTTGACGTGTTTGATCAAGAGTACATGCGCATGGTGTTGTCTGAAGTTTTTCCTCCCACGGCGCGTCCTGTTTTAATAAGATATAGAGAGGTACAACAACGGCATCATTACCCCTACTGAGTATACCTTTTTATTGTTTAATAAATTCTAAGAGACACATTCTCATGGTAACCCTGAAAGTGTACTCGGACGCTGTATTGCTTTAATTCTGTTTTTAAAAACGTAAATAAATGAATGATTGCATCCTTGACTTTGCTGTCCGTGGCAGTAAAATTGGGTGTCACCACGTCACCGTGCACTTGTACAGCAGGCTGTTCTTTCAAGTCGTCGCCAATGTAATAAAGCAGGCTTTCTTCCGCTGAAACAATTACACTCAAGTGAAGTTCACCAGTTTGAACTCGTTGATGGATCCACTGCTGCACTACAATTTTGACGTCCTCACGCGTCCACGCTTTAAGCTCCTCATTCTCTGTATACGCCAACCCAATTAAGCCACTAAAACGCCTTAGCTTAGTTTCTACACAAGAAGTTGCCATTTTTTTTTTTTATAAATATTTATTATTGTGGACATCCATGCTCCAAAGCGTACGCAAGACATTCTTGGTTTTGATTACTTTGTGCATTACGTACGGTGTTTGCATCCCAGGGACAGCCGTTTTCATGAGCATACTTTAAAATGCTTGCGTACCCGTTTTCAGCCGCAATGGAACAAACAGACTCATCCCAAGGAGCCCCCTGCTCATGCAAGTACTGCAAGACGTGTAAATACCCATTCTCTGCGGCGCCTTCACAAACTGTGTTGCCAAGGGGGCATCCATGTTCATACATGTATTGCACACACTCCAGCTGGCCGTCATTCGCAGCTGCCCACATGACTTCCTCATTCCAGGGACACCCGTTTTCAAAAGCGTAACGCAAACAGGGCAAATGACCGCCCTGCGCCGCCAAGTACGTGGTTTGAATGTTCCAGGGGCAACCGTGTTCATGCAAATACATTAAACACGGCAACCGTCCACACTCAGCCGCCGCCGCGCAAGTTCTCTGGGTTAATGAACAACCGTTGTCATGTAAGAAACGCAAACACTCCAGTTGCCCATTTTGAGCAGCAGAAGAAGTAACACTCTCACTCCACGGACAACCTTTAGCAAACAAAAACTTGACACACTCCATGTCTCCCTTGGCGGCTGCTACGTCAAACGTAAGTGTGTTCCACGGACAGCCGTTTTCATGCAGGTACATGAGCATGGGTAGGTTCCCCTTGCCGGCTGCTGCCATTGTCGTTTTAAAATCCCAAGGGCAGCCGTGGTCATGTAAAAAACGCAAGCAATCCATGTGACCATTCTCAACAGCAATCCGACACCAGCTTTCGTTCCATTGTACCATTGTCGTACCTTTGTAGTGTTCATACAACATCTCCAAACACTCTAGGCTTCCGTGTAAAACGCTGTGTGCTAACAAGTGAGACACCTCTTCTTTTGAAAAATCCAGTTGCATCAACACATAGAACAAGAACTCGGGCACATTGTTACGCAAAAAGTAGCGAACGTGTTTCAAAAGGTGGTTATTAGGATCACTATGCGCCAGTGCTGCATAGGCACCGCACTGGTTAAACACATACAGTTGTTCATAAATGTCCGGCCGGTGTGACAGTGCCGTTTTCAAGGTGTTCCATTCTTCAGAGCTCAATGAAGTGGTGTACACAAAATGAAACACGGTTGTTGGCAAAGCGTAAAGACCCCAGTAGTCGTATTGCAACAACACTTGCTCCAACTCCTGTAACGTGGTCACGGCGTCATTGTCTTTTAAATAACACGGAGGCACTAGAATGGTTTCTTGAGCCAATTCTTCCTCTCCAATTTCAAGTGCAACACTTTCATACAGCTCCGACTTTTTCAACCACTCCGGTACGTCACACAGCCCTAATGGAACAGTCGTCTCTGTTTTAGATTCCATTGTTTAATACAAAAAAAAAGAAAACAGTTTTATTGCAAGTTTGTAAACACCAACATGCAATCCTTACAAAATGCGTTATTTCAGTTACCCAATGTGATTGTACAGTTAATAGAGTCGTTTGTGTGCTTGCGGTCATTGGGACCCTGGCGTGCTGTCAACCGTCAGGCGTTAGAAGATGTGGAGTTACGTGCAAAAGCGGTGTTGTTACAACTCAATTTTGTTCGTCCAATCTTGGTAGACCTGGGGGCCCTTAAACTTCCAACCCCTGGCAACTCGTATTGGTTTCAAGTTATAACCTGCACGTATGCTTGCAAACAGTGTAAAGAGCACCAATCGTACTTTAAAGTCCAATCATTTGTTAGGGAAAACAAGTTGTGTAATGCGTGTGCAGATGTTTGCCAAGAGGAGTGTGGTTTTTGTTTTAGAACTACAATGCAGAATTCCTGCAATAAGTGTCACGAGTGCCAATTTATGGCGTGTGATGTTTGTTCTGATGAAACACTTGGCATGTGCTTGGGTTGCACTGAATTGTTTTGTCACCTTTGCATGACTGATGACTATTGTACTTTTTGTCAAGAATAAGAGTAGTAAGGGTGGTTTGCATGGTTGCTGGTTGCAAGCAGAAAGGGGGTGGGGGTGCCTGACATTATTAAATTGGTTTTTTGTTTATTGATTAGCAACTTGAATAAAGCAAGCTCTCTGACCACTTTGAACCCTTTGTTGTATCGACTGCTGCACCAAGCCTTTCACATCCTCACGCGTCCACATCATCCTCTTTATACGCCAACCCAATGAACGCACTGAAACACCTCAGCTTGGTTTCTACAAACAAAGTTGCCATAATGAAAAAAAGCACCCGCCCGGCTAAACAAAAAAAAAATAGTAGGTAGAAAACAAACAAATACAATAATGTCACTGCTTTCAGAAACCGCTGCCTCTGTTTTGTCTTGCAGTATTTTGTCAACTCAAAGTCTTTCCAGTGTCAATGTTACGGCTGCTTCTGTTGTGGGTGGGGAAGTAATGGGTCAGTCCATCACTGGGGACACTGTGAGTACTCCAAGCCTGGTTTTAAACAAGAGGAACATAGAGGTGGTCTCCCCACTGATGACCGTGTCTTCAGGTGGAGATATTTTGAGTTCTCCTCCCGCGGGCAACTTTTTTACAACCGTAAACAACACGTTGTTTAAAATCGCCAATGATGTGGCTGGTAACCAGTTCATTTGGATTGCAGTGGGTCAAAAGAATTCGTTAGGTGTTGGAGCCACCATGGCCATTTCCGGGGATGGTGTCAACTGGACGGCTCACCCGTCTCCACCGCCTGGTGACACTATTACCGCCATTGCGTTTGCCAACAACCTGTGGGTTTGTTCGGTTGCTACCCATGGCATGTTTTATTCCCATGATGGCATCACGTGGACGGTTGGGTCCGGGACTCAGTTGTCGTTTGCCAAGAGCATAGTGTACGCTCAGAACCTGTGGGTGGCCGTGGGATCTAATGTGGGAAGTAAACAGGTGTACTCCACGGATGGCATCAATTGGGTGGCAGGTACAGGGTCTACTTTTGACTTTTCGGGCTTTTCAGTGGCTGCAACAGACAACCTGTTTGTAGCTGTAGGGTATTCCAATGGTTCCAACTTGCTAGTGTCAGAGGATGGGAAATCGTGGACGGTGCCCACTACTGGACCCACGTTTACCTTTGGTTACAGCGTAGCCGTGAACCCCGATCAAGGACTCTGGGTTGTTGTGGGAGAGGGTCAGAACATGTACACTTCGTCTGACGGCCTGGTTTGGACACAAATAACGTACAATGACATTCGTGCCACCAGTTTGGCTTGGAGTGGTGGCAAGTTTATTGCCATTGGCAACCCAAAGATTGGGGGTACCGCCAATCAGGCCACCTCTGTGAACGGCGTGTTGTGGACAACAAACCCGTTGCCAGTTACGTACACTGGAGGTGGCACCGCCCAGAACACCAAAGCCAATGCTCTACGCTCCGTGGTCACGGCGGTGTAAACAAAAGGAGGGTGGTGAGGGGGGAAGTTCAAGTTTTAGTCCCAGTACTTGTGCACGTTCTTGTACTCGGGCTTGGCCAGCAGCAGCGCCAGGTTGTCTGCCATTTTAGCCGACACGGTAATAAAGCCCTTGGCACCGCCACCACTAACCACGTTGTCATACCAGAACTGGGTGTAATCTTTTTCAAAGTCCGTCTGCCCGGTGCCCGGAATGGTTTGAATGCTCTTGTACTTGTGTTTTAAAAAGTAGGACGCCGACCCTAGGTCCGCCCAAAAGATTTGAAGGGGCGGCAATGGAACCACGGCGTTGTAGTCCCCAATGCTCATAAAGTCATCTGTTTTTTCATTAATGAAACGGTTCACCTTGGCTTGCAACCAGTCCATGGCACCCCCCACCGTACCAAACACACTGAGGTTGTCATTGGTGAGGTGGGGCCACAGGTTGCCACCAGCCGTTGTTGCCATAACTGGCATGGGGTTGGTAATCCCACCAAAGTCCCCCGTGATTTGACCCTTTATAATGACACAGGGCACACCCCTGGCCCCAAGCTGACCCACCTCCGCCAGCGCTCCCGCGTCTGCCTGAATGCCGTTGTAGTTCATGATGCACGCGTTACAGGTGCTGTACATGTTATACAAGTCATTAGCGCCAATAGACAGCCCTATGGCCCCCACCATTTTACCCTGGCAGTACTCAATGGCGGCTTGGTCCGAGTACGGGGTGCCCTGTGCTTGTAGCACGGCCTTGATGTTGTCTAAATAAAACAGGCTGCTGGGGTCGTTGTTGGTGAGTTGAGTAATGCTGGTGGCGCCATTTACCGCCGCAATGAGTGTGGCCATGGTAAGGCCGTCTCTCACCGGGCAGTACGCCTCCCAGCCCATGTTTTCAATGACTCCACAAATGCCGTAGGCGGGGACGTTCCACAGGGTGCACAGCTGATCCAGTTCCGTCATTTGAGCGTCCGATAGGTTGCAGATTTGATCAATCAAGTTGATGCTCTGAAAGCTAAGCCCCGGGAGCATGCCCTTGTACCCCACGCTGTACAGTGTGTCGGCAATGTCAAACATGCCTCCAGACACGTACACCCGAACCACTCCGCCTGCTTTTAAAGGTGGGGCTCTTAAGTTGTCGGTCATTGCGTTTTGAAGCCGGGTGATGGTGTCTGTTGCAGTGGGCTTGTTGTGAGACTTGTGTTTTTTAGAGTACAGCACGGCCAGCCAAACCACCAAGCCGGCGCACACTAGAGCCAGAGAGGACAGCGCAGTTACAAGTACTGTTGTTGCCTTCCCCATTTATTTTTTTTTAAACTGAATATAAAAAAAATGGAAAGCAAAAGTGGTAGTGGTGGTAGTGGTAGTGGTAGTAGTGGTGGTACCCGTCCACGTGCCAGTGCAGGGGCCCCCCCTGTTTACTGTTTGCTCAACTGTTTTAACAACTATGACATTTGTGCTAGCAAACTGATTCAGTACTACATTCAAAACGCAGTGGCGGCGTTGGCCCCTAATGCGGTGCCTCCCCCCATTCAAGTTTATTTTGAAACGGGGCCGTATTTGTTGTACGTCAGTTTGTTGCAAGCCAAGGTGGGGGGCTTGAATAGTTCCAAGCAGTACCAGGACTTTGTGACCATACTGGGGTTGACTGCGGTTACACTAGCCCGCGTGGCGGCTGCGTCCACCGTTATATTTGCCAATCAGGGGGTGGTCACGTTACCGGGGTTTGCCACCATGTACGCCATGGCCAACCAGTTGGGAAAAACATGTGTCATGTGGACAGATGACCTCCGTAACTTGTGGGGCTCTAGTAATGACCCGCTGGTGATTGGAATGACCGCCACGCCGTACCGTTACCTCTGGACGGCAGCCCAGAACCCCAACCAGGACAATCACCTTGACGTACAGAAAAAGGGGTTGAATGGCGAAAACATTGTGTTAAACTTGGGTGTGGCTGCCAGTACCTGTCCCACCCTTCCCGTTGCAAACCGGACGGACTTTGAAAACAATTGGAACACGTTTGTGACTGGTATTTTGATTGCCAATGAGGCCAACCTGGGCAACACGGCGGCGACGTTAAGCCGGTGGACCCAGGGTCTCATTATGTTGGGTCAGAACATTATTACCTATGTGGAGGTGACCAAGCCTGCAACGGTGGGTCCCCGCGGTTGGGTGCCCAGTGCAAACCCGGGGTTATGGTGGGATATTAACTTTATTATTTCACAAAACCTGGCACTCCTAAACCCCAAGCAGCAACAATTTTTTAGTGCCAATGTGCAGCTGACCCCCTCTGCCACTCCCAACAATAACATCCCCATCCCGCCGGGGCCGGGACCGTACGGTACTGGGGGTGGTGGGAGTGGTGGGAACGGTGGGGGTGCCAAGACGCTCTTTGCTCAAAACAATGACAGCATCCTACGGGCCATGGATTTGGGAATGGGAAAGATGTTGGCCGGTACGCTCTAAAATAAAACCCTAAACATATTTGTGTGTATGTGTGTGTACTAGTAAAGAAATAAATGGGCTGGACATGCAGCAACAGCAACAACAACAACCGTCATCACTATCACAACGCCTGGGGTTGTGGGTGTACACCGTGTGTGCATCCGGTTTACTAGTGTCTATCATTGTGTTTGTACTGGTAACTACTCGTTGTACCAATGTGTATTTTAAATAAACTCTAATCATTGCAAAAAAAGTTAGGTAAGTAACGCCTTGACAGCCACAAAAAAGGTGTGTGTCAAATCAGCCTCTAAAATTTTGTTGTATACCGCTTTAGCACCCTGTTCAAATTCATACGACTCCTGGTCATCCGCTGAAAAAATCTGGGTGGTGGGTCCATGTGGATTGGAAAAAGTTAAGTGACTGCTACGGCGACGGAAATGCTCCAGCTCATGAATTAGCGTAGGGTTGTTGCTGTTTCCCACATTTTCAAAACAAATCTTGTACACATCATTGTTTAGGATGGGTGTCCAATAGTTTTTGGTGTTTGTTTTGCAAAACTCCAAGAACTGGAGGACCTCACTTGTCACAAAGTTTCTTTTTTGCAGAGTTATTGTATTGTTTAACGTTGTGTATAACCCTAGCAAGCCCCCATCAAGATGAGCTAGAACCACTGCAGGCGGGCTTCGTGTTTTTTCAAAGCCTTGTATTTGTAAAGTGGCACCCAATTTAAAAAACTCGGTTACAAACACATTCAACACCCTTTCCAGCTTTTGTATTGCCTCTTCTCGTTCTGGTTCTCTCAAATGTTCTTGCATGTTTAAGGCCTCTGTTTCTTCTTTTGTGCGCTCCCTGGGACGGGGTCCCCGATTTTTTGTGGACAACCACCCAACCCCCAAAGCTCTAAGCAACGGGTTGGGAAACTGTTCCTTAATTTTGTCTGTTTGCTCAGGAAAAAGGTTCTCCCACTTAAAACTTGACATGGTCCAGTAAGCCCTTGTAAGGCTGTTGTTTAAAGAGGTTCGGGTGCCAGGATAGGGGTAGTTTAAAACAAAATCCGTCAAGGTTTTCATTAAATTCAACGGCATCTCTTGGTCGTACCTTGACACTACTTGACTGAGGTAAGAGTCGGACGTGTAGTTCCTCATGTAGTAGTTTTTTTCTTCCTCTGTTACCGAATTGCTACATTTGTTTAGCAACAACAAGTACACTGCGTTCAACAGGAACTTGCGAAACCGTATTTTTACGTCCACTGCCACATTAATTTTAGCACGGGTTTGCACCGGGGTGTACGCTCCATGAGCAATGTTAATAACCAGGTTGTACCTTAACTCCGGTAACAAATACGCCGGCAGTTCAGGCACCTGGTTTAACACGTACTCATACAACGGCATGAAGGGCACACCCTTGGTAAACAAATACGACTCTTGTTTTCCACTGGTGATCCACTGCGCCACAAACTCACCAGTGTCTGACTCTAGCAGAGGCGTGGTTGTTACCGTGAGCGGCTGGTTGTTAAACCTCACATTGGGTGCCATGTCTAGCAACCCCGCGACATGAGTTACAAAGTACACAAAGTTGGTCAAGGCGGTGACTCGGACCGGCTTGGGAATAAACACATAGATGGACGTCTGGTTCCCACTGCCTCTGCCCTCTGACATTTGAACATGCCTCTCAATGTTGACCACCCGGTCATGGCTGTCACGGACGGGCACATCCACAAGGAGTGTACGCCGGGTGCCCTTTACGGTGTCAATCACCACCCGGTCACTCTCGCGGTACACGTTAAAAAAGCCACTCCCCATTTCTCCAGTGACGTACTCACTGGGCGTTTTAGAACTCAGGAACGGTATCATCACCGACACAATGGCCTCAAAAGTCATGCCCACAAAGTCCGTAATTTGGTACACAAAGTGGGTGTCACTTTCCTTCAAATACAACAACAACCGGTTGTCAACAGGGTGAAACACACGAATGGCGTCTATGGAGTTTTGCAGGGTTTCTGTTAACACGGCGTTTAAAAAGGTTTTGGTGGAGCCCTCGTTAATAGCCAACTCGGTGAGCTGAACCTCCAAACGGTTGGAAGGTGTGCCTGCAACCACCGGGAACAGCGTGCTGGGGTTGGTGTCATCAAAGTCCTCTTTTAACACGTGGGTAATAAGTTGAGACTCGGTGAAAGTAAACACCGGGAGCCTGGCGTCCAGCTCAGGAATGTCACCCGGTACCAGGCGTAAAAAGGTGGTACTCTCCGCTTGTTTGTACTCACGAACCACAGTTTCTAACGCTACCATAAATTTGCGTAAAAAAGGATCCGGATTTTGAACATTAAAAAAATATACTGCACAGGTGTCATCAACAAACTCTTTAAAGTTTTTAAACGTGTCTTCTATAAACTGCAACAAAAACATGTACAGTCCGTTAAACCCAGTGTGAGCATACAATACATCTAAATCTGTCTGTTCTTCCGTTCCGTGTGTTGTGCCACGAAGAAATATATGTTCTTTTTTGTAATACGTTTTCCTAAAGGATATTAAAGAAGTGGCCGTGGGATATTGTTTTATCAGCACATAGGACAACAACAACATCTGCATAACGTAAAATTGTTCTACACTCACTTGGTTAACTTGAAGTTGTAGTATCAAGTTGTCATTAAAACTTTTTACAACTTGGGGTGCATCTAAAATAGGAGACGCAGAAGTTATTACATACAAGGGACTGTTTCTTGTCCACATGTATAAATCAACATTATAACCAAACATTGCATCAGGGTGATATTCTATTTGTTCTAACACCAAGTGTGCCCAGTCAAACAACGCGTTTACTAATACTTTGTTTTGTGACCAGCTCTTAAAGTACTCTTTTGTGTACTCTACAGTCCTTAGTTCTTGAAAATGTAAGTGTAAGTGTACCACATTGTCACTTCCGTACACCACAGGAAACTGGTGGCGGTAGATTTCATCAAATTTACTGTACAATGAATACATGTATTTCACTGTTTTTCCGTGAGAAAAGTTGTATAAAATCATCAACTCTCTTATTATATAGCGCAACAGGTCTAAAACGGAGTTTACTTCACACGGTTGTCCATAAGCATTGTTACACTCTTCAATACCCAAATGGACGTTTTGGTGACGCAAATCCCGTCTGTTTACAGACAGTTTCAACACTGCCTCCACCTTTAGTATGAGTTGGTAGCACATGTTACACAGTTGCTCCTTTTTTAACACACTCACACGCTCCGGATACCACACTTGAGCCTCAAACTCCTGTTGCACCATGTCGGTGTATTGAGAATCCAATAGCACCGCCTCTTTTACGTTGTCTACGCACACCAAATTCTGCTCCAAGAACACAGTGGGTAAAATAGTAAACCACCGGGCCGCATATTTTGACACATACCCACTGTCCACAAACAAAAAAGACGGTAAATCTGCACTGGTCACCGTCGTGGGTACACGCGGT
>Ga0214923_10006640_pt1 | contig 12922 bp, 12 predicted proteins | sample LL1510_MetaG_FD_177993 | JGI IMG/M metagenome (GOLD analysis project Ga0214923, IMG submission 177993) | Freshwater microbial communities from Lake Lanier, Atlanta, Georgia, United States - LL-1510 | ecosystem: Environmental > Aquatic > Freshwater > Lake | place: USA: Georgia | collected...
TTTTCTGCCACCTTTGGGAGGAACGTTGGCCCGAGTTCCCTCAAAGATCTTTAATAAAGCCTGTTGAACTCCTTCGCCAGAGACATCGCGAGTGATAGATGGGTTTTCACCTTTTCGGGCGATTTTGTCTATTTCGTCGATATATACTATGCCCTTCTGAGTTTTCTCTATGTCATAATCAGCATTCTGCAGTAGATATAAAATTATGTTTTCTACGTCTTCTCCGACATATCCCGCTTCAGTTAAAGTGGTAGCATCCACAATGGTAAATGGAACTTTGAGAAGTTTAGCTAAAGTCTGAGCTAGTAGGGTTTTGCCACTACCTGTGGGTCCGATAAGGAGAATGTTACTTTTTTGAAGTTCTACTTCTGAGCCAGCTCCCCCTCTTTCTTTAGCTTGAATACGTTTGTAATGATTATGAACCGCAACTGAGAGGGTTCTTTTTGCCTGATCCTGTCCAATCACGTAATCATCGAGCACAGCTTTAATCTCTGCGGGCTTCGGTATCTTCGTCGTTCCAGTTCTGACATCTTCTTTCTGCGCTTCCTCAGCAATAATGTCATTACAGAGTTCAATACATTCGTCACAAATGTGAACTGTAGGCCCTGCAATTAGTTTTTTAACTTCTCGCTGGCTTTTACCACAGAAACTACAAACTAAATTTCCAAAGCTTTCACTGTCTCGGCGACTCATGAGTGCCTCACTATTTTTATTATTAGATTAATTATTCTTGAACTTTGAACAATCTCTATTGAAGAGTGAACGACTCTATTTCGAGCTTCCACCCTTGCCGCGCTCCATCACTACGTTGTCCACAATACCATAATCCTTAGCCTCTTCAGAAGACATATAGCGGTCCCGATCGGTATCTTTTTCAATTTTCTCGTAGGGCTGTCCAGTATGCCTTACTAAAATATGATTGAGTTTCTCTTTCAAAAGCAGAATCTGCTTGGCCTGAATTGCAATGTCTGTAGCTTGGCCTTGAGCTCCGCCTAAAGGCTGATGAATCATGATCTGGGAATGAGGCAGGGCATAGCGTTTCCCTTTAGTTCCTGCGCAAAGAAGCAATGCCCCCATACTTGCGGCTAAGCCAGTACAGTAAGTACAAATATCTGGCTTTATGTATTGCATCATATCGTACATCCCCAGTCCTGCTGAGACGCTACCGCCTGGAGAATTTATATAAATATGAATATCGGCCTCTGGATCTTCTGACTCTAGGAACAACAGCTGCGCTATGAAAAGATTAGCAACTGCATCATTGATCTCCGTACCAATAAACAGGATCCGTTCTTTGAGCAACCTCGAATAGATATCAAAACTTCGCTCGCCACGTGATGTTTGTTCAATCACCATGGGAACCAAGTAGCTATTGGTTGTTTGTGCTGCGTTTAATTTTGGATCGTTTGAAGTAATAGGCTTAGAAACAGAGAGGATGCCGGACATGGAGTGTGCCCTCCTAATCTTAATATTAAACCTCTGTTAATAAAAAATGACAAGACCCGTAGTGCTAGAACCACAGGTCTTAAAACAAGCTCATAATTAGTAGAGGGACTCTACCTTATTTTGCAACTTTGGCGTTAGTTACAAGAAACTCAAAAAGCTGGTCGGTCAAAATTTCATCTCTCAACCGCTGGCTAATGCCTTTCTCATCCAGAAATCTCTGAGCGTCTTCAACGGTCTTACCTAGTTGAGTAGCAATTTCATTAATTCGAGCCTCTAATCTGTTTCTGTCGAGCTGAATATTCTCTTTAATTGCAATCTCTTTTAATATGAGTGTGCTCTTCACCATGTTTTCTGCCCGCTGCTTAATCGACTGCAATTCTTCGGGCTTCGGCTGAGGCATTTTAATTCCGCGCCGTTTAAAATCATCCTGCATCCAATCCATGAGAGCTACGGTTTGTTCTTGGACCAAAGTCTGTGGCACCTCAAACTTATGCTCAGCGATTAGATGGTCCACAATTTCCTGTCTTTGAGCTCTTTTGGCTTCTTCTTCTTTAGACTGCTTAATGTTCTCCCGAACTTCAGCTGTTAAGGATTCAACCGTGGCCCCCTCTTTCAATTGGGATGCAAACGCATCATTGAGCTCCGGAAGAACTCTGTTCTTGAGCTCAAGGAGCTTTACAGTAAACATTGCAGTTTTCCCCGATAGCTCTTTGTCCCCATACTCTTGCGGAAAAACCTCCTCAACCTCACGAGATTCTCCTGCCTTCATGGACATCAATGCTTTTTCTACGTTAGGGAGAACCCTTTCAGCTCCCAACTCCACTGTATAAGTCCGCAACTCCTCTTTCTTGTCTGGATTATCTTTTAAATAAAAGCCCACTTCGACCACAGCAAAATTCCCTTTCTCGGGCTTCTCGGCAGTCAGGGGTTCTAAAGTTGCCATTCTCTCCCTTAAGTTTTTAAAAGTCCCATCGACCTCTTCGTTGGTGGGTTCAGTGACCTGCTTCTTAAGAGAAATTCCTTTGTAGCCTTTTAAGTTAATTTCAGGCTCAACTTCGAATTCGGCTGAAAACGCAAACGGTTTTCCATCCCCAATTTCATTCACTTGGACTTGCGGTCGACTTACGGGTGATAACTTCGTTTTTTGTAGCGCCTCACTTAATCCAGCCTCTAAAAGATGAGAAACAACATCTCTTCTAATGTCCTCTTTAAACTTCTCTTTAATCAGATTCGCTGGGGCTTTTCCGGGTCTAAATCCTGGAATTTTTGCTGACTTTGCATAACGATTCACCATCATCTGTTCATGCTTCTGTAAAGTGTCTCCAGCAAATTCAATAGTAAGCCTAACTTTAGTAGAGCTTAAACGATCAACGCTTTTTACATTAAGATCATGGCTATGTTCTTTTTCAGTCACAAAAACCCCTGGTTTAGTCAGTTAAAATAGCAGAAGGTTCTACCACGCTATGGCGCTAGGCACAATAGGGGTTTCTTCAGAGCCCCACTAGAAAATCAATGAGGTAGTTCGGTGGAATTATCCTGAAAAAACGATTGGATAAAGAGATAGCAAACCCCAACTACAATACAGGAATCGGCCACGTTAAAAGCAGGCCAATGATAAACTTCCTTCCAGTGAACATCTAAAAAATCGACTACGTAACCAAATCTCACTCGGTCAATCAGGTTACCAATAGCACCCCCCATGATTAAACTGAGTGCTACAGCCGTCAACTTCTGATCGGGCTTTAACTTCGCAAGAACAGCCGTAATGATAACCATGGCGAGTATCGGAACCAAGATGAAAAAAGGCTCTCTAAAATAAGCGGGGGCATTGTGGAGAACCCCAAAAGCAGCCCCCATGTTTCTCACATAGGTAAAAGCAAAAAAGGACTCTATAATCGAGATGCTTTCCCCCCACTTAAACCGATCTAAAATAAGCTGCTTGGTCCATTGATCAAAAACGATCACTAGAAAAACCGTGATCACAACCGTGAGAACTTTCCATCTGGGAAAAGCCTTCATGAAATAACCCTCTGATCAGTTTGTTCCTGACGATTTTGCCTTAAGGTATTTATGAACATTAAAACCACGCCCACCAAAATTGAGATGTCTGCTAAGTTAAAAGGAGGAAACAGCTGCCTCTTCTGCCACTGTAATTGTAAAAAATCCACTACATAACCATACTTTATTCTGTCCAAAAGATTTCCTATCGCTCCTGAAAAAATTGTAGTCAAAGCAATCGAAGTTAGCATCTGATTGTCTTGTAGCTTTATAAAAATTAAAACAATTAAAACTAAAGCAAAGGCTGGAACTGCAATAAAGAAAACTTCCTGAAACTCTCTGGGCGCTTTTTGTAACAAACCAAAAGCAAACCCATTATTGTGTCGAAGAATACCGGTTAACATCCCCGGAATTAATGGGTGCTCACCCTCAAGTTGCCAGCGAGTTTGAACAACGTGTTTTAAGAGCTGATCGAGCGCTAAAATTAAGCCGCTCATCGAAAACAAAATTAGGTACCGTTGTTTCATGTACCCAAGATTTTACTACGAACTCATTGAATCCAAGAATGCTTTATTCGTTTTTGTAGACATAATCTTATCCAACAAAAACTCCATGCTATCGACAACATTCATCGGCTGAAGAACTTTTCTTAAAATCCAGACTCGGTTAAGAACTTCTTTGTCCATCAAAAGCTCTTCACGACGAGTTCCCGATTTGTTGATATCGATACAGGGGAATATTCGTTTCTCCATGAGCTTGCGGTCCAGAGTAATTTCAAGATTACCAGTTCCTTTGAACTCTTCGAAAATCACTTCGTCCATTCGACTTCCGGTATCAATCAGAGCGGTAGCAAGAATAGTTAAGCTGCCACCGTTTTCAATGTTTCGAGCAGCACCAAAAAACCGTTTGGGTTTGTGAAGCGCGTTAGAATCCACACCGCCTGACAAGATTTTTCCGCTAGGAGGCACAACTGTGTTGTAAGCGCGTGCTAAACGAGTAATCGAATCGAGAAGAATCACAACATCTTTCTTGTGCTCAACCAGGCGCTTTGCCTTTTCAATCACCATTTCAGCTACCTGAACGTGACGTGTAGCAGGTTCGTCGAAAGTAGAACTTACGACCTCCCCGTCTACGTTACGTTCCATATCAGTAACTTCTTCTGGACGTTCGTCGATCAAAAGAACAATTAAAACAACTTCGGGGTGCTTGTGTGTGATGCTATTCGCAATTTCTTGCATCAACATTGTCTTACCAGCTCTTGGAGGAGCTACGATCAGACCTCTCTGCCCTTTACCGATCGGTGTTAAAAGATCGATTACACGGGTGGAATATTTCTTGGGATCATATTCCAAATTAAATTTCTCGTGCGGATAGAGCGGGGTTAAGTTGTCGAATAAAATTTTCTCACGAGCTACTTCAGGCTCTTCATGATTGATTTTCTCAACTTTTAATAAAGCAAAGTATCTTTCAGAATCTTTAGGAGGACGAATTTGTCCTTCCACGGTGTCACCGGTTCTCAGCATGAACCGTCGGATCTGAGAGGGAGACACATAAATATCGTCTGGACCTGGCAGGTAATTGTAATCAGGCGCCCTTAAAAAACCAAAACCATCAGGAAGAGTTTCCAAAACCCCTTCACCGTAAATTGAACCATTTTGTTCGGTCTGAGCTTGCAGAATTCCGAAAATGAGTTCCTGTCTTCTTAAACCCCCTGGGGATTCAACACCCAATGATTTAGCTAGCTCGGTTAACTCAGAGATTGGTTTCTCTTTTAGCTCCTTTAAGTGCATTTTTACTACCTTCTGTTAGGTTGGATTAAATTTGAGGAAATATTTAAAATTACTATCTTTTTCCTAATTGTTTTGGAGTTAGTTTAGGGCTAAAACCTATCTAGCCGAAATCTTCCAATTAAAAGGACTTTTAGATAAAAACTGCCTTAACCTACGAGAAAAAAGCCCGGTGTGTCAACCAAAATGTTTGGGCCCAGGGGTTTACCCGCCAACTGGGCCCTAAAAAACCAAGAAATAAAAATTAAGCGTTACCGCTCTTGATTTTAACAACGCGTGTGGCTTGAGGGCCTTTAGGGCCATCTGTCATGTCGAATTCGACTTCCTGCCCCTCGGTCAAAGACTTAAAGCCTTCTCCCTCGATTGAAGAGAAATGAACAAACACATCTTGTCCTCCCTCTTGCTCAATAAAACCATATCCTTTGTTGTCGTTGAACCACTTCACGAAGCCAGTTGGCATAAATACAGTCCTCCAATAATAACCACCTAAAACTCTCTTGCTCTGGTGACCTTCTTTGGAAACTTCTCGTCCCTGTTAGACGGGAAATTCTTTAGGAAGGCGGTGTTTACTATTTGTTAAAACCAAAAGAGTTTTAGGAAACCCCACCTTTTAAAAACAGGATCAAAGAAGAACTAAAATCCCCCCTCTTTTTAGCCTGTTATACCCACCAACTGCGATGATGTTGGAGCCTGCTCCGCGTGTCAAGCGAGTTGATTGACAAGGAATGTCACTAAGTTATACTAATTAATATAGAAACGTCGCTTTGTCAGTCCCTTCTATCGACGTTAAACACAGGAAAAAAAGACCCTCAAAATCAGCCAAAAAGGTGAACGAATGCTCTTTGCAAAAAAGTCGCCCGCGCCCCAAAAAAACACGGCTCCAAAAATCACTGTAGCGGGCAGCAAACCTGCCCCCAATCCAATCACTTACGAAATACAAAGATTGGTCTGGTTTGCGTTAGCTCTGACACTAATTTTGGCTCTCGTAAGCTACTCGCCCCAAGATCCCTCATGGACAACTTGGTCCTCAAAGAAAGATTTTCAAAATTGGCTGGGCCGCAGCGGAAGCGTGGTCTCAGATCTACTGTTTCAAATTTTCGGTCTTGCGAGCTTCATGATTGTGGGTCTTTTTGCTCTTTTTGCTTCGAGAAAAAAAACGACAACCGCAGAAAACACCTCTCCTAAAGGCTTTATTGCCCCGGTTCTTTTTTTAATGTCTGTCAGTGTTCTCATTCAAAGTGTCCTGCCTCCCAAATGGACTCCGTGGAGTCTGCCCAACTCTGGGGGTGTCAGCGGACAAGTTTTCCATCAATTCCTATCGTGGGCCTCTGGAACTCTAGGTGCTTTTTTAATAAGTCTTTTTGCTTCTCTTGCCCTCGCTATGTGGGTTTTTAAGTGGAACTTTGTCACTGTATCCACGCAGGCAATTCGAATTTGGCTTTTCAAATTAAAAGATAAGCGATCGATCTTGGTCGCCAGTTGGAAGGAAAAAATTAAAGCTCACTACATGACCCTTAAAGAAACCCTTAAGAAGAAAAAGACCCCGCCCATTGGCATTCCCAATTCCACTGCAATTACAACAAGTCCAAACCCAGTCAAGACTCTCACTCAGATTATCGCAGCTACAGAGATCCCAAAGCCAGCAGTGCAACTGCCACTCCCTCTGCCTAACCCCAACACTCATGTCGCCATGGAAAATACTCCCCCTATATCAACGGAGCGCTCAGCCGAAGACGAAGAGCTGATCAAAGTTCTAAATCCTGAACTTGGAAAAGAAAAAATCCAATTAGCCAAAGCGCGCCCGGTAAGAAAAATCAACATGAGCTTTCAGTTGCCTCAGCTGACGATGCTATCAGGAAAAGCTGAAGCAAAAACTAAAACCGTCGATAAAAATTGGTATTTGGAAAAGGCTCAGATCCTTGTTGAAAAACTCAAAGACTTCGGGGTCGATGGCGAAGTCGTTCATATCTCGCCAGGTCCGGTAATTACGGTCTACGAATTTAAACCTGCGAGTGGAGTCAAAATAAAAGAGATCTCCAACCTCTCAGACGACCTGACTCTTGCACTGAGCGTTCTAAGTGTTCGTATCGTGGCCCCCATTCCTGGAAAACCTGTGGTCGGAATTGAAATTCCGAGTCCTCATCGAGAAACTGTTTTCTTCAAAGACCTAGTACAGGAAACCCCTTTCTTCAAAAATGAAATTCGTATTCCTATCGCTTTGGGACGGCTTGCCTCAGGTGAACCTGTAACGGCCGACCTTGCAGCTATGCCTCACTTATTGGTGGCTGGATCCACTGGAACTGGTAAGTCGGTTTTTATCAACACGTTAATCGCTAGCTTACTTTATCGATTTACACCCCAACAATTGAAACTCATTTTGGTCGATCCCAAAATGGTTGAACTTTCTTTGTATGAGGGGATTCCCCATCTGCTTCTTCCTGTTGTTGTCGACTCAAGAAAAGCTGCGCTAGCTCTTCGTTGGGCTGTCGACGAGATGGAAAGACGGTACACTCTACTCCACCAATCAGGGGTGAGACACGTGGACGCTTACAACGAAAAGCTCACGGAACTTTACGGCGGACCCACCGAAGAACATCCCTTTTTACCTTACTTAGTCGTAGTGATCGATGAATATGCCGACCTCATGGCTGTCGTAGCCAAAGATGTTGAGCTCTCGATCGCACGCTTAGCTCAAAAGGCTCGGGCCAGTGGAATTCACTTAGTGCTCGCAACTCAACGCCCCTCCACAGATGTTGTTACCGGGACAATTAAAGCCAACTTCCCGAGTCGAATCTCCTTCCGAGTGGCCTCTTCAGTTGATTCAAAAACTATCTTAGATAGAACCGGAGCCGACAGACTTCTCGGCAGTGGAGACATGTTGTTTCACTCGGCAGGGTTTTCGAGCCTTCGACGTATGCAGGGGGCTTTTGTCTCAGATGCGGATGTGGCTAGAATCGTGGATCATCTCAAAGCTCAAGGCGAGCCCGAGTATGATGAAAGAATTCTTAAATCTCTAGAAAACGCAGAACAGGTCGAATCGGGTAGTTCTTATGACGGCAATGGAACCGACGAGGACGCTAAGCTTTTTGATGCGGCTGTGAGGCTTGTGACCGAAAAAGGGGAGGCAAGTATCTCCCTAGTGCAGCGGCACTTAAGAATTGGATATAATAGGGCTGCTACACTCATCGAACAACTCGAAAAAGAAGGAATTATTGGCCCATCGGCTGGAGCTTCAAAACGGCGCCAAGTTCTTGTAGGTCAAATTTAAAAGTCCAATTGCTTCCCCGGCCAAACTACCTTATATAAGAGCTCAATTTTTGAACAGTGCAGGTAGTATGATGAAAGTTTTGTTTTTTATTCCCTTAGCTTTTTTCCCTTTAATCACCCAAGCTCAAACCAATGAGACTAAGTATCTCTGCAATTTAAAAATTCACTGCAGTCAGTTGCACGAAGATCAATCGGTTTCGTTTGAGTATCTGGCGGGCACCGAAAAAAAAGAAGCAAAAACGGTCGACTTAGGCGTTGTTAGAGGGCGCGTTTATGGCCCCAACTATCTTTCCCTCTATCTTTTTGACACTCGAAAACCCAATACTATCTGGACCAAAACTCACACTCGCTCACTGATCAACGACTTAGAAGTCTCCCTCGTAATTCCTGAAAATGAAGACCATTCGATGGTAGCTAACCTTTCCTGTTTGAAACAAAATTAGCCATAGCCTTTTTTGCTCAGAGAACAGAGAGTCCCTAAAATGTACTTTTTGATGATGCTTCACACCTCTGGTATAAGTGAGCTCTATGAAAACACAACTCTTTAAATTTTTCCTTTTTCTATGTTTCTGCAATCCTGGATTAGCGAATACTCCCTTAACGGATGTTTTAGATAAACTCCAAAGCTCTTGGGACAAAACCCAAACTTATCAAGCCCAATTTAAACAAGTCGTTTATTCAAAAAAGCTTCACACGAAGGATGAAACCGAGGGGACAATTTTTGTCGCTAAACCCGGAAAAATTCGATGGGAAATACCAGGACAAAACCTTGTCCAAATTCTAAACGGAAGCCGCATGACCCAAATTAAAGAGAACAAGCGAAGAAAGAGAACTGTAGTCGATATTTACAAAGATGTTTCTAAGTCAGTCGACTTAAAAGCTCTCGCTTTTCTGAGTGGAACGGCCTCTTTTAAACAAAGTTATCGCAGCTTTTTAGGGGCTGAAGATGCTGAAAAGATTGAACTAAAGCTTACTCCCAAGTCATCACCCAGTGAAACCTATCTTGCGGAAATCGATAAAAAAAGCTATTTTCTGCGCGCTTTAACAACGGATACGGCTGATTCAAAAGTGCGAATAGACTTTTTGAAAACAGAGATCAATACCAACTTAGAGCCAAGCCTCTTTGAGTATCAGCCAAAACCGAAAGATACTGTACACGAAAATCCATAAGGAATAGTGATATGCCGTCATTTGATATTGTAGTGAATCTAAACCCTCAGGAAGTGGACAACGCCATCAACCAAGCTCAGAAAGAGCTGGGCCAACGCTATGACTTTAAGGGAAGCAAAAGCAAAATTGAATGGGATGAAAAGAAAAAAGAGATCAACTTGCTCGGTGATGACGATTACAAATTAAAAGCCGTCATAGACATCGTGCAAAGCAAGCTAATCAAACGCGGAGTCTCTGTTAAAAACATCACTTTTGGAAAAATTGAACCCTCATTTGAAGGAACAGTCCGACAAAAACTCACTCTTGCAGGCGGAATCCCCGCTGAAAAAGGAAAAGAAATTAACAAACTCATTAAGGATTCTAAATTGAAAGTTTCCTCTCAAATGCAAGATGAGCAGGTCCGAGTAACCGGAAAAAACAGAGATGACCTCCAAGAAGTCATCGCACTTGTCAGGAAGTCGGACCTTGGAATGGATTTTAATTTTATTAATTTTAGGGACTAATGTTGCAAACCGATTCAAAAACAATATTTTTCCAATCCTTAGGTTGTCCAAAAAACCTAGTGGACGCGGAAGTTATGCTTGGGATCACCAAGGAGCATAATTATAAATTTGTCGAAGACCCCTCACTAGCGGAAGTGATTGTGGTCAATACCTGTAGTTTTATTAACGACTCAAAAAAAGAGTCGATCAACACGGTACTTGAGCTTTCAGAGAATAAGAAAACAGGAAGCTGCAATAAACTCATTGTGACCGGTTGCCTTCCTCAAAGGTACAAAGAGGATCTCAAAGCTGCTTTTCCTGAAGTGGACGCTTTTGTTGGAACCGGACAATATGGAAATATTCTTCAGTTTATCGAGGGACAAAAAGAGAGTGATGAAGGATTTAAACACCCTAAGTATCTACACAACGAAAATACTCCCCGAATCAACTCACAGCCTAAACATCGCGCGTATTTAAAGGTTTCCGAAGGCTGCATTAAAAACTGTGCTTTTTGTATTATTCCCAAAATTCGTGGAACCTTAAGAAGCCGAACTGTTGAATCCCTGGTTAAGGAAGCAGAAAACCTCGTAGCAACAGGAGTAAAAGAACTCAATCTTATTGCACAGGATTTGACCGACTACGGACGGGATCTAAGGGACGGGACAAATTTGGTGGCACTACTTAAAGGATTGGTAAAAGTTGAAGGGCTCGATTGGATTAGAATGCTTTATGTTTACCCGGATGAAATGTCTGATGAGCTTATCGAACTTATCGCAACTGAAGAGAAGATCTGCAAATATATTGATACTCCTGTTCAACACATCAATGACCGAATGCTCGGCCTCATGAATAGAAAAGTCACTGGAGCGCAAATCAAAGAACGGTTGAACAAACTTCGCGAACGAATACCGAATGTCGCGATTCGAAGTACTGTAATCGTAGGTTACCCGGGTGAAACCGAAGAAGAATATGGGCAATTGAAAGAGTTTATTCAAGAGGCCCAGTTTGACCATTTGGGTGTTTTTGCGTACTCACACGAAGAAAACACTGCTTCTTATGCTCTGCCAGAGCAACTTCCCGAAGAGATAAAACAGGCCCGAAGAGATGATCTCATGAAGGTGCAACAAGCAGCGTCGAAAAACAGGTTGAAAAAATTCATTGGGAAAACCTTACCCGTCTTGGTTGAAGGGCCTTCTGAAGAGTCGGAGTTTTTGTGGCAGGGAAGACATCAAGGGCAGGCTCCTGACATCGATGGCCACATTCTAATTCGTTCCGGAAAACTTTCACAAGGATCAATTCTTGATCTTAAAATTGAGCGCGCAATGGAGTATGATTTGATCGCAAGTGCGCTCAACTATACGACATAGGTTTTTCTTTTTAGTTTTCTCAGCTTTCTTTTGCTTTCATCCAGCGTTGAGCGACTACGCATGGATTCCTGACTATCATCATCTTCAAACTAAGTTAGGTATTGATTATTTTCAGAGTAGCGAAAACTTTGGAAGTGATGGGGTCCGAAATGACCTGATGAGTTCTGGGAAACTTACTACGCTCAGAGATTATAAATTCTGGGTGGAGGGTGAATATGGCTTTGTGAAAGATTGGTCCGGATTTATTCGAATCCCCTTCACAACGGCATTGATCGATAATTCAACCGATTCATTATTTACCGGAACTGGTTTTTCCGATGCCGATTTAGGACTGAAATGGAATATCTTAAGAAAAAAAGCTTTAGTTACTTTCGAATTGCTAAGTCGTTTCCCACTTTACTCCACTTCTCAACCACAAAGCGGGGATTTGGTTTTAGGGGATGGAAGCGTGGATGTCTCAGCTAAGGTTCATGTCGGCTACCGTTTTAACCGTCAATTCGTCGCTGGAATATCCCCAGCCATCATGCTGAGATCCTCCGGTTATGAAAGTGCATTTACAGCGACGGCTTTTGGGGGCGTGTCTTTTAATCCGGTCTACTTAAGGCTTGTCGCAGAGTCTTACGTGTCTCTTGGCAAGCCCGTTTTGTCCACACCTACGACGAGCAATTCCGCAACTGGCTCAGGAAACTCATTTGCGAGACTCTCGCTAAATCCTAATACTTTTGCTGTTGGGACCCGGGTGGGAATTTTTGTAGATCCTGACTATCGAATCGAAGCATCGGCCATGTGGTCAACCATGGGCAGCTCTGCTCCAGTGTACTTCAAAGGTGGATTGAATTTGGTGATGGATTTTGATCTTTACGAGCCCGAGAAACCCAGGACCAAAGTAAGGGAAATTCCGTTTGAAACCGAACAGCAGCCGCTCGACCGGTCAAAAAATCCTGAGTTCGGAGCCCCAACAATAAACTCTCAGGAACCCTCTAACTAAATACCACCCTGCCGAGGTTTTCTTGCCCCATCCACAACTGAATTGTTAATAAATGCATTGGGTAATTGTTTTGGGGTTTTGGTCGATGAAGGGGCTCGATTCGCGACTTCAGGAGCCTTCTCATCGTATCCTTTTCTAGCATCCTTGCGTGCTGCTACTTGGTTTTGTTCTGGCTTGGTTTTATTGTTCTCAGTAAAAAATCCGTTATCAGAACCATTTTCACTATTCTGGCGGTTCCCCACGAAAGAATTCGTAGATTCAGATCTTTCAGATCCAATATTAGAACCCACAAGCCTGTCATTAACCGAAGCCCCTCCGGACGAGTTTGTTTGTCCAGTTTTGCTTTCAAAAAACTTCGTGTCTAACGTTGGATTTCCACCTTCGGAGTTTTTATTATTATCATTAGCTACGATTGTT
>Ga0214923_10006643_pt1 | contig 12915 bp, 6 predicted proteins | sample LL1510_MetaG_FD_177993 | JGI IMG/M metagenome (GOLD analysis project Ga0214923, IMG submission 177993) | Freshwater microbial communities from Lake Lanier, Atlanta, Georgia, United States - LL-1510 | ecosystem: Environmental > Aquatic > Freshwater > Lake | place: USA: Georgia | collected 2015-10-15
AAAAATAAATTATAAATAAAAATACAAAAAGTATTTAATGTAATGTATATATTTATTATTTTTGTCACTATATTAACTTTCCTTATTACACATTCATTAATTTTTTTATTGAATTTTCAAATTTAATAAAAAAATGTATTAAGCTAAATTTCATATAAATTTAGCGAAATCAATTTTTTTTTATTTTTTATCAAATAATAATATATGAATCAATTATCAAATAATAAATTAATAAAAACATTATATAGATTAGTAAAACCATATCAAAGTGATAAAGTTTATGAATCATCAAGTATAATGCATGGAGCAGGAAAATGTTATAAAGAATTAAAAAAAACAAATTCAAATACTCCAGAATTTAGTATAATGGATATAAATACAAATCAGATTTATGATTTTAAAGTTAGTCCATCTCCAAAAATGATATTTAATAAAAATCCAGATGAATTATTAAAAACTCAACAAATTCAACAAATTCAAACTCAAGAAGGAGGCAATGATTTAAATGATATAAATAAAATAAATGAATTAAAAAATATTATAACGGATTTGAGATCACGAATAGAAAAATTAGAATTGTTAACAAAAACAAAAAATCTATAATTATAATATATGTATGATTATATTATAATTGGAGGAGGAATAGCTGGATTATATGCAAACTACTTATTAAGAAATAAAAAAACATTATTATTAGAAAAAGATAAATATATTGGTGGAAGAGGTATAGAAGTAAAATTTCATGATAAATATATAAAATTAGGCGCAGGTATTGGAGAACCGCAAAATAAACATCTATTACAATTATTAACTAAATTAAAAATAAAATATCATATGAGTAAAGGTACAATAAATTATAATTTTAAATCAAATTTAAATATTAATAAAGCAATAAATCAAATAATAAAAAAATATAAAGAATTAAAAAATAATAATAGTGATGATATTAAATATTTAACAATAAAACAATTCATAATAAAATATTTTGGAAAGACATTTTTTAATAAATATGATAGAATTGCTGAATATAATGATTATCATAATTTTGATATTACCTATTTTATAAAATATTATAAAATAAAAGATCAAACAAATACCCCATATACATTATTTTATTTAAGATGGACAGATTTAATAAATAAATTAAAAGAACTTAATCCTAGAATAAAAACAAATTATGAAGTTAAAAATATTAAATATATTATTTCAGAAGGGTTTTATACTAGTATATGAAAAGTTGATAATTCTTGATAATTATATGTATATTTTCCTTATATTTTCCTTATATTTTCTTATATTTTCTTAATCCATTCATTTTTGCTGTAAATACATTCATTATCTGTAATACATCTATTGCCATCTCTTCTTCTGCTGTTTTATCTTCTTTCTTTTCTACTATTATTATCTTTCCTCCTGAATATTCTTTTATTAAATCTTCTATCAATTCGTATCCAAATCTTATTAATCTATCTTTATGCATTATTACTAATTCTTCTATTTTTCCTGCTATTGCTAATTTTATTATTTTTCGTATTCCATATTTATTAAAATTTATTCCAGAACCTATATCTGTTATCATTATGTGCTCTGGATATTGTTTCTTTAATATTTCTTTTTGTCTTTCCAAATCATTTGCTTGTCCATGAGAGGATACTCTTGCATAAGTTAATTTTAATTTACCTTCTATTTTATTTATATCTTCTAATATTTTCTCACATATCTTATTATTATTTTCTATATTTTCATTACATTTTTTATTTTGTATATATTTTTCTACATTGTATAATCTTTTATTTCCATCTGTTCTTATCGTTTCTATTAATCCTTTTTTATCCCATAAATATAATGTCCGCTGATGTACACCTAATATTTTACTTGCTTCTTTTCCTCCTACATATTTTTTATTAACAGCATCTTTTTTATTAACAGCATCTTTTTTATTGATAATTATATTTTTCATTATAATTATTTATAATAAATAAATCTTAATATATAAACAATTATAAATATATTTAAAGAATATATTAATAATATAGATATATGAAAAAAAAGAAAAAGAAATTATCAGATTTTGAAGATAAACCACAATTACCACTAAATCAAGATTTACAATATATATACAATTATAATAATTTTATAAAAAAATTTACTTACATATCATTTAATTATAGATATAAAAATGATATTGAATATTTATCAGCAAAAAAATTCATATCATTTTTTATTGATAAAAATTGTATTCCTTTTTGGAATGATAATGTTGCAAAAATGTCAGCAGAGATATTTCTTCCACATGATGAAAACATAGAAGAAAATAAATTTTTAAATTTTAAATTTAATAAAAATAAATGGTTTCAATCTCAATTTTATAATTCTAAATCTGAAACTAATAAAAATATATCTTATAAATCAAATATTTACGAAAATAATAAAAATATTACAAAAACAAGAAAAATCCAATTTTATCCAAATAAAATACAAAAATCTATATTAAAAGAGTTATTTGGTATATATAGATATTACTATAATAGAACAATTCAATTTATGAATAATTATAATAGTAAAAATAAAACATCATCGTATTTAGTATATATTAATGATAATAAAAGTAAAAAAGAATTTATTGATTTACCACAAAATATTTATAATATGTATAAATTAAGAAATTATATAAAAATTAATGAACCGAAATGGATAAATAAAATAAAATTGCCTTCACATGAAATTGATAAAGCAATTAAAGAAGCAGTTGATAATATAAAAACTAATTTTAAAAAGAGAGAAAAAACTGGAAAGAATTTTATAATGAAATTTAAAACAAAAAAAGATATTTATCATACAATTAATATAGAGAAACAAACAATATCAAAATCAAATACAATATTTAGTGGAATCAAAATAGATAATAATTATATTTTTAAAAAAGGAATAAGATTAAAAGAGGATGTATCTAAATATAATTATGGAGATTCAAATATATCACGTGATGTAAAAAGTAATAAATATTTTTTGAATTTATCATACAACGAAGAAAATATTGGAAGAGATATAAATAAATACGAGACATGTGGAATAGATCCAGGAATAAAGAATTTTATAACAATATATGATGAATCATCAGTCGCAAATATAGGAATAAGATGTGAAAATAAAATAAATAAAATATGTAAAGAAATAGATATAATAAGATCACATATAAACAAAAAAAAATTTATAAATAAAAATAAAGAATTAAAAATGAATGCAAATAGAAGAAGAAATTTAAGAAAAGCAATAAGAAGAAAAGAATTATATTTAAAGAATGTAATAGACGAATTACATAAGCAAATAATAAAATATTTAACAGAAAGATATTCAAGGATAATAATTTCTCCATTTGAAAGCCAAAAATTGGATAAAATATTATCAAGAAAACAAACAAGAATATTAAAATGTTTAAGTCATTATAAATTTAAGGAAAGATTAATAATAAAAGCAAAAGAGAAGAATGTAAAAATAGATATAAGAGAAGAATATTATACATCAATAACATGTACAAAATGTGGGAATATAAATTATGATTTAGGAAATAATGATATATATAAGTGTACGGATGTTAGATGTAAAATAAGTTTGGGAAGAGATTATAATGGTGCAAGAAATATATTATTAAGAAATATAAATAATATATAATGAGAGTTACCTCCGTCATATTATATATGACGTAACAGATATGTAAAAAGTATCTGAATCAATTAAAAGTTGGCTATTCATAAATTGATCGGTTTAAAATTAAAAATATAATTTTTAATTTTTAAGCTATAGAAACAAAAAAATATTTTTTTGTTTCTATAGGTAGTTATTAAATAACGAGTTATCAAGAATTATCAACTTTTATGTAACGGTGCGATTTGAATAATTTTTTTTCTTGAATAAATTTAGTTTCAAATAATTCTATAAATTTATATCCACCTTTGTCTAAATTTTGTTTTTGAATATTGTCTAAATGTGCAATAAACTCATTTGAAAACATATTTATTATATATTATGTATTTTATAAGAACTTAGTTTATTAGGATATTATATTTTCAATATTTTATTTAATATTTTATTTATTTAATAATGAATCATTTATTATTATTTAGGCTTTGGACCATCTTTTTTGAAGATTTGTAATTTCAGATTCAGATCCTGGAAGAATTGAAATAAATATTCTGGTCTCATCTTGTTTTGGTTCTGAATGTAATAAACCATTTTCTAAATTATCTTTATTTGTTCCTGTTATAAATATAAGTCCTTGATTAGATTTAAGTTGATTAATTTTTTCATCTTTTAATATACGTGCCAATATTTTTCTATATTTATTTTCAATTTTATGATTGTAATCTTTGATTAGAAGTTTATTATACTCATTACGTTTTTTTTGAAGATATTTTTCATAAATAGTATTAACTTTTTTAGATTTTTTTATAAATATAGTACCTGGACCTTTCAATACAGTAACAAACTTAGACTGAATCGTATCTGATCCAACAAAAAAAGGTCCATCCTTATGCCATCTTGGAATATCAAAACTTGAATTCGGCAATGTACATCTAATTGTCATCCAACAATATTCTGTATCATAGGCTTTAGTTACATTATATAATAATTTATTAATTATATTATTTAAGATATTGATATTTGACGAATTACTAACTTGAGATAAAAAGTTATTTAAACCATCATTATTTATTGTATCAATTTTACCAAAATGATTAAAATTACCATGATTTAATACTTTTAAATTATTTATACATTCTAATTCTTTTTGCGTATATTTAATATTAAAAATTAAATAATTAGTTGAAATATTTTTTAGATATTTTTTTATTTGTTTTATGTTAATCATTATTATATTATATTATATTATAATATATTATAATATATTATAAAAAATTAGAATTTAGAATTTAGAATTTAGAATTCAATATTTTTTTATTCATTTAATATTATTTTAGATATTTAATATTATTTTAGATATTTAATATTATTTTAGATATTTAATATTATTTTAGATATTTAATATTATTTTAGATATTTGTTTTTATCTACCTGAAAAATATATCAAAATATTTTTAATTTTAATGATTATAACATTACTTGTCTAATACGAGTAAATAAAAGATATTTATATATAATATATGAAAAGTAATAAAAAAAATCTTAAATTATATAAATTATATGGATTTGGTAAAGAAGATGATATTTCATCAACTATATTTTTATCCCATATAGTTTTTGATGAATATCCATCTGATGAATATGACGGTAGTTATTTTAAAAAAGAAATAGAAGATATAAATAAAGTATTTAATGATGAGAACGTTAAAAATATATTTAAAGATTTTGATAATGGTGAAACACTAATGAACACTTATAAATCGATTATAAATAATTCTTCGGAATTTTATGATTTAATAAATGAAAATGGTCTAGGTAAGTCATTTTATAATAGCTTAATACAACAGAATATAAATAGAAATGATATTACACAATATATGACAGACCAATATTCAATGATACATACAGAAATTAATGATTTAATTGATAAAGATTTAAGTACAGACATAAATATTAAATATGTATTTGGTGGTTTTTGTACTCCAGACCGTGGATTACATGCTATAGGCATTGTATATCAACAATTTATTGATCCGAAAGATCCAAATAATAGATATCTATTAACTATATCAAATTCTGGGAATGGTGTGAGTTATCAAGGTATTATAAATAATGAGGGGGTGTCAAATGCTATTATGCAATTTAAAGTGACACGAGAACAATTACACGAATTTTTATCATACGTAATAGCATTTCAAAATATTATGAGTGTTGAATATTTTTATGTACACTTATTATCATCTTTATTTAAACTAAGTAATGTAGAATTTTTAGAAGATTCCAAACAATTGCATCGTATAATACAAAGAAAAATGCAACTAATTGGTAATTGTGCAACATTATCAGTATTAACACCATTGGTATTATTAACAGATGATAATACTGGAGAAATATCTGAAAAATATAATAAAATATACAATTCATTAAAATTATATGGTATATATTTAAGATTAAATAATAAATATATTTATTTAGAACAAAATCAATCTAGAATATATAAAGATTATGTTGAATTTTTTAAATTAGCTGAAAACTTTTATATATTTGAAAAAGAAAAATTAATTATAACTGAAAGTATAAAACCATTTATTGATTTATCAAAAGAATTAATAGAAAAAATTAATAACATTTATTTTTTTGATGTTGAACAAAATAAAAAAACATTTAATAATGACAGTATTGATGTTACTAAATGTGATATAAGTAATAATAATATTTTTGTTGAAGATAATGATGTAAATTATGATGATCTTAGAAAAAAAATATATGAAGAATATAGAATATTATTAGGTGAATATGAAAAATTTAAAGATAGATCGGATTATAATTCATTAATAAATCAATTAGAAAATATTGCAAAAATTTCAATATTAATAAAAAAATTTATTAATACATTTGATGATTATATTGGATGTCTATATAAATTATATAACTTATGTATATGTATAAATGAAATACGAGAAAAATTTGATGATTTTATTCAAAAAATTTCGGAAGAAGAGTTAAATAAATTTAGTAAAGATAAACCTCATCATTTGAAAATAAATAATTATATTACTGATATATTAAATAATATTATTAATTCTATTATAAAAATTACAGAACATAACTCTCAAAAAGTCACTCTATATAATCAGCCTAAACATTTTATTAATTATTCTATATTTTATACAATAAAATTAAATTTAGTATTTATATCTGGATTATTTATTAAATTATTCTATTATAATCTATCCAAAAGTGATGATTTTGAAATAAATAAAAGCGAAATAAAATTGAAAATTTATAATGAATTAATGAATATAAATATTTATAATAAAATAGAAATGAATATTATTGAGAGTTTAATTAAATCATTAGATAATAATTATAAATGGCTACTTAGTTCTGATACTATATATTATAATTTAGATTATAGTTACCAAGAACCAGATGTATTTGAACAAAAACAAAAACATGAAATTATTCCTGTGCCTCGTACGGGTGTTATACTAAAAGAATTAACTTTTGGAGTAGATATACCATTTATTATTAAAGATATGACTGCAGATTATATGGTAATCAAAACTGATAATAACCCTGACATAATGAACCGAATAAAGTGTAGACAAGACGGAATTATACTTAAATTTATCAAATTCAAATCTATTTTGAAACCATTCTTAGAAAATACTACTAAAGAAAATACAGAAAAAAATACAGCAAATATTATAAAAGATTTTTTAAACATAAATGATATATCTGTTATTTGTTTGAAAGCAAATTTAATTTTAAATGATTCAGATAGTATAATATTTCAGAATATTACTAATGATGTTTCTTGCAAACAAAAAATTATTGATTGTGAATTTGGTGCAAGTTGTAATCTTAAAGGGGTTAATATGGCATGTACATATAACGATATGTTATTATATGATTTAAAAAAAACATCAACATATCACATATGTTCCATATTTGAAGATATTTATAAAAATAAACATACTTTAACAGAACATATATTCGCATTGAATTATAATATCCATCATAAATTAGTAAAAAAAGAAAATCTTATAACATCATTATATTCTAATAATTTAGTTACAACTTTAGATAACAAATTTGGAGAAGAATCAAATATAAAATTATCAGAAAACTTATCACCAGATATATTTTTAAACTATTTAACGCATAATTATAATTTAATTACATCACATTTATTTAAGCATGAAAATTATGAAAATTTTATACGTTGTATTATATATTTTGACACTATTTTAGATAATATTGGAGAAAAAGAATTAGATATTATATTAAAAATAAATGAAATTATAAATCACCCTGTATTAATATTTATATTAAATCATTATAAAAAAATTGATATGACAGATGAAGATAAAATAAATTTATTATGTTTACTCGATAAAAATATTAAATTTAGTAAATCAAATATATTAGATAAAAATTTTTATTTACATCTAATTTTTGGAAATATGTATTATTTTACTAAAAATTTTAATTTTTGTACTGATATAAAATTAAATCAAACTTGGAAATATTTTGCAGTAGATTCTAAAACGATTAATAATATAGAAAATAATTTAAATATAGATCTAAAACTTAGATTAGATAAAGATAAAGATAAAGATAAAGATAAAGATAAAGATAAAGATAAAGATAAAGATAAAGATAAAGATAAAGATAAAGATAAAGATAAAGATAAAGAAAAAGATAAAGATAAAGATAAAGATAAAGATAAAGATAAAGATAAATCACCGACAAAAAAAGAAGACAAACCATTAAAAATATATTGGGATTATGGAATTAATTGGAAAAATGATAGATTTAAATTATCATCAACTATATGCCCAAATATAATTGAATATTGTTTAAGAATAAATAATAAAAAACTTAAAACTCCCAATCGTTTTATAAATATGAATACAACGTCGTCAGAATTATCAAAGATTGTAGATTTAAAAAATAAATTTATTTATAAAACAAATTATTTTGAATTTGAGTTTTTATCATTTAAAAATCATTTATATAATTATCACATATTATATTCGATAACTTTTAAAAATATTAATAATATTAATGTAAAAACTCAAACAAAACAAATATTTATTGATGATGATGATTCGATGATACAATATAAATTTCGTACCGATTATACATCATTAAATGTAATAAAATATGTTAAAACTACTGAATCTACATACACTGGTCAAATTAATAATTTTAATATATTATTAAATACTAATCATGATAATTATAATCTTAGTATTTCTATTAATGATGTGCAATATAAATTATTAAGATTTTGTGAATTGATATTAAATCAAAATATGTTTAATCTTTTTCAATCATTATTAATGTGTATAAATACTAATTTAAATGGAAGAGAATATATAGTAGATGGTGATAATAAAAAATATATTGATCCTGATTCTTTTAATGAAATAGTAATCTTTAAAAATGAAAATGAAAATGAAAATGAATATATATTTTTAGTTCCATCTTTAAATGTTTATTTTAAATATTATAATAATAAATTAACATTTATTGATAATGGTAAGATTTATAATGTATTATATAATGAACCTTGTTTATATATGATTAATCGATTTGTATATGGAACTGATTTATTAGTGTTACAAGATAATAATAATAATTATTATTATTTAGGTTCTACTGAAAAAAATAAAGAGTTATTTAAAATTCAATATGTACCTACATTAATATTTACTGATTCATTCATTAATATGTTATATTTTACAAATTTTTTATTAAATGTAGAAAAATATTATGAAGCTGATATAATTTTAGCACGTGTTAATGAATTATCTAAAACTTATAAATCAAATATATATTATAGTTTTGATAAAAATCTTGATATAAATCCTATAAATAAAATATATAATAATTTTTTTAAAAATTTAATATACACATTATGTAATACAATAAAAAATATTGAAATATTTTCAAATAACAAAAAAAATAGTAAACAAATACCAAATTATGATATAAATACTTTACAATATGTTAAAAAAATAAAATTTTTAAATTCATTTGAAAATATTAATATTATGAACACACGTTCAATTAAACACATATATGCCGAAAAATTTAACGAAAATTTAAGGCTATTAATTAGCAAAATAAAAAATATACCACAAGATATTAAAAGAATTAAAGATTTATACACACATGATATTAGACCTTTATATAGATGTATTTTATATGATTATATAAATTGTAATTTTATTGCAGACAGTGAAGAAAACATTAATATTAATGTACATAATTTACTTATGTGTTATAAAAAAGGACAAACCATAATGAACAAATATTCATATATTTATTATGAAAATTCTAATGAAAATTCTAAAAGAATTTTAGAAACATCAATTAATAATAATAGTGTATTTAGTGAAATTGAATTTACAAATGAACTTTTTACAGATCCAACAGATTTTGAGGGTATCATAGAAAAAAGTAATCCTATAAAAGCATTCGAATTACAAATACCTAATTTTGAAAAAGAAATAACTGATTATACTAATTTTATAAATGAAAAAATGACTAGATCTATTACAATACAAAAAGATTCTTTAAAAATTATAATTGATAAATTAAAAATTAAAAAAGATAAATTTTATACAGATATTAATGAAAATATTAAAAAATCAATAATACAACAATATTTTAGATATGATATACCAATAGAAATTATATTTTATGATGATTATAAATATTATAATAAAATTATGTATATAATGAAATTAAATATAACATTAAATCTATTAGAAACATTATTATCAGATACTTCAATTGAAATTTTTGATATCACATCTATTTATGATGATTATTATTCACAAAATGCAATTTTCATGCCAGAATTTATAACAAATAATAAAATTAAAACAGGATTATTAAATTTTTGTTATCTATTTGGATATAATCTACGTCCTAAACAATTAGAATTAGCATTTAAATTACATAGGGAATTATTGGAAAATAAAAGTAATTTTCATCAATTACTTATGGGTGAAGGTAAATCTTCTGTAGTTGCCCCTGTTCTTACTATATTGTTAAAATATTCTGATAAAAACAGAATATTCCACGTTATGCCTGAATCTTTAATACCACAAGCCATACAAAACTTTAACAAAATATTTTATTATCTAAGAAATTTAAAAATATATACATCAAAAGATGAAAATTATTTGATAGAAAATAATGATATACATATCATTAGTGATAGTTATTTAAAAAAAAATAAATTAATTAATGGGTATGATCAAAAATTTATAAATATAATAAGCGAATCTACATTTATTTATGATGAAATAGATGAAATAGCTGACCCATTAAAATCACAATATAACATATTAACAGATAATAGTAAATCGGTCGAAAATAGAGATATTATATTTAAAATTATTCATGATTATATTTATAATTTATATTTTTCATCAGATTATGCTTCTGAAAGAGTAACATTACTTAGTATAGGATTCTCAAAAAGAACACATATATTTAGAGAATATGAAAATACTGACGAAATAGAAGATATCTTGATTAGAAAAATTTATTATAACACTATTGAAAAAAATATTAGTCAAGATTTTTTATATAATTATATTTTGCTGTTAAGAAAACAAACTTCTAAAATTAGTGAAACTAATTTATATTTACTGAATCAAGTTTATAATTTTGGCAAAATAATTCCATTAATAGTCAAACAAATTCATAAAAATCATTTTGGATTAAAATATAATGATATGAATGATATATCTATATTATTTGACAAAAATAATAATTTAATTACTAATATTGATGAATTAAAAAAAATATATATTGCTGTTCCTTATGTTGCTATAGATACACCTTCACAAAAATCAGAATTTTCTGATTATCTATATACAACTGCTCTTACTGTATTATCATATTATGATAGAGATAATGGAAAAATTAATAGAATACGCAATGTTGATTTATATATCTATATTGATTATATTAATGAGTTGTATAATAAAAATAAATTTTTGCCAATAACTTCAAATAGAGGATTACAATTATTCAATGAATTAACAAAAGGAATATCAAATATAGTATATTATGAGAAGTTTAAATTAACTGATTTTACAGAAGAACAGCTTGTGAAAGTTCGAGAAAACTTTTATATTAAAGGTCAATATAAATCACCTATTGAATTTTTATTATGTAAAAAAATATTACCTAAATATATTAGAGTTCAGTATGATTTTGAAAATATCTCATTCGTCGATATAATTAAATCTGATTTCTCTATACACAGAACTGGATTTACAGGAACACCATTTATTCATATAGCTCGTGAAATTGATAATACAAAACAAGTACAGGATAAAATAAGACAAAAATATGGTGATGGTAGCATTATTGCTAGTATAATTGGAATTGATAGACCCACAATTAATATTGTAATTGCTGAAACCAATTTTATTGATAATATGATCGATATAATAATTGGGGGATCATATCATTGTTTAATAGATACTGGATCATATTTTGTAAATAATAGTTCATATAACATTAGTAAATATATTATGAAAAAATTAAAAGATACGCATATAAAAATTGTTGTTTTTGTTGACAAAGATAATTTAAAAAAGGGTATAGATAATTTCGGTAATTTAATTGATTATGACCAAATTAATATACCCTTATTTAATAGATTTTATTTTTATGATCAAGCACATATTACGGGTATTGATATGAAAATATATAGTAAAGCACGCGGTTTAGTAACAGTATCATCATTTAATAGATTTAGAGATATAGCACAAGGTATATTTAGAATGAGAAATATTAATAAAGGACAAACCATTGATTTTATAGTAAATAAAAATACAAATGATATAATTAATAAATATAGACATTTAGTTGAATTCTTGTTATTAAATGAACAAAAATATCAGGATTCTCAAAAAGTTTTGTTTTACAAACAAAATATATTAACTTTATATAGAACATATTTTGAAAATGCTAAACATTCATCTTTAAATATTACAGATGATAAATTTTATTATTTGAGATTAAGCATCTATAAACAACCATCAATTATTAAAAATATCACAAGTATAACTGATATTTATTTAAATATGATCGAACTTTTTAAATTAGAAACATCTGAAGTAATCAAATTTATAAAAAATGATACTTATAAACATACTATAATTGATATTAAATCTGAATTAGATAAAATTACTGTAACAGATAATTTAGATGCTGTTCTTGTCGAAAATGAAC
>Ga0214923_10006644_pt1 | contig 12915 bp, 21 predicted proteins | sample LL1510_MetaG_FD_177993 | JGI IMG/M metagenome (GOLD analysis project Ga0214923, IMG submission 177993) | Freshwater microbial communities from Lake Lanier, Atlanta, Georgia, United States - LL-1510 | ecosystem: Environmental > Aquatic > Freshwater > Lake | place: USA: Georgia | collected...
GAAGGTGACGGCCACGCTGATCGACCAGGAGGAATTCACGAAACTCATGAAGCTCGACGACTGGAACGACGTCGTTATCCGGGCCGAAGGCAACAGAATTCGGCATTATTTGAACGGCCGGCTGATCCTCGACTTCACCGATGCCGACCCGGCCAAGGCCCTGCAGGAGGGGGTGCTCGCGCTCCAACTCCACGCCGGCAAGCCGATGTGGGCGGAGTATCGCGACATTCGGCTCAAGCGGCTGTGAGCCTCTCATGGCGGGGATTAGGCCGGGATTTCGTGGGTTGTTGACACGGTCTCGCGAGACATTTACTTTCTGGGGCTCGCGCGTTCTCGGCTGAAAAAGCCGTTTTCGTAGGCATTTTCGCCATTTATTGGAGTGCGTCTCGTGGCCGGTCCGACACAGGAAATCATCCGCATCCGCATGGAAGCCTACGACCATGCCGTGCTCGACCAGAGCGCGGCGGAGATCGTCGACACGGCCAAGCGGACGAATTCCGAGGTGCACGGGCCGATCCCGCTGCCCACGCGGGTCGAGCGATACACCGTGCTCTCCAGTCCGCACATCGACAAGAAGGCCCGCCAGCAATACGAAATTCGCACGCACAAGCGGGTGATCGACATCGTTCAGGCCACGGCCAAGACGATCGAGGCCCTCAACAAGCTGAGCCTTCCGGCCGGCGTCGACATCAAGATCAAGGCTTCGTCGCGGTAGCGTTGCCGCACGGCCCACACCATTCGGGAACCACATTCAGGAGCGCACGAACAGGCATGCTTGGAAGGCGTTGCGGGTAAGGCTCGGGGTCACCTGAGTACTCCCGCAGCCAACGGCTTCGAGCGTGATCGCGAGATGGTGGCTGGCGACACTGTCGCAGGGCTGCCCGTATCGCCGGCGACATGAACATGGCTGCATCCTCCGCCACTGCCGCACGCCCAGCCGACAAGGCAGGCCGCAAGAGTCTCCTGGGCCGGAAGGTCGGGATGACGCAGGTGTTCGACGCCGATGGCACGGCGGTGCCCGTCACGGTGATCGAAGCCGGCCCGTGCCCGGTGCTCACGGTGCGGACGCCCGACCGCGACGGCTACGCGGCCGTGCAGGTCGGGTTTCTCGACAAGCCCCGCCGGCTCGCGAGCCGGGCCGTTCGGGGCCAGGTCGCCAAGCTCGACAGCAAGCGTGGCAAGCGGCTCGCCGAGGGTGGCGTCGTCGCCGCGGCCAAGGCCGATTGTGAGCCGAAGCGGTTCGTGCGCGAGTTTCGTGGAGCGTACGACGGCGTCGAGGTGGGGCAGGTGCTCACCGTCGAGCTCTTCGAGGGCGTCACGTCGGTCGACGTGGTCGGCACCACGAAGGGGCGGGGCACGGCCGGCGTCATGAAGCGGCACGGCTTCAAGGGCCAGCGTGCCAGCCACGGCGTAAAGAAGGTGCATCGGCATCAGGGCGGCACGAGCATGAACACGTCGCCCGCCCGCGTCTTCAAGGGCAAGCGTATGGCCGGCCGCTACGGCAACGAGCGGTCGACGATGCGGAATCTCAAGCTGGTGCGGATCGACAAGGACCACAACCTGCTGCTCGTCCGCGGCGCGATTCCGGGGCCGAATGGCTCGTACGTGGTGGTGAAGCAGACCAACAAAATTAAGAGGGTCGGCGGTCCCGCGGCCCCGACCGGTAAGAAGAAGGCAGGTGCGAAGTGAATCTTGCCGTCTACGACATCTCGGGCAAGAAGGTCGGTTCGTACGATATCGATCCGGCGGAGCTCGCCCCCTCGGTCAACAAGCAGCTGCTCCACGATGCCGTGGTCATGTACCAGGCCAATCAGCGGCAGGGCACGATGCGGACGAAGACGCGCGGCGAAGTGGCCGGGTCGACCAAGAAGCTGTATCGCCAGAAGGGCACGGGCAACGCCCGTGCCGGTGGTCGCCGCAGCGGCACGCGGCGCGGCGGTGGCCACATCTTCGCGAAGCGTCCCCGCGATTTCGGCTGGCGGATGCCCCGCAAGTCGCTGCAGGCGGCCACCCGCATGGCTCTTGCTGCCAGGCTGGCTGACGACGAGGTGAAGCTCGTCGACAAGCTGCCGCTCGCAGCCCCGAAGACGGCGGCGGCGGCGAAGCTGCTCGGCGCGCTCGGGCTCGGCGAGCACACGGTGCTCCTCGCTCCCGAGAAGCATGACGACAACGTCTGGAAGAGCTTCCGCAACATCGACGGCGTGTCGGTGGCGCCTGTCGGCGAGCTGAATGCATGGTCGATCCTGCGGCCGCGGGCGATCGTGATGACGACGGCCGCGATCGATGCCTTCCGGGCCACGGTGAAGTCGCGCGTGAAGCCGGCCGGCGCTGCCAAGAAGGGCGTCAAGCGGTCGGCTGCCCGCCGCAAGGAAGAGCCGGCCGCTGCGGCGAAGTCCAAGGCCAAGCCCGCGCGGCGGGCGACCTCGAGCACGAAGAAGGGGGCGTAAGCGATGGCCGTTCCTGTTCCTCCGGCACCAGCCCTGAATCCCCGCCTCGCGCCGCACCAGGTGATCGTGCGGCCGCTGCTCACGGAAAAGGGGATGCACCGCGCCACGCGGCACAACGCCTACTCGTTCGAGGTGGTTGCGGCCGCCACGAAGGCCGACGTGCGGCGGGCCGTGGAAGAGCTGTTCAACGTCAAGGTCGAGAAGATCGCCGTGCAGAATCGTCTCGGCAAGACCCGGCGGAGCCGCATGCGGCGCACGACGGCCAAGCCGTGGAAGAAGGCGATCGTGACGCTCAAGCCCGACAACAAGATCAACCTGTTCTAAGTCAGCACGCCGAAATCACACGCACTGGATCACTCCGATGGGAATTCGCACTTACAACCCGACCAGTCCCGGCCGCCGCGGCGCGAGCGTTTCCGACTTCGCCGAGCTGACGCCGGGCGCCGTGGTTCCGAAGCAGCTGCGGTTTCGCAAGCGGAAGACGGGCGGCCGCAACAACCAGGGCAAGATCACGGCCCGCCATCGCGGCGGCGGGCACATGCAGCACTACCGGCTCATCGACTTCCGGCGCAACAAAGACGGTGTCCCGGGCAAGGTGGATTCGATCCAGTACGATCCGAATCGCACCTGCCGCGTGGCACTCGTGCACTACGCCGACGGTGAGAAGCGGTTCATTCTCGCGCCCGAGGGGCTGAAGGTCGGCGCGACCGTGATGAGCGGTGCCGACGCGGCACCCGAGGTGGGCAACTGTCTGCCAATGTCGGCCATTCCGCTGGGTATGCAGATCCACAACATCGAACTGCAGGAAGGGCGGGGTGGCAGACTCTGCCGCTCGGCAGGCTCCTCGGCCGTGCTCGTGGCGCGGGAATCGCAGTGGGCCCAGCTCACGCTCCCGAGCGGCGAAATTCGCCGCGTGCCGGCGGCGTGCCGGGCCACGATCGGCGCCATCGGCAACTCCGAGCACATGAACGTGGTCCTCGGGAAGGCCGGCCGCAAGCGGTGGATGGGTATTCGGCCGCACGTGCGCGGCACCGCGATGAACCCGATCGACCATCCCCACGGTGGTGGCGAAGGCCGCACGAAGGGTGGTCGCCATCCCGTCAGTCCGACCGGCAAGAGCGCCAAGGGCGGCGGCACCCGCAAGCCTCGCAAGCCTTCGAGCACCGCGATCCTGCGGCGCCGCAAGAGCCGCCGCTACGGACAACTCAAACTCCGCTAATTCAAGCTCCGCTAGGTAGGAATGAACCATGGGACGCAGTGCGAAAAAAGGCCCGTTCGTCGATCCTCGCCTGTTCGAAAAGGTGGAGGTGCAACTGTCGAGCGGCAAGCGCGACCCGATCAAGACGTGGTCGAGATCCTGCACGGTCGTGCCGGAATTCATCGGCCTCACGTTCATGGTCCACAACGGCAAGCAGCACGTGAAGGTGTTCGTCACCGAAGACATGGTCGGGCACAAGCTCGGCGAGTTCGCTCCGACGCGCACGTTCCGGGGCCACGGCGGCAAGGTGAAGGAAGCAGCCACGCCCGCCCCGGCCGGGAAGTAGGCACGACGTCAAGACCCAGGTGATCCATGCCTTACACAGCCACTCATAAATACGCCCGGATCAGTGCCCGCAAGGTGCGGGCCCTGGCAAACCTCGTGCGCGGCAAGTTTGCCGACGAGGCGCTCGACATCCTGCGTTTCCAGCCGCATCGCGGCGCCCGGATGCTCGAGAAGGTGATCAAGAGCGCGCTCGGCAACGCCGAACACGCCCAGGCCACGGGCGTCGACGATCTCGTGGTGGTCGATGCGCGGATCGACGAGGGGCCGACGTTCAAGCGGATCCGGCCACGGGCCCGTGGGATGGCGTTCGGGATCAAGCGGCGGATGTCGCACATCAAGGTGGCGCTCGACAGCGCCGAATAACCGAAACCAGACACCGAGGAAGCAAAAGGCACTTCACCATGGGTCAGAAAGTTCATCCCACTGGCTTCCGCACCGGCATCACCGAGCCGTGGAAGAGCCGCTGGTATGCCGCGAAGAAGGATTTCCGCGACCTCCTCATGGAGGACTTCAAGGTTCGCAAGTTCCTGAAGACGAAGTATCGCGCCGCGGCGATTCCCAAGGTCGAGATCGAGCGCACCCGCGACGAGGTGAAGGTGATCCTCCACTCGGCACGGCCGGGCGTGATCATCGGCCGCAAGGGGCAGGAAGTGGATCGGCTGCAGGAGGAATTGCAGGAACTGCTCGGCCGCCGGGTGAATCTCAAGGTGGAAGAGGTCTCGCGGCCTGAAATCCAGGCGCAGCTCATCGCCGAAGACATCGCCGACCAGCTCTCGAAGCGGGCTGCGTTCCGCCGCACGCTGAAGCGGGCCATCGACACGACGATGGACGCCGGCGCGAAGGGCGTGAAGATCCAGCTCGCCGGGCGGCTCGGCGGGGCGGAGATGTCACGGTGCGAGAAGGCGATCGCCGGCGCCATGCCGCTGTCGACGCTCCGGGCCAAGATCGACTACGGGTTCTGCGAGGCTCCCACCGCGCAGGGCAACATCGGAATTCAAGTGTGGGTCAACCAAGGCATGTACGAGGAGAATGGCGATGGCGCTGATGCCCAAGAGGGTCAAGCACCGAAAAAGCCAAAGAGGTCGTATAAGAGGTGATGCCTCGCGCGGCAATCGCGTCGTCTTCGGCGACTTCGGCCTCCAGGCCGAACAGCCGGGGTGGCTGCCTGCCGCGACGATCGAAGCTGGCCGCATCGCGGCCCAGCAGTACCTCCGGACGGAGGGACGGCTCTACGTGCGCGTGTTTCCCCACAAGTCGATCACCTCGATCCCGCTCGAAACCCGCATGGGCAAGGGTAAGGGCGAGCCGGAGTTTTGGGCCGCGGTCATCAAACCGGGGGCCATCCTCTACGAGATCGGCGGCGTGTCGGAAGAGGCGGCGCGGGTCTGCATGGCCCGTCTCGCCCACAAGATGCCGATTCGAGTGCGGTTCGTGAAGCGGCGGGCCATGTAAGGAGCGAGTCGATGAGCACCACCAAGGCACGAGACATCCGCGACATGAGCGACGAGCAGATTCGGCTGGTCTGGAAAGACGCCGCCGAGTCGCTCTTTCGGCTCAAGCTGCAGGCCCAGACCGAAAAGCTGGCCGCCCCGTCCGAACTGAAGAAGCACCGCCGGACGATCGCCCGGTGCCAGACCATCCTTGCCGAACGGCAGACGAAGGCCGCCGGCGAGCAGGCCGCCAGCGCCACATAACGAGGAAGCTTTCCCCATGCCCAAGCGAATCGAAACAGGAACCGTGACGAGCGCCGCCTCGGCGAAGACCCGCCGAGTGGAGATTCCGCGCGTCGTCCGGCATCCGAAGTATGGCCGCATTCAGCACCGGCGTACGGTCTGCCACGTGCACGACGAAGGTGAGGAATCGCAGCTCGGCGACACGGTCGAGATCGTGGAGTGCCGTCCGCGGAGCAAGCTCAAGCGGTGGGAACTCGTGCGGGTCGTCGCCAAGAGCACGGCCGTCGACGTGGCGTCGCTCCGCAGCGGGGCCCGGGCCACGGAATTGCGGGAGACGGCAGCCCGTGCCGAAGAGGCGCGAGCCTCCGGGCGGCCCGTCGCTGAAGAAGGGACCGCGACATGATCCAGATGCAGACCCGGCTCGTCGTGGCCGACAACACGGGCGCCAAGGAAGTGATGTGCTTCAAGGTGCTCGGCGGCAGCCGCAAGCGGACCGCCGGCCTGGGCGACATCATCGTGTGCAGCGTGAAGAGCGTGATCGCCGGCAGCGAGGTCAAGAAGAAGGCCGTCGTGAAGGCGGTCATCGTGCGCTGCAAGCGGCCGACCCGTCGCGACGACGGCAGCTACGTGCAGTTCGACACGAACGCCTGCGTGATCATCGACAACGACAAGAATCCGAAGGGGACGCGCATTTTCGGCGCGGTCGCCCGTGAACTGCGCGACCGCAACTTCATGAAGATCGTCAGCCTGGCGAGCGAGGTGGTGTGATGCTGATTCGATCGGGTGATCTCGTGGAAGTGAAGACCGGCAATGCCAAGGGCACCCGGGCCAAGGTGCTCTCCGTGATGCCGGACAAGGGCCGGCTCGTGGTCGAGGGCGTCAATCGCGTCTACCGCCACGTGAAGCGCAGCCAGAAAAACCAGCAGGGCGGTCGGCTCAGCAAGGAAATGCCGATCGACGCCTCGAACGTGCTCGTCGTGTGCGGTTCGTGCAGCAAGGCGACGCGGCTCGGAGTGAAGGCGGCGGCCGACGGCGGCCGGACCCGCGTGTGCCGCACGTGCGGGGCCGACCTGGGAGTGCTCCAGCGGCCGAAGGCGGCTCGGGCCACCGCGAAGAAGTAGTCACCGGATACAGAACAGCGAATTCGCGAACCACATCGGATAGAGACCTGAGGAACGTTTCGATGGCGAAGAAAACCAAGGCGGCTCAGCCTGCTCCCGGACCGGCCGGCACGCCGCGGATGCTCGAGCACTACATGAACACCGTGCGCCCGGCGCTCGGCAAGCTGCTCGCCCGCACCAACCCCCATGCGATTCCGAAGCTGGAAAAGATCGTGGTCAACATGGGCGTGGGTGTGGCCGTGACCGAGAAGAAGTATCTGGAGGAGGCGCTTGGCGCGCTCGCCCAGGTCACGGGTCAGAAGCCGATCGCGACGCTGTCGAAGGCCGCCGTCTCGGGCTTCAAGCTCCGGGAAAACCTCCCCATCGGCTGCAAGGTGACCCTCCGCGGTCGGCGGATGTACGAGTTTCTCGATCGGCTGGTGTCGCTCGCGCTCCCACGGGTGCGTGACTTCCGCGGGCTGTCGAGCACGGCCTTCGACGGACACGGCAACTACAGCCTCGGGCTCTCCGAGCAGATGGTGTTTCCGGAGATCAATCCCGACAAGTTCACGCGGCCGCAGGGCATGAACATCACGCTCGTGACGACGGCCCGCACCGACGACGAGGCGCGGGAGTTTCTGCGGGCGATGGGCGTTCCGCTCAAGAAGGATGGCGAGGATGGCGGTGCCGCGGCGTAGCGGCACGGGTTCGATCGGACGAGCACGGCCCTTTCCGGCCGACGGCACTGGAATCGAGTATGGCGAGCAAGTCGAAAATCGCGGCCGCGAAGCGTCCGCCGAAGTTCTCCACGCGGAAGGTGCATCGGTGCATGCTCTGCGGACGGCCTCGTGCCGTGTATCGCAAGTTCGGCACCTGCCGAATCTGCTTCCGGAAGCTGGCCGATCAGGGCTGCATTCCGGGCGTTCGGAAGGCCAGTTGGTAAATGGTCCACGAAGCTCATTCGTCGTTTTTTCAGGCTGACAGGTTTCCAAGCATCCGCTTTTTCAAGTTTCAAGGGGCTCCTGCGACATGATGACCGACCCCATCGCCGACATGCTCACCCGCATCCGCAACGCGGTGCGCGTCGAACGCGCCACCGTGGAGCTGCCGAGTTCGAAGGTGAAGCGCGGCGTCGCCGACGTGCTCAAGCGCGAAGGATTTATTTGGGACTGGCGCGAGGTGGAGTCGGAGCCGGTGGCGAAGCTCCAGCTCGAGCTGAAGTATGGACCGAACGGTGAGCGGCTGATTCGGCACATCAAGCGCGTCAGCTCGCCCGGCAAGCGGGTCTACAGCCGATCGACGCTGCTGAAGCCGATCCTCGGCGGCCTGGGGATTTCGATTCTTTCCACGTCGAGCGGCGTGGTAAGCGACCGTGAGGCCCGGCAGCGGAAGCTCGGCGGCGAAGTGCTCTGCGAGTTGTGGTAGTCAGAAAGGCAATTCAGCAATGTCTCGTATCGGTAAGGCTCCCGTGCAGATTCCGAAGGGCGTGAAGGCGGCTCTCGAGGCCGGTGCGCTCAAGGTCGAGGGACCGCTCGGCAAGCTCGAGCAGCGGCTCCATCCCACCGTCGGCATCCAGATCGACCAGGCAGCCGGACTGCTCACCGTGACGCGGGCCGACGACACCCGCGTGGCGCGTTCGGTGCACGGTCTGACCCGCGCGCTCGTCGCCAACATGGTGGAGGGCGTCACGAAGGGCTACGAAAAGAAGCTCGAGATCGTGGGCGTGGGCTACATCGCCGCGATCCAGAAGAACGTGCTTCAGTTGCGGGTCGGCTTCGCCAACGAACTGCAGGTTCCGATCCCGGCCGGCCTCAACGTCACGTGCCCCGATCAGACGCACGTCGTCATCAAGGGGATCGACAAGCAGCTCGTCGGGCAGTTCGCGGCCGAGGTGCGGTCCCTGCGGAAGCCCGAGCCCTACAAGGGCAAGGGCATCCGCTACGAGAACGAACAGGTTCGTCGCAAGGCCGGCAAGGCCGTCACCAAATAGCATCCACGTCAGCAGCAGCAAGAGGCTTCCATGGACCACGCCCGCACCATTCTTCGCCAGCGTCTGCGGCGTCGCCATCGCGTGCGCCGTCATATTCGCGGCACCGCGGAGCGGCCCCGGTTGTCGGTGTTTCGCACCCACAAGCACATCTACGCCCAGGTGATCGACGATTCCACGGGCCGGACGCTGGCGTCGGCCAGTTCGATGGACAAGCAGATCCGCAGCACGGTCGGATTCGGAGGCAACAAGCAGGCCGCCGAGGCGATCGGCCGGGCCGTGGCCGAGCGGGCCCAGGCGGCCGGCGTGAAGCACGTCTGCTTCGATCGCGGCGAATTCCGTTACCACGGCCGGGTCGCGGCCCTGGCCGACGCGGCTCGCGCCGCGGGCCTCGAGTTCTGAGCCACCTCACATCCTTGGGAGCATGAATCCAGTGTCGACCGGAAGCAGAGAACGGGAATCACGCGGCGGCGACCGAGGCGGGTCGAGCGAGCGGATGAGCGGCGAGTTCGCCGAAAAGGTGGTCAAGGTGCGCCGCTGTGCCACCGTCGTGAAGGGCGGCCGTCGCTTCAGCTTTGCGGGCCTCGTCGTGGTGGGCAACGGCCGGGGCAAGGTTGGCTGCGGCTATGCCAAGGCCAACGAGGTGCCGCCCGCCGTCGAGAAGGCGATCAAGGACGGCATGAAGAATCTCATCGAGGTGCCCGTCGAGTCGGGCACGATCCCGCACCGGGTCGAAGGCCTGAGTGGCACGGCGAAGGTGATCCTCCTGCCGGCGAGCCCGGGAACCGGCATCATCGCGGGCGCCGCGGTGCGTGCCGTGTGCGAGTCGGCTGGCATCCGTGACGTGCTCACCAAGGCCCACGGATCCACGAACCCGGTCAATCTCGTGAAGGCGGCACTCGAGGCCCTCAAGCAACTCCGAACGAAGGCCGACGTCGAGCGGCTGCGCGGCGTCTCGCTGTCGTGATCCTGTCGAGCATCCATCGCCCATCACGCCCCCGCCGGGGCTCATTCGAGGAATCATCATGAAGATCAGCGACGTCAATCGCGGCGTGCACAAGAATAAGAAGCGGATGCGCGTGGGCCGCGGCCCGGGCTCGGGGAAAGGCCGCACGGCTGGCCGCGGGAACAAGGGGCAGGGTCAGCTCGCCGGCTGGTCGTCTCCCGCCATCTTCGAGGGTGGCCGGATGCCGATCATCCGCCAGATCCCCAAACGCGGCTTCAACAACCGGCACGGCTTGATCGTGGCGGCGGTCAACGTCGACGATCTCGAGGTCTGTTTCGCGGCGGGTGCCGAGGTCACGCCCAAGACGATCAAGGAGGCCGGCCTCGCCAAGGGAATCTGGCACGAACTGAAGATTCTCGGCGACGGCACGCTCGGCAAGGCCCTGAAGGTTTCCGCGCACCACTTCAGCGCGCAGGCTCGGCAGAAGATCGAAGCCGCCGGGGGAACCGTCACGCAGCTCGCGGGTGCGGCGCCGGTGGAGAAGGGCAAGAAGAAGCCGGCACGGAAAAAGCCGACTGGGTAGCGAGGCCGTCGGCGCTGTAGGCTGACGGCGTCTGGCCACCAAAGGAGTCGGTCTCGTGCTGGAAAAACTTCGGATCATCTTCACGATCCCTGAACTGCGGCAGAAGATTCTGCTGACCCTCGGGTTGCTCGCGATCTATCGCGTGGGCTGGCAGGTGCCCCTGCCGATCGTCGACCCCAAGGCGATGACGGCGTTCGCCGAGGAAGCCGGCGGAATCGGCGACCTCCTCAAGACCGTTGCCGTGTTCTCGGCAAGCCAGCTGTCGCAGGCCACGATCTTCGGCCTCGGCATCATGCCGTACATCTCGGCGTCGATCATTTTCCAGCTCCTGGCCACGGTCTGGCCGCCGCTCGAGCGGCTCCAGAAGGAGGGCGAGGCGGGCCGGAAGAAGATCAACGAATACACCCGCTACGCCACGGTGTTGATCTGCATCGTGCAGAGTTGGGCCTACGTTGCCTTCCTCTCCAGCGCCCGGGTCGGCGACATGCCGCTCATCCAATCGAGCTTCTTGGTGGACGGCAGGCTGCCGTTCATCTGGCAGTTCGTGGCGGTCATGACGATGACGGCCGGCACGGTGTTTCTGATGTGGCTTGGCGAGCAGATCGACGAGTTCGGTATCGGAAACGGCATCAGCCTGTTGATCATGGCGGGCATCCTGGCCGCCATGCCCAGCGCCCTCGTGGAACTCGGCAGCGACACGAGCTGGGAGCTCGGTGGCGGCGGGGGCAAGCTCGGCATCGAAACGCTGCTCGTGCTTGCGGCGCTGTTCGTCGGCGTGGTGGCCGGAGTCGTGTTCATGACGCAGGGACAGCGGCGGATCCCCACCCAGAGCGCCAAGCACGTCCGCGGCCGGCGGGTCTACGGCGGCACGCGGCAGTATCTGCCGCTGCGGGTCAATCAGGCCGGCGTGATGCCGATCATTTTCGCCAGCTCGCTGCTGCTCTTTCCACAGATGCTGTTCCAGTATCTGCACAACGCGAATCCGGGCAGTGCCGTGCTCGGTTCGCTCCACGATTCGTTCACGCGCGGCCAGTCGTTTCTCTACAACGTCCTGTACGTCGCGCTGATCTACTTCTTCTGCTATTTCTGGACGGCGATCACCTTCAATCCGAAGGAAATGGCGGACAACCTCAAGAACTTCGGCGCGTTCATTCCAGGGTATCGCCCAGGCAAGCGGACGGCCGACTTCCTGGAGCGGGTGATGGAGCGGATCACCTACGTGGGGGCGGCGTTCCTGGCGCTCGTGGCGATCATCCCCACGATCGTCGGCGGGGCGCTCGGCATCCCCGCGCAGATCGCGAGTTTTTACGGCGGCACCGGGCTGCTGATCGCCGTGAGCGTGGCGTTCGACCTGGTGCAGAAGATCGACAGCCACTTGGTGATGCGAAACTACACCGGCCTTCTGGAGAAAGCCTGATCGGACAGGCCGGCGCGGTGGCCGAGGAACTGGCTCCCGCGGGAGCGTGCGTGCCGTGCGCCGTTCCGTCGCCGCATCCGTTCCCGCTGACGTCTCATGCGGATCATCCTCATCGGACCGCCTGGCGCAGGGAAAGGCACGCAGTGCCAAAAGCTGGTCGAGCATCTCCAGGTGCCGCACCTCTCGACCGGCGAGATGCTGCGGGCCGCGGTGCGGGCCGGTACGCCCGAGGGCGTCCTCGCGGCCGCCTCCATGGCGCAGGGTCAGCTCGTTCCCGATCCCATCATTCTGGGGATGGTGACCAAGCGGCTGGAGGCTGCCGACTGCCGTGACGGCTGCCTGCTCGACGGATTTCCCCGCACGCTGCCACAGGCCGCCACTCTCGACGAGCTGCTGGAGCGGCAGGCGATGAGTGTCGACGGGGTGATTGAATTGGCCGTTCCGCGTGACGAGCTGATTCGGCGGATGCTCGCTCGGAAGCGGGCCGACGACAATCCGGAGATTTTTGCCAAACGAATCGCCAGCTTCGAGGTGCAGACCGCGCCGCTGCTCGATTACTATCAGCGGCAGGGAAAACTCGCGAGCGTCGACGGGCTCGGCACGGCGGACGAGATCTTCGAGCGCGTGAAGGCGGCGCTCCGGCGGTTCGCACGCGACCAGCGCGTGCGAGCGCGGCAGGGGCGTCGCGACCAGACACGGCCTGAGGTATAATTCAGCGTTTCGTTCGTGGTTTTTGTTCGCCTCGAGGTGTTCGCCAGGTGGTCAATCTTCGTTCTCCCCGCGAGATCGCGGCGATGCGCCGGGCGGGCCTCGTGGTCTGGGGTGCCCATCAGCTGGTGGCGTCGCTCGTGCGGCCGGGAATCACGACGGCCGACATCGATCGGGCCGTCGAAGGCTTCTTCGCCCAGCATGGGGCGGTGCCACTGTTCAAGGGCGTGCCCGGGAAGGTGCCCTTTCCCGCCGTCTGCTGCACCTCGGTCAACGACGAGGTGGTGCACGGGATCCCGGGCGCCCGGGTGCTGGTGGCGGGGGACGTGGTGAGCGTCGATACCGGCTGCAGCGTCGATGGCTGGTGCGGCGATTCGGCCGTCACCTACGCCGTCGGGCCGATCGCGCCGGAAGCGCAGCGGTTGCTTGACTGCACCGCGGGGGTGCTCGCGCTCGCGATCGAGCTGATGGGGGTGCGGAGCCGGTGGAGTGACGTGGCCGCGGAGATGGC
>Ga0214923_10006645_pt1 | contig 12911 bp, 10 predicted proteins | sample LL1510_MetaG_FD_177993 | JGI IMG/M metagenome (GOLD analysis project Ga0214923, IMG submission 177993) | Freshwater microbial communities from Lake Lanier, Atlanta, Georgia, United States - LL-1510 | ecosystem: Environmental > Aquatic > Freshwater > Lake | place: USA: Georgia | collected...
ACAGTGTCAGCAGCAGATTTCTCTGCATTCCCCCCGGGGCACTGAGCTTCACCAGTAGAAGGGGATCGGTAAGTCGCCGAAGGTTCTCCATGGCGGCCTCCGTCTTTTTGAGAACGTTCATGCTGGCCGAGGCGGTCATCGAATCGAGCATCAGGTCGTCGTCATAGGAGTAAGATAACCCTCCAAAGAGACCATACTCGTCCTGATAGTAGGGGTTGATTGGCAGGACGAGAGGTGGGGCGGAAAGACCCCGCTGTAAGTTGGGAAAGATAAGAATGAGGAAAAGAAGGAGATAAGGCACAGAGTGATTGTACGGCTGATTGATTCAGGGGAAAGAGAAGATCGAGGGTTCAGATCGCGAAAAAAGCAGCATGAATCATAAGTTTGAGAGGGGACAAAAACAAGGAAGGGGGTAGTTTTAGAAAATGGGTTGGATGAGGTTTCTTTTGGCGGCAGCCGTAGTCTTTCACCATTCCACAATTCCCGGATCCCTTCCTTTGGTGGACGGGCATCAGGCTGTACGCCTTTTTTATATTATTTCGGGTTTTTACATGGCTTTGATTCTAGGGAGGAAGTACCCGCTTAACCGGAATGGATTATGGATGTTTTACACCAACCGTGCCGCGAGGATTTTCCCCATTTATTGGGCTGTTCTAATTGGAGCCGCCGTATTTTATGGGGCTGCGACGATATGGACCCAGAGAATCCCAGAGCGATTTCAATGGTATAACGCATTAAGCGCGGGAGGGCATCGTGGTTTTCTGGTAGGCTTGGGTTTGAGCCAACTGATACTCGTTGGCTTGGATGGGTTCAGCCTTTTTGATTTTCAGGGATCCACTCTTGGATTAGGCGGCACGGTGATTGGGGGAAAAACAGCGGGCTTTCTTTGTCTCGTGCCTCAGGCATGGACACTAGGCGTGGAGCTTATGTTTTACCTTTTCGCCCCGATTTTGGTTACAAAAAAATCCCGATGGCTCATCTTGATCTGTGGCGGCGGATTTCTTATTCGAACGGCTCTTTCCGTTTGGAAGCCTCACGAGAGCGTTTCCCTGAACTACTTTTGGTTCCCCCTTCAAATCCCCTTTTTTCTTATCGGGACACTGAGTTATCGGTGGATGAAATGCTGTCCCGATCTTTGGAGGAGTCGTTGGGCGAGTATCGGAGCCGGATGGATGGCATTTCTCTTCGTTCTGGGGTACGGATGGATTCCCGTCGGCGTTGCCCCTCTTCTTTCGTGTGCAGCCATGGGGCTTCTCATTCCAGCCCTATTTCAGATGGACGGGAGGGTGGGCGTATTTTTGGGGAATCTCAGCTATCCCATTTATGTGGTGCATATTCTTGTGAAATGGATCCTTTTGGGATTCCTCGGCGTTGAGCTGACAGGAGAAAAAAAAATTCCAGGAGCTCTCTTGTTGGCCGCATCGATGTGCGTGGCGTTTGCAATCGAAAACCTGATTGGAACACGGGTGGAGGCATGGCGAGCCAAACGAATGCAAGCGCTGAAGCTCTAAAGATTTGGTTTAAAGGTAGTAATCAGGTTGACCCGCTGGCCAACTCGCTCGCCCACCAGAGAGACACGGTGTTGGACGTTGTCTTTTCCAACAAAAATAAATTGAAGATCCGACGGCATAGGATTTTGACCGACCCGGATATAAGCCTCCATTTCTGTCCTCTTCTTGGGGGAATCTAAAAGGAGATTGAACCAAGAAAAATCCAAAAGCTCCTTCTTGGAGTACTTGAGAAGCCTAACAGCAGAATCATTGGCATCCATGATCTTGCTGGTGGGGTCCGAAATGATGATGGGAATGGGAAGCAAAGAAAAAATAGCCCCACGGCTTTGCGCCAATTTTTCGGCCTGAACTCTTAACAGAGAGGCATAAGATGCAACCAGTCCGCCAGAGATCAAAGTGATTGTCCGAATCGTGGAAAAAGGGGAAAGAGGAGAAATCAGATGGTAGGATAAGGCGGCAAAGGGTGGAATCGAAACCAGGACAACCCAAGGGCTGCAAAAGATGGACAGGATAAAAAAAGAAACCAGCGCCAAAAAGGGTGCAATGGAAAGGTCGTGCTCCCATCGATCAAGCTGTAGGCACACCAACCAGACACACAGGAAAAGGAGGAAAGGAAGGCTGCTCCTTAGGGGTTTTTGTGCTATCGACATAACCGATGCTATCGTTGGGGGAGAGTAAGCTGTTCTTCATGGTTTCACAAGCATGAGCTTTTTTGCCGCGTGGGTGTCAGAGGGGGGACAGAAGAGAAACAATCGGAATCAGCTAAGCAGAAAAAAAATGAAAAAGGGAAAAGATAATGAAACCCACACCGGCCACGATCAGAACGGTTGTGATGAAAAAGCCAGCTTTCGGGCACGCAATTATGCCCTCTTGGATAAAAGTTCGGGTTAGGATCCAGAACCCCAAAAACAAAAGAAATAGGTTGAGGAATATATTCACTTTTGACTGAAGCCAAGGCTGTCAGAAAAGCAGCGCATGATTGAAAAAAAGGGCAGTCGATCGAAGAGGAAAAGCATTCTGGAATCTATTCAGGCTGGGGAAAAATACCAAACGGAAACTGAGGAAAGGCTCGCGTTTCGAAGGCATGTGATAGGGTAAAGAGGGACGTATGGATTTTACCGTTGTCACCCCCAGTTTCCATCAACTCGACTTTTTGGCGCGCTGCATCGCATCGGTCGCCGATCAGCTCGGTGTAACGTGCGAGCATATTGTTCAGGACGGAGGTACGCCCGGTTTTGCTGAGTTCGCAAAAGAGATGGCGGGAAGGTGGCCCGAACGACCCGGATATCGACGCATCATGATCACGGAAAAAGATCTGGGCATGTACGACGCGGTGAACAAAGGACTCAAGCATGGGGCAGGCAAGATATGCGCTTATTTAAACTGTGATGAGCAGTATTTGCCGGGGGTCCTCGAAAAAGTTAAGAAGATTGCCGGGAGTGAGCCTTCTGTGGATCTATGGGTCGGGGATGTGATCGTGGTGGATCCAAAAGGGCGTGCCCTTTGCCAAAGGCAAGTCTTACCGCCGTTATTAAACCATGTTTGGACCTGTCACCTGCCGGCGTTTACTGCAGCTACATTCTTCCATCGACGAGTGATCGACGAGGGCTTTCTCTTTGACACCAGCTACCGCGCGGCAGCGGATGCGGAGTGGTTCGTTCGCCTCTTGCAGAGTCGTAAAACGATCCGGAGGCTCGGTTTTTTTTGCAGCACCTTTGCGGATGGCGGGGAGAACCTTGGGCTGACATCGGTTGCGGTGGAGGAAAGAGGACGGCTCAATCGGACGGCAGGATCGTTCAGAAACGGCTTAAGCTGGTTGTGGGTGGGGCTGCATCGGATCCGAAGACTTGTGAACGGGTGTCATCGTGCTCGGGATATCGAAACAGCTTTCTATTTACAGGGAGGCAAGGAAAGGACGCTGCTTCAGGGTAAACAAGTTCGCTCCACATGGCCTGGGCGACTTTGGCAGAAGTAGCCTTGTGCAAGGATCGAATGCTATTTCGCAGAAAAAAAGAGATCTGGGTAACTTTCCCGCAACCATGTCACAGTCCTCTTGACCCCGCCCTCCAAAGAGATGGGGCCACGACCTAAAATGGCCAAACTTTTATCCAAAGGAACGACGTAGTCGGTGGTCATGCTTCGCGCTCTTGAACTGTTGAGATAAAAGGGTTGGCGCGTCAAGGCCTCGATCGCATCGCCGGCTCTCCCTAGAGCAAAAAGAAGTTGCCGTGGAATTCTTCTTGCGGGGCGGCCCCGCAAGGCGCAGGAAAACGCGTCGACCCAGTGGGCGATATCGTCGACAGGGTCACTCAGGTAAAAGGTCTGTCCTGCGACCCTTTCTCCAGGCAAGGAGAGAATCTGTTGCAGTTGATGTAAAACAGTATCCACAAAAGCGTATGCACGACGGACGGGGGAGCCGGAAGGGTGAACATACCAGCCTTTTTGCAGGACTTTCCAAAACTCTTGTGGATACCGGGGATGCCACGGCCCCCATACGTTCGTGGGCCGTGCAATGATCCATGGGAAGGGGATGCGGAAATGTCGGAGAACTTTTTCTGCCTCGACCTTGCTTTGGCCATACACAGTAACGGGAGCATAATCCGTGTCGTGCCGGGGAATGTGCGCTGGGCCACATACAAACTGGCTGCTGATCAGGATAAAGCGCTGTACCGATGAAAGATTCGCAAGGGAGTGGAGAAGATTGCGGGTTCCTTCGATATTCACCCGATAGCCCGATCCAGGAGTTGTTTTTTCATCCATATCCGTCCGCGCGGCCAGATGAATCACCTCGGTGGGTTGGAAATCCGCTATCCGGCGGTTCCATTCGGCCGGAAGGAGCAGGTCGGCTTTGAGCCAAAAGGATTGGTGAGCAGCATCCAACGGGGGTCGGACATCAAGATTCAGTATTTCCTCATACTGCCCCCTCCAGTTCTCAAGAAGATTGGTGCCGATAAATCCGGAAGCTCCTGTTAGCAAAAGGCGGCGCATAACCTTAAGATGGGCAGAAACTCCTTTTGATGCGAGAGTAGAGCTGTTGTATGGATGGTTCCAGGCCCCGCATTGGCATAGCTGGTCAGCTTCCGCCTCCTTTGGGGGGACAAAACCTTGCGATTGCTGAGTTATGGAAGGATTTACTGGCTCGGGCCGATATCGATTCTGTTTTTTGTCCGTTCCAATTTACCCCAACCGCTGGGCAGGTCCGCCGAGCGACTTGGCATAAAGTATGGGAGCTACTGAAAGTAAGGAAGCGCCTGATGCAAATTAAAAAGGAGGGGGGGCTGGATGTTTTGCTCTTTCCCGTAGGGGGTCCGCAAACAGTCCCCCTGATCCGAGATCTGTTTTTGGTTCCTTGGGCAAGAGCCGCTTGCCGGTGTTTTGCCATCCAGTTCCATGCGGCCGGACTGGCGGAGAGAATTCAAAACAGGCGCACATGGTTGCCCCAAAGGGTGTCACGGCTTTTGGGCCAAGCGGATGTGGCTTTTATTATGGCGGAGGCGAACCGTGCCGATCCCGAGGTTTGTGGGATTTCCGACATTCGGGTTCGACCACACCAAATTCCTGATCAGACAACTTCATGGCCCCCCCCCAAGGAGCGGCACGGCATGCTTTATGTGGGGCACCTAGGGGATGAGAAGGGGACACCCGGACTAATCCAAGCGATGGCCTCTGTTCCACAAGAGCTTTCGCTTACCCTTGTGGGAGACCCTCTTCCACCTTGGAGCCTTCAGAAGTTTTGTGATTTGGCCAAACAATATGGGGTATCAGAGAGGGTCAATATTATGGGGTCTCGCAATCCTGAAGAGTTAGGGGCCTTTTACTCTTCGGCAGGACTTTTTGTTTTTCCTTCCGTCGCACCTTATGAATCGTTCGGCTTAGTCCTGGCCGAGGCAATGATGTGGGGCTTGCCGATTGTTGCATCGGATTGGAAGGCAAACCGGGAGGTTGTGGGGCCGGGGGAAAACTTTCTTTTCTCTGCTGGGCAAGCGGACTCTTTAAGCGGGGCTATTCTGAAAGCGGCCAAGGAGAAAGAGCGTTGGCCGATTATTGGCGTTCAGAATCGAGGACGTTACGAGTCCAGATACAAACTGGGGTCAAACATACCTTTGATCGACGATTTGATCGTCATCGCAAAATCGTGCCATGGCCGGTTGTAACCCATGAGACCCAAAGAGGAGTGGAGGGTGGATATGGTTTGGGAGAGGGACTGGTTTTTGGGGTTGGTGAGTGGAGCGCTCCTACGGCTTGGGTACCTTGGAACCGTGTACGGCGGCTTCCCCAAGTACCGCTATTTGAAGCTTGGCATTCCAGCCGAAAAGATCCGCACAAAACCTGGGGCCTCTCTCTGGAATTATGGGATCGATCGGATGCGCCTCCCCATGGGGCTGAGAATGGATGAGCCCAAACGAATCGGGAATTGGGTGGCGCAACAGCGCAAGTTGGCTCCGGCGGTCTTAGTCAACGGCACGGCCTACCGTTTTCTGTTTCCCCAAATCATGAGGCGCCCGATCCTCCGGTTGGTGGAGAGGGGGTCGATGTTTCCCGAAGACTTTTTTCGCTTTCCGCAAAAAGCCCGGCAAGAAGCCGGATACCCCTTCCTCGAAGACCTTCCAAGCGAGATTGTGGACGAGATGGAGAAGGCGCGCTTGGCCGAGGCCACAATTTGCGGAAGCGAGATGATTCGAGACTCATACGCAAGGCGGGGATTCCCGGCTGAAGCTCTTCATACCGTTCACTATGGGGTGGATCCGCGACGCTTTTCTCCTGCGACTCATGAGCCGGCAGAGGGGCGGAATCTGCGGGTGGGTTGGCTAGGGGTGATTGGCTTTCGCAAGGGGTTGGATCGGGTTAGAAAAATTTCGGAGTGGGCCGATCAGCGAGGAATTCCCATAGAGTTTCATTTCGTTGGCCCCATCCAAGATCCTGAAAGCATAAAAATTCTCCATCGTTTTCGGCGACCCTACACATTGCACGGGGTAAAAAAGGGAGAGGCTTTGAGGGAGTTGATCCCTCAATGGGATCTTTATCTGCTTCCGAGTTATGAGGAGGGCTTCCCCGTATCCGTTCTGGAAGCGATGAGCGCAGGAATCCCCGCCATTGTCAGCAATGATACCGGAGCAAGGGAGGCCGTGTTGCAGGATGAGGGCGGAGTTGTGCTGAGCACCTTTGCCCACGAGGAGCTTGACCGAAGGCTGCTGCCGCTATGCCAAAACAGAAATCTTAGAATTCAAAAAGGACAGGAAGCGAAAGAGAGGATAGGGAATCATTTTACGCGGCAAAAGTATCAGGAGAAGTTGGGTCGCCTTCACGAAGCTTTTCAAATTCGAGCGGGGCTGGCCAGAAGCGGAGATCGGACTTGAGGGGGCACTACGGACGGACTGTTCACCTCAAAAGAGCGTACGGCCAAAGGGATTAGGATAAAAAGTCGAGGCAGTGCAATTGAAAGATCGCCATAAACAGTGAAGTAGGAAAGGGTCTCAATGAGGGTGAGAGAACAGACCCAAATTCGCTCCGGAGTCATGTCGACACCGCGTGTATCGTAAATATTTTTCAGAACATAAAAGGAGGTGGTAACAAAAAAGAAGATCAGCAGGGCGGTTCCCACCCAGCCCGTGGGATAGTGAACGTCCAAGAGTCCTTCGTGGGGTTGGCGGCGCTCAATAAAAGATCGCGCTTCTGCCAGTTCATTTTCGAACGGTAAGCGTTGGCGTTGAAGATAAAAGTCGTCAATCCCCTCAAGGGTTAGGTTGCGACTATAGGTCATACCAGCACCGAACCAGCCAGCCTTATTTGCATATTCACTCCAGTAGACCCTTTTCATTGTCTCTCTCCACTTCGAGGAGCCAGAGGCAGAATCAAGGGCAATCGTATCCCACTTGCCCGGAAGAGGGCTTAAGGTTCTTTGCATGGCCATGGGCAGATGAATATAGGTGCCTTGTGCAGCAACGAGTAAAAAGACAACGGTGGCTGCGAAAGGCACAAAAAGGACAACCAACCATCGGGAAGCGGAGAATCCTGCAACCAGCCAAGTTATGAGGTAGCGAAAAAGATAGCTCCGAAAACCGCTAAAAATCGTTGCCAAAAGACAGACAAGCGAAGCACCGAAACACCACCAGTTTTTGGGTCTTAGCCACTGATTCGCGGGGAAGTAGGAAAGCATTGTAATTTGAGCCGCCGTCGCAAAAAAACCGATATTCCCGATTCTGACAATGTCAACGCCGCCAAAAGATCCGTACAAGGTGTCTTGAAATGCGTCCAAGTTTACGGAGCTGTAAAAACGGTAAATATAGGGCGCAACGGAAGGGGCCGCAGAGGATAGCAAAAAAGGGAAAAAGTCGGCTGCCACCATGATGAAATACAGCAAGGGAACCTTTCGAAGCATGGGATCGCCGGGTTTGACCATGGAGTAGAGAATGGGCATGGCCAAAAACCCCAATAATAGACTCCAGTTCTTTCGTCCCCCGAAGTTTTCTCCGCCGAAAAGACGAAGGCCGATATCCCCGCTGCGAACCCAATGGTAAGCAATGATCGACAGGAAGAGCGAAGCCGGAACCCATATCCAGGCAGGGCCAAAGCTGATGGACAGATTCTTTTCGAATACGGTCTGGTATAGTAAAAATAAAAGGGAGATAAGAATCGCCGTCTCAATCATGCTCAGGTTTGCAGGGAGAAAGTTGAGTCGGCCGTTAAGACCCAAAAAGGCAGGCATGAGAACCCAGCACTGTTTCCCCAAATAGGTTAGATAGAAGATTGCCCCAATTCCGGAAACCACTGCAATCACCGGAAGATAATCGCCTGCAAGAAACTGATTCGTGAGAACAGGTGCAGCAAGTACGCCAGCCAAAAAAACTAGCCCGACCACAACTTTCTGGGGCGTAAGATTGGCGAGACTGCTCACAGACACTAAAGTAATATCTTCAATGATGACTGCAATCCACAACCACCCCTCTTGGAATGCTCAGTCTTCTTTGCAAAGCTTGATTCACCAAGCCCTAAAAAAGATCTGGTTGGCAACCAGGGGAATTCGCCCTACCGCTTGCGTGCCGTTGGCGTCCCCCAATCCGGGGGAACAGTCGTGGGTTATTTCGGCCGAGCGATTGCCAGAGGACCCCCTGGTATACTCCCTAGGGTTGGCCGAAAACCTTTCCTTTGACCTGGGAATGATCCAACAGCATGGCGCGGTGGTGCACGGGTTTGATCCCACCACAGAAAGCCAAAGATTTATTGCAAAAAGCCATCTGCCTGCCGGCTTTCATTTCCACCCCTTGGCCGTGGCAGGACATGATGGACAGCTCGATCTGTATGAGCGCATGGGAAAGGGTGGTCGAAGAAAAGGTGCCAGCTTCTTGAAATCGTCCTGCAAAAAAATATCCACGCTCGTTCAGGAGCTTGGACACAGCCGAATTGACATATTAAAAATCGACGTAGAGGGATCCGAGTATCCCATTCTCGAGGATGTTTGCTCCAAGCAGGTTCCTGTTTCACAAATCGCAGTGGAGTTTCATCACCGTTTCGAGGAAGTTGGGCTATCCGCCACCCTCCACGCCCATCGAAGGCTCTTGAAGCATGGGTATCAATTGGCGCACATCAGCGATTGGGCTGAGGAGTTTCTTTATATAAAAAGGGAATAACATTGAGGAATCCACAAAGTCCCCTGAAAGTCGCCATGCTGGTCGTGGATGCGAACGACGTTCGCGGCTCATCCATGAAAAGCGATACGAAGCCCTCTCCCAATGTGCATCCTGCGATTGAAGCGCTTTTTCAGGGATTCGAAGGCTTGGAGGGCATCGAAGTCGACGTTCTTTTTGGATCCCTCACCCCACCCTCCTTAATCCGGGCTGCCCATGGGGCAGTGCGCTATCATTCGATTCCTTATCGAAGGCCCTTTGGGGCGCTGTCAGGGGGTGGCTTTCTTGGAAGATTTTTAAGTTTGAGGAATTATGTTCGATCTCACTCCTTCGATCTTGTTCATGCGCAAGGATCGGAGCGGGAGAGTGCTTTGACGGCAGTTTTTTCAGGAAGCCCAAGCGTGATCACCCTTCACGGCTTGATGGGGGAGGTTGTCCAAATGAGAGGGAACCGGATGTTATGGCACTACTGGGTCGCAGCCTTGCTCGAGCGGCTTGCCATGCGGAGGGCCGATGGGCTGGTTGCGATTTCTCCGTATGCTTTGCGCGTTATCTTAGGGCAAAGTTCGAAAGCACGCTTCATTCCGAACGCTGTTCGGAGGGAATTTTACCTCGAACCGCGACAGAAAAGGCAGGATATGCCCACGGTGCTCTTTGTCGGCAACCTGACCCCTGTAAAAAGACCGGATTGGTTCATTCGTGCCGTGGATGCTTTGTGGAAGGAGGGGCTCTCTTTCAAAGCGCGAATGCTCTGCATGGGAAACCCAAAACATCCATATTTCATCGAAATGGTTGCGATGGCCGATCGCCTGCCAGCCTCACGAAAGATCGACCTTCGATTCAATGTGGCCAATGTGATCGCTGAGCTAGACCAAGCGGATATTTTATTCGCTCCATCCACCTGGGAGAGCATGGGAATTGCCGTGTGCGAAGCGATGGCGAAGGGGCTTTGCGTGGTGGGCTCGCGGATCGAAGCCAACATTCCGCTGCTGGGGCAAGGCTGCGGGGTCATGTTTTCTACAGACAACTTCAAGGAAGCCGTGGATGCGTTGAGGAGTGTGATTTTGGATCCCGATTTGACAAGGCGAATCAGTGAAAAGAGCCGGGAGCGGGTGCAAAGTTACGCACCTGATGTGGTGGCGGGGGAAACGGTCGATTTCTACCGACAGGTTCTCAGGACGAGGTCTCCAGCCGAAAACGGCCCGAAATAATCCCTTTGAGCCAGAGCGGATTCAGCCAGATCCCCCATAGTGCTAGCAAAACCGTTGTGGTGACGCAGACTCCGATCACGAATCCGCGAATGTCCGGAGTCAGGAGGTGGAGAGCCATGGTGGCGGATGCAGCCACGGAGATAAGGGCACCCAAGCCGAGGAGAGCAAAGGATAGCACGGGACGGCCCACATAGGATGAGTTCCAAAGCTCCCGAAACAAGCGCAACCCTCTTGGGAAGGAGCCAAGAAAGGCGGCAAAAAGAGAGGCGAAGGCGATCCCTGAAAGTCCAAGCGGGCGAAACGCAAGAACTGAAATAACAAAAACCAAAAATTCCCAAAGGAAAGCAGTCGATAGAACTTTGGTTTGGATTAAGGAAAGGGAGGCTTCGACCGACCATGCGTTCCAAATCTGGATCCAAAGGATGACGGCAAGGAGAAGGGAAAGATGGGGAGGAAGTTGGCACTTTGCGTGGGTCCAGAGTGCAACAAACGGTTCATTCCAGATGCCGTAAGCCAAAAAGAGGAGCAGTCCCAGGGACAGGGAGATCGTGCTCAGGCGGGTAAACGCACTGCTTAGCTTGGCCCTGTCCCCTCGGGCCATGAGATCGTAGAATGCGGGAGCGGCCGAAATATGGATCTGACCCAGAAGATCCCGAATGCAGGAGCCTGCCCTTGTGGCTATCGACCAGACGGCGGACGCGTCGGGGCCAAAAAATCGACCCGCCAGAACCAAAGGAGCACTTTCCAGAACAAAGCGGAACGAGTTGATCTGAAAAATTGAGAAGCCCAATCCCGTGAGGGAGCGCCAATGCGTCCATGTGGGAGGAGAAAACTGCAAGCGATGGGTCAGATTCCTGTGAAACAAGACAATGAGAATCGGGCCGATCGATTGAGCCGCCCACTCTGCAGTGAATCCCGCGAGAAAAGCGTGAAACCCCCAGCCTTGAAAAAACCCGAAAGCAAGCAATCCAAGATTGAATCCGACCCCCACAGTGGAGAGAAGGTTGAGGAGATGCTGCGACTGATTCAGGCGGATCAGGTTGGGAAAGATGCGCAGGGAAAAGCGCGCCCCGTTCAACATAAAGACCCAAAAAATGAATTTCGAAAGGATGGGGCGTAGGGAAGGATCGGTGACGAGAAGTTGCGCAAGGGGAGCCGAAGCAAAAAAGCCTGCTCCTGCAATCAAGGATCCCTGGGCCAGTTGAAACCCAAAGGAGCATGTCACCATTCTCCGATAATCGAGCGGCGTGGCATGGCTTTGGGCCATCAGTCTTAGAGAGGCGCCACTGATTCCCAAGTCGATCAGCTCCATATAGCGGGAGGCCTGGAGGGCAAGAAACCAGAGCCCCAAAATTGAAAGAGGAAGATAGGCAAGGGCGAGTGGAACAAGGAGGAAACTGTAAGCAATGACGCACAGCATCGAGCCGTAGGCGGAAAACAGGGCCAAGGTGAAGCGTTGATGACGAAGTCCTGGCATGGAATTACTTTAGAGGAAAAGAGGTTGCGCGATGCAAAAAAAGCCGTGATTCGGTCACATGGGCTTGGATCAACTGATCGGAAAACTCTGTGGGCTGCAAATCCGGAGCGTGAAGTGCCTCGGCAACAGAGCCCACAATATGAGGCGTGAGGCCGTACCGTTTTGACAGATCCAACAAGCGGGCACTTCGGAAGGGTTCCGCAAAGTAGCCCAAAAATGGCTTTTTGAATTTTAAGGCGTAGAGAATGGCGTGAAATGAGTCGGTGAGTAAGAAACTGCAGTTTTGAATCCAGCCCAACCACTCCTGTGGGGAAGCATGCCAGATCTTGTGTTCAGCAGGAGGTGGGAAAGGAATTCTTCGGGATTGGGCATTGATCCAAACCCAAGGAAGGACGCCATGTTGTTTTTGAAAATGCTTCATCAGCGTTTCTTCCCCACCACGAATTGGGGATCCAACACGGTAGTTCAAAAGGTAAGAACCGGTGGAAAGAGGAGGAGGGGTGACGCAAGGCGTAGGGTCCACAAGGAGAACGGGGTCGCAAACGATCTGGGGAAGGGTTCCGGAAGCTTGTTGAATCAAATTTGCGGAGAAGTCGTTCCTTACAGAAATGAAATCAAACTTTTTCAGGCAAGCGGAGAGGAGGGCTTTGTCTGTCTTGGGCTGGGCAACGGATCCGCAGCAAGCGGCATAGGCGATCCTGCGGTTTGGAAAAGAGGGGTGCCAATGGAAAAAGTACTTTGGTTTCCTGGAAAAGTGCCAGACTTGATCGCTTCCAACGACTAGAGCATCAAAAGAGTTGGCCATTCGAGCTAGCTGAGACTCCGTTTCGCAAAGCGGGGTGAGGGGAAGGGAGTGGCAACGAAAGTGGTCGAAAGCGGAATGGAGTTTATTTCCATGGATGAGGCCTCGGAGACGACAAGAAAGTTGGCTCCAACTGCTGAGGTCGTGTCGCAAACCCGCACGGAGTCCTGTGGTTGAGGATTGGTGGTTGATGACTTGAACATCGTGGCCCATTTCTTGAAGTGCCTGAGTAAGGGCAAGGCACTGGAGCAGTGCTCCAAAGTTGTCCACGTGGTGAAATGTGAA